>OGCL01001289.1_pt1 | contig 22061 bp, 17 predicted proteins | sample 1570041 | NCBI WGS metagenome assembly OGCL01 (sample SAMN06266162, study PRJEB24511) | hot springs metagenome | isolation source: Hot spring water | place: South Africa: Limpopo | collected 2015-06-22
TTTTTTTATAAGGTGTCGTATAAAAATCCTTCACCAGCCCTTCCTATCTTACCTGCTACTTTTTAGTTTTATCGTCGATTTTGGGAATAAAAAATGAAATCGTCGATTATAAAAATCCTGAAACAGCCCTTACTATCGCTATTTTTGGGTTATTACGCATTCCTTGCAAATATACCCTTTGAATGATAAAATTAGAGTCCTTTTAAATTTAATCAGGAGGCAGCGGTGAGACTTTATTCATTGACCTTAAAAGAACTGAGAGATTTGCTTGATAAACAAAAGATTTCAACTAAAGAATTAATTGATGATTTCTTTCAGAGGATTGATGACATTGATGGAGTATTAAATGCTTATTTGATTACAACATATGAATATGCTAAAAAGATGGCTGAGGAGGCACAAAATAAGATTAATAAAAAAGAACAGAGTATCCTTACAGGGATTCCCATTGCAATCAAAGACAATATATGCACAAAAGGGATACTCACAACTTGTGCCTCAAAGATACTCTATAACTTTGTCCCACCCTATGAAAGCACTGTTACAGAGAAACTCTTAAAACATCCCTATATCCTCACAGGTAAGACAAACCTTGATGAATTTGCGATGGGTTCTTCTACAGAAAACTCTGCCTACTTTACTACAAAAAACCCATGGAATACTGATTATGTCTCTGGTGGTAGTAGTGGTGGTTCAGCCTCAGCAGTGGCAAGTGATATGTGCATTGCTGCCCTTGGGTCGGATACAGGTGGTTCAATCAGACAACCTGCATCGTTTTGTGGTGTGGTAGGGTTAAAACCCACTTATGGTCTTGTCTCAAGATATGGACTTGTTGCCTTTGCCTCATCTCTTGACCAGATAGGACCTTTTACAAAAAATGTTACTGATTCTGCCATTATGCTAAATGCCATCTGTGGATATGATTTAAAGGATTCTACTTCTGTACCAAAATCTGCTGTCAATTATTTAGAGTGTCTCGGTAAAGACATTAAGAACTTAAAGATTGGCATACCAAAGGAATACTTTATTGACGGTATGGATAAGGGTGTAGATAACTGTACAAGAATTGCTGTAAATCAATTACAAAAACTTGGGGCTATCATTGAAGAAATCTCATTGCCTCACACAGAATATGCAGTGAGCACTTACTATATAATCGCAACCTCAGAGGCATCTTCTAACCTTGCCAGATATGATGGGGTTAAGTATGGATTTAGAAGAGAGGGAAGTGATTTGATAGATATGTATTTTAAGTCTCGTTCAGAGGGTTTTGGTGCAGAGGTAAAGAGACGAATAATGCTTGGAACATATGCCCTTTCATCGGGATATTACGAAGCCTATTACAAAAAAGCCCAACAAGTCAGGACACTCATAAAAACAGATTTCCAAAAAGCCTTTGAACAGGTTGACATCATTGTAACCCCAACATCACCAACTGTAGCCTTCAAGATTGGAGAAAAAATCTCTGACCCTGTCCAAATGTATTTATCAGATATTTTTACAATATCAATTAACCTTGCAGGTTTACCTGCAATCTCAATCCCCTGTGGATTTGTAAATAATCTACCAGTAGGACTTCAAGTCATTGGCAGACACTTTGAAGAATCACTCATTTTACAAACTGCCTATGCTTATGAACAAAGCACTGATTGGCATAAAATTAAACCCCAAATAAAAACAAGCCATTAATGCAAAGGGTTTTTATTATTTTTCTTGCTTTTTTATTTTTTGGCGCACCATCTAAATCATTTGCACAGGAGTTGATAATTGAGAAACCATCAGAGATTGACAGGGAGATTCATGAAAATAGTATCTATCTACACCAAGATAAACATTTATATGTAATCAACACAATTGAAAGATTTATGGGTTTTATAAGTGTCATATCACCTGCACCAGTGATTAACTATAAGAGTGAGAGAAACACTCAGTATGCAAAGATTTTAAAGTGTAACAAGAAAAAAGAGATTGCCACTTTCTATGTGTGGTGTGATTTTGAATTTACTGGGAAAGGTTATTTTGTCTCTATCTTTGATAAGGAAAAGGTTATCAAAAATACCCTTGAAAGACTTGGCAAAAAGAGTGGCACAAAAAAATTAATCAAAGAGATGAGCGTGGAAAATGGTGGTCTTGGATATATAGAGATTGAAGGTAATATTGATAAAGACATAGAGACTGTAAATAAGGTAAAGGTCAATTTTAGTGGAAGGGGTGTTGACAGCCCTGTAAAAATAATACTCTTCGAAGGACATTTTGTAGAAGGGGTTTATATTAATAATATAAATGAAACTCTAACAACTGCAACCGTTAAGTCCCTTTCGTTTAGAAGAAAGAAAGATGCAGACAAACCGAAGATGGAAATAAAGCTTGAATCAATTGGTGAAAGCAATACTCTCTTAGGAAAGACCTCAGCTTTTATCGCAAATAACTTTATCCTTGAACCTATTACGATTACAGAAAGGGGTAATTTATTAATGCTTGATTTTGGAGATGCACTGTTAAAAAATAGAAGGTATTTTTCCTTTGCACACAATTAGAGTCTTAAAAAATGTTTTAATTAGTGTAAGTAAAGAATAAAAATTAAAATCAATCCTTTTTTATTATCACTTAAATATTTTTCTTAAACCTTGCAATAATGCTTTCTCCTGCATAGACCTTTTCATTTAATTTTATTGAAGGTGTAAATGTTAGGGGGATAAAAATATCTACCCTTGAGCTGAATTTTATAATCCCAAATCGTTCACCTTTTTTTAATGAATCACCTGCTCTTGCCCTACATACAGCCCTGCGGGCAACGAAACCTGCTATTTGTCTGATTAATATTTTTCCATAAATAGTATCGACAAGCAGGGAGATATTTTCATTCTCTATGGATGCCTCTGGTTTAAAGGCTGAAAGGAATTTGCCTTTTTTGTGAACAACATCAAGGACATTACAATCACAAGGCACCCTGTTTACATGGACATTAAAGGGTGACATAAATATGCTAATCTTTGTGCATTCACTTTGTAAGTAGTTGCTTTCAAAGACCTTTTCAATAACAATTATCTTGCCGTCAGCAGGTGAGATTAGCACATCTTTGTCATCTGGTATTGACCTATCAGGGTCTCTAAAAAAATAAATCATAAAAAAGGTAATAACAAGTGGTATCAATGCTGCCATCACCGATACGAGAGCCAATAATATGGTGATGACAGCAGATATAAAGATGAAGGGATAGCCTTCTTGGGCAATTTTCATAGACATTAAGCCTTTGTCTTATCCACCAATTTGCCTTTTTTGAGCCATGGCATCATTGCCCTTAATTTTGCACCAACTTCCTCTATTTGATGGGTTTCACCCTTTCTTGTAAGTGCATTAAAGACAGGTTTGTTAGCCTTACATTCTTGTAACCACTCACGGGCAAAGATACCATCTTGAATCTCTTGAAGTATCTTTTTCATTTCCTTTTTAGTCTCATCTTTGATTATCCTTGGTCCCCTTGTAAGGTCTCCATATTGGGCAGTATTGCTGATTGAATAACGCATATTTGATATTCCACCTTCATATAAAAGATCAACTATGAGCTTGACCTCATGCATACATTCAAAGTATGCCATCTCTGGTGAATAGCCAGCCTCAACTAATGTTTCAAAACCCGCTTGTATTAAGGCAGTCAAACCTCCACATAATACTACCTGCTCTCCAAAGAGGTCTGTCTCTGTCTCTTCTCTGAAGGTTGTTTCAATGATGCCAGCCCTTCCACCACCAATCGCAGAGGCATATGCAAGAGCGATATCTTTTGTAATCCCCGAGGGGTCTTGATGTATAGCAATTAGGCAAGGGACACCACTACCCTTTATATATTCTGATCGGACAAGATGCCCTGGACCTTTTGGTGCTACCATAAACACATTTATGTCTTCTGATGGCACAATCTGTCCAAAGTGAATATTAAAGCCATGTGCAAAGGATAAAAAGGCGCCCTTTTTCATATTAGGTCCAATCTCATTCCTGAAGATTTCACCTTGAAATTCATCGGGAAGTAATATCATGATTAAATCGGCAATCTTAGCTGCATCAGAAGGTAACATTACCTTAAATCCTGCCTCTTCAGCCTTTTTCCAGCCTGAACCCTTTCTTATGCCAATGGTAACATCCATTCCACTATCTTTTAGATTGTTCGCATGGGCATGTCCCTGACTTCCATAACCCATTATAACAATCTTTTTGCCCTTTAATACTGAAAGGTCTGCATCTTGATCATAATAAATCTTTACCATCTTTAAAGCCTCCTTTTGTGTTTGTTTATTTCTCCAACTGCGAGTTTATCACATCTCTCATTTTCAGGATGTCCCTCATGTCCTTTTACCCAAATCCATTCTATTTGATGTAACTTTGATGCCCTTAACAACCTCTGCCACAAGTCTTGGTTTAATACAGGTTTTCCTTGAGAGTTTTTCCAGTGATTATTTATCCAATTTTTAATCCATTCATTCATGCCTTTTATGAGATAGTTTGAATCACTGATGACCTTTATCTTTGAAGGTTTTTTAATGCTTTCAAGGGGAATAATAACTGCCATCAATTCCATCCTATTATTTGTTGTATTCTCTTGAAACCCTGAAAACTCTACTTCTCTCTCTCCAAACCTTAATATTGACCCATAGCCTCCTAGCCCAGGATTACCGCTACAAGCACCATCAGAGTAGATTATTATCTCATCCATAAAGCTTCTTTAAAAGCCAAGCAATATTCTTACCGAGTGTTTTCATTGTTTTAATCCCTTCTTCATCATTCATTACCTCACCGACCTCTCTCCCTCTGGCAAGATTCCAATAACTTGACCCTGGCACTATCATTTGACCAATAAGGAAAAAGTAGTTTAGAGAGCTAAATACATGGATTGCACCTGCCCTCCTGACTGCGACTACCCCAGCACCAACTTTTCGTTGAAACATGTCGTCATTTGCCCTTGCCACCATGCCTGCCCTTTCAATAAGAGCCTTCATGCTTGCTGATACATTAGAGAAATAAGTTGGTGAACCAAGCAAAATCCCCTCTGCTGAAAGCATTTTTTGAATACATTCATTTACTATATCATTGTCAACGGCACATCTTTTGTTTTTATTTTGAAAACATTTATAGCAAGCAATGCACCCCTGAATCTTTTGACCTGATAGTTCAAATAACTCTGTCTCAATACCTTCATTCTTGATAACATCTAAAACAGTGCTTAAGAGCATAAAGGTATTACCACCCCTCCTGCTGCTTCCATTAAAAGCTACTACCTCCATTGTTTTTAACCCTCCTTGAATGAAAATCAAAGTGTATATATTATGACTTCTTGAGTCATTAACTCAAGTTATTTAAGGACGTCTTAAAATAGCGATAGGAAAGGGTATTTCAGGATTTTTATAATCGACAGATTTTATTTATAATTTTGCTTTATTTAATTATAATGCAATGCCTTATGACAAACCTTAAAATAGCGATAGTAAGGGCTTGTTTCAGGATTTTTATAATCGACAGATTTCATTTTAATTTTGCTTTATTCATTATAACGCAATGCCTTATAACAAAGCCCAAGGAACTTTTTTTATAAGGTGTCGTATAAAAATCCTTCACCAGCCCTTACTATCGCTATTTTTGGGTGCTTATTTAAAAAATTTTGTCAATTCGTTATACTTACAAAATAGCTTTTATAAAAGTTTTTTTAAAAATTAATCTCTTATTAGCAGGAGGTATATATGCAATATATTGGATTTATCATTAATAATAGCGAATACACCGTCCCAATCACTAAGGTGCAAGAGATAATCAACATCCCACCAATCACTAAAATGCCACAAGCACCACCATATATTGAAGGGATTATCAATATGCGTGGAAAAGTCATTAGCATTATTAACCTTAAGAGTTTACTTGGGATTTATAACGATCAAGAACCCCAAAAGATCATAGTTTTATCTAGTGGAAAGGTAACTTTTGGCGTTTTAGTTGATGCCATAACTGGTGTAATCACTATTGATGAAAAAAATATTGAACCTACGGATAACTTGTTGGCAGAGGGGGTTCAAAATATAGAGGCCGTTGCAAAGGTAAATGAAAAGCTTTTGCTTATGTTAGACCCTAAAAAGGTCATCCCTATGGAAGATATGCACCTTTTTGAAGATGAGATTGTTGAATATAAACAAACTGATGATAACAAAGTAGAGGTGCTCAAAAAGATTGAAGGTCTTGGTGGGAATTTATTTATAAAAGAAATAGTTGATACAAAAGAGTTTTTTAAGAACAAAGGATTTGCGGTGAATCACCCAAAGGTGGCAGTGCTTGATGACATAGTATGTTTTCTTGATGCAATGTCAAATCACGATTTTAACACTGCAAACACTTGTGTTGAAAAGATAATAAACAAAGGACAGGAAGGTCTATATAAAGAGCTTGGAAAGATTACAAGGAAGATCCATGATACCATCAGAAGTATAAGGGGTATTGATGCATCAAAGTTAAAATCAATTGCCGTTGATGAAGTACCTACTGCAGTGGATAGTCTCCATAATGTCTTAAAAGGGACGGAGAATGCTGCGTTAAGAACATTAGAAATAGTTGAAAATTATCTTCTTTTTGTAAGGAATCAAAAAAAGGAAATCATTGAGATGAATAATGAGAAATCTGTCTGTAAACTTGAATTTTTAGATAAACTTGAAAAAGACATGACAGAATTACTCATCGTTCAAGAATTTCAGGATTTGACAGGTAGGATATTAAAACAGGTCATAGATTTTCTTGAAAATCTTGAAGGTGACATGATCAAAATCCTTGCTGATGTTGGATTTAAGGCAGAAAAGGAAGAGCGTAAGCATATAATTATTGATACGGTGAATCAGGAAGAGGTTGATACTATTCTCAAAGACCTTGGATTTTAATGGCTATTGACAGATTTGGTTGAAGAGTATTTTTTGTTCAGGTCTTCATTTTCAAATACCCTTTGTCTCCAGATATAAAATGAATATTATTTCCCCCAAAAAAATCTTAATAATAATTGCTATTGCCTTAATAGTATTATTTACAATACCTCATCTGCCTTACTTAACCTCAGCCATTGAGAATGAACTTATAAAGAAACTTAAAGAGGCTACCTCTATGGATTTCAGTGTAAAGAAAATTACAATCAATTTGTTTCCTCTCTTTGCACAGGCAGAAGGGATTGTAGGTATTGATAAGACAGGTTTGGTAAAGATTAAGGCAAAGAAGGTCAAGGCATATGTAGGTTTGCAAGGGATATTTCAACGAGAGATAAGTCTCAACAGGCTTGTAATCAGGGATTTTAATATGGAGGGTGATAGAAAGGAATTAGAGCCTATCTCAAATACAGTAAAGTCTTATTTAGAAAAAGATACTGAGGAAAAAATCAAAGTTAAGGTCAAATCAATTGATGTAGAAAGCGGCTCTGTCTCAATTACAGAAGGTAAGGACAGGTTTTCCATTGATTCAATAAATCTATTTATCCAGCCTGATAAGGACTTAAGGGTAAGGGTCTTACTAAAAGACTTGGAAATTGCCACAGAGACCTTTAAGGATATGAAGGCAAATATCCGTGTCAATATAAGCACATTGGGCGAAGATATAAAGATAGAAAATCTTTCTGTAAGTTTTCACAATTCAGAGGTCAAGGGTTCTTCTACACTAAACAAAAAAAAGTTTAAAGGTCCACTTCACATTGATGCCATACTCTTATGGGATAGCTTAAAGAGGGTTTTTGGATTAAAGGGTGATGGTAATGGTTTTATAGAGACAAAAGGTATTGTCCATGTTGATGGGAAAAAGGAGTTTCTTGAGGCATTAAATCTTGATTTAGCAATCAAAGGTGAGTTTTTTTTAGAAACCCTTATGGAACTATTAAAGGTTACTGAACCAATCAAGGGTTATATGACTTTAAATGGTTCTGTAAAAGGACACTTAAAAGACCTAGAAGGTAAAGGCAAGGGAGATTTACGCAGGGCAAATCTCTTTGATGTGGCAGTCGATAGACTTACTTGTGATATTTATTACAAAGATGGTGCAATGAGGTTTACAAAGGGAGAGGCGAATTTGTATAAGGGTAGGGCAGATGTAAATGTTATGATTGCATTGCCTGTTGTAAATTATTATGAACTTGATGTAAAGGCAAAGGACTTGTCAAGTAAAGGGCTTTTTCATCTTATAAAATGGGATCCAGGCATTACAGAAGGCACTATAAGGGGTTCGTTGGTGTCAAAGGGTAGGGTTTTTAATCCAAAAGGTCATTTGCACTATCACAACAATAAATCTGGTACAGATATTTTGGCTAACATCAGGGATATTGATTTGAATTATTCCATAAATGACGAAGTAGTAACACTGACAGACATTACTGTCAGTTCAGAAAATTCATCAATTCAAGGTAGTGGTGTTGTTGATTTAAGGAAAAATAGTCTTAACATAAATGGCATTGGTAAGACTGAAGAGATTAGAGAACTGACAAGGCCATACTTTATGGCATTATCAGGTGTTGTAGGATTTGACTTTGCAGTAAAAGGTCAAATTGATAGTCCTGTGATTGATTTAGAGTTTGATTCTGATAAAGGTATTTTTGATACAACGCTTTTAGGTTATAAAGAGGTTCTTAATGACAAAAATATAAAAATCATCTCATCAAAAGGTACTCTTTCATATAGAAAGGATTTGTTATCTGTCCATTCTGTTAGTATTGACACTGATTATGGTAACTTCAACATTAAGGGCTCAATTCAATTTCCAAAGGCAAAAAGGCTTTTTGAACTTGTCTCTCCAATTCATAATCTGAGCTTTCAAATCAATAATGGAATGCTTGATAACATTAGTAGTCTTTTCGTGGGTGCACCACCTATGCAGGGTCTTTTAGATGGTATTTTTTCACTCACAGGCATCCCAAGTGATTTAAAAAGCAAGGGCAATATAAGGGCATCTAATTATGAAATCTATAACTACAAGACAAATAGTGTCCTAACATCTCAGGTTTCTTACGATAAAAAGGTCTTTTCCTTTAAAAACACCCTTCTTAAGGGCTCTCATAATGAGATAAAAGGTGATGGCAGTATATCCTTAGATAAAATTTTTGACTTTTCCCTAAAGACTGATAGCTTTTCACTAATCCCTATCTCAGATAGGTTTAAGTTGATAAGGGATTTTTCTTTGAAGAATTTAGATATAGAAGGCAAAGGTTCTTTTGATAATCCCAAAATTACTGCAAAGGCAAATCTTAATTTCAGGAGTCAAAAAAAGGGTTACACTGTAAAGGGTGATATCAAAGGTTTATTACAAGGGGATAGGTTTAATATCTCATCAAGTCTCTTTGACAATAGGATTAACATAGATTTTACAGGGTCAACTAAAGGGGAGATGCCTTGGTCTGTAAAGGCTGATTTTAAGACTGCAAGATATGATTTTTTTATTGCTAGTCTAATGAAGGATATACCTGACGACTTTGTGTTAAATCTCAATGGTCAACTCTCTCTCTGGGGAGACAAGGAGAATATAAATGGAAATATTAAGTTTGATAGAACCTATCTGAATGTTTACGGATATGGCTTTTCAAATAAAGGAGATATGCTTATTGACATCAATAAAAACAAGATTAGTTTAAAAAATATAACCCTGCAAAATGACAATGCAGAGTTTAAGGCAACTGGTGCCTTGGTATTGGGCAAAAAATATGATTTGCTCTTTGAGGGGCATTCATCTCTTGCACCATTTAAGGCAATATCTGCAAATATTGATTCACTAAAGGGAGATTCGTTCTTTGTTTTATCTATTAGTGGTGATTGGAATGAGCCAAAGATAAATGGTGGTATTGAAGTAAGTAATGGCACACTTGGTATTAAAAATTTATATTACACCCTTACATCGCTTTCCGCCTATGCCTACTTTGATGAAAACAAGGTTGTTCTCTCAAGGGCAAATGGTAAGATAGCAGGTGGGTTTGCAAGCCTGAAGGGGAGTGTTTATTTAAACAAGTTTAATGTGAGTAAATTTCTTATTGAGATGACCCTGAAAAATGCCACAATCTCGCCATCAAGCGAATTTTGGCTAAATGTTGATGGTGATGTATATATACGAGGAGATAATACAAATCAACAAGTAATAGGTGATGTAAGGGTAAATAGTGGTAATTACAAAGAGAGGATTGATTGGAAGACCTGGTTGATTAGTGCATCAAAGATAGAAAAGAAGAAGGTTGAAACAGGGAAACTTGACAAGGTCTCATTGAATGTCAAGCTCACAGGGGGGAATATCTCTATTGACAATAATATATCAAGGACTAATATAGACATTGACTTGCTCTTGAGGGGAACTCTCAATAACATAATACCAATAGGCAAGGTAGAAAGCAAAGAAGGGCTCGTCTTCTTCAGAAATAATGAATTCAGGATTATCAAGGCAACTCTTGACTTTGCAGATACGGAAAAGCCAAAGCCCTATTTCAACATTGTAGCCGATACGAGGGTGCAAAACTACAATATAAGGCTTACCCTTGATGGATTTTCTGACCATTTTAATCTTGCCCTCTCATCAGATCCACATCTTGAAGAGACTGACATTTTTGCCCTTCTAACGGTAGGTCAGACAGGCAAAAACATAAAGGGTTCAATTGCTGGGATAGGTGCAGGTGAGGCTGCCTCTTTCCTAACAGGTAAGATACAAGATGTACTGGAAGAAAGGGCAAAGACGATTACTGGTTTTGACAGAATACAGATTGATCCAACTATTTCAAAGACTACCTCTACGGTATCGCCTCGTTTGACCGTATCAAAGAAACTTATGGGGGATAAACTCTTTGTTACTTACAGTGCCGCAATCACCACAGGGGAAGAACAGGTTTGGAAACTTGAGTATATGATTGACAGGCAGATATCTCTTGTTGGTTTGAGAGATGAGAGGGGAGGTTTGGGAGGCGATGTCAAGTTTCGTTTTGAATTTAAATAGGTATCACTTTTTAAGCCTTTTCTTGTTGTTGATTGTTCTCAACCCTGTATTTATAAATGCTGAAGACAAGTTATGTGACAAGGTAACTGATTTAAAGGTTGACGGGCTTTATTCCATACCGAAAGAGGAGTTTTATTCTCTAATTGATGTAAAAGAAGGCCAATCTGTTGGCAAAAAGGACATAACAAGGACGGTAAAGAGACTTTTTCAAAAAGGTATATATGATGACATTATTGTAAGTATTTCAGAAAAAAGCGATAGTAATTGCGTCATTGTGTTTAAAATTATTGAGAAAAAGATTATCAAGTCCATTAATATTGAAAACAACAATTTCATTACCAAGTCATTTATAAAAAAGCAATTATTATTTGAAACTGGTGAAAGGGTAAATCATAGAAATATTGAACTTTCAATAAAAAACATCCAAAAGGCAATTAATCAACAGGGTTTTGCCAATCCTATTGTCACCTATAAAATCATTGAAAAAGACATCCATAATGTTGAATTAGTCATTGATATACAAGAAGGGACACCAATAATTATCAAAAAGATAATCCTAAACGACAGTAGTGGTTTGATAGATAATTTTTTGACCATTTCAGAGGGAGATCTCTATGACAGAGTTGCTATACAAAAAATGGAGCAAAGGATAAGGGAATATCTAATAAAGAACCTCTTTGTATCTTCAACATTTAGTTATAGTTTTGATGAAGGTGTGCTTGTGATAGATTTCAATAGGGGAAAACAGTTGACAATATCTCTCATTGGTAATGAAAAGTTATCAAGGGATGTAATTATCAAGGAAATACCTACCATAGAACTAAAAGAGATAACTGATGAGGTAGTTGAAGAATTTAAAAAGAGGATTGTAAATCTCTACCACAGTAAAGGATATCCAAATATAAGTATTATTCCAGCTATTAGCAGTGGAGAAGACTTTATTGACCTTCAATTTTTTATCTACGAGGGAGAGAGATATACAGTTGAGGACATTTTATTTGAGGGTAATTCCATATCTGAAAAAAGATTAAAAGAATTATTAAACCTACGCAAGGACAACCCTTACAATCCAAATTTTATCAATACAGATATAGAAACCTTAAAGGAATTTTATCAATCCCTTGGCTATTTGAATGTCTCTATTGACCAACCTGAGGTGGCAATAAATGATGACAGGATATTGATAAAATTTAAAATCCATGAAAAGGATGTAAAGATTATCAAATCTATCTCATTTATTGGAAACAATCTTGTGACTACAGAGAGACTCCAAGGAGAGATTCCTATTAAGATTGAAGGTCCTTTAAATGAAATTGACCTTGCCGAGTCACGGAGAAAAATCCTTGAGGTTTACAGGAAGATGGGCTTTGATAATGTTCAGGTTGTAATCAAAAGGGACATCCAAGATGTGGCTACAATAATCTTTGAAATAAATGAGGGAAATCCTATACTTTTTGGCAAGACACTATTTAGGGGGCAGATTAAGACAAAATATTGGGTCTTTAATCGTGAAAGACTTCACAAGGAAAGAGATATCTTTCAGAGGTCAATAATCTTAAAGGAGAGGCAACAACTTTATCGCACTGGACTTTTTTCTGATATTCATGTTGATTTTTCAGAACCTTATAAGGTTGACGAAGGTGTAGATAGTCTTTTTTATAGAGATGTGATTTTTACAGTCAAGGAGGCGCCAGCAGGGGCAGTAGAATTTGGTGTAGGTTATGGAGAGTATGAACAATATAGGGGTTTTGTTGAGGTAAGTTATAAAAACTTGTGGGGACTCAATCGTCAAGGAAGTTTTAGGACAGAGGTAAGTTCTATAGAACAGAGGATTATATTGACTTATTATGACCCTTGGTTTTTTAGAGAAAGCTTGCCTTTAAAGGGGCTCCTTTTACATGAAAAAAAGGAAGAGAGGAGTCTTGGTTCAAGAGATGTAAGATATAGGCTAAAGAGGACTACAGCGAGCCTTGGTGTAGAGAAAAAGACATCTGATAACCTAAACATTGAATTTTTCTATGACTTCTCGGTAGTTAATACTTATGATGTTCAACCTGATATAGTATTATCTAAAGAAGACACTGGGACATTGATAATAAGTGCCTTAAGGCCTGGGCTCATTTACGATACAAGGGATAGTCCCTTTGACCCAACAGCTGGAATTTTGGCAGGCATTAATGCCAAGTTTGCAAGTTTTTTGCTCTTTTCAGAGACTGATTTTGCAAAGATGTCCTTTTACTTGAACAACTATAATAGTTTATTAAAGGGTATAGTCCTTGCTACCTCTTTAAGAGGTGGACTTGCAAAGGGTTTTAGAAATACCAGGGAGTTGCCACTTGTAGAGAGGTTTTTCCTTGGGGGAAGGACTACTGTGAGGGGTTATGAACAAGACAGATTAGGACCAAAAGGTAGTGATGGTAATCCAACAGGCGGTAATCTCTTTGCTATGGGAAATATTGAATTGAGGGCAGATGTTGGCAAGGGGATAGGGATTGTTAGTTTTCTTGATTTTGGAAATGTATGGCAAAGGTCTGACCAAATATCAAGTCTTAAATATACTACTGGTTTGGGACTTCGTTATAACACACCTGTTGGTCCAATAAGGGTTGATTATGGGTTCAAACTCAATAAAGATAAGGGAGATAGTAAAGGTGCGTTACATTTTAGTTTAGGTCATGCCTTTTAAGGAGTCCCATACTGTTCGTTCAATAACTTTGATTGGTAGATTGTGTTTTAGGTGTGCCTTTAATAAATCATCATATTCAATAGATTCATTCATTATTTTACCATCCCTTGAGCAGACTTTTATCCTAAACTGACCTAATTTGGTATCAATACACTTGATAGTTCTGTCAAGGGTATCTCTGTAGGCTTTGTAAAATCTTATCCCTATGGTAGTAGTATTAGTAAAAATCTTTTCAATGATTTCATCTAATGAATTAAGGGTAGTAATGACAGTTAGTTTGACTGCAGGTCTTGATTTTTTCATGATGACTTGTTCAATAAAGACATCTTTTGCCCCACTTTCAAAAAGCTTGTCAATTAAGGGCTCATAATATTGTGGATTCATGTCATCAATGTTTGTCTCGATCACATAAACTAATTCTTCAGCCTTATTGTTAGTTGTCTCACCGAGTATAAGTCTTAACACATTGGGCTGATTCTGTAAATCCTTACCTCCTGCACCATAACCGATAGATTTTATTTTAAATTGAAAAAATGATTGACTTGTTAGTGTTTTAATTAAAACTGCACCAGTAGGTGTTGTAAGCTCAAAGGGTATCTTTGAGTTGTAGCAATCAAAGCCTTTTAGTAATTCAGCAGTCGCTGGGGCTGGCACGGGCAGAACACCATGACTTGTCTTTACAGTGCCACTACCAAGATTGATTGATGATGCATTTACTTCTTTGACTTTGAGATAGTCAAGCCCAATGATTGTGCCAACTATATCGACAATACAGTCAATCCCACCTAATTCGTGCAGGTGAACCTCATCAAGGTTATGGCCATGAACCTTTGCCTCTGCCTCAAAGATGACCTTAAAGACATCCAAAGCCTTTGACTTGATTTCATTATCAAGTCTTGATGATGAAATAATAGTCTCAATATCTCTCCATCTAACCGCCTGATGATTGTGATGATGTAGTAAGTGGACATTAACCTTTGTGGCAGAGATGCCGTTTCTGTTGACTTTTTTTGCTTCTATGGAATAATCACTTATATTGATAAGCCTTAGTTTATCAATAAGGTAATCAACAGGGACACCAACATCTACAAGTGCACCAAGAAACATATCGCCACTGATGCCAGAGAAGCAGTCTAAGTAGGCAATATTTGGCATTATTTACAGAAGGGGCAGATTGGGAAATTACAGACCTTACAATTAAGGCATAATCCCCCATGACCTAACTCTGCTATTTCCTTACGAGTAATCATTTCACCTGCTAATATGCGAGGCAAAAGGACATCAAATATAGTTGTCTTGTAATACATTCCACAGGCAGGAATTGAAAGTATGGGTATGGTAGTAATAGTATTTTCCTTTCTTACATCAATATAGGATACCATAAACATGGCACCAGGCAATACACTTGAACCATAGACAATACCTCTTGCACCAATTTTACTAATGGCAAAACGAGTCAAATCATCAGGGTCAACAGACATACCGCCTGTGGTAATCAATAAGTTTATATCCTTTTGGATTAATACATTTAAGCCTTTTACAATATCCTCTACATTATCAGGTGAAAAATAAATATCTATTACCTCACCATCAAGTGCCTCTATCTTTGATGTCAATATTGGTGCAAAGGCATCTTTAACCCTGTGGTAATAAATTTCATTACCCGTAATGACAATACCAGCCTTAGGTTTATTCAATCTCTGTACTTCAATAACTGCTGTACTATCTCTCTTTAAAAGCCTTTCTGCCTTCACAACGATATTTTTTTTGATTACTAAAGGTATTGCCCTTGTCCCTGCAACAATCTGATTTTCATGGACATAGGTATTGTTATGTAAAGTAGCACACATTATCTCTCCAAGCATATTGAGCCTTAAAAGCCTTTTACTATCTATTTTCAATAAACCTCGGTATTGAGCTGCTAAATTGATTTTTCCTTCTTTTGGCTCGCCTTGAATCCTAACCCCTTGACCAATCAAGGAATTAGCAATTCTTATTGCTGCATCGTCTTCATGAAGTTCATCTTTACCGATATTAAAGGCAAAAATATTTTCCTTGCCAATCCTTTTTAGGTGGTCAAGGTCTTGCTCCTTTATTATATGACCTTTCTTAAAGGCAACACCTTTAAAATCATCTTTTCTAATTTCTGTAATATCGTGAAGGAGAACCATCCCTATGGACTTTTCTATCGGGACGGTCTTAGGTGTATGTGATATACAAGTAATAGTAATATTTTCCATTATATTCTCTCCCCCTCTTAAATAATGTTAAAAATCTTTATGAGTTAATTTTATATTTTGACAGTCTGGAAAGGTAATTTTTTATAATATCCACCTTTTGAACAAGGATAACAGAGTATTTGCTCCCCTTCATTTATCTCTCTCATATCTTGCACATATTCATGACACCTCTGACATCTAACCCTTCGTAGAGGTCTTCCTGGCATGTCCTCCTGTCTAATCTTAACCTCTACTTGTTGTATGTCAAATAATTCCTCTTCGTCCATCACCTTATAAGCCTCAAGCTGCGCCTTGTATTTATCGTTAATGTGATTCATTCGTTCTTTTGCCCATCCCCTTGCCTCTTCCTTGGCAATGATCCTGAAGGCTTTATTGGTTTGTAAATTTATAAATGTAGCAGCCATCTTGCCATAATCCATAAACTTCAGTGTCCGCCGTCCAAGGCTACAACCTGTAACAGACTGAATGGCATCAGTGGCACACCTATCTATTTCAACAAAAACCATTATCTTTTTTCTATCCTCACCCTTTGGGTCATTAATCCCTATCATTTTAAGACCAAGTAAAGACATCTTTACACCTAAAACCTGACCAGGGCATAGATGTCCGTGCATTTTTGAAGACTCTTCTAATAGATTGTCTATGTTTTTACTTTCCATGTGCTTAAGTATAACAAAAAAAGATTATTTCAGTTTATCTTGACTTTGTTCCTTAAAATAGCGCTTAGGAAGGGCTGTTTCAGGATTTTTATAATCGACAAATTTTATTTATAATTTTTGATTTATACATTTAAAACAATGCCTTATGACAAAGCCCCCCCCTAGGAACTTTTTTTATAAGGTGTCGTATAAAAATCCTTCACCAGCCCTTCCTATCTTACTTTTAGAAATGGAAACCTTGTTCTTAAATAACTTGAGCTTCCTCACTATGCTCATGCCCTTATCGTTTTTACTTGCTGCCACTTATACATGCTTATCACCACTTTTTCATTTTTTAGAAGGAGATTATAATCATTAGGGGGGCAATTGTATTTTACGATCTACAATTTATACTATAAATCATACAATTTCTTTGTAAACTCAACTATCTGAGTTGATTCATTGCCGTGTTCTTTAAGTGCTATTATCGGTGGATGGATAAGCTTATTTATTATGGCAGTACCCATGTAATGAATTGCTTTTAATGTATCTTCATTAAGATTGGGATATTTATTCTTGAATCTTTGAAACTCATCATCTCTAATCTCTTCTGCCTTTTTTTTAAGCGCTATAACTGTAGGCGTTACTTGCAATGAATCAATCCAATTTATGAATGATTCTACCTCTTCAGATACTATATTCTCTGCCTTTTCTGCCTCTTTTTTGCGATTATTAATATTAGAGTAAACCACATCTTGTAAATCATCAACATCATAAAGATAGACATTATCTATGTCATTTATGTCAGGAGCTACATTTCTTGGCACAGAAATGTCAATGATAAATACTGGTTTGTTTTTTCTCTCCTTCATGATCTTATGCATCTGTTCTTTATTGATTATATAACTAGAGGCTCCTGTTGAGCAGATTACTATATCAACATTGACAAGTTCTCTTTGAAAGTCCTCAAATTTCACAACCTTTCCATTAAATAAATTGGCAAGCTCACATCCTCTTTCAAAAGTCCTATTTGCAACAATAACATTTGAAACACCATTGTTTATTAAGTGTCTTGCCGCAAGTTCAGCCATCTCACCTGCTCCAATAAGCATAACCCTCTTTTCTGTAAGACTTATAAAGATTTTTTTTGCCATTTCTACGGCAGCAAAACTAATTGATACTGCATTCTCTGCAATCTTTGTCTCAGTTCTTACCCTCTTTGCTGTATAGATAGCATGAGTTATTAGTTTATTTAAAATAACCCCAGTTGTCTTTTTTTTAAGTGATAAATCGAAGGCATCCTTCAATTGCCCCAATATTTGTGGTTCACCTACAATCATTGAATCAAGACTTGAGGCTACTCTAAAGATATGTTTAACCGCCTTTTTATTTCTGTGATTATAAAGATGTTGTAAAAACAATGACTTTTCAATATTATGTACTATTGAAATGACATCCTGTATTTTTTCAATTGCCTCATCTGCATTATCTTTATCAACCACAAAATAAACCTCTACTCTATTACAAGTTGAAAGTATTGCTGTCTCTTTGATTTGAGAAATAGACGAGAAATGCATCAACCCTTCTTCAAGTTTGGTACCTGAAAAGGCTATCTTCTCTCTTACTTCAACACTTGCAGTCTTATGATTAAGCCCTAAGACAATTATATTCATTTAAAGGAATGATAACTCTCCATTAAAAAGTTCACACCATAATAAGTAAAGAGGACTGATAAGAAGCCCAATATTGACAAAATAGCAGCCTTTTTACCACGCCAGTTACCGATAATTCTTAGATGTAGTATTAAGGCATATATTAGCCAAGTAAATAACGACCAAGTTTCTTTTGGATCCCATCTCCAATAAGTGCCAAAGGCTGACTCTGCCCAGAGAGCTCCTGTAATTATTGCAAGGGTAATCAAAGGGAAACCAAGTGTTATGAGCTTATAATTAATCTCATCAAGTATTTGCACACTTGGTAATTTGTTAAAGAAATCACCCTTTCTTTTCCTCTTCAGATACCTTTCCTGAATCAGATACATCACTCCTATACCAGCAGATACTGCGAAGGCTGAATTGCCTACAAAGGCAAAAGTTGTATGGAAAACAAGCCAAAAGCTATTTAATAAGGGACTCAAAGGATGTATTTCGTTAGGAGACATAATAGCTACAAACATGAGTAGGGACATTATGGGCAAGATAAATAAGGCAAGAATTGTGACCCTATAACGGTAATATAGATAAAAGAATATAACCATGACAGACCAAGCAAAAAAAGATGAAGATTCATACATATTTGTAATGGGAATAGTTCCAAGTATAAAAAATCTACTTATAATCGAACCGCTGTGAAGTGCAAAAGCACAAATCAAAAAATAAATGATAGAGTTTTTTATCTTAGAAGAGTCTTTATAAATACTGACAATACTTATTAGCAAGGCAATTGTATAAAGACCAAAAACTATATAAGGTAGAGAGAAAATCATATTCTAAAAACATCCAAGTTCACATTTTGTGATCTTAATCTTCATGCTGTTAATCATATCACCAACTCTTTTGTGAGGAATAGAAAGCAATTTAGCAATCTCATTAGCCTTTGAACATGTGATTTTATTTTCATTATTATTTTCAATTAACAATCTTTTGAGCTCCTTATCAATCAACTTGTTTGATATTATAGAAAAGAATTCTGAAAAATCTAAAGAGTTTATATCATAAGTTATTATGTCAAAGTGATTGTCTGAGCAGATATTTTCTCTATTGTAGTTTGTAAAGTGTATTACTAAATCTGATTTGTTAATTAATGAAGAGGCAGTTTTTTTTAAGGGTATTTCTTTGTTTGAGTGTAGGAAAACTATTATGTTAGGTTTTATAAAATCTATTGCACTATTTCCTTCTACCACAATACCATCAAGATAAGAAAGTTTTTCAAGTGCTATAGGGATAGTTTCATTAAGTTCTTCCGGTGGTGACTGAATCCAATATACCTCTTTAGCTCCAGAAGATAATAACCTTGCTGTATCTTTGTCTTTAGTTGATAGTATTGATTCATCATTGGTAAGTGAACTGTAAAAATCTGTACGACTATATTTGATAGCTCCCCACTTAACTCCAAATATCTTTTCTGCTTTTTCATTAACAATATGATTTATTAACTTTGAAGCCAAAGTAGTTTTGCCAATGCCACTATGGGCTCCACCTATTCCGATTATTTTCATTTTTTAAAATATTGAAGTTATTAAATGGCGGAGAGGCAGGGATTCGAACCCTGGGTGAGGTCTTACCCCCACAACCGCTTAGCAGGCGGCTGCCTTCGACCGGCTCGGCCACCTCTCCAGAAAAAACAGAAAACAGCACACAGGGTACTGGAACAAAATACGCAGACAGGAAACTCATTATACTAACAACTTAACTTAAACTTTGTAAATAATCGGCAGGTAACAATCCGTTAGACGCTGCTCAGTTCAGGTCGCGGTGGACAACACTCAGATCGACACGATGTTTTTTCAGATATTTCAGCAGTTTCTCCGCAATGGCGGGAGACCGGTGGGTTCCGCCCGTGCATCCAACGCCGACCGTCACATATGGTCTTCCTTCTTTAATGTAATGTGGGATGAGAAAATCCAGCAATTCCCGGATTTTCTTGACATACGTCTTTGAAGCCGTATTCTTAAGCACATAGTCTGCAACCTTCCTGTCAGTCCCTTTTAACGGTTTCAGCTCAGGGACAAAGTGCGGATTGGGCAGAAACCGCACATCAAATAGAAGATCCATATTTTGCGGGGCCCCGAACTTGAAACCAAAAGAGATGAAAGTAACGGTCATCGCCTTCATACTTTTTTGACCGACGCATATAGTCGTGACGAGTTGCCTAAGTTGGTGCGGAGTGAATGATGATGTATCAATAACCCTGTCCGCGACTTCTTTCAGTGGGGCGAGCCTTTCTCTCTCCAGTGTTATGGATTCCTCAATAATTCCGCCAAGGGGATGAGGTCTGCGCGTCTCCCGGAATCTCCTGACCAGAACATCTTTATCAGCCTCGAGAAAAAGGACTTCCGGCTGATACTTTTTCCTGAGGATTTTGAGAACATCGTATATCTTGGAAAGGGAGCCCTTCTCCCGGATATCGATGCCGATGCCTATTTTTTTGATATCCCTGTTCCCGGAAATAATGGAGGCAAAAGAGCCTATTAGCGCTATGGGAAGGTTATCCACGCAAAAATAACCTGAATCCTCGAGGGCCCGTAAAGCGACGGTTTTCCCGGACCCGGAAAGTCCGCTTATGATTGCAATGTTTGGTTTCAAATGCCGAACCCGAAAAGTTAAGAATTTTCTACCCGCAGATTTTGGCCGGGAATGATAACCCTCTCACCGTGCACCTCTACTTCACCGGTTCGATAAGGCCGAAATTGCCGTCCTTTCTGCGATAGATAACGTTAATATCACCGCTGTTGTCGTTCGTGAAGACGTAGAAGTCCTTGTCGAGCAACTCCATTTGCATTGCGGCTTCATCAGGGCTCATCGGCCTCAGCTCAAACCTTTTATTTTTTATGATTCTGCCGGTCTCGGGCAATACCGCCTCGGCGGGCATCACGCCGGGTTTCCCCTCCGTCTTCCTGTGGGAAACAAGCTTTTCTTTATATTTTTTGACCTGTCTCTCAAGTTTCTCCGTAACTTCATCTATTGATGAATACACATCGTTCGTCGTTCCCTCGGCCTGAATAAGGACGCCGTTCGCTTTCATGAGGACTTCCACTTTATGCCGGTATTTTTCGACAGTGATGGTAACTATAGCTTCCGCGATGCTGGATAGGTAGCGGTCAAACCTCCGGATCTTCTTCTCCGCATAGGTTTTCAGTGCCGGTGTAATTTCAAGATGCCTGCCTGTAACGATGATATTCATATTTCCTCCTATTAGTGGGCTGACTTTCTCCGCTGTATCTGTGATGGTATCCCGAGCTCCTCCCGGTACTTGGCGACAGTTCGCCGGGCTATCGTAATGCCGTCCCGCTTGAGCATTTCCGCGATAAGGTGGTCGCTCAGGGGTTTCCGGCTTCCTTCCTCGGACACAATTTTCCTGATGGTGTCTTTGACAGACGTTGATGAAACGCTTCCCGCACCGCTGCTGAGAGCGCTGCTGAAGAGATAACGGAACCCGAAGATGCCGTGTTCACAGGACAAATATTTGTTCGAGGTAACTCTGCTTATCGTGCTCTCATGCAGATTCAGGGCTGAAGCGACTTCTTTCAGCGTCAAAGGTTTAAGGTGCTGAACTCCTCTCTCGAAAAAATCCATCTGCAGGTCAAGAAGCGTCTCGGCAACCCGGTATATTGTCCTGTTCCGCTGGTCGAGACTTTTCAGCAGTTCCTTCGCTAAGCGCATCTTTTCGGTCAGAAAATGCTTGTCTTCCTTTGGGAATGCGCTGTTTTTCTGTATCAGATTCTTATAAAAAGTGCTCACGCTCAGCTTCGGGACTCCCTCATCATTCAGGATAATCTGATATCCTTCGGCTGTTTTGATCAGATAGACATCC
>OGCL01001291.1_pt1 | contig 22013 bp, 24 predicted proteins | sample 1570041 | NCBI WGS metagenome assembly OGCL01 (sample SAMN06266162, study PRJEB24511) | hot springs metagenome | isolation source: Hot spring water | place: South Africa: Limpopo | collected 2015-06-22
GCAGAGCTTTATAGAGTCATTGGTCTCTTTGCTGAAGCCGAACCATTATATAAGAGATCGTTGGAGATAAGAGAGAAAGCTCTGGGCAAAGACCACCCCGATGTGGCCACAAGCCTCAACAACCTGGCATTGCTTTATGAAACCACCGGCCGCTACAATGAGGCCGAACCTCTCTACAAGAGGTCGTTGGAAATATTTGAGAAGACCCTGGGCAAAGACCACCCCGATGTGGCCACAAGCCTCAACAACTTAGCAGAGCTTTATAGAGTCATTGGTCTCTTTGCTGAAGCCGAACCATTATATAAGAGATCGTTGGAGATAAGAGAGAAGGTCCTGGGCAAAGACCACCCGGATGTGGCCACAAGCCTCAGCAACCTGGCATTGCTTTATTCCACCACCGGCCGCTACAATGAGGCCGAACCTCTCTTCAAGAGATCGTTGGAGATAACAGAGAAAGCTCTGGGCAAAGACCACCCCCATGTGGCCACAAGCCTCAACAACCTGGCAAATCTTTATTCCACCACCGGCCGCTATGCGGAAGCCGAACCTCTCATCAAGAGATCGTTGGAGATAACAGAGAAAGCTCTGGGCAAAGACCACCCGGATGTGGCCACAAGCCTCAACAACCTGGCATTGCTTTATTCCACCACCGGCCGCTACAATGAGGCCGAACCTCTCTTCAAGAGATCGTTAGAAATATTTGAGAAGACCCTGGGCAAAGACCACCCCCATGTGGCCACAAGCCTCAACAACCTGGCAGTGCTTTATGCAAGCGCCGACAGGCATATTGAGAGTTACAGGATGTTCATTCGTGGAAACGAAATAGAGGATAAAAAAAGAGAAAATGTATTTTTACTACTCTCTGAAAAACAAAAACTGAACTACATAATGCAAGAGGGTGGAAGCATTAATGCATTCATTACCCATACAGCGAAGTATATGCTGGGAGATATCCTTGCAGTGAGGGATAGTTTTGATGCGTGGCTCAAATGGAAGGGCTCGGTGATGGAGGCACAGGGAAGGTATTTTGATGCCTTTACCCACTCTGAAGATCAGGAAATCAGAAAGAGATTTGGGGAACTCAATAACACGCGACGCGAGATTGCACAACTCCACCTCTCGGGCCCCGGAAAGATGAATCCTGAAGAATACAGGAAGAGACTTGAAGAACTGGAGAAGAAAAAAGAAGCCCTGGAGGTAGAACTGAATAGGCTCAGTAAAGACTTTGCTTTAGAGAAGATGGCGGGTAAAGCAGATACAAAGAGCATTTCGGAAATCCTCCTTAAAAAGAAAAACAAATCAGTTTATATCGATTTTGCGAACATCAGGACTTACGATTTCAAAGAAAAGAAATGGGGTAAGTCGAGGTACCTTGTCTTTATTCTATTACCTGGCAAGAAACCAGTAGTTAAGTTAATAGACCTCTCTGACGCTGAGGAGGTGGGTAAACACATCAGGGTTTATCTCGAAGAAATGCGAAGGGCAAAGGAGTTTGGAGAGGTTCCCAGAGAGAGGATTCTGAGGCGAGAGGCCAAAGCTCTTTATGAAATCCTTCTCAAGCCCATTGAGGCCTATATCAAAGACAAGAAACATCTCTACATAAGCCCGGATGGTAACCTCAACCTCATTCCTTTTGAAGTACTGATGACTCCTGAAGGTAAATACCTGATGGAGGACTACAACATCACCTATATCGCTGTAGGTAGAGACATCATGAGATTCGCAGATACAAATGTGGCCAAAGGGGAACCACTTATTATTGCCGATCCTGATTATGATTTGGGTCTGAAAGAAAAGACACAGGTGGCAAAGGCTCTGGGAGTTATCGAAACGAGAGGACCCGCTCCTCTCACAAGAGATGCCAAAGATTTAAGGTTCAAAAGACTTCCAGATACCAAACAGGAAGCCAATGCCATAGAAAAACTATTAAAAGAAAACCAGAAGCTGAATGTAAAGAATTATCAGGACAAAAGAGCTCTGGAGGAAGTTCTCTTGACAGCCAAAAGCCCAAAAATCCTTCACCTTGCAACCCATGGATACTTTCTGAAAGATGAAGAAGTGAAGAAACAACCAGAGATTATGGGTTTTATCTCTCCCGAAAGGGACCGGTTTGTGGATCTTGGCATTGAAAACCCCATGCTTCGGTCCGGGATTGTTCTGGCAGGTGCCAATGCTTCATTGAAGGAAGGCAGGGATGATGGCGTTGTGAGTGCTGAGAAGATCTTAGGCCTGCGTCTTAAAGGGACAAACCTTGTAGTTCTATCCGCCTGCGATACGGGAACTGGAGAAGTCAAAAGTGGTGAGGGGGTATTTGGGTTGAAGCGGGCGTTTATCTTATCAGGAGCCAAAACCGTGGTAATGAGTCTTTGGAGCATTCCAAGCAAAGAAACCACGGAGCTGATGATTGATTTCTACACCCTGATGGCAAAAGGCAAAACTAAGGCTGAAGCCTTAAGGGAGGCCAGACTAAACCTGATGAAGAAAAACCCCAACCCCTTCTACTGGGGTGCGTTTATAATGGTAGGGAACCCGAATTGATGGATGCCGGAAGGAGTGAAGCGCGAGAGGTAAGGGGTTCAAATTCGATAATCAATAGAAGAAATGAGGTAGGGGAGGCTGAATGAAAAAGTATAAAATTCTTCTGTTTATGGCCGCATTCCTTATTGTCATTCCCGGCAATTTAGCATTTGCGGCCACCCATCCGCAGGTCGAAATGGTTAAAAAAGTGATGCCGGCAGTGGTTGGAATCGGGATAGATAAAAGTGGCTATGTGAGTTACCGTTTTTCAGGCTCTGAATTTCTTGAAGAATTCAAGAAATTCTACCAGAAGGAGGAAAAGGAGTTTAAAGAAAAAAGCAAGCCCCAATGGGATAGGGATAAGGATAAAATTACTCCGGAGGATATAAGAGGAATTGGTTCCGGATTTATCATTGATCAGAATGGAAAGGTCATCACGAATTATCATGTCGTTGAAGGCCAGAAGCGGATCTTTGTGATTACACATGACAGCAAGATATTTAAAGCAAAAGTAGTCAGAGAATCGGCTGAAGATGATTTAGCTGTCCTTGAAATCGAGAGCCTTTCGAGAAATTTCCGGTTTATGAAGATTGGTGATTCAGATACTTTAGAAGTGGCTGAACCTGTCATTGCCATAGGAAACCCTTTCGGTCTCTCTTTCACAGTAACAAGCGGAATCGTAAGCGCTGTGGGAAGGACAACCCCTGACGGAAAAGAAGGCTTGATTCAAACGGATGCAGCAGTTAACCCGGGAAATAGCGGAGGGCCACTGATCAATATGAACGGTGAAGTGATCGGCATCAATACCATGATCTATACCTCGAGAGGAGGGGGATTCATGGGGGTTGCCTTTGCTGTTCCTATTAACAAAGCCAAGGTATTATTGGCTTCGGCCCCGGAAGGGAAAAGCCATGTCTATCTCGGAGTTAAACTTTCCACATTGGAAAAAGGGGGAATCAGAATAGAGTCTGTGGAACAGAGAAGTCCAGCACACAATGCTGGTCTTAAGGAAGGTGAAATCATACTTTCTGTTGATGGAAAGGAATTAAAGTCCGCCAATGATCTGGTAAAATACATTCAAACAAAAAAGCCAGGTGATAAAATTACTTTCAAGATAAGGCGCCGGGGAGTTATCACTCAGGTCATTGTAACCCTGGATATGAAGATGTGATAAATGAGGTGGTATTTTATATCGAAAGGAGGGCCTATGAGAGGATTTAAAGTGCTTGTCATTCTCGTGGTATTAATCGTTTGGGCGTTCACCGACTCCGATTTAAGTTATGGCCAACAAGCATGGCAGACAAGAGTTGCCAATCGGTTAGCCGAATCCATTCAAACCATTCAGAAATTTTGTATTGAAAAGGGAAAGGTGGAGTGTGAATTGCTCGAAATAGAAGAAAACCCTCCATTTTTACGTCAGGGGCAGGTAATTGAATATGTTGGCGTGAGAAAGAGAGAGGTTCCTTACTTTTACCTGGTGGTAACAGAAACCGATGCTATGACCTGTGAAAGTTACCTTTTTGATTCACGCGGAAAATTGCTTGCCACTGGTGCGGTCTTAAAAGATGCCAACCTGGCAATTCACGCCCCTGAATATACCCAAAAAGTTATTCAAAGGATAAAAATGTCTAAAGGTTCCGGACGTATCGGCGTGGCTATATTAGCCCCTGTGGGGGATTAGTGGTCCAACGGAGGTGAGACAAATGAAAAAGCTGATATGTGTTTTATTCATAAATTTAATCTTAATCGGCAGTGCCTTTGCACAGGAGAAAACACCGCCTGTAAAGGCTGACTTCGTAAGGACCATTCCGCCATCAGCAAGAACGATGATCGGTGGCCTTTCTAAATCCGTTGATGTTAAAATACTGGCTTCCCAGATAAAAGATACTTCTTCTACTGCTTATGGCTTTACGACCGGAATTTCAAAAGAAAAAGGCTCCTTTAAACTTGGCGTTCTCATGGCAGATATTGAAACAACGGTCAGGGCTAACGACAGAGAAAAGGGTTCCAAAGCTGTCCGCGCCCTTGTAGAAGGTCTTTCCCAACTCGGTGCCCCTCTACCATTAATAACAGCGGTGATCAATATGGGTGCGGCCATTAATTCAGGAGTTGATCTTCAGGCAATAAATAAAGCGAGCATCCCGATCATAAGACCATTTATTGAGGATTTCATCTCAAAAGAAGGCAAGATGGTTTATCTCAGATTTGGAGAATGGGTTCAGGCCATGAGACTTGCCGCCCTTGCTGGTGAGGGAGGAAAGATGGAGGTTGCGGCAAACTTTATCAAAGAGGTAAATATGGCCGACTATTTCCTGATTGAATTCAAGAACAAAGGCTTACCAAAAGGTGTTATAGATTCGCTAAAAGGAATAGCAGAACTCGGAAAAGCAAAAGAGATAGGGGGGAAAGAGGTTCGAACCACACAAAAAGCCATCGACACAATTTTTGAAATTATGGGATGAGTTAAGCAGGAAATTTAAGGTGACCACCATGGAGTAATACGAAAAAGACTCTAATGACTTGAATGTGCGTTACCTTTGAGAACCATGAGATCGTGATACTAATGGAAACGAGAATTGAAAGTCAAATGCAGAAGTGGAAAGATTTTAATACGACAAATCGAAGATACATTCTTGGAAGAAGCTGTATATATGAGAGTACTCCTGCTGGGGGCAATTTCTATCCCCGTTTGACGATCAGGATATTTATTCATGAGATCCTGGTGGAGGGAGCAGAAAGAGAACAGAAGGTTGGGGAAATTTCAATTTTTATTGAGAGAGATAGATGGAATGATTTAATAGGTCTTAATGCAGTGAAAGCCGACACCCAATTAAGAAAGGCGGCTCATTCAGCAAAAGATGGCAATTGGAATATAGATCCATTGCCTAAATTATTGGGAAAATGCTGTGAGATCATTCCAAGCGAGGTCGATAGGTATGAGATTAACGGATCACACATCTCCGAAAAGCTGTCCATTTAGTGCTAATAAATGATTTGCGGGTTGAATAGCAGACCAATTTGAAATCACTCTTGTCCAAATTAGGTTTTAAAAAACCCATATTTGGGACAGCAGAATGAATATGGGGATATGAATTACCCCTTTGGGCGCAAGCGACGTTGGGGATGATAATGGAGTGTGATCTGTGAAACAGCGGGGAATTGATATTCCACCTGAAAGCGACAGGGTTGAATGAAAAGAATCGCTTGGGGCAGGTCAATATTCGCAGCCGACTTGGGGGGTATCAATACCCCCCAAGTATCCCCCCATGTGCGTAGGATGGTTCCCCTGCCTGCGTGGAAATGGCTGATTCCCCGGGGGCCAGGAACCATGCTAGAAGGTTACAAGGCCTTCGCCGCATAATGAGTTGTAGAAAGAGAGAAGGAGGTGATGGATATGAAATCCAATATCAGAGAACACGTTGAAATTACACCTGGCGTGAGTGGAGGAAAACCCCGCATCGCCGGGCATCGAATCCGCGTAATGGACATTGTGCTCTGGCAAACTAAGTGCGGCTGGTCGCCTGATGAAATTGTTTCGCAATTTCCGCAATTAAGCCTTGCCGACGTCCACGCTGCTCTTGCCTACTATTGGGATCATAAAGAAGAGATTGAGGCAGATATTCGATCTGCAGAAGAAATTGAAGCGAAATCGAGACGCAAACACCCCTCGATATTAAAGAGGAAATTGGAGACGAGACAAAGTGAAGTTCTATCTCGACGAACATATTCCAAAAGCCGTGGCTGAAGGATTACGACGTCGTGGCATTGATGTTCTCACTGTTTAAGATGCCGACCGATTGGGTGATGCGGATCGAAGGCAGCTTGCTTTTGCCGCCATGAAACGTCGGGTACTCGTGACGTTTGACAATGACTTTCTGAAACTTGATGCTTCTGGGACACCTCATTCTGGTATTGTGTTTTCACAGGCTGGGAAACGCTCCGTCGGAGAATTAATCGAAAATCTGATTCTCATTGCAAATGTGATCGAACCCGAAGAAATGAGGAATCACATCGAATTTATTTGAGCCAGTGAAAGAATAGATTTGTTTGGCAAGGAACCAAATAGATGAAGGAAATTGCAACCGCTCTGAACCCACGGGATCCTGATCTCCCTTCTATCCTTTCCAGAGCAACCGGAGGCGCTGGGTTCTCCCGTTTCTGGGCAATTGGTGATGTTAAGATTCTGGATAAGCAGCTTATGGGGTTGCTTTGTTCGATCCGTTGCCCTGGCCGGGTAATTGTTCAGACCTATGACTTAGCCCGTGCACTTCGGGACGCGGGAGTTCCTGTAATTGGTGGTTTTCACTCTCCTATGGAAAAAGAATGTCTGGACTTCCTGCTGCGTGGCAAGCAACCTGTAGTGGTATGCCCGGCCCGAAGCATCACCAATATGCGTATGCCATCGGCATGGCGAAAAGCTTGTGACGAAGGAAGGCTTCTTATTCTGTCGCCGTTTCCCCCAAAACATGGAAGAATTTCGACTCTGCTTGCTGAAAGGAGAAACATTTTCGTTTCACTTCTGGCGGATCAGTTTTTCGTTCCTTATGCTGCTCCTAAAAGTAAGACGGAACAATTGTGTAAGAATTTGCTGAGCGCAGGGAAGAAGATTTACACGTTCGAATCAGAAAAAGAAAGCGGCATCGTTAAGTCCGGGGCCACGCCCGTAGCTCTGGACCGTTTTGTAGCGCAATTTGTGTGATTGGGGATGGGGTTACATCTCCTTGAGGAATCGTTCACGTCCTGAAGGAAAAGGAAGAACGGCAGTACAGCAAATGCCGCACCCACCGCCTTGTTTTAGAGGCGTGGGATAGGTTGGAGATAAAGTGGCAATGATCAATATATGGCATTGAAAACTCCAATTACAATTGATGGGAGAGATTGGACCCTCTTCAAATAAATGGCTTTAGACATGGCTGGAGATCGAAAAGATGATCTTTGCACTAAGATTATATTTTGCTAATGGAGCAGTGCAAGACGTAAGTTATTTCAGATCAGAGAGTCACGCAATAGAACACCGGGATAATATCCGTCAGAATTTAGATTATCCACTTACCAGGATAATTAGAGCTGAGGTTATCCCAATAGACGTTATTCCCAAGCCTCTGAATAAGCTACAGCTTCCTGAAGAGATTGGCGAGTTAGTTGAAAGATGTATGGTGCTTCAGTGTAAAGTGGCACAGGTGCCAGAAGGACAGCCTTTGTTCAAGCCATCCCAGGAAAATCTGGCGGAAGAATATCGCATGCACATGTCCTGCCTTGCCGAGTTCCTAGACAGTGAGAATTTCGATTATGAGCCGCTTAATCCTCATCTTACAGGGCGGCAGCTTGAATGGCTGCGTGCAAACAAGAGTAACCTCCTTCAACATCTTCAGGGGATATTGGTGTAAGAAAATATGCACTAAGAGTTGAATTTGCAGATTCGGGAGATATCCATTCTCCCAGGCGAACCCTTCTGCGTCTTGGAAGAAAAGGAGGAGAGAGAGAACGGCGAATGCCGAACCCGCCGCCTTATTTTGGAGGCATGGGATAGATTAGAAGCTAAATGAGCATCCGTGATTGGAACCTCATTAAGGTCCTTATATTTTTAAGAAATGGAAGCTCGATGCCGATGAATTAGGGAGAGAGGACAGGTTAAAGACCCACGGCACAACATCTAAAAGAGTTTGACAAGGGTATGTAATTATTATATAAATTTGGAGTTGGATGGCTAAGGGACATCTAAATATGCCAATAAATTCGGCAGGTTAGTAGCGAGGGAGTTATGATTCCCAATGTAAAAACTTATAAGTTACTTTGTGAATACAGATTTAAGCCAATTCTTTTGTTTTATGATGCGAAAAATCAAATGGGTCACGCTCTGTTTAAAGATTATAAGCATTGGAGCCATGATGGCCTCAGAATCATCCTCAACAATTTTGAAAATCGAAGTGTCCTGGCTATAGACCATGACCGAATAGCTTTAGAGTTTGATATCCCAGATTCTTATGATGAGTTCCGCACCAGATTTGAGCGAGCCTTTAAAGAGTATACAAAACGAGTAGAAATCAGGGATTATCTAAGGTGCGGTCTTCGGACCCAAAGCATGATTCCAGTGGAAATGCATTTTAGTGAGTTGGTAAAGATAACTGAGGGAAAGTTTTTGCCTCATGATAAAGAAATTCAACAGATTATCGGGAGCCCTGTAAGTGACTATCAGTTCAACATAGTAAGCGAAAAGGAAGGTTTTAAGATTCACGTGATATGTGGCCCTGTGGCAAGAGAGGAGATAGAACGTTGGTATCAGCCAGCCAGATTGATTCTTGATCCAGGTCAGGAACCTAAACCAATCAAATATTCTGATGTGTCATTCTTCATCGATTGTGACTGCTATGTTGAGAATCCCAGATCAGATATGTTGGAAAAGTTTCTTGATAAAGCAATTCGCCTTGCAACTTCAACAAATAATGCAATAAATGATTATGTGTGGAGGTAGGCAATGATTCCCGAGGTTACAAGAAGCACAACTGCTGGAGTAGGCCCTCTCCAAAGCTTTGTGGACTCCGTGAGTGTCTTTAAACCTTATCTTTCATCCCTCAACCCACCAGTCCAAGAGAGAGAGGATAGATATTCTGAAAAGCCTTATAGAGGTCTGACACCCCCAATCCAGGAGAAGGGAAATGGGGGTGCATCACAAGTTATTGATGTAACAGCTTCTAAATATGTTGAGAAACCCAGCAGACAATATGCAGAGTTAGTGTTTCAACGCAACATGAGGGAGATTCCACTTCTGCTTGAGCAGTTGAAGGCAAATTTACAAAATCCCGAAGGCGCAAAGTTTATGCAATGGTTTAGAGAGAAGCTGCATCGGGTTTGGGAAGTTGTTGATGGCTTGCCGAAAGAGAAAGTTCTTTTGTTAAGTGCTATTGAGGAAACGGTTAGAGCTAAAAGATGGCGCGACCTAGCCACTGGACAAATTCAGATTTTGGAACAAGTAATTAAACAAACAGAAAACGGTACATTAAGTTTAGCTGGTGCTCTGAGAACACTTCATCGTAATTTTATAGACATTTACCCATCGGCCTCGATAGATGAAAGCGATGAAGATGAATAACTCACCCGTCGGAGACTGCTTCCTTGAAACCTCTGTTCCCAGACAAATGTTGTTTGGACACAGCCTAATTAAAAAAGAAATTCGCAAAAGTCTTGGGCATTGTACTCAGAGATGGAGTTCTTTCTACGTTCTGATGGAATATAAGCGATCGGTGGTCAAGACACTGATTGATCTTTATTTTGTTGCAAAAGAAGAGAAAACCCCGAGTGACGCGTTACATTACTTTCAGGAGGGGTTTAGAACAAGACAAAACAAAATTATTCTCAGTGCAATTGCGACATTGTTGGAAGATTCCGAGATCGCTAATGACAAGTCGAGATTCCTGGTCAAGCTGGAAACATTAGTTTTGGGTTCTCTTCAATTCTTTCAAGATCTCATAGATCAATATATTGAAAACAAGACAGGTTGTTCCTTGGGAAAGACGTTGATACAACAGGGAATACCAACAGAAGAAGCCTATAGAAGATTCTTAGAGGAGATAGATTGTGTTAAATCTTGTTCGTTAGAAAAATTCTTAAGAAGTAAGAAGAATCAGTTGAAAAGATTAATAGGAGAAGGAGAAAAGGCTCCGCATGATAGGAACAAAGGATTTCAAGAGGCTTTATCATTGATCAAATCTGCCATAGAAACTCTTGATACTCTGAAGTCGAAGACCAACTGCATGAAGGTTGGCGATATTATTATAGCTTTAGAATTGCCAAAACGTCAGCAATTGCTGACGTTTGACAGAGGGTTCGAGAGTAGTTGCCAAATTCTAGGCAAAAAAATATTTGTGCTCTCCTCCCTTGCAAGGTTGAGAAAATCAAGACCCTCAACACCACAGCCGACCTGAATATCTGTTGAGAACATAAAAAGTCTGCATGGACTCGCAAGTTCGGGAATCTCTTTCGATCCGAAGTTAGGAAGAGGATTTTCCGGCTGATGCAGGATGGATCCTGAAGTTCTTTCTGATTGAAGGGGAAAAGGGAAAATCCATATTATCCAGAGGCCCACCTATGTCCAAGATCAGGGGGGCGGGGGCATGAGATGAGTTTAGCAGATGATGTCATGCGGTATTGCAAAGAAACCTACGTTGATCCAGCCAGAAAAAGAGGGGAGAAGACGGTTGAGATCTGTTCGGGAGATGTTCACAGAGCGCTGCACTACAGAAATAGATACCCACTGGTATGCTCAGCAATTGGCTCCAATCTTTTCCAAGAGCTGTGTGGCGTCAGGAGGATATCTGTAGAGGGACCCCTGAATGGAGTGAGCACACTATTCACATTTGAGTTGATTTAACCGGTTTTCAAGGGCATATGGGTAAATATCCTATCCGAATTAAGGAGAGTGATTTACACATGGCTGCCTTTCATCTGGCTCGTTATATAAGGGCGCATGCTCTGAGCCTCAAACCCAAGAATGTCTGAAAGCGGGGGGGGGTAATGGGAGGGGGCGAGGGCATGCGGCGCAAGCGCCTGCGCTGCGCGTGGGGGAGAAAAAAATGAGCAAGGAATCCAAGCCAGCGAAAGGGAGAATTCTTCCTACGATCCTTCCTGAAATTCGATCACTGATCGAGACGCAAACACCCCTCAATATTCAAGGGGAAATTGAAAGCCTTGGGGTCAGGCATCGGTATTTACCATCTCCTGGGGGGGATGGAGTCATCCATTAAGTTCTTTTTCCGGATTTCCCTTGAAAGAAAAAGTGGAAACTTTATGGCGAATACCTCATCCGCCACTTGGTTTTGGAAGTGAGGGATAGGTCAATAAGATAAGATTGGGAGGATATCATCATTGAAGCTGGACGTTCCTTATTTCAAACAGGAAAAGTCTACTACTTGTGGACCAGAAACTTGGATTTTCCTCAGAGGTAGTAGAAAATTTTTCCCCGGAGAGCCTTAAAGATGCCTTAAATAAGGGGATGCCGGTTATCGCTTTATTAGACCCTGCTGTGCTTTACGGAGGTTTGCAGGGCTTCGGGCATTTTGTAATAATAATTGGATTGGAACAGAATATCATTTACTACCATGACCCTGATATGGGGGTAGAATTAGCAAAAGATGTCGAATTTTTTTTTAGCGCCTGGGAGAAATTTTCAATGAAAGGGGTAATGATATGGAAATCTACGAAAAAGTGAAAAGATACTTATACGAAAACATCGGTCATCTAACCGCCCCGGGAACACCCCGGTTTGATTTGAAAACCGAAATGTGGAGGGTGCCCGTTTTATGCAAAACTGAAAGAGGGATATTAATCGTAGGAGAATTTACCCTTGATAAAAGGGGGGAATTTATAAATATCCCTACCAAACAGGAGATGCTGAGAACTGTGGAATTAGAGATATCAAAACTTCCCTTTTTGGTTTATGGTGATAGAGAGGATCTTGAAGCAAAAGATATTAAACCCGTAACAATTTAACCCCTTTGTTGCATAAAGATGCGATTGAATCAAAGGTATACTCCCACAATTCCAGAGATCAGGGGTCAGAGACCTGAGATCAAAAAACCCATTTGACCTCTATTTTTCGGCCATCTCTATCCGGGTGAAAGTTTAATGAATCCAGTTGGTGAAAAGGGGACGGGTTCTAATTTAGGCATAACCTCCGAGGAAAACCCTTCTCTATTCAATCCACCAAACTTCCAATTTCAAGTCTTTGAAATTTCTTGTGGAATCTGGCCTACCTTTTAGCTTCAAAAACGCCCATTAATAAATTTTGCTTTCCCGAACCTAAATCCAGAGGAAATTTCCTTCCCTGTCCGTCTAATAATATGTAGTTAATAAATTCGGAAAAGGAGGATACAAGGATGAGGGCAAAACAAGTTATATTCTTAATCGTGTCGTTGGTGGTTTTGGTCAGTTTCCTAACGGTGAGTTGGGCCGAGGCAGGGAGGGTGTCGGGGTACTACCGGAAGGATGGAACTTATGTTCAACCGCACTATAGAACCAATCCCGATCGCAACCCCTATAACAATTACAGTTATCCTGGGAATTATAACCCTAACACCGGAGGGACCACCCCGGGAAATCCAAACACATACCTGAACCGATATTATGATCGTCCCAACCAGAATCCTTATTATAAACCCTTCAACAATTATCCGAGGTGGTAAAAGGGGCTCTGACCCTGTTTTGCCCCATGCGACAGCCAATCCCAGGCTTAAAAAACCTGGGATTGGCTGTTAAAGATAAAAGAGCAGGCTGTCCAAAGTAGGAAATCATGTGTTACTGTGACTCATCGGACGAGGAAATTCTGAATGACCTTTTAAGGGAGTATGTGCCTGAAGAAGCACTTGTGAGGAGCTGTTGCTGGCGGCGAGTTTGCCAGGTTAGGGGGCGGAATTTTAATTTAGTCTCACCAGACACCTGGAGAATTATCTGTGTTGAACGCGGATTTTTGCTATACCGCCAGAATCCAAGAGGCTTCTGAAAAAAAGGCTCGATAATGATGGAGGCATAGAAAAAATTAATGGAAAAGAAATTAAAGGTTTTTAGAGGCGGGAGAGTTAACGAGGATATTTACGATAAGTTTAAGAAAGATAAGGCTATAGATATAAATGGTGAAGTTGTGGGGAATGATTCCTGGGATTCGGTGTTTGATGGACTTTGGTATAATTACGGCCAGGATGACGATGATAACTTAAGACTGAAAGCAAGCCTCATAGTCCGTGAAATAACAGACGACCCTTTGGAACACGAAATAGCGGACTTGATGCTGGATTATGGATATACTGAGGTTGAAGTGGCGGAAATCCTACTAACAAAGTGGAAGTTACGGGATATGAACGAGAGCCTTGCGAGAGTCAAATGGTTCATGAGAAAAATCGAGGGATGGAAACAACAGGGGCGGAACACGATCCGAGAAAAGAACAATTAGTGATCACAAAGAATCATTGCAAGGGAGATTTTGATAAAGAATAATCACTATTGGAAAAGAGATTTACAGAAGTGTTTTATTCAAAATCAATTCTATGTAGCTAATCTATTTCCTTTTCCGTTTTAATAAGCCAGCCACTTCATCCAGAATAACCTGAGCAACTTCTTCCTTGGACATCATGGGAAGGTCCTTCACCTCTCCAGAGGGATAGAGGAACTTCACCTGGTTCGTCTCTGTGGCAAACCCTGCTCCAGGCTTGGTCACATCATTGGCCACAATCAGGTCCAGATTCTTCTCTTTCAGTTTCTTTCGAGCATTGGAGACAAGCTCCCCGGTCTCTGCGGCAAAACCGACGAGAATTCGCCCTTCCTTCTTCTGCCCAAGCTCTCCAAGAATGTCTTTTGTTCTCTCTAACTCCAGAGAAACGCTCGAAGCGGTCTTTTTTACCTTCGATGGGCTCACTTCTTTGGGCCGGTAATCCGAGACAGCCGCCGCCTTAATCACCACTGAACAGTTTTTTAGATTTCCAAAGACAGCCCTCCGCATCTCTTCTGCCGTCTTTACGGAGATCAGATGGATATCGCTTCGTGGTAAAGGAAGCGTGGTCGGTCCGCTGACCAATACCACCTCAGCCCCTCTTCGTTTGGCTACCCGGGCCAGGGCATATCCCATTTTTCCAGACGAATAATTGGTGATGAATCGGACAGGATCGATTGGTTCCTGGGTGGGGCCAGCCGTGACAAGGATTTTCTCTCCCTTCAAGTCTTTTGGGGAGAGGAGCGCTTCGACTTTTTCGAGGACATCACCCAGTTCTGCCAGCCTTCCCTTTCCATACCAGTGGCAGGCCAACTCCCCTTCCCCGGGTTCCATAAAATGGTAACCCCTCTCGACAAGAATTCGGATATTTTCTTGAAGGGCCTTGCTCTCCCACATATTGACATTCATGGAAGGTGCAAAAAGGACAGGGGCCTTGGAAGCCATGACCATGGTCGAAAGAAAATCGTCAGCAATCCCATTGGCGATCTTTCCAATGATATTGGCCGTTGCCGGAAGGATCACAATCAACTGGGCCAGATCAGCCAAAGCCACATGACCGATCTGGGTCTCTTCGAGAAGCACAAAAGGATTGGTGACAACCGGATTCCCAGATAGGGTTTGAAAGGTTAGAGGCGTGACAAACTTCTGGGCATTCTGGGTCATGACCACATGCACCCGGGCCTCCTGTTTCACCAGAAGCCTCACAAATTCGGCCGCCTTATAAGCCGCTATCCCTCCGCATACACCCAATACAATCTCTTTCCCCTTCAGCATAAATTTTTTATATCATAAAAAGACCAAATCCACAAGGAAACTCGTCCTTCTTTTTCTTGACAAAAGGAGGGAAACCCATTAGGCTCAAACTGTAATATTTCCACTTTTTGCAGATCCATTCGGTCTCTTTGCAAAGAAAGGAAAGGAGCCTTTCGATGAATCGAACAGGGATTGTGAAGGATAGCAGGTATATGGACCATGTGATGGATCCAGGCCACCCTGAAAGCCCAGAACGATTGAGGGTCATCTATAAGATGCTCGAAGAGCCAGAGATGAAGGGGATCCTCCAGGAGGTGAAACCTCGACCGGCAACCCATGAAGAGCTGGAGAGGGTCCATGCTTCGGCCTATATTTCCCAGGTTGCCCAAACTGCAGGTAAACCCTACTACCGCCTCGATATGGATACATCCACCTGTGCCAAATCGTATGAAACCGCCCTTCTTGCAGCCGGAGGCTTGTTGGAGCTAATCACGGAGGTGATGGAGGGAAGGCTCAATAATGGTTTTGCTCTGGTGAGACCTCCGGGCCATCATGCAGAAAGAGACAGGGCAATGGGATTCTGTCTCTTCAACAATGTTGCTATTGGCGCAAAGTATGCGATCAAACAATACGGTCTGGAGAGAGTTCTGATTGTGGACTGGGATGTCCATCATGGAAATGGAACCCAGAACTCCTTCTATGATGACCCAAAGGTTCTCTACATCTCCACCCATCGTTACGGCTTCTTCTATCCTGGGACAGGCTCTGCCAGAGAAATCGGAAAGGGAAAAGGGACCGGGTTTACAGTCAATATCCCGCTTTCGACACGGATGGGTGATGCGGAATATGGAAATATCTTTGAGAAGTTGATCAAGCCCATTGCCCTCGAATATCATCCCCAGCTCATCCTGGTTTCCGCAGGGTTCGATATCCATTACGACGATCCTTTGGGTGGAATGGGGGTAACGGAGAAAGGGTTTTCAAGGATGACTCAGATCCTGATGGAGGTGGCTGAGGCATCTGCTCAGTCGAAGCTGGTGATCACCCTTGAGGGAGGCTATGATGTCTCTGGTCAGGGACGGTCTGTAAAAGCGGTACTGAAGGAGCTTGCCCAAGCCTCCCCCCCTGGAAAGGAAGATCTGTTGGAACAGGAAGCCTCAGACTACTACCGAGTGGCACCACTCATCACTCAATTAAAAGAGATTCACAAACAATACTGGAAGAACCTTTAGCCCTTTCCAATTGTATTAACCATCTCTTTTAACTCTTTACCAACTTTAAAGAAAGGGAGCTTTTTGGGAGGCACTTCGACAATCTCTCCGGTCTTTGGATTGCGGCCCTTATACCCTCCATAATTGCGCACCATAAAACTGCCGAACCCTCTGATCTCGATTCGTTCGCCCCTCTGAAGGCTTTCTTTCATGCCATCGAATAGGGTGTCAACAATCACTTTTGCCACTTTCTGGGTTACATTCGTCTGCTCAGAAACCTTGTTGATCAGTTCGGCTTTGTTCATTGCTCCTCCCTTCCCCCTTTAAGGGATACTTGATGTTCATGAATGATTGGATTCCATCCATAAAATCGTTTGATGATCCGTGCTGCTCCCCAAAATTGTCTGACTCCTAACTCCGAACTCAAAACTCCGAACTTTTTTTACGAATCTCCTCAACCAATTCTCCAAACTTCTTTTCAAACTCAACCTTGTTCTTATTCGTGGTCCCTGCCAATACAATCTCCCCCCCGGCCTTCACAGGAATTCTGACCCAAGTTCTCTGATGGGAAAAGAAGAAGGAGGCAATGAAACCCAAAACCATCAGGCTACATCCAATCCAAACAATCCAGACTCCTGGGTCTTTTGTCACCTGAAGCCCTGTATACTCTTTTATTGTTGTTCCCTCGAGGGTGAGAATGAAATCATCATCTCTTTTTTGATCAAATTGTGGACGCTCCTTCAATAACCATACAGCCTGGGGGGATTGATCCGGCTTCAGAAGAGCTACCTGAACCCCTTCACCGAAGTTATGGACCTGAGGGGCATATCTCAAAATTCGGATCTTGGCATTAGAATTTGGAATTGGAAGGGTCTCGCCCTCAAGGGCCTTCAATACGGTCTTCTCATTTCCGGTCTTCCTTTGAACCCCGAGGGTGATCTCATGAATCGATCCATAACTCGATTGGTAGAAGACTAAGCCCTTATAATGGAGAGGATGATTGACCTCAATTGTCTTTTTCAAAATCTCTTTCCCGTTCTCAAGGATCGTGAGAACGCTCGTATACTCCTTCACATGTTTTTCCGGCCTGTCGAGGTCATAATAGGTGATGTTGAACTCATCACATCGAATTGAAAAAGGAATAGGTTTTACTATATTCCCGTCTTTTGCTCTCAAAATGATCTGATCGACGGTTTCGCCTTCCAAGATATTGACGAATCCCCTGAACCCAAAGAGGGAACCAATCAGTCCACCGATGAGAATGATGACAACACTTAAATGAGTGATATAAACCCCAAGCCTTGAGAATCTTCCTTTTTCGGAATAGAAAGTCACTAAGGCTTCACCTTCGATACGCTTTGGAAATGTAAACCGTCTCTTCAGATTCGATCGAATCTCATCTTCATCGACTCTTCCTGAGCCGGACAGCTCTATTCGCTCCACATATGGAAGTGTCTTGAGCATGGAGTCTTGCAGTCCTTTTGGACTGGAATCACGAAAGATTTGTCTCCAGACTCCAGGGAGTCGGTGGAGAGAACAGGCAATCAAGTTAACCACCAGAAGCAACAGAATAGCGCTAAACCACCAGGAGTGATACATGTCGAAGATGTTAAAGAAATCCAATACATGATAGAGCCCAACTCCATAGCGACGAATATACTCCTCGATCGGAGCATTCTGTTTGATCACTGTGCCGATGATGGAGAGAATAGCAAGCAGAATGAGAAGAAAGATGGTGAGTTTTACCGAACGAAAAAAATCGAAGAGGATATCTGTTACCCTTTTTTCAATGTTGCTCACTACAACCTCATTCATCTAAATCGTTCTCTAAAAAGAGAGGCGAAATTTGTCCCACGTTTTTCGAAAGAATTGCCGAAGATAGCCAAGTACTTGAAATTTTTAACATATACGGCCACCCCCTGTCAAGCAAAAAAGGGGTAATCCTTTTTTAGGACCACCCCTTTCTGCAACAACCCTTTTTGCCTATTTCTTTGCCTTCACATGGCACTGGGTACAACCGGTTGGGCCTGTAGGTTTTCCAGCCTTCTTCAAATCATCATGACATCCTTTACAGCTACCGTGATAAGCCTCTTTCGTGCCAAGAACCTTTCCTTCGGTCTTTGCCTTATGGCACTTTTTGCACCCCTGTGCAGCGGTACCGGGTTTCTTCCCTTTTAACTCATGGTGGCATTTCTCACAGGATATCTTATAGGTTTCGGCATGTTTCTGGTGTGAAAACTTCACATCCCCATAACCGACCTTAAACGTATAGTCCTTCTCCTGAGCAAAAGCGCCACTGACCATCAGCAGAGAAAAGACAAAAACCGCCAGTACCCCGATGCTGATTAAGCCTTTCTTCATCCTTTTTTCACCCCCTTTCTTCTCAATTCATTAGACGGCGAAAGTCTAACAGATATTCAAGTTTTGTCAAGAAAATTTTTAGAGATCACTGAAAAAGTCCTAAAGAGACTGGGGAAGTGGGGTTCCAAACCCTTCGAATGCGGGTCATTTAGAAGTTAAATGATTAACAATCATTTTATAGAAAACCAAGCATTTTAAGGGTATTAATCGATAGTGCCAAACTATTGAAGGCATCCGCTCGAAGACTTTTTCACCCCCCCCTCCCCAGTCTAAAAATACTTTTTTAAATACTTTTTCAGAAATCTCTTTTAAAGAGCTCTGAAAATCCCTTTTCACTCTCTTGATGACGCAGATTTAGAAATAGGACAGCTGAGACTTCTGGATTTTTTCAGAAATCTTGATATGGGGTAAACCCGGTGGACCACCGTGGTGAATTAACATCAAGTAAACCCTTTAGGTCTGGATGATCCGCAGGAAGATGAAGATTTAGAACTCTTTGCAGAAGAGAAGCAGGAAGGCAGTCGCTCCGGTTCCCATTCTCCACAATAGGGGCAGGCGATTGACTCTGCTCCTTCGTTCACTCTTTGAATCCTCTCAAAAACTTCTTCGCATTTTCGACATCGATACTCGTAGATAGGCATGGTTAACTCCATAATATCAAATGCCAAAGTTCAAATGTAAAATTAAAGCTCTAATCTCAAAAATATTGAGTTTGATATTTGACATTCCTTTGACATTTGAATTTTGTCATTTGAAATTTTACTGGTGAACAACTTCATATCCTGCATCCATGATGGCTTTCTCGATCTGATCTGAAGCCACTGCCTTTGTATTATCAAACTGAACCTCTCCCCTGGCAAGGTCCACCTGTATATTCTTTATTCCATCCAATTGGCTGAGTGCCTTTGTCACTGAGATGACACAATGCTGACAGCTCATCCCTTTCACTTTTAAGATCGTAGCCACTTGGGACCCCTCCTTTCTGGCTACATCAATCTCCCCAACTTCTTTATTGACCTCAATCTCTTCAGAAACCTCCTCTTTCACTCCAACCTCATCTTCGGACTTAACTCTCACTTTGAACTGACTCTGCACTAAATCCTCGTACCAGTGGGTATGGCGTTCTCGAATGTAATCCAAATCCACCTTGCCAGTAAAGATCGATCTGGTGAGAGGCCGATTCACTTTAAAGATCAATGCGGCCAAATGGGCGAAAACTCCTAAAAGGAAGAAAACCGTGGCAAAGGTATGGATCAATGTCATTGTCGTAATCAAAGTTGGCGGCAGATAGACACCGGGTAAATTTTTAATGACCTTCACTAAACCTGTCAAAACCAGAATCAACCCTACCCCGCCTAAATAGGCATAGGCCAGCCTCTGTTCAGGAAGATATTTATGCGATTTAGGTTCTTCACCAATGCCGAACATGGCGAGGATTGTCTTGATTGAGGACTTCAGATCACCCTTTTTAGGTAGAAGCCCTTGATGGCCGAGCCATCCATGATAAACCACATGAAAGACTATGACCGAGACGAAAACGATTCCAGCAAGATAATGGATTTTCAAATTGATGAAAAAATCTCCTGCCCAACCCAGTCCTGGAATCTGAGTTACCATAAATCTCTTATACATCGGTAACTCTCCAAACCCAGAGAAGATCAGAAGGAGGCCAGAGATCGCAAGGATCCAATGTTCGGCCAGTTCAATGAGGCTGTGCCGCACCACCACTTCTTTATTCTCGATGATCCTCTCTTGCATCACTTCTCCTCTTTTTCTCTTCTCTTCGGTGGTAGATGGCAAGGCCAATGGCACCCAAGGTGCTGATGAGCGGACCCATAATAAAACCTTTTGCCCATGCATTGACCTGACGGAGCGGATTGAGAACCTTTCCCATGAGGAGGTTCGATTTCGCCTCTTTTAATCTGGAATCAATCCTCTCAAAGGGAATCTTACTTACATATAGAGTAGCCGTCCCGCCATTCTCTTCTTCACCATAGATGAAGCCATTGATCTCGTTGGCTCTTTTATGAGCCATCTTCAGGATGGCCTCTCTTCCTCCAAAATAGAGGGGTTTCTTCGCTCCCAACCTCTTTTCGCATGCCTCCACGCAGGCTGGTATCTGGCCCTTCTTAATCCGATCATGGCAAAGATCGCATTTATACATTACCCCGCCTCCTGCAGGTAAGGGCTGAAGCTTGAGATAAAACCCCACACCGCTCTGCCTCTGGGGGATATGCCACGGGCAAACCACTTTACATTTTGCCCCTCCCATGCAGAGATCGGGATTGATCACAACCGAACCGTCGCCATATTTATTAAGCGCACCAAAAGGACAAAGGTTGGCGCAGGGCGGATTATCACAGTGCATACACCGTCTGGGAATGTAGATTTCTTCTCCCTCCAGATCAATCTTCTGGACGGTCGTCCAGTTATAAGGGGTAAGTTGATCTGTCACATCCCTCTTTTTCGACCAGTCGTCATGGCTCTTTTGGGGCCAGAGGTCTTTGATCGGCTCTTTGGGCTCGGGAAACTTCTTCTTATTCTCCTCCCTACATGCTTCAACACATTTGGGCATGGGTTCGTTCTTGCATCCATCACATTTTGTCAGATCAATTAGGGTAGCGTATGTCCCGTCTTTCGCTGAGGCCATCTCGACCATTCCAGCGCTACAGGCCGCACCAATGGCTGTGAACATCGCTCCCTTTTTAAGAAAGTTCCTTCTCGTTAACCCCTTCGTCTCATTCATCAATTGATCTCCTGATCAATCACGCTTTGCGCCATGCTCTATGCTCTCTGCGTACTACCAGTTACGCCCAATCTATATACCTGGAGATGGCCTTATGAAAATCCTTCAGGTTGTCAGTTTTTTGGCTCCCCGCCTCCTCTGACTTCTCTAAACACTCTGCCATATATGTCTGGACGATAAGCGCCCCCACCTTCTTGATTGCTGCCGTAACAGCAGCCACCTGGGTCAGGACATCCGGACACGAAACGCCCTCTTCCACCATCCTTTGAAGCCCGCGGATCTGACCCTCGATTCTCTTTAGTCTCATCACCACCTCTTTCTTAGGTCGCTCAACCTTCATACTATACCCCCCTATGGTATAACAATATTTTAACCACGGCCCTTTTTATTGTCAAGACAAAAAGTTTTTATTTTTTTTGAGGAAGGGGTCCGAGTAATATGTGGTGATCATTTCGTTGCTGTGATCGGTGTCGGTTTGGATCCAACGACTAACACACCCTCAGGCTCTTTCCCAAAGGCTTTCTTGTAATCTCTGTGGATGTTTCGCTTATAGTAAACCCACTGACTGGCCTTCCCATTTCCGGATTCGAGGACAAAGACCTTGCAGTTCTTTTGAGTTGGATGGTCAAAGATATGTCCCTTCGGAAGACGCGTGGCCCAGATGTATTCGATTTTTAATTCAACAGGTTCTTCCCGCCCGAAGATTCCATAGGTCCTTTCTTTCCAAAAGATGACTATCACCCGAGCTGCGGCATCGAACCGATCATTCCTGGTCTCAATGGCTGATCGGACTACATTGGACACCTTCCATCCCCACGTAAGTAGAGGAAGGTTTTTCTCTTTCTCCTCAACGGTTTTAAAGAGAGAAGTGGGTATTGGCTTTAAGCAGGTATCCTCCCTGCATGGATCTAACCCTATATAGCCTGGGAGATAAATGGTCCCTCGG
>OGCL01001292.1_pt1 | contig 22012 bp, 24 predicted proteins | sample 1570041 | NCBI WGS metagenome assembly OGCL01 (sample SAMN06266162, study PRJEB24511) | hot springs metagenome | isolation source: Hot spring water | place: South Africa: Limpopo | collected 2015-06-22
GGGCTTTGCCGTCTCTGGTCCTATGGGCAAGCTGAAGACACTGGCTCCTCGCATCGGTTCTCTCGCTCCTCGGATAGGTCGAGCGCCTAGTGACGAGAAGGCTCGGCTCAAGGAGCGAGATCATAACGTCGAGTGGCGTAGCTGGTACGGCACAGAGCGTTGGAAGAAGCTGAGGCGTCAGGTCTGGGCTCGCGATCACTACCGCTGCCAGAAGACGGGCGTGCTCTGCATCGGCAAGTATCCTGCCGACAATAGCCCAGTCGCTGACCACAAGATCCCGCATCGTGGTGATCCGGTGTTGTTCTGGGACCCCGAGAACATCGAGACGGTCAGCAAAGCCTACCACGATAGCGAGAAGCAAAAACAGGAGCGGGCTCAGTCCCGATAGCGACGATGGCATCTCTCAACGTCGACGCAGGTCAGCTGATGAGCAGCATGACCATGACCTTTACAGTCACTCGTACCTACCGCTTCCGCATGTGGCTGGCAGTTCGGCTGATCGCACTCGCTGGCCTCGCGCTCGGCGCGACCACGGTCGTCATCGAAGTCGATGGTGACGAGGCCGACCAGGCGGACGGCTGACCCTTGGCAGGGGGGGAGGGTCGAAAGTTCAGAGACCCTTGGCTTCCCCACCCGCGCCCCTCTCACGCGCACAATTTTTTTCTGATGGCCATGGATTTTGACCTCTTCGGCAACCCTCTCATTACGGACGACCCAAAGCGGGGCAGGCCGGAGCATGAGCCCACTGAAGAAAACATCATATTTGTCATGGTGTTGCTGGCAGCAGGCCAAACGAACAAGGAAGTCGCAAGCCAGCTTGGGCTGTCACTGCCGACATTTCGAAAACATTATTTGCACTTGATCAAAAATCGGGACCTGATGCTGGAGCGGCTGCGTACGAAACTGAGGGTAGAGCAGATCAAGCTGGGGATAAGTGGGAATGCCTCCGCCCTCAACGCGGCGCTGACGATGCTGGATAAGGTCAGTGCTGATGCTGCGGAGGCCAAGTTCAAAGCTAGAGAAGCTCCCCGACAGGAAAAGGCAAAGAAGCTCGGCAAGAAGGAAGAGCGGCGCATGGCGGCCCAGGATGTGTCGGGTAAGTTTGCGCCGCCATCTGGCCCGAAGCTGATTGTGGATAACCGCGGATGAAGTGGTCTACAGCGTGTCTCGATTGGGAAGAGCGCATACTTAATCGGCAATCACTGATTCCCTTCAAGCCCCTGTTCCCCGATGAGGCAGAAGCGGCGCTGGACGTTTTCAAGTCTCTCCGGATTGTCGATGTGGCGGGGCAGCCCACGTTCGGGGAAGCGTGCGAGGATTATGTTTTCGACTTCGTGAGGGCGATCTTTGGCGCCTATGACGCAGAGAGTGGGCATCGTCTCATCGAGGAGTTCTTCCTCCTAATCTCGAAGAAGAACATCAAGAGTACGCTTGCGGCCGGTATTATGCTGACAGCTCTCATCCGGAACTGGCGGCATTCGCAGGAACTCCTGATCCTCGCACCGACGCAAGAGATTGCGGGGAATTCGTTCGGCCCGGCAGCCGACATGGTTGAGGCCGATCCCGAGCTTCAGGTCTTCCTGGACGTGAACAGGAACCTGAAGAAGATCACACATCTGCGAACAAAGGCGGTCCTGAAAGTCATTTCTGCGGACTCTAAGACGTCGTCGGGCAAGAAGGCCGCTTTCGTGTTGATTGAGGAGCTCTGGCTATTTGGCAAGCAGGCTGGCGCTTCCTCAATGTTGCAGGAAGCCACAGGCGGACTTATCTCCCGCCCCGAAGGGTTCGTGATCTATATCACCACCCAATCGGACGCGCCTCCGGAAGGTGTGTTCAAAGAAAAGCTCGACTATTTCCGGGACGTGCGGGATGGGAAGATCGAAGATCCCCGCAGCGTTCCGGTCCTCTACGAATTTCCGGATGCGATGGTAGAGAACAAGAGCTACCTCGACCCCGCGAATTTCTATGTGACCAACCCAAATATGGGCCGTTCTGTCAGGCAAGACTGGCTGGAGCGCAAGCTCGCTAAGGTTCAGTCCGGAGAGGACGAGGAGGGTGATACCATCCAGTCCTTCCTTGCCAAGCATCTCAACATCCAGATCGGCATGAGAAATCGTGCCGATCGATGGGCTGGTTCTTCACTCTGGATTTCGGGCTCTGATCCGAAACTCACGGAGCTACCGCATATCGACGCTTTCCGTGAAGTCGTGCGCCGTTCGGAATGCGTTGTGATCGGAATAGATGGTGGTGGCCTCGATGACCTTTTTGGGTTCTCCGCACTCGGCCGAGAACCGGGGCAGATCGAGGTTGAAGTTGAAATAGACGGCGACAAGCGTTGGGTGTCTATGGCTCGGTGGCTCTCGTGGTCCCACGCGTGGTGCGATGAGGGATTGCTGAGAACGCGCAAGAAGATCGCACCGAAGCTCCTCGACATCAAGAACGAGAAGCGTCTGACTATCGTGGATGACGGTCTCTCCGATATGGCAGAGATCGTCCAACGCATCGACTACGTTAAGTCGCAAGGCAAGCTTGGTGGCGTGTCAGTTGACCCGGCCGGTTTGGGGGATTTGATCGACGTATTGGCGGACATCGATGTTACCGTCGACAATGGCCTGCTTGTCGGCGCGCCGCAGGGTATCGGCATGATGAACGCCATAAAAACCGTCGAGCGGCGACTGAAAAGTAAGCTTTTCAGGCACTCCGGCGGAGCGTTGATGGAGTGGTGTGTATCAAATCTGAAGATCGAGCCGACGGCTACCGCCATCCGTGCCACCAAGCAGACTGCCGGTGACGCCAAGATCGATCCGGCTATGGCGATGTTCAACGCAGCAACGCTGATGGCCAGAAATCCCGTGCCGTTCAAGATCGAGAGCTTGAACGATTTCCTCTCTAATCCGGTAATGGTCGGGGCATAATGGCTACTCGCAGCAAAAAGCGGAGCAGGCAGTCGACAATGCTGCCGGCGAACATGACGCGTGACCAGGAGGTCGCCAAAAGCAAGCGTCTCGCCCTCAAGGACGGTAGAGGTTGGGCGGCTGCTTTCGGCACCACCAATCATGCCGGCAAGGCGGTCCACCTCAATTCGGTGCTTCAGCTCGCCACTGCCTGGGCCTGTATCCGGCTGACCGCGCAGGCTGTCTCTTGCCTACCGATCGCGATGTACGAGCGACGCGGCGACGACAACCGGGTGCGGGTGGATGACGAGGGTGTCGCAGAGGTCATCTGTGATAGCCCTAATGAAGATCAGACGCCTCTGGAATACTGGGAGTCGATGGTGGCCTGGATGGCCGCAACGGGCAACGCTTATTCCGAAAAGGTAGACGGCCGACGGGGACTGGTGGCACTGCATCCGCCAATGCCTAGCACCCACTGCTATCCGTTTCGCGATGCCGATGGGGTGCTGAAATACAACTACACTGACCGTGGTAAGTCCGAGATACTGCCGCGAGAAAAGGTGTTTCACCTCAAAGGATTTGGGTTCGGCGGCGATATTGGGCTGTCGCCGATTCAGTTTGGAGCGCAGGCTTTCGGCTCGGCCATCGCGATCGATGAAGCATCCGCTAAGCTCTATGGCAACGGACTGCAAGCGAGCGGCGTGCTCTCGTCGGACAAGACGCTTGACAAGGATCAGCGCGAGCAGCTCCAGGCGATCATGGAACGGTTCGTCGGCTCCACTAATGCCGGCAAGCTCATGGTCCTGGAGGCAGGCCTAAAATACGACCGCCTGGCACTTTCTCCGGTCGACGCCGAGATGCTGGAGAGCAAGCGTTTTAGCGTCGAAGAGATCTGCCGCTGGTGGGGCGTCCCGCCGATCATCATTGGGCATGCTGCGCAGGGGCAGACCATGTGGGGCTCAGGCGTCGAACAGATCCTGCTAGCGTGGCTGACCCTCGGTATTGACCCTCTCTGTGACCGGATCGAGGCTCGCATCAAGAAGCAACTCATCCGGCCCACGGGGAATCGCCGCCGGTATGCCGAGTTCAACCGCGAAGCCCTACTCCAGATGGATAGCAAGTCGAAGGCGGCATTCCTGTCGACGATGACGCAGAACGGGCTGATGACCCGCAACGAGGGTAGGGCAAAGCTGAATCTGCCACGCAAGGATGGCGGCGACATTCTGACCGCTCAGACAAACCTCGCGCCTCTGGACCAACTCGGGACAGCTGGCGAGACCAATTCGGCGCGCGCTGCGATGCGAGCCTTCTTGGGTATTCAGCTGCAACAGGCCGAAGAAAGGCAAGCCAATGACCATCCGTGACCTTCCGGCCGCCAAGGTGAATGTCCGGCCCGGGCTTCGCTCGGAGCTGGCGCCTTCAGCGCTTGATCGCTGGAATTCCGAAATCCGCGCCGCCGCTAAGGACGAGGAAGAGGCCACCATCTCCATTCTCGATCCCATCGGAGCTGACTGGTTCGGTGACGGCGTCACCGCAAAGCGCGTTTCCGCTGCCCTCCGCAACATTGGAAAGAAAGAGGTCACTGTCACGATCAACTCTCCGGGCGGCGACTACTTCGAGGGGCTCGCGATCTACAATCTGCTACGAGAGCATCCTGCGAAAGTCACAGCCAAGATTGTCGGGATTGCAGCCTCGGCTGCTTCCGTCATCGCCATGGCGGCCGACGAAGTTCAGATCGCCCGAGCTGGCTTTCTGATGATCCACAACACCTGGGTGGTCGCTGTCGGTGACCGGCATGCACTGCGTGATGTTGCTGCCTGGCTTGAGCCTTTCGATATGACTGCGACCGATATCTATGCATCACGCACCGGCATGGACGAGAAGGAAATCGCCCGCATGCTGGACCGAGAGACATGGATCGGCGGCGCTGATGCAGTGGAAAAAGGCTTTGCGGACGCCCTGCTGTCTGCTGATGATATCGACAGCAAGGCGAAAAACTCATCCGAAAGCAAGCCGTTGGTCGCGGCTCACAAGATTGACACGCTGCTCGCTCGCGCGGGTGTCGCGAAATCGGAGCGGAGAGAGCTTCTCTCCGCGATGAAAGGGGGCATGTCTGGCGCTGCCCCAACCGGCATGTCTGGCGCTGCCGTTCTAGCCGAGGTTTCGAGCCTCCTTTCTGAAATCAAGTCCATCCAAACGAACGCCTAAGCGTTCCACTAAACGAGGTTTGTCATGAAACTCCGCACACTCTGCGGGGCGCTGGCGTTCGTCGCCTTTGCCCTTACTGTCACGTTCTTCGCGCCTGGCATCGACGTCGCATTCGCGTCCGTCGGACATCCAGACATCTCCATGGCAGTCGCCGCAGTGGCAGCTGTTCCCGCGTCTGTTCTTTCCGAGTTCCGGAAAGACGCAATGCCTTCGGTTTCCGTGCCAGCGCTGATGTCTGCGCGTCCCGCCGGTTTGGTTGGCTCCGTTCGGAATGATGCGCAAAACATCGAGAAGCTTCTTGGCGAGGTTCGCCAGGAACTGCAGCGCGTCGGCGATGACGTGAAGCGCACCGCCGAGGATGCGCTTAAGCAGTCCAAGGAATCCGGTTCTCTTTCGGCGGAAGTGAAGCAGAAAGCCGACGAGCTCCTCATGGCTCAGGGCAAGCTTTCTGCCGCTCACGACAAGCTGACGGAGAAGCTGGAGGCTCTTGAGACCCGCAGCACCGACATCGAGCAGAAAATCGCCTCGCGTCGTGGCAGCAATGGCCAGGACGAGCCGAAGTCGCTTGGCCAAATGGTGACCGCCTCCGAAGATGTGAAGAACTTCTTCGAGCGGAGCGGCGCTAAGGGTGCCGTGCGCATCACCGTTGCCAATGCCATCACGTCTGCCACTGGTTCTGCCGGCGCTCTCATCACTCCTCAGCGCGATACCGAGATTGTTGGTATTCCGCGTCGTCAGATGACCATCCGGCAGCTTTTGCAGGTCGGCGAAACTACCTCGAACAGTATTGAGTACGCGCGCATGGTCACCCGCACCAACGCGGCGGGAGTGGTGGCCGAAGGTGCGCAGAAGCCGGAATCGAACTACGTGTGGGAACAGGACGACGCCCCGGTGCGCACCATTGCCCACTGGATCCCGGTCTCGCGCCAGGCAATGGACGATATCCCGCAGCTACAGAGCGAGATCGATGGCGAACTGCGCTACGGTCTCGACCTGGTGGAAGAAACCGAGATCCTCAAGGGCGATGGTACCGGACAGCACCTGCACGGGCTCGTCCCGCAGGCGACTGCCTATGCTGATCAAGGGATCGTCGTTCAGGGAGCTACCAAGATCGACATCCTCCGCCTTGCCCTGCTGCAGGCATCGCTGGCTGAGTACTCGGCGGACGGTGTCGTCATCAACCCGGTCGACTGGGCAGATATCGAACTGACGAAGGATGGGGAGAACCGCTACATCTTTGCCAGTGTCATCCAGATGGCCGGTCCGCAGCTCTGGGGACGCCCGGTGATCTCCACGCAGGCGATGGATACCGACGAGTTCCTCGTCGGCGCTTTCCGGATGGCTGCGAAGATCTGGGACCGTATGGATACGGAGGTTCTGATCTCCTCTGAAGATCGGGACAACTTCATCAAAAACATGCTGACGGTTCGCGCCGAGAAGCGCCTTGCACTCGCTGTGAAGCGCTCGCAGGCGCTGGTGTCTGGTGACTTCACCACCGCCATCGCAGCCGTTCCTGCGCCGACTCCCTGAGACTCCAACTCATCAAGGCGGGCAGCTCTGCTGCCCGCTGCTCTATGAACCGAAGGAGAGTGACCATGGATCTGATCGCAACGCGTGGCGTGTTTGGTGACTTTGGTCGCCTGAAGAAGGGGGACATCGTCAAAGGTGTCACGAAAAGTCAGGCCGAAAGGATGATCAAGGCAGGCGGTTACAAGGCTGCGACGGCTGCCGATCTCAAGGCGGCGGACGACCGAAGGAAGATCGGCGTTCAAGGCGCCAAGGCTGCGGCCATCTCTTCCCGAAAAGGTGTCACTGATGGCACGAAAGCCGAAATCGAGAAGGTACGGAAGCAAGCGGCTGCAGACGTCGCCAAGGTACGGGACGAAGCCCAGGCGGCTATCGACGCCGCCCGCAAGGATGCTGTCGATGCGCAAGCCGATCTGGAAACCGCCAGGAAGCAGCATGCGGACGAGCTCGCCAAGGTGAAAGCCGACGCCGAAGACGCCGTTGCGAAGGCGAAGGCTGAAACTGCTGCGACAGCAAAGAAGGACTGATCATGGACCGCCGCGTAAGGGTCATCGATCCGCCTCAGCCGATCGTAACAGTCGACGAGGCGGTTTCGCATCTTGTCGAGGTTCCGACTGAGGACCGGTCCTATGTGGAGAGCCTGGTGCTTGCCGCCACGACCTGGATCGATGGACCTTCCGGCTGGCTCGGCAGAACGCTGGGCGTACAGACGCTTGAACTGACGCTCGACGGGTTCATAGCGGAAGGATGCTCTGACGAGATCCTGCTGCCGTTTGAACCGCTGATTGACGTCACCTCTGTGTCGTACGTCGATGATGGCGGGAGTGTTGTGACGCTCCCTCCCGCACATTACCTCACGACAGCTCACGGCTTGCGTCCTGCTGATAATGGCGATTGGCCGTCAACTGACGACATAACCGAAGCGGTCAAGATTCGGTACCGTGCCGGCTACGGCAAGACAGATCCCTCTGACGATTCGAAGCTGGTGAACAACGCTCCAACGCCCATCAAAGTTGCCGTGATGATGCTTGTTGCCCAGTGGTACCGGACGCGTGAACCAGTCGTGTTGGGCGCGACTGTGGAAGCCCTCCCTTTCGCGGTGGATGCGCTGCTGTCGCCGTATCGGGTCTACAGGTGATCTATGAGCAATTTCGGTTCCGGCGATCTTAGGGAGCGTGTGGCCTTCGATGCGCGAACCCAAGTCGACGACGGCTATGGGAATTCGGAGGGAGTCTGGAGTGAACGGTTTCAACGCCGAGCGGGCTTCACATTCCTCCGTGGGAGCGAGGCAGTGATTGCTTCTCGCTTGCAGGGCCGGCAACCGGTGATCATCAGAGTTCGTTCGGACAGTGCTACCAGAGCGATCACCACCGATTGGCAAATCCGAGATCTCAGAACCGCGACTGCTTATGCGGTTCGATCGATAATCCAGACGTCGGACAGAATGTGGGTTGACATCACTGCTGAGAGCGGCGTGGCGGCATAGGAGCCGGAAGTGGCTAAAGTCCTTTTTACTCACGACTTTGACTACAAGCCCACGCCGCAGGTCACGATTGGGTATCGGGCGGGAATGAAAAAGACAGTCAAGCGCGAGTGCGCCGCGCGCGCGGTCGCTGCCGGCAAGGCCGTCTCGCTCGATCGAGCTGGTGCCGAAGGGGTTTCTGATGGCGATCAAGGCTAAGATGCTGGGCCGTGAGAAGGTCGCTCGGCTGCTGAACCAGATCGTGCCTGAGGCCGAGAAGGAGCTCGCCCAGGCGCAACTGGAAGGCGCGCAGTCGGTGGCGAACAAGATCAAGCCGCGCGCGCCTGGTCCACGCACCGGGGCATACCAGGCCAGCATTCAGGCTGCGCGTCTGGCCGATCGGCCGAAAGAGCGGGCTCTGGGTGGCGGTGCTTCGAACAGCAACACCAAAGATCCGAACGCGACCGGCGTGTTTGCCGACTTCATCTGGCGCTTCTTGGAATTCGGGACGGTCAAAATGGCGAAGCGTCCGCATATCTTTCCGACCTGGCGTCAGGAGCGGAAGCGCGTTCGTCGCAACATGGCAGCGGCTGTGCGCAAGGCCGTGAAGAAAGCGAAGAGCAAGTAAATGGCTTCACCGTCGCTGGAACTGCAGGGCGCGATCGTAGCGCGCCTGAAGGCGTGGGCAGGGCTGTCGGGAACCGTCAATGGACGTGTCTATGACGCAGTTCCTGCCGGTGCTGCCTTCCCATACATCACCGTCGGAGAAGGGGACGAGACCAGTGACGATGCGGACTGCATCGACGGCTTCGAGATCTCTCTCGATATCGACATCTGGTCGCGGGCGAACGGCTATCCAGAGGCCAAGCGCATCAGCGAAGAGGTTCGCGAGGCGATCAAGTCCGCTGATCTGACACTGCCGACAAACGCACTCGTCGACTTCCGCCACCGGCAGACGCGGTTTCTCCGCGATCCCGATGGGCTCACCTCACATGCCGTGATGACCTTCGAAGGCTTCGCGGAACAACCCTAACTGCCATCAGGAGGCAACTATGGCCAAGGCGACCACCATCAAGGGCGGGAAGTTCCGCGTCCTCCTCGGCGACGATTCCGATCCGATCGTCTACTCTGCGGCCTGCGGCTTCACGCAGCGCTCGATCGCGCTGAACAAAGGCCTCGAAGAGGTGAACATTCCCGACTGCGACGACCCCGACAAGGTCGATTGGCTTGGCCGCGACGCGACCTCGCTCTCGATGTCGATCAGTGGCGAGGGCGTGCTTGCCGAGCAGAGCGTCGAGACTTGGCTCGACGGCTTCGACAGTATCGACTCCGTTCCCGCCAAGGTCGAATGGGAATTCCCCACCAAGACCATCACCTGGACAGGCTTTGTGCACATCGAGAGCCTTGAAGCGGGAGCTGCAAACGCGGGACGCGCGACGCTCAACGTGTCCATGCAGTCTGATGGCGAAATGGTCCGCACCGTCACGCCGGCAACTCCCTGATGAGCCGCGACGGTTCCTGCGAGGTCCCGTTCAACGGGCGAAAAACCTATTTCCGCCTTGGGTGGCGGGAATTGATGAAGATCCAGGAAGCCTGCGACGCCGGGCCCTACGTCGTTCTCGACAGGCTTCTGAGCGGTCGTTGGAAGCTTCAGGATATCTCCGAGGTCATCAAGTGGGGCCTGATCGGTGCCGGTGTCGACACGCAGGCCGCGCTGGATCTGGTCGCGTCCGAAGTCGAAAAACGCCCACCGCTGGAAAGCCTTGTTGTCGCGCAGCGCGTCCTCGGTGCCGGCGTCGTCGGTGCGCCGGAGGAGGATGTCGGAAAAAAATCGGAGGCGGCAAGTCCGGAGGAGGGGAGCGACCGCTCCCCAACGGTAAATTCCGATTTGCCGCCATCATCGGAAACGGAATAGCGATGGGGCTGTCACCGCAAGAGGTGATGGGCCTGTCAATCTTCGAATATCTCGCCGCCCTCGATGGCTTCATCCAGGCCAATGATCCGGAAGGCGACAAGAAACTTAGCGAGTCCGAGAAGGATGAGCTTTGGACATGGCTCAACGGAAACTCTGATGGCGACTGACAATGAACAGCTGGTGCTGAGCATCAGCGCCGACGTCCGCCAGATCCAGCGTCAGCTGAAAGGACTTGTCGGGCAGACGCAGCGCGACACAAAGGCGATCGAGGAAGCCTTTGGCGGCATCGACAAGGCTGCCTCTGGTGCGTTTGCTGGTGTGGCCGCAAACAGCAACAAGGCATTCAATTCCGCTGCGAATAGCGGTCGACGTTACCAGGAGGCGATGAAGGCTTCCACCGTCCAGACCGGCAACCTTGCAGCGCAGCTGAACGATATCGGCGTCCAGCTTGCCGGCGGGCAGTCGCCATTCCTCATCGCCCTCCAGCAGGGCAGCCAGATCACGCAGGCGCTCGGAAGCGGTGTCGGTGCTCGCGGTGCCGTGTCGGCTCTCGCCGGTGCCTTCACGTCGCTGCTCAATCCGGTCTCGCTGGCGACGATCGGGATCATCGCGCTGGGCGGCTCGGCCGTACAGTATTTCACGAGCCTGCTGTCGGATGGGGAGAAAACAGCCGAGACCCTGAAAAAGCAGGGCCAGCTGATCCAGCAGCTTGCGAGGGATTGGGGCGATGCTGTTCCGGCGCTGCGGGAATATGCCGATGAATTGGAGCGCACGCAGAAGCTTGCGGATCTCCGCGAAGGTGTGGCGATTGTCAATGCCGGAACGCTCGAGGCGACGCGATCCGAGATCGCGAGCGTGGGTGTCGAGCTCGGCGACCTGATCAGTCAGCTGCAGGCGGCCGGCGAAGAGACCGATGTCGTCCTCGGCCTTCAGGATGCCTTCAGTGATTTCGCCGCGGCTGCGAATGACGGCTCCCTGAGCGTCGAGGACGTCCAGCGCGTCCAGGATGCGCTGGCTGCGGCGATCAACAGCACGGGCATTCCTGCGCTCGATTCTTTCCGGGCAATGTTCGACCAGCTCTCGGCGTCTGCGCTTTCTGCCGCTGGTAGTGTCCAGCAGCTGAACGCAGCCAGTGGCGCCGCGACGACTGCGCTCTATCCGACGCGCGGCACCTATGCCGGGGTCGAGCGCAGCGCTGATGGCAATATCCAGAACCCTGGCTTCATGACGCCCGAAAACGGGCCGACGCCAGAGTCGCGCCCGTTGATCGAATTGACAGGGCTGCCAAAGACCCGTGGCGGCGGTGGCCGGTCGAAAGCAATCAGCGATGCCGAGCGCGAGAAAAAGGCTGTTGCGGATCTCATCGAGCAGCTGGAATTCGAGCAGAGCATCCTTGGCGCGACCGATGTCGAGCGTGAAGTAGCCAACGCGCTCCGTCGTGCAGGCGCTGCAGCGACCGACGAACAGCGAGCCAAGATCGAGCAGCTCGTCGAGGCGACCTATGCCGAGCGTGAGGCGCTGAAGGCCAACAAAGAGGCGATGCAGGAACTGCAGAACGTCGCGAAAGACGTTCTGGGCGGGATCATCTCTGATCTTCGGGCCGGCAAGAGCGGGGCCGACATTCTCTCGAATGCGCTCGATCGCGTCATCAGTAAGTTGCTGGACGGTGCGCTCGACAGCTTCATCAGCAATATCTTCGGCGGAATGGGTGCTGGTAGGCGCGGTGGTCTGCTCGGTGGCTTCATCATACCCGGGATCCTTCACTCCGGCGGTGTTGCCGGGAAGGACGGCTACGGCCATGGTCGTGCTGTGTCTCCCTCGGTTTTCAGGGGCGCTAGGCGCTATCACTCAGGCGGTATTGCTGGCCTTGCTCCCGGTGAAGTGCCGGCGATCCTGCAGCGCGGCGAAGTCGTCATTCCGCGCGGCGGCAAGATGCGTGGCGGTGCAGAGACGATCACCGTCAACCTTGCGGCCGACCGTTCAGTCATCGCTGAAACCGCCGATCAGCGGATCCAGACGGCAAGCGGCACGATTGTCCAGGTCGCCGTTCAGCAATCAACGCAGCGCGTGGTTCCGACCATGGCTCGATACCAGAACGAAAAGGCGGGTGCGGAATGGCGCGGATGATCTGGCCGCATTGCATCCTGCGACCGCAACAGGTGGCGGCAAACCTGGTGCCGTTTACCCGATCGGGTGGCGCCACGTTGGGCGGCATCACGCCGTCCTATCGGACAGACCTCGGATACTGGTCGATCGATTACATGAACGTAATCCTCCAGAACCGCCACAAGGCCCAGTGGCAGACGTGGCAAGCCATTCGGCAGAAGCTTGGCGGCCGATCAGGGCTGATCGCGGTTCCTGTGCGCTCCGCCTTGTCCGCTCCCTATGCTTCGGGGTCATTCGAGCCGATGCCAGCAACGACCCATAGCGATGGATCGAACTTCAGCGATGGATCTCATTATGCGCAGGGCGCCATCAGCGTGAAATCTGTCGGGGTAACTGCGATCGGGGCGACGACGATCCGGCTGCGCGTCATCCATGGTGACGACAACCTGGTCGGTGTGCGGTTCTCCTACAATCACGCGCTTTACGAGACGGGGCCCGTGCTCAGCATCGACGGCGACATCTGGGAGGTGCCGATCTCGCCAACTGTGCGCGAGTTGATCCCTGCAGATGCTGATCTCGACTTTGATCGGCCAACCTGTCTCTGCCACCTCGCTGACGATCGCGGGATGGATGTCACCCAGGAGGCTGTCTCGCGGACGTCATATCCCTCGCTCCGGTTCGTCGAGGCGACCGATTATTGGAACGCGCTCGCGCTGGGTCTCGTCTGATGGCTTCGTTGAAGATCCTTGTCGAAATCACGTTGCCTGACACCGTGCTGCGGCTCTGGGATGGATCGGGGGGTGCCTTCGTCGATGAAGAGGGAGAGGTCTATCGTGCTGCGCAGTTCGCTGAGGGTAGTCTCGAAAGCATAGAAGCTGCCATCAATGGCGAGGCGTTCACGCTCACGCTGTCGCTGATCAACATCGGAACCTCCACCGGCGACCAAATCTGGAACTATGACGAGACGAGCAGCGTCGTCGGTTCTCCTGTCGTCATCAAGATCCAGGAGCTCGACGATTTCGAGCAGCCGGTCGGCGAGCCTGAGGTGAAGTTCACTGGCACGATCGACAACATGAAGGTGGCCGACCAGGCGACTGAGGATATGTCGCAGTCGGTGGTGACTGTCGAGGTCGTCAACGCTTTCACGCTGCGGGTGCTCAACAATGGCGCCGTCCTGTCCGACGTTGATCAGAAAGAGCGGTCTAAGCGGCTGAACCCCTCTGCCGCTCTAGATAGGTTCGCTGAACGGGTTCCGGGATTGAGGGACAAGAGAATTCGATGGCCGAGTTGGTAATCCTCCGCGACTTCATCGAAGCCTACGAGCGTGCGCCGTGGACTCCGGGCAACAAGGTCGACTGCTGCCTCATCATTGCGGAGTGGGCCAAGTGGCTGGGCTTCCGTGATCCCGTGGAAGGATTTCGCGGGTCGTATGAGGCGGGGCAGGGGCAGATCGACATGTTGGCCGCGCATGGGGGCGCCGTTCCGCTGATCGAGCAGGCTGCCCTGTCGATCGGTGCCTGGCGCGTCGACGATCCCCGGTGCGGCGATTTCGGTGTGGTCGGAAGCGTCCGCAACATCACCCGGCAGTTCGGTGTCATCCACGACGGCGAAGGGTGGCTCACGCGGGCGCCTGACGGGTTCAAGCGCATCACTGCCAGGCCGCTGGCGATCTGGAGACTTTAGTGGGCATTCTGGAATCTCTCGTCCTGACGATCGTCGCTTCGATCGGCACCACCAGCGTCATCGCGTCGAACCTGATCTATCTCGGGACGATGGCGGCGCTATACGGTGGCCTGGCATACGGCGCTGGTCTTCTGCAGTCGCTGTTCGTGCAAAAGCCCTCAGTGCCGAGGCCCGAGGACGGCTCTTATAACCTCAAGCAGAATGTGCCACCTCTGCCGATCGTCTACGGTCGGGTCAAGAAGGGCGGAGACTACGTCTTCCTCGAGGAGACGAATGGGATCGCCTACCACATCATCGTCTGGTGCGGCCGGCGTATACAAGGGTTCGTGCGACACTACGGGCATGACAAGGCGCTGAACCTTGATGGCTCGGGCAATGTCACCAACGCCTATGTGCGCAGCGGCAATCCCTACGTCAACATCCTGAGCAGGGTCGGCCTCGATGCCGAGACAGCTTATGCTGACGTGGTTGCAGCCTTTCCGGCGGCATGGACGAACAACCATCGTGGCGATGGTCTCGCTTCGGTCCGTATGCGCGCCAAGACGCCCGAGGACAAGTATTATCTCCGCATCTTTCCTAACCAGATGCCGGAGCATTCCGCCATCGGTGACGGCGTGCTGCTTTATGACCCGCGCAAGGATTCAACCCAGCCCGGTGGGTCCGGTTCGCACCGACATGCTGACCCGAATACCTGGGAGTTTTCCAGCAACATCGCTTTGATGCGGCTGGACCATCTGGCACAGCCGTTCGGCGGCAAGCTCGGTTATCAGCGCATGTTCATGCCGGACTGGATGCATGCCGCCAATGTCTGTGACGAGATCGTCACCAACCGCAGCGGCGGCACCGAGCGGCGCTATTGGGGCGGATTGTGGTTTCGGACGAACAATGATCCGGTCGAGGTCGGTCGCACCCTCGACGAGGCGGCTGAGCTGGTCGTCTATGAGCGCAACGACGGGAAGATCGGCGTGCATGCCGGCGAGTTCGTTGCTCCCGATGTTCGCCTTACGCAGGAGAGCATCTTTGCGATCGAAGTCGACAAGAACAAGAGGCTGTCCTCTACCGTGCTCGCGGTGCGCGGCCGCTATCAGAACCCCGCAAAGGACTACAACACGGAGGACGCCTCTCTCTACGGCGACCCCTATGGCGAGATCGACGAGACTGAGCGCACCAAGACCTTTGATAACGCCGCCGTGCAGTCTCACAACCACTGCCAGCGCAAGCAGAAACTGACTTACATCCGTGCGAATGCCAGACGGATCACGATCACGGCGGATTATAGCGCCGCCAAGAACTGCGCCTATCGTCGGTTCGTCCGGGTGCACTATCCGAGTCGCGGGCTCGTCGAGGCAATCGTTGAGATCACATCCACGGTTTCGCTTGATCTGCGCAACATGCGGGTGAGTTTTAGCGGCATTCTGGTGACGGACAGTCTGTATTCTTTCGACGCTGCGACGGAAGAAGGTGTCCCTGGCGCATCGCCGCCGCCGATCGAATCCGAAGGTGTTCCGGTGCCAGTTGGCTTCACGGTGACCGTTCTCAACGAGGTCATCACAGGCAGCTCAACTGCGGCCTATCTGCGTGGTCAGTGGACCGCCGGCGACAGCAGCCTCCGCTATGAGATGGAGTATGAGCGCACCAGCGGCTCGACCGGTGTTCAGTCCGTATTTGCTGGAGATGGGGAGAATTTCGTTCGCTCCGGTTACCTGGTCGATGGCCAGCAGTATCGCGTCCGGCTGCGCGCCTGGGGAGGTGGGACGCCTTCTGAGTGGACCGACTACCAGCTGGTCACGGCTGTTGCCGATCCGGTCGCGCCTGGCGTCGTCACGGGCGCCGGCGTCACTGGCGGCGCGGGCCAAGGGAGCTTTTCCTGGGTGGCGCCGAACTCGGCAAATTTCGCGGCCGTGCGGATCTACATCAACACCGTGGACAGCTTTTCCGGCGCGACGCTTGTCGCCACTGAATATGGGCCGCCGAATATCGCAGACGGCCGCGTTGTTACAGGCCTGTCTGCAGGTACGAAATACGGCTTCCTGACCAGCGTGAATTCGTCCGGCATCGCATCTGCCGCGGTGGCGACAGGCGCATTCACCGTCACCTGATCAACCGCTTCTTTCAGTTTTATTGCTCGCTGCTGCGGGCGTTTTCCCATGAGGTATCGCTATGGCCGCACCCTTGATGAATGAAGTCGCGCGGGATTATGTCACCGACGGCGTGCCTTCCTCCGGGCCGCACGAAATCCGAAAGCCCGATCTTCGCGCGTGGGGCGCTTGGGTCGAGCAGTCGATCACGACATTCACCAATAATGGCGGATTCATCTACGCCAACAAGGCGGCGCTCGATGCCGATCTTTCCAAGGAAGCCAATACGCTTGCCTGGGTCGTCGGTGATGAAGTCGCCTTTGACAATGCAATCTACCGCAAGGTCGGTGCTTCCGGGTCCGGCTCATGGGTGAGGAGTGCCGACCTTCCGTACAGCTTCATTTCGGCGCAGAACAGCGGATCCGGAACGCCGAATGCGATAGAAGCGACATCTTCGATCCCGATTTCCGGATCGGCCCTGGTCCTGATGGCGATCACAGACACGAACACCGCCTCTCCGGTGACGGTGACGTTCAATGAAGGCGATCTGCTGACTATCAAGTCAAACAGCGGCAATGACATTGCCATTGGCGGACTTCAGGCCGGCATGCTCGTCATGGGGCGTGTCAGCGGCTCTGTCTTCCGTCTGGTTAGCGACCAGGTCTCGGCTTCTATCATTGCGCAGGCTGAGGATGTGCTTTCCGATATTCTGTCGATCACGGGTTCATTCCAACCTTTCGCCAAAGTCGAGGCCGCAGTGGGTGGGGGCGTGCAGTCGATCGACACGGGCAATGAAGATGCGATCGCCGAGCAGATCCATCTGTTCATCGATGGGGTGTATCAGTTCAAAAGCACCTGGTCGATCACGGCCGGCGTCATAACACCTGTCGGCGGGACGTGGCCGGGTGATGGTGTGGCGATCAATGCCGAAGTGCATCACGTCCCTGCTTTTGCACTGGAAGACGTGCCGCCGGACGGTTCGGTGACGCGGCCGAAAATCGCAGCAGGTGCAGTCGGTGAAGATCAGATCGACCCTGCGATCATGACGCTGATCAATGAGGGCGGCGGATCAAATGACGCCCGGATTTTGGATACTGATCTGCCTTTCGGGCATGCCGGTATTCGTGTGCTGCTCGGTGAGCGATACGACGCCCACTATGGTCTTCCGAGCGGCTGGCTCGTCTTCCCGTCGGGGAAGTGGACGCTGATTTACCGAAAAGCCAGCAGCCATGCGATCACAGATGGCGCGCAGGTTCGCGCTGTCGACAGCTATGACCAGGGCGCCACTCTCGAGAACGATCGCCTGATCTACACAAATGCGTCCCACGACGCGCGACCGGACGCCCCGCGGCTGTTTGCGAACGGTCGATCCGGTTTCATGGTCAACCGGCAGGACGAAGGAACCGCCCACTTTTCGCCGCTGCTGATTTACTCGGATGACGAATTCGAGACGTTCAGCACGAAGACGTTGACGACGCCGACAGGATACACCTTTGCGTCCAACGGCGGTATCATCGAGTTCCCGGCGTCGCAGGGCGGACACGACACCCTTGGTTTCATCGCTTTCGGCTTTGTCGGTGCCGGCTCTTATGGTCGCATCAGCACTGCCGACAATTGGGAAACCTACACGGTAGCAACAGGCGTCGCGAACCTCACGCATACCCCCGCTACTGGCACGGCAATCACTGCGCTCTCGGAGTGGTCCGGGGGGCGAGTTCCTGGCGAAGACAAGTGGATTTTCTATTTGCGCTGTCAGGATGCTGGCGGCTGGCGTGACGAAGCTGCGTGTTTCGTCACCACCAACCTTCTGAGCTGGGGTAGCGCTCGCCCGAGCAACATCAATCTTGGCGGAAACCCGCCGTGTTGTTTCGCAGATCCGGAGACGAACAGTTTTCATTTCGTTGCATTCGGCCGCGGCGGTCGCGGCATCGACGGGTTCGATCATCACATGTTGATCGCGTCCGCGGATGCCGACGCATTGTGGGCGGCAAACGGCAACTGGGATGCGCTTTCGCCGGCAGTTGACTGGAAGATCGTGACACCGGTACCGAACTGGGCGACTGGTTACATGGCACCTGTGAAGGTTGGTGACCACTGGATTGCAACGTTCGTCTGCGGCGAGCCTGGTAATTCTGGGGGCAATAAATCGATTCTAGCCATGATCGGCGATTTCGTCCCGTCGTCTACCGACGATTCGAAATGGCAGGAAGCTTTCCGCTGGAATGCGATATTCAAGCGGGTGCGCGCCGGACTATCCGCGACGACTAACCCTCCGGCGGAAGCAAACTTTGTCGCAGGGGTTGATAGCGCTGCAGCCGGTTACATCGGCTACAATGCTGGTTCCGTCAGCCGCACTTATTTTGGCGTCTACAATTCAAACGGCTATATCGGCGGTATTGTCGGGGGCGGCACGTCAACGACATTCCAGACGACATCCGACGGGCGCTTGAAGATCGATCGCGTGCCCATTGAGGATGAAGTTGACCTCGATGCGGTGTGGGCTGCGGTAGAGCCGTTGGCTTACACCATGTTGAGCGGGACGACGTTAGAGGCGACTGACGGTCGTTATTTTGGGCTTGTGGCGCAAGAACTTCACGCCGTGTTTCCGTCAGCCGTTACGGTCGGCGAAGGTGAACCTGGGGAGCGCGAATTCCGTCCGTGGGGTGTCGACTACTCAAAACTTGTGCCGCTCATGATTGCGCGTCAGAAGCAATTCGAGCGCCGCGTTACCGATCGTCTCAACGCACTTGAAAGGGCAAAGTAATGGCCGCTCCGACAAAAGCATCAGCCGGTGTCGTGGAGGCGCTACCCATTTCTCAAATCACTGGGTTGCAATCTGCCCTTACGGCTTTATCAGAAGCGGACGCTCTCAGGGCGCCGTTTTCCTATTCACCCAAAAGCGCCACCTACACGGTCTCCGCTGCAGACGTCGGCGCGGTTATCGGCATGGATGCGAACGGAGGCGCGCGGACGGTTAATCTGCCGGCCGCGGCTGATGTTCCGGAAGGCTTCTATGTCACCGTCAAGAAGACTGACACCAGTGCGAATGCCGTCACGATTGACGGAAATGCGTCAGAAACAATCGACGGCGCTAATACTCTAGTCCTGCGGCTGCCGCATCAAAGCGTCACGATTGCCAACACTGGTGCCGCCTGGGTCGTTGTCGATGAGGCCAACATTATCGAGTTTGGTTCATCGTTTGACTATATTCGCCACAAAAGCGGGTACATGCGTTCGTGGGGTCAGGTTACAATCACACCTGTCGCGAACACGATCACGGCAGCCACAGTCACCTTCCCGTTGTCTTTTTCCACTGCGCCACGCGTCATGACTTCAATGAACTATGGCTCCAACACTCAAACACAAGATGGCTGGCAGACTATCACGGCGACGAATGCGCAGATTGCCGTTCTACGAACGAACACATCGCCCGTCATCGTCAACTGGTCAGCGGAGGGTCGTTGGTATTAGGCTGGCTAAGCTATCTTTTCTTTTCGAAAAGCTGTTTGAAGCGCTCGGCTAAGTTGCGGAAGAGCCAAGCTATTCTCTCAAGAGCCGTTGGTTCTGGAAGATCTTCTTCGACCGGCTCAGGTCTGAGGCGAGTATAGAGTTCATACTCGTAATCGGTTACGTCATCTTCTGGTCTGCGCCCGCCTGTGAAGTTGGATGGCAGATTCGTGGACATCGTGTCTCTCCTCTATGAGATGAAGAAGCGCGAGACGACCCGGTCTATTGCTGGATCGCCTTCTTTTTCAAGTTTACGGAGCGCGCTGTGATAGAGCCAGTTTTTTCCAATCGTCTGGTTTGTCCCGGCGCGCCTGAGATATCGGAACGGGATCATGACATCTTCGGACTTGAGGAAGTGCAGGAAAGCTGCTGCTCGATCTTCCACGCTTTCGTCTAGTGTCACTTTGCTGCGGCCTGAGAATAAGTCTCGGTACTCCGGCTCAGATCTCATTGTGGGAAGACCGAGGGGGTAATCGCGTGCGGCCCAAATGCTTTCGGGCACGACAGGGCAGTTGACAACCGGAAATTCACAACAGATCGTCCCGTTCCAGACGAACGATGCATCGACCATCCCTGCCAGTTCGTAGGAATTGAAAGAGTTGTGGTTGAGAAAGATCACGTTCTCGGGAAGGTCGTGCGGGAGTAGATCGCGGAGAACCTGGACTCCGTCGTTGACGATCTCTGGCCTTATCTCGTGCGGGTGAGGCTTGATGATGAGCAGGCTCTGGCTCTCGGATGCGAGGTCCACCAGCCCGTTCATCCAGGTCGGAAAGTCTGGATAGACATTGCCGCAGTCGTCTGGCGCGGCGAAGTCGATCAGCACCTTGCCGAAAGCGGCGAACACGGGACGCCCGGCCATGCGTGCCTCTTGCACCTTTTGCTGCACCTCAGTTCGTGCCGGGTCGTCCGATGTGACGCGACTCCTGTTGACTTTGATCCATCCCAGCGCGGTTGCCTTGCCTTCCAGCGTTTCCGGGTGTTTCGCGATGAACTCTTCGAAACGCTTCTGCCCACCCAGAAACGGATGCCGGAGGTCTGGATTTGCCGTCAGGTTTTCGACGGCCAGGGTGGTAGCCTCCATCGTCGAAAGGTTGGAATAGTAGTTCTCATAGCCGCTGGAGAGCGCGATAAAGTTGATGTCATGTGCTTTGCCGACAGCATCGCACCAGCGCCTGATCACACCCCATGGGGCGAAATGGCTATCCATTGCAACGAGCCTAATGGGTCGCCCCTTCTCGGCGAGCTTGATGATCCGATCGCAGACGGCGAGCACCGCATCGCTCTGCCGTAGCATCGCGTTGAACAGGCTGATCTCCGCCTTTGTCGTCAGGCTGCCTCGATAACTCTTTGAAAGCTTGCTGAGACGTTCGAGGAAAAACGGGAAGTAGTTGACGCCATCGCAGGAGACGATCCCGGCATCCCAGTCGATCGTCCATTGTTTGACGAGGTGATTGATTGCAACAGTGCCGTCGACTGCCCAGCCTCCGTGGGCAATGGCGCCGGATATCCCATCGAGCTCAGGCCAGACGTTCTCGTTCATACGGCCCTTGATCACGGAGCACACCGCATAGCCGCGCTTCAAGAGAGCCAGTGAAACGGGCACCATCAGGCCGGTCGTGATGCGGTGATTGATGTCCATCAGGATCACGTAGCCTGTCGGTTCCTTGGCCGCATGCTCGGCCAGGTAGCGATCATAGACGCGCCGACAGTCGGCGAGGAACTCGGCGTGATAGTCGCGAACCAAACCGACAGCCTTTGCAAGCCGGTAAGCGCCAGGAACGGATTTAATGGTTTTCTTGATCTTGGACTTGATGCTCATCAATCCCTCGCTGTCTCCGGCCCGCCGGGTGCAGCAATGCAGCAAGATACCTGCTTACTCAAGACCGAATATCCGGCAACGCTGAATTGGCGCCAACCCTTCCACCGGAAAACAAGGAAATCACCATGACTTACGAACAGTGGGTGCAGTCGCGCCTGGTGCTGCACGGTTTTGCCGTGCCGACCGATGGCGACTGGGGTCGCGTGTCGATCGCGGCGCTGAAGGACTTCCAGAAGCGCATGGGGCTCTCTGTCACCGGGGTGACGGACAGGGCCACGGAAGCGGCGCTGAAGTCGCTGCCGACCGATGGCAGGGAAGATCATCGTCCGGCGCCGGCCGAGACCATGCCGCCGTGGATGGCGGAGATGCATCGTCGCATGGGATTGCACGAAGTCCGCGATAAGTCGCGACTGATCGACTTTCTCAGAATCGGCAGATTCTTGGGGGATCCCGCATCGCTGCCCTGGTGTGGCGATGCGGTGGAAAGCTGCATCGCTAAGGTGCTGCCCGCCGAGCCACTTCCGTCCAATCCGTTCTGGGCTCAGGCATGGGCAGGCTTCGGGATCAGCGCGCGTGCGCCAATAGTTGGCTCGATCGGCGTCATCAAGTGGTCGGCCTCTTCAGGTCATGTCGGCTTTGTGGCCGGTGTCGACGGTTCCAAGGTCGTGCTGCTTGGCGGCAACCAGTCGAACGCCATCACGCTTGCCAGTTTCCCGCGCGACAAGTTCATCGGCGTGTGGTGGGCGGGTTCGGAGCAAGACGTGACCCCGCCCGGCGATCTCGCCAAGGGCTATCTCTCGGCGAATTATCACG
>OGCL01001293.1_pt1 | contig 22008 bp, 20 predicted proteins | sample 1570041 | NCBI WGS metagenome assembly OGCL01 (sample SAMN06266162, study PRJEB24511) | hot springs metagenome | isolation source: Hot spring water | place: South Africa: Limpopo | collected 2015-06-22
TTTCAGGCTTACCAGCAGGTGTACCGCAATCTGCGTAGCTTTTGCCGAAGACCGAACAGGGACAGGTTCAACAGGTCTGTCCAATGATGAAGGAGGAGGTGGCAATATGGTAGAGGAACTGGAAAACAGGCTCAAGTCGTATAAAGGTAAGCTACCAACTTATGTCCGTCTACCTGAGGACGGGCGTGGCAGGGTAGAGATATTGAGGGAGATGGAAGAGCTGGCTGCTATAGGGAGGGCGAAATGGCAGAAGGGGTTTGCCTTCGGGGCGGTGTACCATGGGGATGAGGAGTACATCGATTTCCTCTGCCGTGCCTATGCCATAAGTTCCCAGAGCAACCCTCTCCATGCCGATCTCTGGCCCAGCACGGTGAAATATGAGGCGGAGATCGTTTCCATGACGGCAAACATGCTGGGGGGCGGACGTTGCTGGGGGGGCAGCACCGGCGAGGATGAGATATGTGGCACGGTGACCTCCGGTGGCACCGAGAGCATCCTGCTTGCCATGAAAACTTACCGCGACTGGGCAAGGGAGAAAAGTGGTATCATGGCACCGGAGATGGTGTTGCCTTCCAGCGCCCATGCCGCTTTTGATAAGGCAGCCCAGTATTTCGGCATCAAAATTGTGCGTGTCCCTGTCGGTACCGATTTCAGGGCGGATGTGGCGGCGATGAAGGAGGCGATCACTGACAACACAGTGGTGGTGGTTGGCTCTGCGCCCAGCTTTCCCCATGGGGTCATTGACCCCATTGAAGAACTATCCGAGCTGGCCAGGGAGAGAGGGACCGGCTTTCACACCGATGCCTGTCTCGGTGGTTTCTTGCTCCCCTGGGCGGAGAGGCTGGGCTATAAGGTGCCGCCTTTCGACTTCAGGTTACCTGGTGTCACCTCTGTCTCGGTGGACACCCACAAATATGGTTATGCCCCCCAAGGGGACCTCGGTCATACTTTATCGCGGGTGGGAACTGCGGCGCTTCCAGTATTTCAAAGTTACCGACTGGTCCGGCGGGCTTTATGTCTCACCGACCATTGCCGGCAGCCGTCCTGGCGGTCTGATAGCGGCCTGCTGGGCGGCGATGGTCTGAGGCAGTGCTGCCGGGTCAGCCATGCCGATGTCTTCGACAGCCATCCGCACAATGCGCCGGGCGATGTAGAGGGGGTCCTCCCCGCCGTCGAGCATGCGCCCGAGCCAGTAGAGCGCGCCGTCGGGGTCGCCGTCACGGACACTCTTGTGCAGAGCGGAGATGGCATTAAAATGCAGTTCCCCACTCTTGTCGTAGCGCGTGGCGCGGCTTTGCAGCGCGTCGCGAATGTCGTCGAGAGTGATCAGGCGCTTCTCGCCGAGGGCCGGGGCCTTGGAGCGCGCAGCGGCTTCCAGGGCATTGAGCGCGGTCCGGGCGTCGCCGTTGGCCATGTTGACCAGATAGCCGCGCGCATCGGCGGCCAGCATGACGTTCAGTTCGCCCAGGCCCCGTTCGCGGTCGGCAATGGCCCGATCAATCAACCGGGCAAGGTCGGCGTCGCTCAACGCCTCCAGCGTAAAGACGCGGGCCCGCGAGAGCAGGGCGCTGTTGACCTCGAACGAAGGGTTCTCGGTCGTGGCGCCGATCAGGATGATCGTGCCATCTTCGACGTGGGGCAGCACGGCATCTTGCTGGGCCTTGTTGAAGCGGTGGATTTCGTCAATGAACAGCACGGTGCGCTGCTGGAACATGCCCAGCCTGTCCCGGGCCTCCTGAATGACCCGGCGCAGATCGTTGACCCCGGCGCTCACCGCGCTCAGCGGCTCGAAGTGGGCGTTGGTGCTCTCAGCAATGATCCGCGCCAGAGTGGTTTTGCCGCTGCCCGGGGGCCCCCAGAGGATCATGGAGAAGAGCTGGTCGTTGGCGATGGCCCGACGCAGCAGGCGCCCTTCGCCCACCAGGTGCTCCTGGCCGACAAACTCGTCCAGCGTGCGCGGGCGCATACGCGCCGCCAGCGGGGCCTGGCCGCGCAGGGTCTGGTCGCGCTGGGCATCAAAGATCGTAGGGCCGCGTTTCGGTGGCATAGGCGTTGGTGTCGCAAGCTCGTTCTGCCCATATTGTAGCACGCCTCATGCGAGTGTCCCGCATTCGTAACCTTGTATGGGCCATGATAAATAGGGAAGAAGGGACTATTGAGTCGTACATGCGGAGTAGTGTATGCTAGCCTCAACCGAAGAACGCGCAGCCAGTAGGGGTTCCGGTCGGTGCAGGTAATCCTCGCAATGCGTTCCGCGTGTGTTACCCCCCTCTCTTCCGCTGCTTCCCCCTTCGGCCCCCACCTGACCTATCGCGAGGCCCTGCGGTAGCGCGTCTCCGGTTCTTCGAGCGCAAATGGCGACCGTCAAGGTCGCCATTCTGTTTTGCGGGCGGCGGTGATCCCGCTTCGCCGTCCAGGGCTGAGGCGTTTAGGGGAGGCTGAAGCAGGGGGACAGAACGCTCCAAACCCTCTCCACCGGGCTCGGACGTTGCTCGAACCCCGGGGGGCCTGGCATCTTCCTGGCGCTCCCGCCGTATTCAGGGTATAATGCAAAAAAAGGCTTTGCAAAAAGGTTGCAAATGATCGACTCGCTGGCAACGCCACTGATCAGATTCGAGCGCGTATCGAAAACCTATGTCGAGGCCGGGCGCGATCGGGTTGTTCTGCACGAGGTGAATATTGCCTTCGCGCGCGGCGAACTGGTCGTGTTACTCGGCAAGAGTGGTAGCGGCAAGAGCACCCTTCTCAACCTGGTCAGCGGTATCGATCTTCCTACCAGCGGAGAGGTGTGGGTCGAGGGTCGCGCCCTGACCCGCCTCAGCGAGCGTGAGCGGACGCTGTTCCGGCGCCGCAATATCGGTTTTGTGTTTCAGTTCTTCAATCTGGTGCCGACGCTGACGGTGCTGGAAAATGTCTTGCTACCGCTAGAACTGAATGGCCTTGCCGGCCCGGCAGCGCTGGAGCGCGCGCGCGCCATGCTCGACGCCGTGGGGTTGGGCGATCGTGGCGCCAGTTATCCTGACCGCCTCAGCGGCGGCGAGCAACAGCGAGTGGCGATCGCGCGCGCGCTGGTGCACGATCCGGCGATTGTGCTGGCCGATGAACCTACAGGCAACCTCGACAGCGAGACCGGGCAGCAGGTGCTGGCCCTCCTGGACCGACTTACCCGGCAGGCGGGCAAGACCATGCTGATGGTCACCCACAGTCCCGAAGTCGTAGGGGTTGCGGACCGCGTGCTTCGCCTGCGCGAGGGACGCCTGGTCGCCGACGCGCCCCTGGTTCCCGGATGAGCCGATTGTCATTCTGATGGACACCGGCCAACAGGCCGCCGTCACGCCAGTGCACTACGCTGGCGCTGTATTTTGTTTGTTTCCCGACTGGTCCGATGTAACCTGAGAGGAAGGACGACACACGATGAACACACGTTTCGATGTAACGAAGGCACCGCGCTGGATCAGCACTGAGGCAGGACAGTGGGCCTACGCCTCCAATCCCGAATGGCGCCACCACGCCGATCGCGCCTTCGGGGTTGCCGAGCGTCGTCGCCTGCTCGATGAGGCCGAGCGTCTGCAGCGCGCCGCCGTGGCCGATAGCATCTCTACCGATGCGGCGTAAGGTGTTCCAGGCGCCGGCAGGGCTATGCTGCGCGCCACGCTGATCACAGGGTGTTTCCGGGAGGGCCGCGCCCTCCCCAACCCTCCCCGCAGGCAGAGAGGCGGTGCGCGCGCACCCGACGAATGCCCCCTAACCGCGCAACCCTCCCCGCAGGCAGAGAGGCGGTTCGTCTCCCCGGGCCGGCCATTGGCACCTCAGGCCGGCCGTTTCACCCCCAGAATAATGTTACTCCCCCGCGGAACATAGTCACCATTGAGGATCCCCGGTCCATTCTCGATCTGCGCGCTGACGACTTCATTGTCTGCATAGCGTTCGTACCCGGGGAGGCGGTCGGGTCCCTGTTCATCCACGAAGATCAGCGTGAGGCCGGGGGTCGTGCGGAGGATCTGCTCGGCCTGCTCGCGCTGCAAGCCGATGACGTCGGGGAAGCGCACCACATCGCCCCGGCTCACCACGATGGTTACTGTGCTGCCCAGGGGCACGCTCAGCCCGGCGTTGGGCGACTGGCTGATGACAAAGCCGGCGTCCACGTCGCGGCTAGGCTCCTCACGCACATCGACCCGCAGGCCCTGGGCGGTGAGGCGGTCGCGGGCGATCACCCCCGGAATGCGCGTCACATTGGGCAGTTCGACCAACTGCGGCCCCAGGCTCACAGTGTAGGTGACCGGGCTGCCCGGCGGCAGCAGGCTGCCCGCAGGCACATCCTGACCAATCACCAGGCCGATGGCAACCTCGGCGTTGTGCGCTTCGCGACGCACGGGCTGCAACGACGCCTGGCGCAGGAGTTGATCGGCCGCCTCGCTGCTATAGTTAGTTACATCGGGCACGACAACGGTTATCTGCGGCGTAGGGGTTGGGGTGCCGGTCTCGACGGTAACGGGTGGTGGGGTGATCCCGCCGCCGTTGCTTCCCCCGCCGCCCAACCCGGCGAAGAGCTGCCCGAGGGCGCCCGTGCTGATGACAAAGACCAGCCCCAGCACCCCGGCGAGGATCAGCAAACCTACCAGAAAGACGCCGCACCCGATACCGTCCTGACTGGGAGCACGGCTGGGGGCGCTGCGAGGTGGCGGGATGGGCACGCGCCCCGTCGTGCCGCTGGCCGGAGGCGCAGCCGGGCGGGCGCTGCCCACAGGCTGAGGCGGGGGGCTGGCAGGACGGGGCAGCCCCGGGGAAACCAGGGTCTCCTGGTGGGCAGCCTGGTCGTAGGCCCTGAGCATCCGGGCGAACTCCAGGGCGCTGGCGGGGCGCTGCGCCGGGTCCTTGGCGAGGGCCCGCAGCACCAGGGCCTCCAGCCCGGGCGGGATGGTCGGAACAAGTTGCCGTGGCGGCGCAGGTGGCTCAGTAACGTGCTTCATCGCCACGGCCAGAGCGTTGTCGCCGGTGAACGGCAGACGGCCGGTTAGCATCTCGTACAGAACCACCCCCAGGGCATACACGTCGGAGAGGGGTGTCGCCGGCCGGCCCTGGGCCTGCTCCGGTGAGAGGTAGTCCACGGTGCCAAAGGCCACCCCGGTTTCGGTGAGCGCGGTGGACAGGTGGCTCTTAGCGACGCCGAAGTCGCTGATGTGGGCCCGGCCATCGGGCGTAACGATGATGTTCTGCGGCTTGATGTCACGATGGATCAGACCGGCGCGGTGGGCGGCGTGCAGGCCCCGGGCGATCTGCGCGGCGAGGTCTACGGCGCGGGCGATGGGCAGGGGCGCCTCACGGGTGATGATCGTCTTGAGGTTCGTACCCTCGACATACTCCATCACCAGATAATGAACGTCGCCATCCTGGCCCACATCGTAGACATCCACGATGTTGGGATGGCTCAGCATCGCGGCCGCCTGGGCTTCGTGCCGGAAACGGCTGAGAAACTCAGGATCGCTGAGGTAGTGACGATGGGGGATTTTGATGGCGACGCGCCGATTGAGCCGGAGATCGCGACCGGCATAGACGCGGGCCATCCCACCCTCGCCGATCAAGCGCTCCAGTTCATAGCGGCCATCGAGTATCGTTTGCTGCATGGACCGTTGTTGTCGTTACGGTGAACCTACACCACGAAGGCGCGAAGAGTGCCAGGCGCCTGTGCGCCTGCGCCGCACAATGACAGGATGAACGTAGATTTGTTGTTTGGGAGGGCGTAGCCCTCCCAAACCCTCCCCGCAGGGAGAGGGTTTGGGAAACCCGGTTTCCCCATATGTTCACGTTAGCCGGGCGCAGCCCTCACCCTCCCGCGCGCGAGCGCCTACCGGATCAGGATGCGGATGCCGGGAGCCGGCGCGACGACCGCATTGCCGTCGAGCATTGCCTCCAGCGCCGCGAGATTGATGACATCTTCATAATTGTAGGCCAGCAGCGCTTCCAGCGCTGTCTGGTCGCCGTGCTCCTCGTATTGTTGCCAGAGGCGTGGCGCATCCCAGCCGCTGATCCCCACCGTGTCCCGATGAATGCCGAGGTGCTGTTCTACCACCTTCAGCCCGCCGCGTAACCCGCGCTGGCGACAGACGTGCAACAGATCACGGTGGGCATACTCGGCCCGCAGATCGGCCAGGAGGCGTTTGCGGATCACCGGTAGATCGAAGCCGCTGCCGTTGAACGTGACAAGCGTGGCAACCCCTTCCAGGGCGCCATACAGGTTCAGGTCGGTAACGCCGCCGCCAACAAGCTGGACGGCGCCGCGGTCAGGGCGATAGATACCGATAACGCTGATCGCGCCGGTGAAGGTCGTCTCGATATCCAGATAGGCGCGCATCGGTTACTCGTCTGCAAAGCGCTTTTCCCGCTTCATTATGGCATGGCGCAGCCTGAGCGTCAACGCGAGCCGGCGCACGGCAGGAACCCCGGACGCCCGGGGAAAGCCGGTTTCCCCGCACCCTTCCCGGCAGGTTCAGGGGCGGACAGAACGTATGGGCGCCGACGGGCGTGATGGCGTGGGGAGGCGCTGGTTGGTCCTCACCCTGGCCCAGCGCCGCGCGCGGGGGCGTTCCAATGCGGTACAGGCCGCGTTGGCTCGGATGTTCTGTCCGCCTATGAACCCTCCCGGTGGGGAGGATTGGGGAGGAGAGGCATAGCGGCGCTGCGCCTCTACGTGCCGGGCGCACCACCCGGCATATGCTATAGTACGCGCGCAAGCGTATACTCTAGAAGACGAGGCGTCAATGAACCTTCCTGCTCCCCGTCGCGTGGTGCTCGATACCGACCCCGGCATTGACGACGCCCTGGCAATCCTCCTCGCCCTGGCCTCGCCCGAAGTTGACCTGGCTGCGCTTTCGATTGTGCATGGCAATTGTACCCTGGCCGAGGCGGTAACCAACGCCCTCGCCCTGGCCGAACTGGGCAGCCGGCCGGACCTGGTGGTTGCAGCGGGCTGTGACCGGCCCCTGCTGCGCCCACCGGTCACCGCGCACGACACCCACGGGACGAGCGGCCTCGGCTATGCCCGTTTGCCGCGGGGTGCCGCACAGGCGGTAGAGGAGCACGCAGTGGAACTGCTGATCCGCGAGATTATGGCCGCGCCGGGCGAGGTGACGCTGGTGGCGGTGGGGCCGCTGACCAACGTGGCCCTGGCCCTGCGCAAGGAGCCGCGTCTTGCCCGGGCGGTCCGCGAGTGTATTTTCATGGGCGGGGCCTTCCGGGCCGAGGGCAACATCACCCCCCTGGCCGAGTTCAACGTCTATGCCGACCCCCACGCCGCCCAGATCGTCCTTTCCAGTGGCATGCCGCTGACGATTATGCCGTGGGACATCACTCGCGACGTGCGTCTGACCCTGGCCGACGTGGAGCGGTTACTGGCGCGGGGCGGCCCGATCCCCCGCTTTATTGCCGAGGCGACGCGCTACTACATCGAGTTTCATCAGCGGGAGTTTGGCTGGGCGGGCTGCTCGATCAACGATCCGGCGGCTCTGGCGCTGACATGGTGGCCGGACCTGGCGCAGATGCGCGACCTTTACGTAGAGGTGGAGCTGGCCAGCGAGCTAACCCTGGGCAAGACGGTGGGCGATTTTGGCGGCAGGAGCGGGCGCGCGCCGAACGTGCGTCTGGTGGAATACTTCGACGCGACGACATTTGTCGCGCGCTTTCTGCAGCGTATGGAGGATCTGGCCGACCGGCTGGCGGCGTAGCGCGACCGGGGGGAACGCCGGTCGGGCCGCAGGAGCCGGATCTCTTCTTAGTACCGCATTAGGAAGCCATCGGCAACGTTGTGGGCAATGCATAAGCTGGACGGAAAGAGGGGGAGGACCTGCCCCCCGCCCTGGCAGAGCTGGAGTGGAGGACCAGCAGCGCATCAGGACAACATCCGCAGAAACTCTACACCTGAAAGCTCCCCTGGCAGGGTTTAAGGGCGGACAGAACGTATGGGCGCCGACGGGCGTTATGGCGTGGGGATGCGCTGGTTGATCCTCACCCCCGGCCCCCTTCGACAGGCTCAGGCTTCGCCCTGAGGCTCAGCCCGAAGGGGCGGGCCTCTCCAGCTTCGCTAGAGAGCCTGCGCTGAGCCTGTCGAAGCGGGGAGACCAGAGCCGCGCGCGGGGGCGTTCCGATGCAGTCCAAGCCACGTTGGCTCGGATGTTCTGTCCGCCCCTAAACCGACGGGTGGAGGAGCACGGTTCCCTCCCCTGGCAGAAAGGGTGTGGGAGGGCTGCGCCCTCCCACGAACCCCTTGTTGGCAGGCCCCACGCCCCACTGCCGGAGGCGGACGTTGCATCAGCCCTGTACCGCAACCAGCACAGTTGCCCGTACCAGCAGTTGGGGTTACAATATCAGGAACATTTGTTGCTTCAATCACCTGTGGATGGGCAGCGACAGGGAGAATCCGGGGTTCTCCATCTCCTGTTTGGAGAGTTTCTCCTGGGAGGGCTGCGCCCTCCCAAACCCTGCCGGTGGGCAGGGCTTGCCACTCTGTGGGCGGGGGGATGGGAAAACCCGGTTTCCCCGTATGTTCACATCAGATCTCTTGGAAGGGCCGCGCCCTCCCGAACCCTCCCAATCGTTGCGCCTTCGTGGCGCAATCTCAGTCACTGGAGCCTGGCAATGATCACCTATGACGATCTGGTGGCGGGGCTGGAAGATGCCTGGCTCGCCGCGGGCCTGCATGAACACGCCTTTATTGAGAGTGTCATCCCCACCACCCAGGATCGCACGTGCAAAGTTGAACTTTTTCCTGAACACGAAGAACCTCTCACCAGCGAAAACATGCCTCCCTATCTTGAATTGAGCTTTGCCTGGTCGCCAGTGCATCAATTGCTCGCCGAGGGCCGCAATCTGCCCGCTGAGCCGCTCGACCTGCAGTGGACCTACACGGCCACGGCGACCAGCTTGCAGGAACGTAGCGACACGGAACTGGTGCGTATGTTCCAGCGCGCCGTTGCGCAAGCCTTCCAGCGCTTCTATCCCGCCGAGGCTGCCGAGATGGAACCGGTGATGGTCGAGGTGCGCCGTATCTATCAGGGCGGCCCGGAGCGCCTGCGCCTGGAATACACCCAACTGGTGAGCAGCACGGTCTCCGATCTGTTTGAGCTGTGGTCCGACCGCGATCTGCAGAATCTGCGCGAGGTGCTGCGGGTGGAGATGCAGCTCGCCAGCGCGATCATCGCCAATCTGGCCGATGCGTTTACCCCCCGGGGGCGTGGCGGCTACCGCACGGTTGACGCGGCATAGGCGGCCAGCGCCAGAACCAGCGCCCCTCCTGCCGCCCCGATCCGTCCTGCCCAACGCTCCGGCACACGGAGTGCAACGCCCAGCGCCAGCGCCGCGCTCAGCATCGCCACGGGCGGCAAGAGCCATCCCGCCCCGTCCGCGGGCAGCCATGGTCCGGCGGCTGCCGCGAGGGCGCCGAGCAGCGGCAACGTCCCCACCAGGAGCAGGCCGAGGGCCCGCAGGGCGCCCGCGGCGCCTCCAGGGCCGGCGCGGAGCAGGCGCGGCAGGCCCAACAGCCAGAGCGCGGCGCCCAGCACCAGCAGCGCCTGTTCCGGCACGGCCCCGGGCCAGCGTAGCAACCGCGATAGCTCCAATCCGCCCGTGGCAACAGCCACGGCCAGGGCCGCTGCCAGCGGCAGCGCGTAGTCGCGCAGCAGCTCGGCAGGAGCGCGATCCCGAGCGGCCAGAACGCGAAAGCGGGGCCACTCCAGCAGGGCCAGGGCCACGGGCAGATCGAGGCCGAAGGGAAAGGGCCGCGCCGGCGCCAGGGGCAACAGGGTCAGCACCACGAGCGGTGGCGCCAGGTCGATCACGGTGGCCGGCGGCGCCGGCCAGGCAGGCGCAGTGCCACCGGCAGCCAGCCAGCGCATCAACACCAGGCTCGCCACGAGGGCAAACAGGCCACCGGGGTAGAGTAACACACGCGGCCACGCCAGACCCAGGGCGCCCAGCAGCTCACCCATCGCTCAATGCTCGCGCAGGGCGAGCAGCCGCAGGGCCACCCAGCACAGCGCGCTGAGGACGAGCATCAGCCCGGCCAGGGCGACCGAGGGCAGGGTGGCAACGGGCTGCCGCGTCGTGTCAAAGGCAATCAGGCCCGCCCAGGGCCAGGCGACGATCTCGCCAAAGGGCGTCAGCCCACCCTGGAGCTGGGCCGTTACCGGGGTCAGCAGGCCCGCCAGCGCCAGTGGCGCGCCCAGGCCCAGCCCGGCGCTGTACGCCGCTGCCAGCCAGGCCCGCCCCTCCGGCGTGAGTGCCGGCCGGACGGCAGCACTGGCGGTAGAGGACCCTGGCTCTGCCCGAGGTCGCCCGGTAGAGGCCGCCGGGTGCGATGGTTCCTGCTTATCCGGGGCCTCCCCGCCGGGGGGTGGGGCAGAGGCCACCAGGGTAGCATCGAGGGGAGCGTCGGGGTGGCCGCGCTCGCCCTGCTCCAGCCCGGCGCCGGTTGGCGCTGCGAGGCCTGCCGGGCGGGGCGCGCCAGCGAGGCGCGCTGGCGGTAAAGCAGCCAGCAGGGCTGCGAGCCACAACGCCACGGTCAGCGCAGGCACTCCCCCGGCAGCGGCTGCGGCGATGGCCAGCCATCCGGCCACGAACGGCCCGCTAAGCGGCACCGCAGCAGAGAGCAGCCAGAGCGCGCGCGCTCCTGCAACCGGACGCTCCAACCCCAGACGCAGCGCCGGCCAGAGGAGCAGCGCGTACCCCACGACGGAAAGTCCGGCCGCCGAGCCCATCCCCGCCCCGGCGATGGCCATCCCGCCCAGAGACAGACCCAGCCACGGGGCAGCCCGCTCCACTGGCGCGACCACAGCGCGCCAGGCTCCCCACAGCGCTATCAGGCCGCCCATCAGCAAGGCGGCGAAGAGCCAGCCCGGGTTCCACGGCCCCAGGCTGAACAGACGCACCAGGGCGTAGAGGCAGCCGCTGGCCAGGATTGGCGCGCTGGCAGGCGCACCTTCTCCGGCCAGCGCCCGGGCGTCCAGGGCCAGCAACGCAGCCACGAGGATCAGCGCGAAGCTCAGACTGTTCAACCCGGCCCCCGCCAGCGGCGCGCCGTAGTTCCACTCGCCGCCGGTCAGGCCGATGAGCGCCATCCCCGCCACCACACCGAGCGGCGCCAGACGCGGGACCTGCCGGCTCCAGCCGGGCAACCCGGCGCGCTCGAGAGACTCAGCGCCGGTCAGCAGCCCCGCCAGGGCCAGCAGCCCTCCCAGCGCGCCGAGGTGGCCCTGCAACCCGGCCATCGCTACCAGCCAGGCTACGGCCACGGCGCTCCAGCGATGGGCCGTGCCCCGGGCCAGGGTAACCAGGCCATGCGCGGCAACGACGACCACCAGCAGCGCGCTGAGCGCATCGGCGCGCAGCAACCCATCCTGGCGAGCCAGTGGCGCGTCGTGGGCCAGCCCGGCCAGTATCAGGCCGGCGGCCAGCAGGAGCGCCAGGAGGGCGAGGGGGGCGTTTCTCAGCACCATCGCAACTCGCGCCCGCTATCTTCTGACCCCGCCCGCAAGCTCCTGGCGGCGGTAACGGCACTGATCGCAGAAGACCACGCGATAGCCGGCGACGGTCGCGCGGCGCAGCGGGCCGCCGCAGTTGGGGCAGGTGAGCGACAGGAGACTACCCGCGCCGGTCACGATTGGTTCCTGGTGGGCAGTTGCAACCTGGGGCGTGGCAGGAGTAGGGGGAGGGGGCGCCGACGGCGGGGCAACAGGTTGATGTGTAGCGGGGAGGGGATGCGCGGAGGATGGCGGGGGTGGCGCCGGCTGCGCGGGCGAGGGCGGGGCAAAACCCCAGAGGTCACTCAACCGCTCGACGAGGCGAGCATAATCGGCGGCGCCGCGGGAGCGCGGATCGTACTCGTAGATCGTCTTGCCCCGGGCCGACGACTCCGACAGGCGCACATTGATCCGGATGGGGTCCATAACCAGGCTGCCATACTGCTCGCGTAACTGCTCCAGCAGATCGACTGACTGCCGTGTTCGCGCATCGAAGAGGGTCGGCACGATGGCCCGCAGGCTGCCGGCGTTGCCCTTGACCCGACTGAGTTGCACCACGAGCATTTCCAGGCCCCGCACGGCAAAAGGCTCGACCGTCGTAGGCACGATCACATCAGTGGCCGCGTGCAGCGCATTGAGGTTCAGCACCGTCAGCGAGCCGCCGCAGTCAACGAAGATAAAATCATACTCCGCGCGCAGCGGGCGAAGCGCCTGTTCGAGCACGCGCGGCCAGTCGGGCCGCCGGGCGATCGCTGGCTGGGCCGTCAGCAAGGTGGCATCGGCGGCGATCAGGTCGAGATTCTGGCGCACAGGGGTGCGGCAATCAGCGGCGCGCGCGCCGTCAACCAGCGCATCGTAGAGCGTACGGCGCGGGCTGACCCCGAGAGCCATCGCCAGGTTACCCTGGGCATCCACGTCCACCAGCAGCACGCGCGCGCCTTTGAGCGCCAGGCCGGCGCTGAGGTTCACCACGGTGGTGGTCTTGCCAATTCCGCCTTTCAGGTTCGTGACAGCGACGATACGGCCCATAGAAAACCTGGCTTATTTTGTTCCTGGGAGGGCTGCGCCCTCCCAAACCCTCCCCTCAGGAAGGGGCGTGGGGAAACCTGGTTTCCCCATATGTTTACGTTAGCCCGCAGAAGCAGGCATACCGGCAAGTGTAGTGCAATGACGGGGGCATGTCAACTAGCGCGCGATTGGTATGTGTTCAGCGCGGCGCCGCTCCTCTACGGCCTCCCCACCGGCAGGGGGTTGGGGAAACCCGGTTGCCCCATTCCCCAACCGCTGGTGGGAGCGGCTGGCGCCCCTCCAGGCAGGGGTATGGGGAAACCCGGTTTCCCCGTATGTTCACCTCAGATCCTTGGATACGTCAGGATCGTGCTCAACCCGTAAACAAGGAGGACCAGCGCAACGACTATGAGCGTCAATCGAACGGGAAGGAGGTTGAAGTTCGACGCCAGACTACTGAAGAAGAGCACGAGGGCGAGGATCACCGTATTGAGCACATAGCGGTCACCGATCTGGTTGGCAGTGACCCCTTCTTGAAAGGTCGCGCTGGCCTCACGTTCAAGCCGATCCGCTTCCTCCTGCGCCGCGAGGCGGTACTCCGGCAATTCGAACGGACTGGAGGCCGCCTGCGGGTTCACGAGGGGGCGGCTGGCCAGCCACGCCTCGAAGGCGGGCACCAATTCGGGCCGGAAGCGTGCCCGGTAGAAATCCGCCAGCGCCTGATCCTCTGCGGCAACGGCCTCCAGCCAGTTGGTAAACAACTGCACGTCAATCTGGACGTTGCGGCTGGCAACTCCGCTGTTTCTGACCGACTCGACACGTAGCGCACCAGCCTGATTGAAGCGGGTCGCCATCTCTCCGTTCCAGCGCCCGGCTTGATAGCCGCTCCAGGATGTCGCCAGCGCCGCGATCGAGAGCAGAACGGCTGAAACGGTTTCGATCACCTTCAACCACTGGCGAGTGCTTAGACCGAAACGCCCTTCCAACCGCTCGGCCATCCGAGTCTTTGAAGACTGGTTGCGCATGGCGTGCCTCCCAAATAACCAGAACAAACCGGCTTGCCCCGGGCCTCTGTGCGCTCACCGGGGCTCCGGGGTGGCCCGGCGCCGGCTGAAGGGTAAAGACCCCGAGGTTCTCCACCCTACCCGAGCGGCGACCCATCAGGGTCGGCAACGTTGATCCGAAACAGCGCCTGACGCAATTCGCCGTTCACCCGGGCGTAGACGGTAACCTCCCACTCGCCGGCCATCTGGTAGATCGAGCGCGCTTCGTACTGCCCCGGACCCACCGGTGTCGCCAGCGGCTGCGCGCCGCTGAGGCAGATCATATTCATATCCAGGTCGAGGTAGACGCTGGCGCCATCGAGGGGGCGGCCCAGCCGGTCAGTGAGCGTCACACGGAAGCGCTGGGGCTGATTGATCTGCGGATCGCGCTGCGTATCCAGGGTAATCGTGACGCCGTTGACCGTTTGCTGGGCGCGCACCTGATCAGGCGCGAGCGGCGGCAGGCTCCCCCTGCCGCAGGCGCCGGCCAGCAGCGCCAGCGCCATAACTGTGATGAGCGCCAGCGCGCGCCACGCGCCACCCGCCGGCCATACCTGGCGCGCTCCAGAGGACCGGCTCACCACACGGTCACAATCATCACGTCCCGGCACAGGCGCCGGGAGCCTGTCTGGGCGCACGATCAGCCTTCTTTCAACAACTCCCGAACGCCCGCTGCGATCACCTCGGGAGGGGTGCCGAAACTGTACACGATCCGCAGGCGTCCCTCAGCATCTATCAAATAGGTCGCCGAGCTGTGATCCACCAGGTAAGCGGCGCTGGTGCCTTCCGGCGTGTTGCGTTTGTAATACAGCCCGTACTCCGGACCGATCCGCCGCAGGGTCGCGTCATCGCCCTGCAAGCCGATGAAACTCGGATCGAAAGCTGCCAGATGGCGCGCCAGCACCTCCGGCGTATCCCGCGCTCCATCTACGCTGACAAACACCACCTGCAGCCGTTCGCCATCGGCGCCAAGCTCTGCCTTCACCCGTTTCAGCTCTGAGAGCGTCATGGGGCAGACGTCGGGGCAAAAGGTGTAGCCGAAGAACAGCGCCACAGGCTTGCCACGCAGCTCGCTGAAGCTCAGATCGCGGCCCAGGCTGCTGGGCAGGGTGAAATCGCTCAGTTGCACCGGCGGTTCAATGCGCGTTCCCTGCTCCGCCGAGGACTCGGGCGCCGGGCCTGGCGCCGGTCGAGCGCACCCGCTCAGGAGGATCAGAATGATGAAGATAGCAACCAGTTGCAGACGAGGCATAGTTATTCTTTCCAGATGCGGTTGAGCGTAGGGGAAACCAGGTTTCCCCACACTCCTTCCTGCCCACCAGGGTGTCAGGCGACCCCGGTACCGGTTGGGTCGCCCTGGCTGGCGGAGGTTGGGGAGGGCGATGCTCTCTCCAACCTCCGCTCCGGGTACCTTACGCGCCGTCGTGATGCACCTTCATATCACGGCATACGCACAGGGGCATCCACCGTCACCGTTCCGGCGCGCTCAAAGTTCAGGGTCAGCCGCACAGTCTCGCCCGCGGCCAGGTCGCGTTTCAGGCCAATCAGCATCACGTGGAGGCCGCCGGGCTTCAACTCGACCTGCCCGTTGGCAGGGACAGGAATGCCACCCGCAACTGGCGCCATTTGCATGACATTATCCACCATTTTGGTCTCGTGCAACTCGACCACTTCGGCAACATCGGTACTGGCGGAGATCAGCCGGTCTCCCGCGCCACCGCGGTTGATCAGCACCATGTACGCCGCGCTGGTGCCTCCCGGAGGCGTAGTATCAGTACCAGCCATACCGCCACCGTGGCCACCCATCCCGCCCTGGGCGCCCATGCCGGTCATCGCGGCAGCGCGCACCCAGGGTTCGTTGACAGAAATCTGCGGCGCCGAGGCGCCACAACCGGCCAGCCATGCCAGGCTCGCCAGCATCAGCGTGAATACGGTCACCACACGCATGGTTCGGCTCCTTCATAGAGTTGCGGTAATCCGCTTGCTAATGCATGTAAACACTAAGGGCAACCGGGCTGCTCCACGCCTGTCCCCGCGGGCAAGGCGCGGCCCTTCCACATCTCCCGCGCGGGGGGGCGTGGGGGCGCCGGGTTCTTCAGCCCCCGGTCCCGGGGGGCGGATTCGAGAGGGCACGGCCCTGCCCATCCTTCCCTCGAAGGGTGGTGGTGAGCCTGTCGAGCCGCGCCTCGGGGGGCCAGGGGCGCCGACAACCGCCGGGCGAGGATTCGGGACACCCCGCTCTCCGCGCGCAGGCGTAGCGCCATACAGCCGACCGCAGCGGGCCAACCCGCTGGCGGTAGGATTTGTGATCCACCCGGGTGATGTCAGCAGGAAGCAGGGCGTGGAGGAGGTGTGGGCGGCGGCAAGGGTAATGAGTCGTGGCGGCGGGTAGCGCGCAGGATCAGAACCTGTACCGGCGCGCCGGCCAGTGGCAGTAACAACAGCGACGGACCGAGCAGCTCGAAGAAGGCGCGCGGCACGACCGGCGCAGGCGCATCGGCCCCGGCGGCTGCCGTCGCCGAGGTGTGGTGCGCGCCGCAGAGGAACCAGCCAATTGCCGGTCGTTCGGCGCGCGCCTCCAGGAAGCAGTGGAACACGCAGGTTAACGGCGTGAGCAGGCCCAGCTCAAGGACGATCAGCAACCCCAGGGCGCGCGGCAGCCAGCGCTGCGCGCCCCTGCCGATCCAGGGAACACGACCATCCATGCCGCACACGGCAGCGCAACGGCGGGCAGGCGCTTCCCATTTCTGCGTGGCTTCCATCACAAATGGGACTATACCAGATCCCGCCGCCGCGCTCAAGTTGAGATTGCTTCACCACGTTCCAGGGAGGGAAAGTCCGCTCTCCCCGCACCCCTGGCGGAAGGGCAGGAAGCGCCCGGGCAACCAGGTTGCCCCATACCTCTGCCAGAAGAAAGGCCTGGAAGGGCTACGCCTCCCAACCCCCCCGATGCTGGAGATCTTCGTGGCGGAACGGTCAACCCGGAAAAGCGTATCACGCCCCCAGGCTGCGCTCCAGCGGTCGCTCGGCGTACAGATCGGCCCTGGTGGAGGGTAATTCAACCCGGCCGCGGGCGGTCTGCCGCGCAAACAACATCTGCACGATGCCGATCTGTCCAACGCGAAAGCGCCAGGCCGAACCGGCGAGATAGAGCCGCCAGGCGCGGTACAACTGTTCGCCGACCAGCGCGACCGCCTCGGTGCGGCGCTCCTCCAGCCGCCGCCGCCAATGGTCGAGGGTCAGGGCGTAATGCTCGCGGAGGCTCTCCAGGTCACGTGGCTCGAACCCCTGCTCTTCGGCATAGCTCAACATTTCGCCGGCGGGCAACAACTTGCCGTCAGGAAAGATGTAGCGTTGAATGAAGGCCCCCTGGCCCCAGAGCCTGGCGCTCAGGCGACTCAGCGCCCCACGGGGTGGCGGCGCTGCCAGCACGATGCCGTGATTGAGGAACAGGCCCCCGGGCCGCGTGTGCCGGAATGCCGCCTCGAAGTAGGTGGGCATCTGCGTCCGGCCAACGTGCTCGACCATACCCACGCTGACGACCTTGTCGAATACTGCCGCGGGCGGCAATTCGCGATAGTCGCAGATCTCCACCCGGCAGCGCCCGCCCAGCCCCGCCGCCGCGATCCGCTCGCGGGCCAGTTCCGCCTGCGCCTGGCTGAGGGTGATGCCCAGCGCCTCGACACCGTAGCGCTCGGCGGCGTAGCAGATCAACCCGCCCCAGCCGCAGCCAATGTCGAGCAGCCGCTCGCCAGGACGGAGCCGCAGCTTGCGACAGATCAACTCCAGCTTGGCCTCCTGCGCCTCGTCGAGGGTCTCGCCGCCCGTTGGAAAGTAGGCGCACGAGTAGACCATGCGCCGGTCCAACCAGAGGGCATAGAAGTCGTTGCCGAGATCATAATGGTGGCGAACGGCGGCGCGATCGCGTTCCAGCGAATGGCGCAGACCCGCGTGGTGAAACTGCCCGCCGTCCGTGGCGACGGGGGCCCTGTCGTCAGCGGGGAGCGCCTGCAACCGGAGCGTCACGCGCGCCAGGCGCGCCGGCGCAGTCAGCAAGGCGCTGAGGTCATCGGCCACCCCCGTGGCAGCACCAGGATCGCCCTCGATTTCGATGTCGCCGCGCAGGTAGGTCTCGGCCAGCGTCAACTCCGACGGGGGCAGGAGCATGCGCCGGAGCGCGTCAGGACGGCGCAAGACCAGGGTGAACTCGGGCGCCCGGTCGCCTGGCTGCTCACGGCTCCCGTCCCAGAAGACGACAGCAAAGGTGCGCCGTTCAGGGGGACCAAACAGATCCAGCAGGATTTTGCGGCTCAGATCCACCGCATTCGTCGTCGCTTGCTGCGTCGTTGTCGGCCCGGGTGTGTGCAGAAAGTCCATCGTTGGCCCTCCTCCACAGGTACAATACAACCAGCAAGGGAATGGATTGTACAATTATATCGCTATGAGCGTCGTAATGTGTGAAATACGCCACTAACGATATGGGAAACCGGGTTTCCCCGCGCCCCTCCCTGAGGGAAGGGGTTGGGAGGGCTGCGCCCTCTCACGAAACAGCCCGTGTTCATCGGGTCAGGAGCAACCGGGTTGCCCCACCTGCGGTGAGCGTGTCGAACCGCGCCTCTGCCCGGGCGGCCGGCGATCGGGAGCCCCGAATATGCCATGCGTCCGCCTGATAGAACAGATGCCAAGGAGCTGCCCTCAATGGATCACAGCGATCCCGCCCGGCGAGCCGCAGAGTTGCGCGCCGCCATCGAAGAGGCCAATTACCGCTACTACGTCCTCGACGCTCCGACCCTGAGCGACGCCGAGTACGACGCGCTGATGCGCGAGCTGCGCGCCCTCGAGGCGGCCCATCCCGAGTTAATTACGCCTGACTCGCCCACCCAGCGGGTGGGTGGAGAGGCCAGCAGCCAGTTTGCCAGGGTGCGCCATCCTCAGCCCATGCTCTCGCTGGGCAACGCGATGAACGAGGCCGAACTCCGGGAGTGGCGCGAGAGCCGCGTGCTCAAACTGCTCGGCCCCGGCGTCCCGGTGACCTACGTCGTCGAGCCGAAGATTGACGGCCTGGCCGTCGCCCTCACGTACCGCGACGGGATCCTTGTGCAGGGAGCCACGCGCGGCGATGGCGAGGTCGGCGAGGATGTCACCGCCAACCTCCGCACCGTGCGCGACATCCCCCTGCGCCTGCGTGACCCGGCTGAGACGGGATTGCCCCTGGCCTCGCTGATCGAGGTGCGCGGCGAGGTGTATATACGCACCGCCGATTTCGAGGCGTTGAATGAACGCCTGGCCGCCGCCGGCGAGAAGACCTTCGCCAACCCCCGCAATGCCGCCGCTGGCTCCCTGCGCCAGAAGGACCCCGCCATCAGCGCGTCGCGCCCCCTGCGCTTCTTCGCCTACGGCGTCGGCCCCTTCGAAGGCGTTACCCTGACCGGCCAGTGGCAGACGCTCCAGTACCTGCGCGCCCTGGGCTTCCCGGTCAACGCCGATGCCCGCCATTTCGAGGACTTCGAGCAGGTCATCGCCTACGGTCGCGAGTGGATGGCCCGTCGCGACCAGCTTCCCTACGAGGCCGACGGCATTGTGGTCAAGGTAGACAACTTCGACCAGCAACTCGCCCTGGGCGCTGTGCAGCGCGAGCCGCGCTGGGCGATTGCTTTGAAGTTCCCCGCTCGCGAAGCCGTCACCCGTCTGCTCAACATCACCGTCAACGTGGGGCGCACGGGCGTGGTGACGCCCAATGCCGAACTGGAGCCGGTAGTCATTGGTGGGGTGACGGTACGCAACGCCAGCCTTCACAACGCCGATTACATCGCCGAACGCGACATCCGCATCGGCGACTATGTGGTTGTGCAACGGGCCGGAGATGTCATTCCCTACGTGGTGGGGCCGGTGCTGCATCTGCGCACCGGCGCCGAGCAGCCCTGGGTCTTTCCCGTCAATTGCCCGGCCTGCGGCACGCCGCTGGAGCGCCAGCCGGGCGAGGTGGCCTGGCGCTGCCCCAACTTCGGCATCTGCCCGGCCCAGTTGGTGCGTCGCGTCGAACACTTCGTCAGTCGCAGCGCGATGGACATCGCCGGGATCGGCGAGCGTCAGGCCGAACTGTTCGTGACCATGGGCTGGATCAACGATGTCGCCGATCTCTACAGCCTGACGCCGGAGCATTTCCAGGGGGTCGAGGGCTACGGCCCCAAACGGGTGGCCAATCTGCTGCGGGCGATTGAAGAGTCGAAACAACGACCCCTCGAACGGGTGATCATTGGCCTGGGCATTCGCTACGTCGGCAGTGTCGCCGCCGCCGCCCTCGCCAACCATTTTGGCAGCCTCGACGCGATCATGGCCGCCAGCCAGGAAGAGCTTCAGGCGATTGACGGGATCGGCCCGGTGGTAGCCGCCAGTGTGGTAGACTTCTTCAGCCGTGAGGAGGAGCGGCGCGTGGTCGAAAAGCTTCGCGCCGCCGGAGTGCGCCTGAGCGGCGCTGCGCCACGGGCACAGGCCGGCGCGGGCCTGGCCGGCAAGAGCTTCGTGCTCACCGGCACGCTGCCCTCGATGACCCGCGAGCAGGCGGCTGAGCTGATCAAGGCCCACGGCGGCAAGGTGAGCGAGAGCGTGAGCAAGAAGACCAGCTATGTGGTGGCGGGCGCCAGCGCCGGGAGCAAGCTGGCCAGAGCCGAACAGCTCGGTGTCCCGGTGCTCGACGAAGCCGGCCTGCTGGCCCTGATTGGCGCAGATGGCGCTGGCGCCGAACCGCAGGCGTCGCAGGCCCCCGCGGGGTAGCTGCGGCTGGATCTGTAGGGGCAACAACGGCTGCGGGCAGGGGCGAGGTCTGGCTCCACTGACGGCGTACCGCTCAGTTGGGACACACCTCGCCCCTGCCCGCAGTGTCGTGGCAATGACCGGCGCGTGCCTGCGGCGCGCCTCCTGTTGCTGCCTGCCTACCCGTTACGGCTGACACTCGCCTGTGCAGACGGGCCATTCTGGCGCGCCTCGAACCTGCTCGCCCCACGACGCGCCACCGTCCTGGCTACCCTGCGCGCCATCCTCGACCCCGAGACGCTTGCCGCTGCCCTGGAGCGTGGACACGCCCGGGACCCCTGGATCACGACCGCTACCCTGCTGAACAAACTGGCGACAGGAGCTTAGCTACCCCTGGCGATCCATGCGCCTGATCCAGGCCCCCGGGTTGCGGATCTCCTCCAGGGTGGGCAGATTCTCGGGTCGCTCCCAGACACGAGCGGCAAATGCCACGCCGCGCGTCTGCGTGACCGCGTTGACGAATGCCTCGCCTTGCTGGTACTGGATCAGCTTCAGATCCATACCCGTAATGCGGTTCAGTAGTACCTCGAGCACCGTCTTATTCGCCTGGCGCTGGGCCACGCGCTGTTCGATCTGCTCAAAACTGGGGAGCAACCGTCGGCCCACCGCGTTCATTACGTGGTTGCCGTAGCCCTCGACCAGCGACATCAATGCCTGGAGTTGCTCGAAGATGCGCCGCTGCTCCGGCGTCAGCATGGTCTCGATCCAGTGCTGGCCACTGGCGAGCCCCTGGGCCACGCGCACCAGCAACTGCGGCAGACCACTGCCGAAACGCTCCAGTTGCAGACTGAGCTGATCAAAGTACTGCTGCAAGAGAGCGCGGAAATGCTGGCGCACCCAGGGATAGGCCTCGAACTCAAACACGTGGGTCGCCTCGTGCAGGGCGATCCAGAGACGGAAATCCTCATCGTTGAGGCCAAGTTGTTGCTGGACGCGATCGATATTCGGCTCGACGAAGTAGAGCGCGCCGCGCGCGGCAGGGTCGGGCGAGAGCAGGCTCAGATCGTACTGGCCGAGCACGCGACGAGCCAGATAGCCCAGCAGCAAGCCCAGTTGCGCACCGAGGAACTTCCCATTCAGATCGCCAAAGAGCGCCGCGGTCACACTCCGTCCGCCGCCATTCTGCTCATAGAGTTCCTCAATCGGGCGAAACAACTGCTCAAACGACTCAAAGTTTGCCAGCAGCCACTCACGCCGGTCGTGAACATAGACGCGGGTGATCGGCTGGGGCAGTTGCACGCCCAGGTACTCGGCGATCAACGGCTCACTCCGCTTCACCAGGCGAAAATACTGATCGTGGCGATAGGCCCGGTTGAGCACGGGCGCCTGCTCCCACTGCGCCACGCGCAAGGCCACCTCACGGGCCTGCTCCCAATCAATCAGCCGCGGGGGGCGGTAGCTCTCGCTGCGTGCGCGGCTCTCTATATAATGACGCGCGGCGGCGCCTGCAACAACGCCCAGGAGCAGCATAGCGCCAAGCCGGCGGAGTTCATTGGCAGATGTAGACACAAGTCCGTCCTTTCTAGCGGGGAAACGGGTTTCGCCACCCCCTCGGGCGGGTTTAAGGGCGGACAGAACATCCGGGCTAACGTGGCTTATACCGCATTGGAACGCCCCCGCGCATGGCTCTGGTC
>OGCL01001294.1_pt1 | contig 22007 bp, 18 predicted proteins | sample 1570041 | NCBI WGS metagenome assembly OGCL01 (sample SAMN06266162, study PRJEB24511) | hot springs metagenome | isolation source: Hot spring water | place: South Africa: Limpopo | collected 2015-06-22
GCGCACTTCCTGGTAGCCGTTGGCCGAGAGCAGGCGGCGCATGTACTGCTCGACCTCCTGCCAGATGACCCAGCCCTTCGGGTGCCAGAACACCATGCCCGGGGAGTCGTCTTCGAAGTGGAAGAAATCGAGCTGCGCACCGATGCGTCGGTGGTCGCGCCGCTCCGCCTCCGCGAGCATGCGCAGATGCGCCTCCTGCTCCTCGGCGCTCGCCCACGCGGTGCCGTAGATGCGTTGCAGCATGTCGTTCTTCGGGTCGCCGCGCCAGTACGCGCCCGCAACGCGCATGAGCTTGAACACGCGCAGGCGCCCGGTCGAGGGCACGTGCGGCCCCCGGCAAAGGTCCGTGAAATCGCCCTGCGTGTAGAGCGTGATCGGCTCGCCGTCGGGGATCGCGGCGACGATCTCCGCCTTGTAGTGCTCGCCCTGGTCACGGAAAAAGCGGACCGCTTCCGCGCGCGCGACGACGCGCCGCTCGACCGGGAGGTCGCGCCGCGCGATCTCCGCCATGCGCGCCTCGATCGCCGTCAGGTCTTCCGGCGTGAACGGCCGCGGGCTGGCAAAGTCGTAGTAGAAGCCGTTTTCGATCACCGGTCCGATCGTCACCTGCACCTGCGGAAAGAGCTCTTTTACCGCGTGGGCGAGCAGGTGCGCCGTCGAGTGGCGCAGGATCTCCAACCCCTCGCGATCTTTGGCGGTGATGATCGCGACTTCGGCGTTGGCCTCGACGCGGTGGCTCGTATCGACCAGTACGCCGTTCACTTTGCCGGCGAGCGCCGCGCGCGCGAGCCCGGGCCCGATCGCCGCGGCGATCTCGGCCACGGTCACCGGCTGCGCAAAGTGCAACACCGAGCGGTCGGGCAGACGGATTTCCAGCATGCGGAGGCGGCCGCGGCGGGGCGAAAAAAAGTGCGGCGGCCCCGCACCTCCTCGCCCTTCCGGCGTGCGGGCCGATTCTAGCAGGCGCACCTCCGGGCCGACTGCCAGCGTGCGGCCCGCGCGCACCGCAGGGCGGGGCTGGTAGGCGCGATTGGACTCGAACCAACGACCCCTACCATGTCAAGGTAGTGCTCTAACCAGCTGAGCTACGCGCCTGCGCCGGCCGCGATTCTAACCGAGCGCCGCTTGGCCCTTCAACGCGGCAACGCGCTTGTCGGCGAGCGGGCACAGTTCGAATCGCATGCCGACCGCCTTCCAGTAGCGCGCCTCCGAGGCGAGCGCATCGGCCGTGAGCGGATTGTCCTCCAGCCACGCCGGGGGCAGCCACAGCGCAAAGCCCGCCGCGTCGGCGGCGACCCGCAGCGGCGGCAGCGCGACCTCGGTGCGGCTGCGGTGAAAGACCAGCGCCAGCCGCAACGCGAAGACGAGCGTCCAATCGGAGCCCTCGACGCCGAGCGCCTCGACCTTGCCCAGCTTGCCGCGCTGCGCGAGCACGAGCCGCGCCAGGCGGCTCTGCTCCATGCGCGAAAAACCGGGCATGTCGGCGTTCGAGACGATATAGGCGGAGTGCTTGTGGTACTGCGCGTGCGCAATGGAAAGGCCGATCTCGGCCAGCTGGGCCGCCCAACCGAGCAGGCGCCGGTCGGCATCGTCCTCGGCGACGAGGCCGCGCGGCGCCAGTTCGTCGTAGAGGCGAAGCGCCAGCGCGCGCACCCGCTCGGCCTGCTCCGCATCGACGTGGTAGCGGCGCATGAACTGCGCCACCGTCGCCTCGCGCTGGTCGCGGTGCTCGACCCGCCCGAGCAGGTCGTAGAGCACGCCGTGGCGCAGCGCCCCTTCAGAGACGGTCGCCCGCTCGAGCGCGAGCTCGTCGAACACGGCCGACAGGATCGCGACGCCGCCGGGCAGCACCGCCGCACGGTTTTCCCCCAGACCCGGAATGCGCCGCGCATCGGCCGCCTCGTGCTTGATCAAGAGCGCCCGCAGCCGCGCAAGGCCTTCGCGCGAGATGCCCGCCTCGGTCTCGCCCAGCTCGCGCAGGATCACCTCCACCGCGCGCGCCGTGCCCGAGGAGGCGATCGCTTCCTGCCAACGCGCTGCGCGGTAGGTGCGCGCCACCCCGGCCAGCTCCTGGCGCGCCGCAAGTTCGGCCGCCTTCATGCGCACTTTGTCGATCCGCCCGTCCTCGAAAAAGCGCAGGCTCCAGGAAACGCAGCCCATGTAGAGCGACTCGGTGAGCACGGGGGTGAGTCCCTCGCCGACCACGAGCTCGGTCGAGCCACCGCCCACGTCCAAAACGAGCCGGCGGTGCTGCGCCGGCGGCAACGTGTGCGCCACGCCGAGCCAGATGAGCCGCGCTTCCTCGCGGCCGGAGATCACTTCGACGGGAAAGCCGAGCACGTCGCGCGCCTCGCGCAGGAAGGCCGGCGCATTCTTGGCGACCCGCAGGGCGTTCGTCCCGACCGCACGCACGGCCTGCGGCGGCAGCCCGCGCAGCCGTTCGCTGTAGCGCGCAAGGGCTTCCAGCGCGCGCGCCTGCGTGGCGCGGTCGATGCGCTTGTCGGCCGTCAGGCCCGCACCGAGCCGCACCGGGTCGCGCAGCGCATCGAGCGGGTAGATCTGTTCGTCGACCACGCGGCCCACGAGCAGGTGGAAACTGTTCGAGCCGAGGTCCACCGCGGCGAGCACGTCCGGGCGCATGGCGCGACGCAAGTTAACACCGGCACGGGGCGCGGGCAACGCGCTCGGCTGTCACAGAAGGCGGCGCCGCCGAGTAAGGGTATGCTAATGGCGCCGCAACGGCCGCCCGCCGCGACAGCCGCCGATGAGCCGCAGAACCCCACCCGCTTCCCATTTCCTCAACCGGGAGTTGGGGCTCCTTGCCTTCAATCGGCGCGTGCTCGCGCTCGCGGCCGACGATACGGTGCCGCTCCTCGAGCGGCTCCGCTTCCTGACCATCGTCTCGTCCAACCTCGACGAGTTTTTCGAAATCCGCGTGGCCGGGCTCAAGGAGCAGATCAAGGCGGGGCTCAAGGTGTCGGGGCCCGATGGGCGCTCGCCGCGCGAGGTCTTCGGCCTCGTCGCCGAGGAGGCGCGGCGCCTGGTCGCCGAGCAGTACCGGCTGCTCAACGACGTGCTGCTTCCCGCGCTCGCCGCCGAGGGGATCGTCTTTCACAAGCGCGAGGCCTGGAGCGAGGCGCAGCGCAGCTGGGTGCGGGACTATTTCTTCCGTGAGCTGCTGCCGGTGCTCACCCCGATCGGGCTCGACCCCGCGCACCCCTTCCCGCGCATCCTCAACAAAAGCCTCAACTTCGCGATCGAGCTGGAAGGGCGCGACGCCTTCGGGCGGCTGTCGCGCCTTGCCATCGTGCAAGCCCCGCGCGCGCTGCCGCGCGTCATCCGCCTGCCCGAGGGGGTGGCCGGCGCGCCCCATGCGTTCGTGTTCCTGTCCTCGGTCCTGCACGCGCACATGGACGAGCTCTTCACCGGCATGCAGGTCAAGGGCTGCCACCAGTTCCGCGTCACGCGCAACTCCGACCTCTTCGTCGACGAGGAGGAGATCAAGAACCTGCGCATCGCGGTGCAGGGCGAGCTGCTGCAGCGGCACTTCGGCAACGCCGTGCGGCTGGAGGTCGCAACCGGCTGCCCGGCCGCGATCGTCGAGTTCCTGCTGCAGCAGTTCTCGCTCGAGGAAGCCGACCTCTACCGCGTCGACGGGCCGGTGAACCTCTACCGCCTGCGCGAGGTGCCCGATCAGATCGACCGGCCCGACCTGAAGTATCCGTCGTTCCAGCCCGGGCTGCCCGAGACGATCGTGCGCGGCAAGGACCTGTTCGAAGTGCTCAAATCCGCGGACCTCCTGCTGCACCACCCGTACCAGTCTTTTGCCCCGGTGATCGAGTTCATCCGCACCGCGGTGACCGACCCGCGCGTGCTCGCCATCAAGCAGACCGTCTACCGCACCGGCACCGATTCCGAACTGATGGAGATTCTGATCGCCGCGGCGCGCCAGGGCAAGGAAGTGACGGTGGTCGTCGAGCTGATGGCGCGCTTCGACGAAGAGGTGAACCTCGCCTGGGCGGCGCGCCTCGAGGAGGTCGGCGCGCACGTCGTCTACGGCGTGGTCGGCCACAAGACGCACGCCAAAATGGCGCTCGTCGTGCGGCGCGAGGACGGTCCGCACGGACCGGTGCTGCGCCGCTACGCGCACCTGTCGACGGGCAACTACCACCCGCGCACGGCGCGCCAGTACACCGATTTCGGGCTGCTCACCGCGAACGAGGAGCTGTGCGCCGACGTGCACGAGGCGTTCAAGCAGCTGACGGGCCTCGGGCGGGCGAGCCGGCTGCGCCACCTCTGGGTGTCGCCCTTCACCCTGCACCGGCGCGTGATCGCGGCGGTGCGCAACGAAGCGCGCATCGCGCGCGAGGGCAGGCCCGCGCGCATCGTCGCGAAGATGAACGCGCTGCTCGAGCCCGAGCTGATCGAGGAGCTGTACGCGGCCAGCCAGGCGGGCGTCGAGATCGATCTCCTCGTGCGCGGGGTCTGCACGCTGCGGCCGGGCATCCCGGGGCTGTCGGACAACATCCGCGTACGCTCGATCGTCGGCCGTTTCCTCGAACACACGCGCGTATTCCACTTCTTGAACGACGGCGCGGACAACGTCTACCTGGGCAGCGCCGACTGGATGGACCGCAACTTTTTCCGCCGCATCGAGCTCGCTTTTCCGGTGCTCGACCCGGCGCTCAAGGCGCGCGTCGTCCGCGAAGGGCTGCAGGTTTACCTCGAGGACAACGCGCAGGCGTGGCTGATGAACGCCGAGGGGAACTACGAACGCGCCCCGCGCCGCGGCCGTGCGCGCAACGCGCAGGAGGAATTGCTCGCCAAACTGGCCGCACCGACGGGCTGGATGCGCGAAGCCCCGGTGCCGATCCCGATTCCGCGCGCGGCCTGAGCGCGTCGGTCGCCTAGGCGCGGCCGACGCGCAAGACGCCGGCGACCTCGCGCACCGCGGCAAGGGCACGGCGCAACGCCGCGGCGTCCTCCACCTCGAAAGCGAAGCGCATGGAGGCGAGTCCGCCCCGGCTCTGGGTGCGCACCGCGGTGACGCTGATGCCCGCGCGCGCAAGCGCATCGCCGACGTCGCGCAGCAGTCCCGGCCGATCGTGCGCGACGACCACCACTTCGACCGGGTAGCGCCCGCCGCTCGCCGCGCCCCACTCAACCTCGAGCAGCCGTTCGGGGTGGCGCTCGGCGAGCCGGCGCAGCGCTTCGCAGTCCTCGCGGTGCACCGACACGCCCCGCCCGCGCGTGACGAAGCCGCGCACCGCGTCGGGCGGCAGGGGTTTGCAGCAACGCGCCAGCTGCGTGAGCAGGCGGCCCGTGCCCACGACGAGCACGCCGGTGTCGGCCGACGCGGCCGCGCGCCGGCGCACGGGCTCGCTCGGCGCCGGCGCCGGCGCCGATACCCGTTCGCGCAGCGCCGTCTGCAGCTGGCGCAGATTCACCTCCTCGCGCGCGATCGCCGCGTAAAGCGCCTCGGCGCCCGCCAGACCGAGTCGCTCGGCAAGCCGCTCGTGCGAAACGGCGGTCACGCCCTCGCGCCGCTGTTCGCGCTCGAGCGCCTCGCGACCGCGTGCGACGAGTTCTGCGTGCGCCTGTGCGTTGAACCACTGCCGCACCTTCTGCCGCGCGCGGGCGCTGCGCACGAATCCGCGCGCCGGATCGAGCCAGTCGCGCGACGGACCGCCCGATTTCGCCGTGAGAATCTCGACCCGCTGGCCGGAAACGAGCGGAGTGTCGAGCGGGACGAGCCGGCCGTCGACGCGCGCGCCGCGGCAGCGATGGCCGATGTCGGTGTGCAGTGCGTACGCAAAATCGACCGGCGTCGCCCCCGCCGGCAGGTCGATCACCTTGCCCTGCGGCGTGAACACGTACACGGTCTCGGGTGGCCGGTTGCGCGCAGCCGGGCCGCCGCCGGCGGCGGCCCCCGCCGCGACCTCGTCGCGCCAGGCAAGCAGCTGGCGCAGCCACGCCAGGCGCTCCTCGAAGGCGCGCTCGCTCTTGGCCGGTGGCACCCCCTCCTTGTAGCGCCAGTGCGCGGCTACCCCCTGCTCGGCCTGCCGGTGCATCTCGTCGGTGCGGATCTGCACCTCCACGGTGCGTCCCTCCGGTCCGACCACCGCGGTGTGCAGCGAGCGGTAACCGTTCGGCTTCGGTCGCGCGATGTAGTCGTCGAACTCGCGCGCCACCGGCTCCCAGAGCTGGTGTACCACGCCGAGCGCCGCATAGCACTCGGGCACCGTGCGCACGATCACCCGCAGCGCGCGCAAGTCGTGCAGCTCCGAAAAATCGAGCCGCTTGACGCGCATCTTGTTCCAGATCGAGTAGATGTGCTTGGGCCGGCCGGTGACCTCGGCGGCAAGACCCGCCTGCGCAAGCGCCGCCGAAAGCCGTGCCATCGCCTGCCGGATGTAGGTCTCGCGCTCGGCGCGCTTTTCTTCGAGCATCTGGGCAACCGAGTGGTAGAGCGCCGGCTCGAGGAAGCGGAAGGCGAGATCCTCCATCTCCCACTTGAGCTGCCAGACACCGAGCCGGTTGGCGAGCGGCGCGTAGATCTCGAGCGTCTCGCGCGCGTAGAGCTCGCGCTCGGGCCCGGCGTTTTTTGCGAACCAGCGCAACGTCTGCAGGCGCGAGGCAAGGCGCACAAGCACCACGCGCACGTCCTCGACCATGCCGAGCACCATCTTGCGCAGCACTTCGCTCTGCTCGACTGCGTTCGCGCGCGTCACAAGGCGCAGCCGGTACAGGCGCTCGACGCCGGCGGCGATGCGGGCGACGTCCTCCCCGACACGGGCGGCGAGCGCTTCGGTCCCCGCGAGGTACTTCGGCGCGGCGAAAAGCACCCCCGCGGTGCGCGTGCGCGCATCGGCACCGACGGCAGCAAGGCTCGCTGCAAGGCCGAGCGCGTGCGGCCACACCGGCTCCTCGGTCGAGAGCAACTGCCCGGCGTAGAGCGGTTCTGCGAACTCGAGCGCGGCAGCAAGCTGGGCGCGCTCCGGGCCCTCCAGCCCCTCGCCGATCGTCTCGACCGCGGCGGCCAAGGAGTCGGGAACGAGGCGAAGCGCGGACACCATCGCGTGCATTCTAGGCCCGCACAGCGCGCATGACGCCGGGCGCGCAAGCGGCGAGGGAGGTGCTGCGGTAAGCCGGCTTCAGCGTGAAACGCCTTACGGACCGACCACGACCGCCCGCGGCTCCTTGGCCGGGGGTGGGCCGAGGTCGGCATGCGGCGTTCGTGGTGCTCGCACTCCGTCGCCGTGACGCTCACCTGCCGGCACACGGGGTAGAAACGCCCGCCCGCGGCCATGACCGCCTGCACCGTCCTCCAATCCGGCGCCGCGCTTGAGGCGGCGTTCCTCGATCAATAAGAGGCGATGTCGCGGCACTCGATGTCGACGGTGATGCCGCCTACAAGCTGCGCGTTCTCGGTGCGGATGGGCGGCGCGCCCGGCGCGATGTGCACTTTGGCGAGCGGGCCGAGCGGCAGCATGAGCGGCACTCGCCGGGTGCGCTCATTTCAGAGGAAGGGGGCGGAAATCGCCCGCAGACAGCGCGAAGACCCGAGTCTCCCGCCACTTCCGAACCGGGTCTCGAACCTGCCGCGCCTGCTCCTCCCCATCTCCTACAAAATCCTGTTTTGTCCAGGGCCTCCCTACGACTCGCGGCCGTGTCGGCCAATCCACACCTTCTTCTCGCCCTCACCGCGCTCTTTTGGGCGGCGCACTGGATCGTCGCGCGCGCGCTCGTGCCGCACGCCTCACCGGTTGCGATGGCGTTCTGGCGCTGGGCGATTGCGATTGCGCTCATCGCGCCCTTTGCGCTGCCAGCGGCGCGCGTTTCGGCCGGGGTGATCCGGGCAAACTGGCGCCCGATCCTGTTCTTCGGCACCTGCGGCACGGTCGGCTACAACGCCGTCGGCTATGTCGGCATCGCGCAGAGCACGGCGACCAACGCCGTGCTGCTCCAGTCGGTGACGCCCGGCCTCATCCCGCTCCTTGCCTGGCTGCTCTTTGCCGAGCGCATCCGCGCCCGCCAGGCGGCGGGCCTCGCCGTCTCTTTTTGCGGCGTGCTTGCCATCGTCTCGCGGCTCGACGCGGCGGTGCTCGCAAGCCTCGCCGTCGCACCGGGCGACTTGTGGCTGCTCGGAAACGTCCTGCTCTGGTCGCTCTATACCGCCTGCCTGCGCTGGCGCCCGGCGCAGCTGCCGCCGCTTGCATTCATGCTCGCGGTGATGCTTGCCGGCATGCTGAGCGGCCTGCCCCTCGCCCTGCTCGACTTTGCCGCGGGCGGAGGGGTGCGCCTGTCGCTGGGCGCTGCGCTCGGCCTGCTCTACCTTGCGGCCTTCCCTTCGGTGCTCTGCTACCTCATGTGGAACCGCGCGGTCGCCGCCGTAGGCCCGGCGACCGCCGGGGCCTACCTGCACCTCGTGCCGCTTGCCGGCGCGGCGATGGCGATCGTTTTCCTCGGCGAGCGGCTGGAGGCGCACCACCTCGTTGGCGCCGCCCTCATCCTCGCCGGGGTGGCGCTCGTCACGCGGGCAAGCCGCTGATGGGTTGGCTGCGCGAGCTTCGACGGCGGTGGCTTTTGCGCACGCGTTCGATCGACGACGCGCTCTGGGCGCGCGCAAAGCGCAGGCTCCCTTTCCTGCGCGGCCTGTCGGCGGAAGAGGAACGGCGGTTGCGCGGGCTGGTCCTCCTTTTTCTCGCCGAAAAGGAGTTCGCGCCGGTCGGGGGGGTGCGCCTGTCGGCGCTCGACCGGCTGGAAATCGCCGCTCAAGCGTGCCTGCTCGTCCTCGGCTTGGGCCTGGAGCCCTACGACGACTGGGTCGGCATCGTCGTGCATCCGTCGGACTTCCGCGTGCGCCGCAGCGAAACCGACGAGGCGGGCGTCGTGCACGAGTGGGACGACGAGCTCGCCGGCGAATCCTGGCCGGGCGGACCGGTGGTGCTGTCGTGGGAAGCGCTCGACGAGTCGGGCTCGGTGCCCGAGGGCGGCGCGAACGTCGTCATTCACGAGTTCGCGCACAAGCTCGACATGATGGACGGCGAGGCCGACGGCGTGCCGCCGCTCGCGGGGGCGGCGGCGCGGGCCGCCTGGCGCGAGGTGCTCGGGCGCGAGTACGAGCGCTTCTGCCGCGCGCTCGACTCGGGCCGCGCGACGCTGCTCGACCCCTACGCGGCCGAGGACGAATCCGAGTTCTTCGCCGTCGCGAGCGAGGCCTTTTTCGAGTCGCCGAACGCGCTGCGGCGCACGTACCCCGAGCTCTACGAGCTGCTGCGCCGCTACTATCGGCAGGACCCGGCTGCAAGGCTCGAGACTTGAAGACGCTCCTCATCGTCTACCACACGCACGGCGCCAAAGCCGCGCGCATGGCCGAGGCCGTGCGCGAAGGCGCAGAGCGGGCGCTCGCCGAGGCTGACGCGAGCACGGAAGTGAGGGTGCTCGTTCGCCGCTGCGCGCAGGCCGGCCCCGAGGACCTGCTCGCCGCCGATGGCCTCGTGCTCGGCACGCCCGAGTGCTTCGGCTACATGGCCGGCATGATGAAGGACTTCCTCGAGCGCGTCTTCTACCCTTGCGAGGGGCGCATCGAGGGGCGGCCCTGGGCGCTCTTCGTCTCGGCCGGGCAGGACGGAAGCGGCGCCGTCGCCTCGGTCGAGCGCATCGTCACGGGGCTCCGGCTGCGGCGCGTGCACGAACCCCTCGTCGCGGTAGGCGAGCTGCGGCCCGAGCACCTCGCCGCCTGTAGCGAACTCGGTGCGACTCTCGCCGCGGGTATCGCTGCGGGCATATGGTGAGGGCCGTACGCGGCTAAAAGCGATAGAGGCGAGGAAGCGCGACCGCCCGCAGCGCCTTGCGCAAAAGCGCGTAGCGTAGGCATCGCCGCAGAAGCGAGAGGGCCGCCTCAGGCGGAAAGCGACGGTGCGCGCTCGTGCCAGCCCGTCTCGCGTTCGTAGGCATGCCCGAGCGCGAGGAGCGTCGCCTCGTCCCACGGCCTTCCCATCAGCTGGAAGGCGCATGGCATGCCGTCCGGCTGGAAGCCGCAGGGCACCGCGAGCGCCGGCACACCGAGAAAGTTCGCCGGCCGCATGAAGCGCGTGAGCGAGGCGAGCACGGCATCCATGCGCCCACCGCCGCCGACGTCGCTTTCGGCGATGCCGGGGGTGGCGAAGGCGACGCAGGGAGCGATCACCGCGTCGGCCTGGCGCCCCGGACCCTCCAGCCACTGCGCGAGGGCGCGTGCGCGCAGCCGCAGCGCGTTGACGTACGCGGCCGCCGGCAGCGCAAGGCCCGCCTCCAGGCGGGCGCGCACCTGCTCGGAATACCGTTCGCGCCGCACGCGCAGGCGTGCAAGGTGCAGCGCCGAAGCTTCGCCAGCGAGGATCGCAGCCGCCGCGTGCGCCCAGTCCTCGTTCACCGGAACCGCAACGGGGACGATGCGGCAGCCGAGCGCGCGGTAGACCTCGATCGCATCGCGCACCAGGCGCTCGATGTGCGGATCCAGTCGCTCGAAGAAGAAATTCTCCGGAACGCCGAGGCGCAGGCCGGAGATCGGCGCCTCGAGTGCCGCAAGGCAGTCGGGCACCGGCCGCGCGCTCGTCGTCGGATCGGCCTCGTCGCGACCAGCGACGAGCTGGAAGAGCAGCGCGCAGTCCTCGACGCGCCGCGCAAGCGGCCCGATCGTATCGAGCGAAGGCGAAAGCGGCATCGCACCGGCGCGCGATACGCGTCCATAAGTGGGCTTGAGTCCGGCGACGCCACAGAAATGCGCCGGCAGCCGGATCGAGCCTCCGGTGTCGGAACCGAGCGCGGCAAAATTGGCGCGCGCAGCCACCGAAGCGCCCGCGCCGCTCGAAGAGCCGCCAGTGATGCGCTCCGGATTCCAGGGGTTGCGGCAGTGGCCGTAGTGCCAGTTGTGGCCGCTCGGCCCATAGGCCCATTCGGACATGTGCAGCGTGGCGAACTGGACCTGTCCGGCGGCGTCCAGCCGCGCAAGCACCGTCGCCGTCACGGCCGCTACGGGCTCGGACTGCGTCGCAGGCGTACCGCAGCCGGCGCGCGAAGCCGCGCGCTCGAACATGTCCTTGTGCGCAAGTGGAACGCCTTCGAGCGGGCCGCGCGCCATGCCGCGGGCGAGCCGCTGGTCGGCTGCGCGCGCGGCCGCGAGCGCACGCTCCTCGTCGATGTGGGCGAAGCAGTTGAAGGCCTGCTGCGCGCGCCGAGCGGCGGCGATCGCCTCGCTCGTCGCTTCGAGCGAGGAGTAGAGCCGCGCCGCGAGGCCTCGCGCAAGCGTCCTCAGCGGAAGGGTCGCAAGTCCGCTCATGCGCGAGCGCCGGGCTCGCCGGCACGCGCGCCGGACGATTCGAGGAGGGCGGCGTAGTGCGCAGGCTCGATCCCCGAAGGCAGGTCTTCGGCGGCGCGCGCAAGCGCGCCGATCTGTGCACCGAGGGCCGCGGCAAGGAGCGCCGCGCGCGCAGGCGGGGGCGGTTCCACGCCGAAGGAGGCGACCGCGCGGGCGAGCGCGTCGGCCGTCATGACCTCGGCACCGGCGCTCGCGGCGCACCCGGTGCGAGGAAAGCCTCGTCGCGCGGCTCTCCGGTAACGACTTCCGTCGGGATCCCGGCGTCCCAAACCGCAAGCGCAGGGTCCCGGGCGTCCCGCGGCCGCCCTTCGCGAGGCTTCGCCACGGCCTTGCCGATCGCAGGCACCCTCACCGCAGTCGCCTCCGGTTCCTGTGCCGCAGGCCGACGCAGGCTCACCCAGCGCCCTGGATGAAATCGCTCGACGAAGCGCTTAAGCCGCGCGAGCTTTCCCCGCCTTCGGTGTCCGCGTGCGGACGCCCGCGGAGCACCGCCGAGCGGCAATCGCGCAAGTGGCCGAACCCCGAGCGCGCGAGCCGGCGCCGATCGAGCCGCGGCCCGGTATCGAGGATCGCGTCGATCGTGGAGCGGTCGTCGCGCGCGTTCGCATACCTGCGCATGCGGCTCCCCGGTAGCGCAAAAGAGCGGTCCTCATCGGTCAATCGCCGCCGCATCGTCACGGGGGGCGCTCGCTACGCGCGCTCGCGCTCGAGAAAGGCGCGCACGATCGCGATCTGCGCGTGATCGAGCAGCGTGGGTGCATGACCGACGCCCGGGATCTCGACCACCTCCGCCCGGGGGCCCCGTGCGCGCATCGCCTCGCAGGTTTCGCGCGCGAGCAGGTCCGAGCGCTCGCCGCGCAGCACGAGCACGGGACAGCGGATCGCGTCGTAGAGCGGCCATAGCTCCAGGTCTTTTTCCGGCAGCGCGCGGCGGTAGGGCTCGGCGATCGCCGGGTCATAGTGCAGCCGCAGGCGTCCGTCCGCGCCGCGCCGCACGACGTTTTCGGTGAGGAAACGCCAGTCCTCCTCGCTGTGCGGCCCGAAGGGCTCGGCCACTTTGCGGATGTAGGCGATCGCCGCGTCGAGGTCGGCGAACTCGCCAGCATCGCCGAGATAGGCGTCGATGCGCTCGAGGGCGCTCTTTGCGATCACCGGTCCGGCGTCGTTCAGCACGAGCCGCTCGATGGGGCTCTGCGGCTGCGCGGCGAGCGCCATCCCGACCAAGCCGCCGAGCGAGGTGCCGACCCAGGCGACGCCCTCGACGTCGAGCCGCGCGATCAGCGTGACCATGTCCGCGACGTACTGCGGGACCGCGTAGAGCATGGGATCGCGCAGCCGGTCCGATTCGCCGCGGCCCGGAAGATCGGGGGCGACGACGCGCCAGCGCGGGGCGAGCGCTTCCGCAAGGCGCGCAAAATCGCGCCCGACGCGCGTCAGCCCGTGCACGCAGACGAGCGTGCGGGGACTGGCCGCATCGCCCCACTCGAGGTAGCTCAGACGGTGCAGGCCGGCGGGCGAGGAGCAAAGGACGCTGCGGCGGCGCTCGGCGCTCATCGGCGCCGAAAGTGTACCGGTACAATGAATCGATGCCGCCGGCGGGCCGTCAGCCGCGTGCGCGACCCCCGCTCGTTCGCGTGGCGCGGCGCCTTGGGCGCGCGGTCGCACCGCTCGTCTTCGGCCCCCCCGTCGCCTACGTCTACAACCCGCTCGTCTACGCGCGCGCGCCGCACGAAGCGTACCTTGCGCGCTGGGGCGCGGGGCGGCGCGACGTGCTCCTCGTCGGGATGAATCCGGGGCCCTTCGGCATGGCGCAGACGGGGGTGCCCTTCGGCGACGTCGCGATGGTGCGCGAATTCCTCGGCATCGAGGCACCGGTGCAAGCGCCTGCGCGCATGCACCCGAAGCGGCCGGTGCTCGGTTTCGCTTGTCCCCGACGCGAGGTGAGCGGAAGCCGCTTCTGGGGCTGGGCGCGCGAGCGCTTCGGCACGGCGCGGCGCTTCTTCGCGCACTGTTTCGTCTGGAACTACTGCCCGCTCATGTTCCTTGCCGCGAGCGGCGCGAACATCACGCCGGACCGTCTCCCGGCGCGCGAGGCGCAGCCGCTCGAAGCGGCCTGCGACGAGGCGCTACGCGCGGTGGTGCAGGCCCATCGGCCGCGCACCGTGCTCGGAATCGGTCGCTACGCCGAGCGGCGCGCCGCGATCGCCCTTGCGGGCCTGCCGCTTTGCGTCGCCGGCATGCCGCATCCCAGCCCGGCAAATCCGGCAGCAAACCGCGATTGGTCGGAGCTTGCCGACAGGGCCCTAGCCGCAGCCGGCCTGAGGCCCTGAATTTGCCGAGCCGAGGAGCCGGCCGGCCGTGGCGGGCGTGCCAGGGACGGCGCCTGCGCTCACGCTCGGTGTAGGCGTGCACGGCCTCCGGGGCAAGGCGCAGGCCGACTGCCCCGTCCCGGTCGGTGCGCAGCACCTTGGCGCCTGCTTGCTCGTAGCGTTCGATCACTTCCGGTCGCGGGTGGCCGTAGCGGCTCCGGTAGCCGACCGGTACGACCGCAATGCGCGGCCGCACGGCGGCGACGAACGCGGGGCTGGAAGAGGAGGCGCTCGCGTGGTGCGGGACGAGCAGGACGTCGGCGCGCAAGGCCTCGGCGCCAGCGGCAACGAGTAGCGCCTCGGCGCTTCGCTCGATGTCGCCGGTGAGAAGCATGACCGTGCGGCCGGCCGATATGCGGAGCACGCAGCTTGCGTCGTTCGCGCGCCGGGGCAGGTAGCCGCCGGGCGGGTGGAGAAACTCGAAGTCGACGCCATCCCAACTCCAGCGCACGCCCCGGACGCACGCGCGTCGGTCGGAAACGAGCGCTTGCAGCGGGTGCCGCGCCGGCAGCGAGGAGTAAAGCACGGGCGTCTCGAAGGCGGCGAGCAACGATCCCGCCCCGCCCGCATGGTCGCTGTCGGCATGCGTGACGACCATCGCGTCGAGCACCGTGACGCCGCGCTGCTGCAGATAGGGCAGCACGATCCTTTCGCCGCCGTCGGACTCCGGCCCGAAGCGGGGGCCGGCGTCGTAGGCGAGCGTGCGCGATGCCGTGCGCACGACCACGGCGAGCCCCTGCCCTGCATCGAGCACCGTCACCTCGGCGGTGCCCGGTGCGGGCGGCGCGGGCTGCCAGGCGAAGGCGGGTGCAAGGAGCGCCAAGCCCGCCGGCCGCCAGGGAACGCCCCGCGGCGCGGTCAGCCAGGCGACGCCGGCGAGCGCGATCGCGACGAGCGACCAGGGCGGCGAGGCCTGCCGCCAAAGCCCGGCCGGGAGCGCCGCGCACCATTCGAGGTAGAGGAGCAGCCACTCGAGGATCCAGGCGGCCAGGGCGAGCGGAAACTCGAAGGGCAACGCTGCGGCCAGGAGCGCGAGCGGCGTCACGACGAGCGAGACGACCGGGATCGCGACCGCGTTGGCAAGCGGGCCGACGAGCGACACATGGCCGAAGAAAAGGAGCGAGGCCGGCGCAAGTCCGACGCTCATCGCCCCCTGCACGCGCGCCAAGGCGAAGGGCTTCGGCATGCCCGGCCGCGCAACCCAGAAAATCAGCGCGACCGCACCGAAAGAGAGCCAGAAGCCGGGCGCGAGCGCCGCCGGCGGGTCCGTCGCGAGCACCACGGCAGCGGCGAGCGCGAGCACGCGCGGCGCCGAGGGCACCCTGCCGAACCAGAGGGCGGCGCAGGCAACGCTCACCATGAGGAAGGTGCGCCGCGCCGGCACCGCAAACCCGCAAAGCAGCGCATAGCCGAGCGCCGCGGCAACCGCTGCAAGCGCCGCCGCCCGCCGCGCTGCAAGCCGCGCGAGCAGCCAGGGCGAGCGCCGCCAAGCGGCCGCGACCGCGAGCCCCGCAAGCCCCGAGACGAGGGTCACGTGCAGTCCCGAGATACTCATCAAGTGCGTGACGCCGGTGCGGTTGAAGAGCCGCCACTCCTCGGTCGCGATCGCCCTCTGATCGCCCACGGCGAGCGCAACGAGGATTCCCTCGGCGGGGGTCCTCTCGCCGAGAGTCGCGCGGAAGCGCTCGCGCACCACCTCGCGCGCCCGCTCGAACGCAAGGAGCAGCCCCCAGCGCTCGCCCAATCGCTGCGGCGGAGGAAAAGCGCGCACGTAGCCGGTCGCCCCGATCCCGTGCTCGTAGAGCCACGCCTCCCAGTCGAAGCCGCCCGGATTGGCGAGCCCGCGCGGCTGCCGCAACCGTACGCCGAAGCGCCAGCGCTCGCCCGCGCGGGGCATCCGCACGGCCTCATCCGCGTCCGACTCGGCGTGCGAGGCGACGGTCGGCCGGTACCAGTAAAGAAGCACGCGTCGAGGCAACCCCGCCGGTCCGCCCTCGGGCTCGAACTCGAAGCGGATCGAGCGCTCCCGCACCGAGGCAAGGGTAGCGATCGTCCCCACGAGCACGAGGTCGCGCCCCTCGAGATCGGCGCTCAGCCGGTCTGCAAGGCGTAGCTCGGCATGCAGAGCCGCCCAGCCCCAGCCGATCGCCGCAGCCGCCATGGCGGCAAGCGCCTCGCGCGGCCCGCGCAGGATCGCCGAGACGACGAGCACAAGCGCCAGGGCGAGCACCGCCGGCAGCACCGCTTCGTCAGGCGCGTAGAACGCGGCGCTTCCGGCGCAAAAGCCGGTAAGCAGCAAAGTCACGAGCGTTCAACGCGCAGCCAGCCGGAGGCGTTGAGCGTGGGATGCGTTCCAGCGCCTTGCGCCGCGCCCCAGAAGCCGCCTCGCAGCGAAGGCGCGGATGATGCGCACTTGCGCAGTCCCTCTACGAAGGCGGGCCGGTGCGCAGAAGCCGCCACGCAGCGCAGGCGCCGATGCGCACCGCGGCGGCGAGCGCTCCTGCGGTAGACTGCGCACCTTGCCGCGCAAGTATTTCCGCAAGTATCTGCCCGATGCCCAGACGGTGCGCAACCACCGCTGGCTCGGCCGCCTCGGCGCCTGGCTCCACCACCCGAAGCTGTGGCACTTGAACCGCGACTCGGTTGCCGGCGCGGTCGCGATCGGCCTTTTCTGCGGCCTCGTGCCGGGCCCCCTGCAGATGCTCTCGGCCGCGATCCTGAGCGTGCTCCTGCACCGCAACCTGCCGGTCGCGCTGATCGTCACCCTCTACTCGAACCCCTTTACGATCGTTCCCCTGTACGCCCTCGCCTACGGCTATGGTCGACTGTTCGTGGGGGGTAACGACGGCAACCAGTTGAGGCACTTCGAGATGGACTGGTCGGACCTCGCCGGCTCGCTCATGCGGCTCGCCGACTGGATGCTCACGCTCGGCAAACCCCTCGCCGTCGGGCTGCCGGCGCTCGCCGCGACGCTCGCCTTCCTCGGCTACTGGGCAGTGCAGTTCGGCTGGCGCGCTTACGTCATGCTCGCCTGGCGCGCGCGCAGGCGCCGGCGCGCGGGGGGGCCGCCCCCGTGACGCACGCCGAGTTCGTCGCCGCCTACGGCGCCGGCCGCGTGCGCGTTGCCGTGCACCGTGCGCGTGCTGCGCGCCTGGTGGCCGAGCGCGCGTTGCTGCCGTTTTTCCTGCTCCCCGTCTTCGGTATCGGCGTCGCCCTTGCGCTCGTCGGGCGCTGGGTGGCGGGCGCCCTCGTCTTCGGCTGCGCGCTCGCGCTGCGCGCGCTCGTGCGATGGACGAGCGCCGGCTTCGTGCTGCACCGTTGCCTCGTCGACGAGGCGTTCTACCGCGAGCACGCCGAGGCGCTGCTTCGCATCGAGCCCGTCGGCGAGCGCTGACGCGGTCCACGCCCGCGCCGACTCAAAGCGCGTGGTAGCGCCCCTGCGCTTCGCGTACGCGCCCGCGCGCCTCGAGCGCAGCAAGGTGCTGCGCAATCGTGCGCCGTTCGGCGTCCTCGACCCACAGTTCCTCGTAGCCGCGCGGATAGAGGAAGCGGTGCGCGACCAGCTCCTCGAGGGTGGCGGGCCGCTCGCGCAGCCGCGCCTCGATCGCCGCCTCGCGCTCCTCGATGCGGCGGGCAAAGGCGGCAACGAGCGCAACGAAGGTTGCGCGCTCGGTCACTACGCCCTTGTGGTGCGACGTAACCCAGGCGGTGGCGGGAACCTCGGCGATGCGCACGAGCGTGCGGCGAAACGCCTCGAGCGAGGAGGTCGCATCCCCGTAATAGGGGCCGAAGGACGAGAGGTCGATGTCGCCGATGAAAAAAACGCCCTCGGGCTCGACGAGCAGCCCGCAATGCCCGGAGGTGTGGCCGGGCAGGTGCACCGCCGTCACCGTCACGCCTCCCAGCTCCCAGCGCGCACCGTCGCGGTAGGCGAGCGCGTCCGGCCGCGCGACCCAGTGAAACTCGCGCTCGATCTTTGCGCGCAGCGGCGCGCGCACCGCTTCCGACACCCCGTAGTGCCGCGCCAGGCCCTCCCAGCTGCGCACCGCTTCGACGTCGCCTTCGTGCGCCCACAGACGCGCGCGGCGCGCAAGGTGCAGCCCCGCGGCGTGGTCCTCGTGCATGTGGCCGAGGATGACGAGGTCGGCCGCGGCGACCGTCTCGGCGAGGCGATTGGCGACGAGCGGCGTATCGAAGACGGCGAGCGCCTCGCGCCCGCGCACGACGACCTGGTTGCCGTCCGGGTATTTTCCGCCGCCCGCGCCGCTATAGACGCGCACCGCGCCGCGCTCGAAAACGAGCGTCGCGCTCATTGCCGCGCCTGCAGGGCGTGCGGCCAGAGCCGCCCCTCGCGCAGCTCGAGCACTCGCTCGGCGCGCGCGGCAAGCTCGAGGTCGTGGGTGACGACGAGAAAGGCGGTGCCCCGCTCCGCGGCAAGGCGCAGCATCAGCGCGTACACCTCGTCGGCGGTGTGGGCATCGAGGTTTCCCGTCGGCTCGTCGGCGAGCACGCACGCCGGCTCGGTGACCAGCGCGCGGGCAAAGGCGCAGCGCTGGCGCTCGCCCCCGGAGAGCTCGGCCGGCCGGTGGTGGAGGCGCCCGCCCAGTCCGAGTTCGGCGAGCACGCGGCGCGCGCGCGCGAGCGCCTCGCGCCGCGCGACGCGGCGGATCAAGAGCGGCATGGCGACGTTTTCCTCGGCGCTCAACTCCGGCAGCAGGTGGTGGAACTGGTAGACGAAACCGAGGGCGTGGTTACGCACGCGCGCGCGCTCGGCCTCGGACATCGCCGCCCAGTCGCGCCCCTGCACGCGCACGCGGCCGTCCGTGGGTGCGTCGAGGCCGCCGAGCAGGTGGAGCAGCGTCGATTTTCCCGAACCCGAGCGGCCGACGATCGCCACCCGCTCGCGCGGCCTCAGCTCCAGGTCGACCGCACACAGCACCGGCACCGGCTGCGGCCCGGGATAGGTCTTGGCGAGCGCCTCGCAGGCGAGCACCGGCTCACTCATAGCGCAGCGCCTCGGCCGGCTGCACACGCGCCGCGCGCAAGCTGGGATAAACCGTGGCGAGGAACGACAACGCGAGCGCCACCGCCGCGACGGCGACCACGTCGGCGGCGAGCACCTGCGAGGGCAGCTCCGAGATGTAATAGACGTCCTTGGCGAGAAACTTGAAGCCGAGCACGTGCTCGATCGCCGGCACCACCGTCTCGACGTTGAAGGCGAGTGCGAGCCCGCCCGCGACCCCGGCCAGCGTGCCCGCCACCCCGACCACCGATCCCTGCACGAGGAAGACGCGCACGATGGCGCGCGGCGTCGCCCCGAGCGTGCGCAGGATCGCGATGTCGGCCTGCTTCTCGGTCACCGTCATCACGAGGCTCGAGACCACGTTGAACGCGGCCACCGCGACGATGAGCGCAAGGATCAGGAACATGACGCGCTTTTCGATTTCGACGGCGCGGAAGAAGTTGGCATGGCTGCGCGTCCAGTCGGAGGCGTACACCGACGGTCCGAGGCGCGCCATCAGCTCGCGCGCCACCGTGCGCGCAGCAAAAAGGTCGTCGAGCCGCAGCCGCAACCCGCTCACCGCCTCGCCCATGCGGTAGAGCCGCTGCGCGTCCTCGAGGTGCACGAGCGCAAGGCCCGCGTCGTACTCGTACATGCCGACCTCGAAAAGCCCCACCACCGTGAACTGGCGCAGACGCGGCAACACGCCCGCGGGCGTGACCTGACCCTGCGGCGCGATCAGCGTCACCCGGTCACCCGGCAGCAGCCCGAGCGCGCGCGCGAGATCGGCGCCGAGGACGATGCCCCATTCGCCCGGCCGTAGCGCCGCGAGTGCACCCGCGCGCATGTGGCGGCCGATCTCGGCGACTCGGTCCTCGGCCTCGGGCAGCACGCCGCGCACGATCGCCCCGCGCACCGCCCCCGCCGCGCTCAGCATCGCCTGCGCGTTGGCAAACGGCGCGACGGCGAGCACGCGCGGGTGGCGCTGCGCGACGGCGGCGACCTCGGCCCAGTTTTCGAGCCGCTCGCGGTCGCCGACGAGCTGCACGTGCGAAACGACCCCCAGGATGCGCGCGCGCAGCTCCTTCTGAAAACCGTTCATCACCGACAACACGACGATGAGCGCGGCCACACCGAGCGCGACCCCCGCCACCGAGATGAGCGAGATCACGTTGATGAAGTGATTGCGGCGCTTGGCGCGCACGTAGCGCAGGCCGATCCACAGCTCCCAGGGCACGCATCGAGCATACTCGAAGCGGAGCGTCGGTGCAGGACCTACAATGGCGCAATGGACCGTGACGCCGAGACGGCGCTCGCGCGCCTGGTGCGTAGCGCCCGCGTCGCCACGCTCGCCACGCTGCGCGAGGGCGCACCGAACGCCTCTCTCGTCTCGGTGCTCCCCGATGCGCAAGCGCGCACGCTGTGGCTACGCCTGTCGCGCCTTGCTTGGCACACGCAGGACCTCGCGCGCGATGCGCGCGCGGCGCTGCTCCTTGCCGAAGCCGACGACGCGCGCGCGGATCCGCAAACGCTTGCCCGGCTCACACTGCGGGGTGAGGCGCGGCCCCTCGCAGCCGAGGATCCGGCGCTAGCCGAGCTGCGCGCGGCCTGGCTTACGCGCTTTCCCGCGTCGGCGGTGACTTTCGAACTCGCCGACTTCGGCTTCTGGCGCTTCGCCGTGCGCGATGCGCGCCTCGTTGCCGGCCTTGCCCGCACCTGGAACGTCACACCCGAGCGCCTCTGGGAAGCGGTGGCCTAGCGCGCGGCGCCGGCTCGAGACGAAAGCCGCGCGCGTACACGCCGGCATAGGACCCCCTTCGCGTCGAGGCCGCGAGCCGAAGGGTCCCCGTCAACGAAGGCGATGCGGCGTTCCCGGTCATGCATCGCAACCGGCGCAGCCACCGCCTACGCCGAGAGCGCGCGCGAGTCCGCCTGCCGCGACGCCGCGCGGCCACGTTCGGCAAGGGCGGCGAGAGGGTTTTTGCCCGCTACGCGCACGCCTGTATGCGACGCGCAGCCGATTGCGATCGAGCGACGGAGCCCCCTTGCCCTTTCGGCGCGCGCGCGGCCGTGGAACAATGCGATGCGCGGCACGGCGTCATCGCGCATGCGCATTCTCGGCATCGATTTTACGAGCGCACCCAGCGCAGCCAAGCCGCTCGTCGTCGCCGACTGCGAGCTTGCGCGCGGGCGGCTGCGGCTACGCCGCTTTGTCCGCTTCGACGCCTGGCCCGGCTACGAGCGCTTCCTGCGCCTAGGGGAATCGTGGATCGGCGGCTTCGACTTCCCTTTCGGTCTCCCACGGCGCTTCGTCGAGACCGAGGGTCTGCCGCGCGACTGGCCGGGCCTGGTCGATGCCTGCGCGGCGATGGGAAAGACGCGCTTTGCGCGGCTCGCCATGCGCGCATTCCGGACTGCACGCACGCCGCGAGAACGGCACCGCGCGACCGACCTCGCCGCCGGATCGCACAGTCCGCTGAAGACGCTCGCCAACCCCCCGGTCGGCAAGATGTTCTACGAAGGCGCGTGGCGGCTGCTCGCCGCGGGCCTGTGCGTGCCGCGCCTTGCCGAGACGGCCTGCGGGCGGGTCGCGCTCGAGGCCTTTCCGGGCCACCTTGCGCGTGCGCTCGGCCTGGCGCGCTACAAGAACGACCAGCCAAGCGGCGCGCGCAGGCTCCTTGTGGCGCGCCACGCGTTGCTTTGCGCCCTGTGCGCGGGCGCTCACCTCGGCGTACGCCTCGAGGCGAAAGCCGCCGCGCAGAGCGAAGCGGTCGCCGATCCCTCGGGCGATGCGCTCGATGCGCTCGACGACCTCGGCACGTATGTGCTCGCGCCCGACCAGGCCGAAGAACGTCGCCGGCTTGTCGAGGCTCGAGAGCACGGCGCGTGCGCGAACCCAGCGGACGTCGCGCAGGACGACGCCCGCCGCGCCCTGCTGCTCGCGTGCTGTCTTTGCGGCTCGGCACTGGCAGGCGAACTCGGCCTCGACCTGGGCGCGGCGCAGCCGATCGACCATTTCCTGGGTGCGGGCCGAACTGCGAAAGAGCAGCGCGCGACCCTCGCCGCCCGGCAATTGCCGCATCCGCAGCACGGTCTCCGCCTGGACGTATTCCTCGTGGGTCAGCCGCTCGGCAATGTGGTCGATCCCTTCGCCATGGCCGAAGCCTACGGCATCATTATCAATATCGAACCGCATGGCTACTTCACGACCAAGCCGAAATTTATGGCCGAAATGCTGGACTTCTGCCAGTCCCCCTATCTTCGCATGAACATG
>OGCL01001295.1_pt1 | contig 22004 bp, 15 predicted proteins | sample 1570041 | NCBI WGS metagenome assembly OGCL01 (sample SAMN06266162, study PRJEB24511) | hot springs metagenome | isolation source: Hot spring water | place: South Africa: Limpopo | collected 2015-06-22
TGCGCCAGCGTCAGCCTGGAGCGCGACTTCGACCCCAGCCGCGACTTCGGCGCCTACCGCAGCTGGAGCTGGATGGACGACAAGCTCGCCTACCAACCCGACGACGCACGCCTGAAGAGCGATATCACCGAAGCGCGAATCAGCCAGGCTGTCGCCGAGCAGCTCGAGCAACGCGGCCTGCGCCAATCAGCTGACGGCAAGGGCGACCTGAAAGTGCAGAGCGTGCTGATCGTCGACGAGCGCCAGGACCAGATCACCACCCAGTACGGCGGTGGCTGGGGCGGCTACTGGGGAGGCTATTGGGGCGGCCCGGCCTTCACCGAAACGCGCCGCGTGGACTACAAGGTCGCCACCCTGCAGATCGATCTGTACGACGCCCGCGACGGCAAGCTGGTCTGGCGTGGCAGCGGTGAGCAGGTGATGCGCAGCCAGCCGCCCAGCCCGGCGGAACGCGAACGGGCGATCCGCGAAACCGTCACTCAGGTGCTCTCGCAATATCCACCGCGCTGAACAAGGATCATCCCGCTTGAACGCAAACCTGCAGCACCGCCCGGCCACGGCCGCCGACCTTGGCGAAGTGGTCGGCTTCCCGCAAAACGCCGAGGAACTGTTCTTCTGCTACCCCAAGGCCGTCTGGCCGCTGAACGTTGGCCAGCTCGCCGCCGCCATCGCCGAGCGCCGCGACAGCACCGTGGTCGAACTCGACGGCAGGATCGCCGGCTTCGCCAACTTCTACCAATGGCAGCATGGCGAGTTCTGTGCCTTGGGCAACCTGATGGTGGCGCCCTGGGCACGCGGCCAGGGCGTGGCGCAGTACCTGGTGGAGGTGATGGAAAATCTCGCACGCGAGCGCTACAAGGCGCCGCTGATGAAGGTTTCCTGCTTCAACGCCAACGCCGGCGGCCTGCTGCTCTACACCCGTCTCGGCTACCAGACCGTCGGCATCATCGAACGCCGCGCGCCGGATGGCAGCCGCGTTGCCCTGGTGCAACTGGAGAAAACTTTGTGAACACGGTGCGGCGCGTGCTGATCATCGTCAGCAGCGGCCCGAGCACCCCGGCCCGCTGCGCAGCCCCCTTCCACACCGCCACCCTCCTCGCCTGCATGGACGCCGAAGTCACCCTGTTTCTCAGCGGCGAAGCGGCGCAATTGACCCGCTGCAGCGTGGCCGACAACCTGCGCGCCAGTGAGCAAGGCGAGCCGATCCGTCATTTCATCCAGCAGGCCAAACAGGCCGGTGTCCGCCTGCTGATGTGCCGCGCGCCGGGCATGGAGATTGATGAAGGTGCGCTGATACCCGAATTGGACGAAATCGCCAGCGGCGGCGAACTGGCGCAGATGATCCTGGAATATGATCGCGTACTCACCCTCTGAGAACCTGCTTACTATCTCCTGCGCGTCGCGCCCTACTGCGTTAAAACTGGCTCGGCAAGCCGCTTGCGGCTAACGCGCTTAAGCGTGGCCCGGAGGGCGAGCGAAGCGAGTACTGCTCATGTACAACAGTACAGTCGCTCGCGACTCCGACTGTTTCTTGTCTGTTTTGACCAGCCGGCGGCTGTTACTGACGTAGCGCCTTGTATGGCCCTAGCTCACAAGATCGTAAACAGGTTCTGAGGAATTGAAATGGAACTGCACGGCCTGTCCTTCCCTTCTCACCTGCTCTACGCCCCGGAACACAATCTGTGGCTGCGCGAAGAAACGGACGGCAGCCTTACCCTGGGCCTGACCGCGTACGGCTGTGCACTGTACGGCCAGATTTTCGCCTTCACCCCCAAGCGCGACGGCCAGCGCATCGAACGCGACCGCAGCTTCGGCGTGGTGGAATTCGCCAAGGCCGCCTCCTCCGCCCGCAGCCCGCTAACGGGCACCCTGTTGAGCAGTAACTCCGAGGTGGTACGCCGCCCGTCCCTGATCAATCAGGACTGCTACGGCGATGGTTGGCTGGTACGGTTGCGGCCGGATGGTCTGGCGCAGGCCAAGGAGCCCTTGCTACATGGCGAGGCAGCGCTGCAGGCCTTCGCCGAGCGGATGCTGCGGGATAGGTTCGATCCAAAGACGGATGGGGTGCAAGTGTTGAGGGATTAGGCACAACGAACATACCTGCAGCGAAATGGCGGAAGGCAGTGAGAGTCGAACTCACCCAGGAACGGATGCCGTCCCCCACCGGGTTTGAAGCCCGGCCACGCCACCGGGCGTGATTGCCTTCCCTGTTTGGCGGCAGCCCAACGTGGGGCAACCGTTGCGGTGCTTGCGCAGGGTAGCCCATGGCTACCGTCGCTCGTCAATTACCCTACGGTGTTGGCATCGTCCTCTTGCCTGTTGTGCATCAGCTGAATCGCCAGCGCCGAGTCATCGCGGATGCGCCGCTCAACGGCCAGACGACGGGTAAAACCGATGCGGTCGAAGTACTCCAGCAGCTGGATGGCGCGCTTGCGGCCGATGCCGAGACGGTCGCGCCAGTCGATCACGCGCAGGCTGCCCTGTCGCTGTACCAACTGCAGGGCGTGGAGGGCCAGGCTTAGCAGAGTGGGTTCGGGATAGAACAGGTCCTTGACCACCTGATGCAGCAGGCCCAGGCGTGCCAGTTTGCGCAGCAGCAGGCGTACACTGGCTTCGTCGTGCTGCACGACGCTGGCAAGGTCGCGCACCCAGGGCGGGTCGAAGCCGCCTGCGAGCAGCAGCGGCCAGAGGCGTTCACGCAGGGCTTCGTCATCGGGGCCCAGTTGCACGCGGTGATCGGGCAAATGCAACCAGGGGCCACTGGAGGCGATGCGGCCTGCGGCCAGCGCCTGTTCCAGCAGGGCGATAAAGACCGGGCGCTCCAGCTCACTCAGGGCGTAGCGGCGCAGGCGGTCGCGGTCCGGGCCGAGTTCATCCGGGGACTCTTGATGGAAACGCTGAAGTCCGTCCACCAGCCTGTCGCGCAACGCCTGTAGACGGGTAACGTCGAATAGCCGCGAGCCTTGGCGGGTCGGCAGTTCGCATGATTCCTCAGGCAATGCCCAGCTTTCGCGCGGGCGGTTGAACTGCCGCTCCAGTAGGCCGGGATCGAAGCCGTTATCGGCGGTCTGCAGCAGCGTTGGCAGCGCCTGTTCAAGGGTGGCGCCACGCAAGGCCTGTAGCTGCGCCAGACGCTGCGGCGCGCGGCGGCCACGGGCAGGGGCGAAGGGATCGAGCACCCGGCCGCCGCCGAGGGTGCGCTGCGCCGACTGGTCGCGCAGCCCCAACGCATCGCCGTGCACGGCATGGGCTGGTGCGTTGAGCAGCAGTTGCGCCAGGCAGCGTTGGCCAGGTGCCAGGCTGCTCGTGTCGAGCAGGGCGATGCGGCCGATGACGTCCTGCGCGGCCAGGTGCACATGTACCGGCGTCCAGTGCGCCAGGGGGCGTGGCTCCGAGGCCAATAGCTGCAGTTCGATATCCAGCCGGGTGGTTGGCGCCAGCAAGGTGGGAGCCAGCAACCAGTCGCCTCGATGCAGCTGCTCCACCGTCAGCCGCTCGCCGGCCAGATTCAGCGCCACCCGTTGGCCGGCGACGGCGCTGTCGGTCTGGCGGCTCTGCGCATGCAGGCCACGTACGCGCACACGACGCCCGGAAGGACTGAGCAGCAATTCGTCGCCCAGAGCCACGCGCCCGGCAAAGGCGGTGCCGGTCACCACCACGCCGGCCCCCTCGACGCTGAATGCGCGGTCGATGGGCAGGCGAAAATGGCCCTGGGTCGTGCGCGCCTGGTGCGCCACCGAGAACGCCAGCAGGCGCTCGCGCAGAAGCTCGATGCCTCGCCCGCTGAGGCTGTCCACCGCCAGCAGTTCGGCGCCCGCCAGCGGCCCGGGCGCGAGCAGGTTTTCGACCTGCTCGCGCACCTGTTGCACGCGCGCCGCATCGACTCGGTCGATCTTGGTCAGAGCAACGAGGGCCTGGCGGATGCCCAACAGCTCGGCTATCGCCAGGTGCTCGCGGGTCTGCGGCATCACCCCATCATCGACGGCCACTATCAGCAGCAACAGATCGATGCCACAGGCACCAGCCAGCATGTTGTGGACGAAGCGCTCATGCCCGGGCACGTCGATGAAACCAGTGAGCTGGCCGTCGCCCAGGTCGGCGTAGAGGTAACCCAGGTCGATGGTGATGCCACGAGCGCGCTCGGCCGGGCGGCGGTCGCCCTGCTGGCCGGTCAGCGCCTGCAGCAGCGCGGTCTTGCCATGGTCGATATGGCCGGCGGTGCCGACGATCACGCCTGCGTCTCGCGCAGATGCGCCAGTTGCGCGATGAAGGCGGGTTCGTCATCGAGCTGGCGTAGGTCGAGCCACAGCGCGTCGTCGTCGATACGACCGATCACCGGAATCGGCAGCTCGCGCAACTGCCCTTCCAACTCGCGCAGCGCGCGACCACGCAGGCGTTTGGAGGTCTGCGGGCGAATGCACAACGCCGCGCTGGGCAGACGGGCAACCGGTTGGGCGCCGCTACCGATCATGCTCAGGGCATTTTCCACGCTGACCTGCCAGTGCTGGCCGAGGCTGACAGCCAGTGTCGGGGCGACGCGCTCGGCCTGGACGCGAATGTCCGCCTGCGGACGGCTGAGCAGCCGCAGGCCGGTGAGGCGCTCGCCGAGACGATCCGGGTCGCGGTACAGGCCGAGCACCGCTTCCAGTGCGGCGAGGGTCAACTTGTCCACGCGCAGGGCACGCTTGAGCGGGTTCTTCTTGATTCGCCCGATCAGCTCCTTGCTGCCGAGGATGATGCCGGCCTGCGGGCCGCCGAGCAGCTTGTCGCCGCTGAAGGTGACGATATCGGCACCGTCGCGCAGCGCTTCCTGCACCGTGGGTTCCTTGGGCAGGCCCCAGCGCGAAAGGTCGACCAGGCTACCGCTGCCGAGGTCTTCCAGCAGCGGCAGGCCGTGCGCATGGGCAATGGCGGCCAGGTCGCGGGTGGCGACGCTGGCGGTGAAACCCTGCACGCTGTAGTTGCTGGTATGCACGCGCATCAGCAGGCCCGAGCGCGAACCGATGGCGGCCTCATAGTCCTTGGCGTGAGTGCGGTTGGTGGTACCCACTTCCACCAGCTTGACCCCGGCACGGGCCATGATGTCCGGGATGCGAAAGGCGCCGCCGATCTCGATCAGCTCGCCGCGAGAGATGATGCCCTCCTTGCGCGCGCCCAGGCTATTGAGCGCCAGCAGTACGGCGGCCGCGTTGTTGTTGACCACGGTGACCGCCTCGGCGCCGGTCAGCTCGCGGATCAGGTCGATGATCAGATCATCGCGGTCGCCGCGCTTGCCGCTGGCCAGGTCGAACTCCAGGTTGAGCGGGTAGCGCGCGGCCATGGTGATGGCGTCGATGGCCTCGTCCGGCAACAGGGCGCGACCGAGGTTGGTGTGCAGCACCGTGCCGGTGAGGTTGAACACGCGCCGCACACGGCTGGCGTGACGCGCGGCCAGGCGCTCACCGGCACGACCGGCGAGCACCGCCTCGCTGAACTCCACGGCGGTGAGCTGGCCGCTGCGAGCGGGTTCGCGCAGTTCGTCGAGCAGGTCACGCAAGGTGGCCAGCAAGGCATCGCGACCGTAGCGTTGCTGCAGGGGCGCGACGCTCTCGCAACGCAGCAGGCGGTCGATGGAAGGAAGACGGGCAGCGTTGGCGTTCATCGTCAGGCGCCCTCAGTCGGAGCCGCCGGGCGCCAGCAGCAGGTTCGGCGCCCGGCGCAGGTGCCCCTCCTCGCTCAGGCGCAGGTCCAGGTCGAGACTGGCCAGATCATCGGCGACGGCATCGGCATACTCGTCGAACTCCAGGTAGCACTGCTTGAGATAGCCCTGGCAGCTCGGGCAGACCTCAGCGCGGATGGGCGCCCGTTCGGCCACCACGCCTTCGCGCTCGAGCGACAGGTAGGCCAGGTGCTTGGACGACTCGCAGTGGCTGCACTTGACCCGCACGTGGTGCCATTCGCAGGCGCACAGCGAACAGCTCAGGTAGCGCAGTCCGGCGTACTTGCCGCGATGCCTCACCATACCGGCCACCGGTGGCGAGCCGCAGGCCGGGCACAGGGTCTGGCTGGCGGTTTCCACCAGACGCTCACTGGGCAGGGCCAGCAGCCAGTGGCTGAAAGCAACCTGCAGCGCGGCGCCGAGAAACGGTACCAGCGCCGCAGGCAGCAGGTCGAACTGGCCACCCAGCAGGGCAATGGCCCAGGCCTTGCGCTGGCCATCGTCTGCCTCGCGCAATCCGGCCAGGGCTGCGGCTACGGACGGACTGCCGCCAGCCTTGAAACGCGCCAGCAGGGCATCGAGAGCAGGCAGCCAGGCATCGCCTCGCACCAGGGTATCGAAGCCAAGTGGTGGCATGCGGTGCTCGAAGCTGCGCGTCAGCGTTTCCGCCGATGGGCCTGGCATGCTCGGTGGTGCATCCAGCACACGCTGCTGCGCGTCGCACAGCTCGGCCATCAACAGCAGATAGGCCGACAGTGGATGATCGACGGCCAGGCTATGCAGGCGCTGGGCGCGGCGGCTGAACAGGTCGGGCTCGGGCAGGTGTAGAAACGGCGGGATATTGGCCGCGGCTTCGATCTGCCCCGGCTCGAGAATCTGGCCTGGCACGCAGGACTCCTTAGGGACTGCTCCCGTAGTTTCGCTAAATCAGCCTAGACCAGGCCGATAAGGTTTGCCGGCTGTGGCATGGGTTCGTGTCGTCCGGATGAAATCCAGGCGACACGAGCTGCGGGGGGCGCGTCAGCAGCGAGCTCGTATCGCGGCTGACGCCCCTCCCTCATCAAGGGTGCTTGCTGCTGTCCTTGGTTACCTCCTCGTACCAGGCCGCATGGTGCTTGCGCGCCCAACCGCGGCTGACCCAGCCACTGATCATGGCGCCGATGGAGCCCTTGACCCAGATGCCGGCGTAGACGTGCACGATGATGCAGATGATCAGTCCCCAGGCGGCCGCCGCATGCAGCACGGAGGCCAGGCGGATCAGCTCGATGCCGAACAGATGGCTGAAATACTGGCGCCACATGACGATGCCCGTGGCCAGCAACACCAGCATGCACAACAGCAGCACCCAAAACAGCAGCTTCTGCCCGGCGTTGTAGCGTCCCACCGGTGGCAGGCGATCCTCGCGGTTGGCCACCACGTCGCGCCATTGCGCCAGCCACTGGCGATCACGCGCTTCGAGGCGGTTATGCCCGGCGAAGCGCATCACCAGCCAGAGGAAGAACAGGAACATGGCCAGGCCGAGGAAGGGATGCAGGATGCGCGTCCACACCCCGCCACCGAACAGGTTGCTGAGCCAGAACAGCGACGGATGGAACAGCGCCAGACCCGACAGACCAGCAAGGATGAAGAGAATCGCCACCACCCAGTGGTTGCTCCGCTCGCCGGCCGTGTAGCGTTGGATATCGTGTTTCATGCTGGTCTCCTACGGCCGCTGGTTCGGATCATAGGTGTGCACGGCCGGATCGACCTGATGCACGGCAGGGTCACCGGTTACGGGCTCATCCTCCTCCACGCGGTTGCGCCCGACACGGATGTAGTGGAAGAACCCGATCAACGCCGTCGCGCCCATGGCCAGCAAGCCAAGCGGCTTGCTCACGCCCTTCCACAGCGCTACTAGCGGGCTGATGCTCGGTTCGTTCGGTAGGCCGGCGTAGAGCGATGGCTGGTCGGCATGATGCAGCACGTACATCACATGGGTGCCGCCGACGCCCTCGGGATCGTACAAGCCGGCATTGTCGTAGCCGCGTGATTTCAGGTCGGCGATGCGCCCATCGGCATGCTCCTTCATCGCCTCCTTGGTGCCGAAGACAATGGCGCCGGTCGGGCAGGTCTTCACGCAGGCCGGTTCCATACCCACGGCGACGCGGTCGGAGCACAGGCTGCACTTGTAGGCCTTGTGATCCTTCTGCGAGATACGCGGAATGTTGAACGGGCAACCGGTGATGCAATAACCGCAGCCGATGCACTTGTCCTGGTTGAAGTCGACGATACCGTTGGCGTACTGGATGATCGCGCCCGGGCTCGGGCACGCCGCCAGGCAGCCAGGCTCGGCGCAGTGCATGCAGCCATCCTTGCGGATCAGCCACTCCAGCTTGCCGCTTTCGTCCTCGTGCTCGGTGAAGCGCATCACCGTCCAGGAGCTGGCGGTGAGGTCGGTCGGGTTGTCGTAGGTGCCGTGGTTCTGACCAACCTCGTCACGCAGGTCGTTCCATTCCGAGCACGCCACCTGACAGGCCTTGCAGCCGATGCATTTGGAGACGTCGATGAGCTTGGCCACCTCGCCGAGCTGGCGCACAGAGGGCATCGGCGTGGTGGTGGCAGAGCGGGCGATGATGTCTTGTGAGGCCATGGCGCTGCTCCTATGCCTTTTCCACGTTGACCAGGAATGACTTGAATTCCGGGGTCTGCGTGTTGCCGTCGCCGACAAAGGGGGTCAGGGTGTTGGTCAGGTAGCCGTTGCGCGCCACGCCGGCAAAGCCCCAGTGCAGCGGGATACCGATCTGGTGCACGATCTTGCCGTCCACGGTCAGCGGCTTGATGCGCTTGGTCACCACCGCCACGGCCTTGATGTAGCCGCGGTTGGACGACACCTTGACCCGCTCACCGGCGATGATGCCCAGCTCCTGGGCCAGCGCCTCGCCAATCTCGACGAACTGCTCAGGCTGGGTAATGGCATTGAGCCGGCAATGCTTGGTCCAGAAGTGGAAGTGCTCGGTCAGGCGGTAGGTGGTGGCTGCATAGGGGAACTCGTCCGCCTTGCCGAACACCTCCATGTCGTTCTTGAACACTCGTGCCGCCGGGTTGCTGATGGCAAGTGGATTGTCCGGGTGCATCGGGTTGCGCCCGATGGGCGTCTCGAACGGCTCGTAATGTTCGGGGAACGGCCCTTCGGCCATCCTGTCCACGGCGAACAGGCGCGCCACCCCTTCAGGATTCATGATGAAGGGGTTCATGCCATCGGCTGGCGGCGAGTCGGCCTTGAAGTCGGGCACGTCGGTGCCAGCCCAAGCCTTGCCATTCCACCATATCAGGCGCTTCTTCTCGGCATTCCAGGGCTTGCCGCTGGGGTCGGCCGAGGCGCGGTTGTAGAGAATGCGCCGGTTGGCCGGCCAGGCCCAAGCCCAGCCGAGGGTCTGCCCCATACCGTAGGGGTCAGCGTTGTCGCGCCGCGCCATCTGGTTGCCCTGGGCCGTCCATGAACCGCAGAAGATCCAGCAGCCGCTGGCGGTGGAGCCGTCTGCACGCAATTGGGCGAAACCGGCCAGCTGTTCGCCGGCCTTGGCCAGCAACGTGCCGGTGGCCGGGTCATGGAGATCCTCCAGCGCCTTGCCATTGAACTCGCGGGCGATCTCGTCCGGGCCGGGCTCGTCCGGTTTCAGGTACGGCCAGTCGAGGTTGAGGATCGGCTCGGGGAAGGCGCCCCCTTCGGTGGCATAGGCATGGCGCAGGCGATGGAACAGCCCGGCCATGATGGCAATGTCGGTGCGCGCCTGGCCGGGTGGCTGGGCGCCCTTCCAATGCCACTGCAGCCAGCGACCGCTGTTGACCAGCGAGCCGTCCTCCTCGGCGAAACAGGTGGTGGGCAGGCGAAACACCTCGGTCTGGATGCTGGCGGTGTCAACGTCGTTGTACTCACCGGCATTACGCCAGAACTCCGAGGTTTCGGTGGCCAGCGGATCCATGATCACCAGGTACTTGAGCCTGGCCAGCGCCGCACCGACCTTGGCCTTGTTGGGGAACGAGGCGATGGGGTTGAAGCCCTGACAGAAATAGCCGTTGACCTTGCCCTGATACATCAGGTCGAACACCATGAGCACGTCGTAGCTGGGGATATCCAGCTTCGGCAGCCAGTCATAGCCCCAGTTGTTCTGCGCCGTGGCGTTGCGGCCATACCAGGCCTTCATCAGGCTGACATGGAACTTCTCGTAGTTCTGCCAGTAGGACAGCTGCCCAGGCCGCAACGGTTTGCCCGCGCGCCTGGCGATATAGGCGTCATAGTCCTGCTCGGCATCCAAGGCCAGACTGAGGTAACCCGGCAGGGAGTTCGATAGCAGGCCGAGGTCGGTCAGCCCCTGGATGTTGGAATGGCCACGCAGCGCATTCATGCCGCCGCCGGGCATGCCGATGTTGCCCAGCAACAGTTGCACCATGGCGCCGGTGCGAATCATCTGCGAGCCTACCGAGTGCTGCGTCCAGCCCAGGGCATACATGATGGTCATGGCCTTGCCGGGTGCCGAGCATTCGGCGATGGTTTCCCACACCTGCAGCATTTGCGCCTTGGGCGTGCCGCAGATGCTGCTGACCAGGTCCGGCGTGTAGCGGCTGTAATGCTTCTTCAGCAGGTTGAACACGCAACGTGGATGGCTCAGGGTCGGATCGACCACCGCGTAGCCGTCTTCACCGATCTCATAGCCCCAGGTGCTCTTGTCATAACGGCGCCGCTCAGCGTCATAACCGCTGAAAGTGCCATTCTCAAAGGCAAAGCCCTCGCGCACCACGAAGCTGACGTCGGTGTAGTTGCGCACGTACTCATGCTGGATCTTGTCGTTCTCCAGCAGATAGTTGATCAGCCCGCCGAGGAAGGCGATGTCGGTACCGGTACGAATGGGCGCATAGAAATCGGCCACGGAAGCCGAACGGGTAAAGCGTGGGTCGACCACCACCAGCTTGGCCTTGTTGTGCGCCTTGGCCTCGGTCACCCATTTGAAGCCGCAGGGGTGGGCCTCGGCGGCATTGCCGCCCATTATCAGCACCAGATCGGCATTCTTGATGTCGGTCCAGTGGTTGGTCATGGCTCCGCGGCCAAACGTCGGGGCAAGACTTGCCACCGTCGGGCCGTGTCAGACACGAGCCTGGTTGTCGAACGCCAGTACGCCGAGCGAGCGCATTACCTTGTGAGTGATGTAACCGGCCTCATTGCTCGAGGCGGAGGCGGCCAGAAAGCCCGTGCTCAGCCAGCGGTTGACCGTCTGGCCCTGCTCGTTCTTCTCGATGAAATTGGCATCGCGGTCGGCCTTCATGTGGCGGGCGATGCGGTCGAGCGCCTCGTCCCAGCCGATGCGCTTCCACTCGTTGGAACCGGCCTCGCGCACTTGCGGATACTTGAGACGATTGGGGCTGTGGATGAAGTCCAGCAACCCCGCGCCTTTCGGGCAGAGGGTGCCGCGATTGACCGGATGGTCGGCGTCGCCCTCGATATGGATGATGTTCTGCGCCACGTTCTTCGCCGCATCGCCCTGGCTGTACATGATCAGGCCGCAGCCGACCGAGCAGTAGGGGCAGGTGTTGCGGGTTTCGGTGGTGCTGGTCAGTTTGAAATGCCGTACCTGGTCGGCGAAGGCTTCCGGGGGCGCGACTCCCAGAGCCGCCAGGCTCGATGCTCCAAGGCCTACACTGCAGACCTTGAAGAACTGTCGACGGTTCATGTCCATCGTGGGTCTCCCAAATCAGGCTGACGCCCGGTGCGTTGCCGGGCGCATCGACATTAAGCCTAGACCACCCGCTCAGGTGCGCCAGCGCAGGCTGCCATCGACTGGCCTGGGTCGCATAATGGCGCCTTTTTCTGCCAACGGAGTGCTCCATGAATCATGTCAGCGGCTGGCTGCTCGCCCTGCCGTTCATCGCCGGCGCCGTGCTGCCGCTGCAGGCCGGCATCAACGGCCAGCTTGCCCGCCATCTCGCCAGCGTGCTGGCCGCGGCGTTGATCTCCTTCAGCGTGGGCGGCCTGGCGCTGCTGCTGATGACCCTCAGCCAGCGCGAAATGCCCGGCCTGGGCGCACTGAGGGAACTGACCTGGTGGCACTGGAGCGGCGGCCTGCTCGGCGCCTTCTTCATCGCCACCGCCGCCTTCGCCGGCCCGCGGGTCGGTGCGCTGCTGTTCATGGTGCTGGTGATCGCCGGCCAGCTGGCCATGGCCATCACCCTCGACCATTTCGGCTGGGCCGGCTTTCGCGAATCGCCGGTGACCCTCGGCAAGGTGGCCGGCCTGCTGCTGATCGTGGCGGGAATCTGGCTGATCCGCCGCGGCTGACGAATGGCCAACAGCTACTGGCAATTAGACATCCTGCGTCTGCGCAAAAGGCGTTATGCTCGAGCAAGCAGTTCCTGTGATCACAAAATATTTTCGGGAGAAGGAGCTGCCCTCGCCTGCGCCGCCCCGGAGACGGCCGTCAGGCAAGGCAGGCCACGACCATGACCGACGCCGAAGTACCGCGCCAGCCCAACACCTTCGCCCTGTGGCGCGAAGTGGACGACACGCGCATCCGCACTCGCCTGGGCGGCTTCTTCTACCTGCTCGCCTGGCTGCTCACCTGGGGTTTCAGCGCCTCGCCCGGCAGCCTGCTGGCCAGCGGTCTGCTGGGCACCATCCTGTTCGCCGCGCTGCTCACGGCGCGCCTGCTGCATCGTCCGCACGGCCTCGACAGCCCGGTGCAACTGCAGCGCTGGCTGGATCACCACTGGGGGCTGATCCTGCTCACCGCCCTGTGCTGGGGCCAGGCCCACGCGTGGGTGCTGTACCGCAGCGAGTACGACGACTCGGAGCTGATCGCCACCCTGGCCACGGTGGCCTTCAGCACCGCAATGACCTTCAACTTCGCCATGCGCCGCGGCCGTGCACTGTTGGCGCTGGCCCTGCTCTACCTGCCCGGCCTGGCGGTCCTGGCGCAGAACTGGCAGAGCATGCACGCCATGCTGATCACCCTGACCTGCTACCTCGGCTATCTGATTCTGGTGCTCGGCCGCAATCACCGGGAATACCGCGCCACCCTGGAGCTGGAGTTGAAACTGCTGGAGCAGCAGAGCCAGCTCGATCTGCTCAGCCGCACCGACAGCCTGACCCAGCTGGGCAACCGCTATCAGTTCAACAACCTGTTCCCCAGCCTGGTGGCCAATGCCCTGCGTCAGGGCGAGCCGCTGTCGCTGGTGCTGCTGGACATCGACTTCTTCAAGAAAGTCAACGATGAGCACGGCCACGCCGGTGGCGACGCCTGTCTGAGCGCCTTCGCCGAACGCATGCGCCAGGTGTTTCGCCGTGACGGCGACGCGCTGCTGCGCCTGGGCGGCGAGGAGTTCGGCGTACTGCTGCCCGGTACCACCCAGGCCCAGGCCTGGGAGATGGCCGAGCGCTTTCGCCAGGAGCTGGAAAGCGAAGGACTGCAACTGGCCGACCAGTGCCTGAAACTGACCACCAGCCTCGGCGTCGGCAGTTTCGACAAACGCCAGGACAGCGATGCCGACGCCTTTTTCAGGCGCGTCGACAGCGCCCTCTACCGGGCCAAGCGCGAAGGCCGCAACCGTCTGGTTGCGGCTGATCACTGAGACCAGCTGATTGCGGATCGCGCGGCGCGCCTACCCGGCCGCCGCCGTTCAAAGCCTGAACTTGCCCATCTGCCCGGCCAGGTCATCGGCCAGGCGACGCAGGGTCTGGCAATCCTCGCGGCAGGCTCGCACCTCGCCTGCAGTGGCATGCGCCAGGTCGGCGATGCCCTGCACGTTGCGGTTGATTTCCTCGGTCACCGAGCTCTGCTCCTCGGTCGCCGCCGCTACCTGGGTGTTCATGTCGCTGATGCGCTCGACCTGCTCGGTGATCGCGCCGAGCGACTGCCCGGTACGCTGGCTGGCCTCGACCCCGGTACCGGTCGCCGCCTGCCCCGCGTGCATGGAGCTCACCGCGGTGTCGGCGCCCTGCTTGAGGCGCTGGATCATCTGCTGGATCTCGTCGGTGGAAGCCTGGGTACGGCTGGCCAGGGTGCGCACCTCGTCGGCGACCACGGCGAAACCGCGCCCCATCTCGCCGGCCCGAGCCGCTTCGATGGCGGCGTTGAGCGCCAGCAGATTGGTCTGCTCGGAGATGCCGCGGATCACCGCCAGCACCTGGTCGATGGAGGCGACCTGCTCGGCCAGCTCGGCCACCGCCTCGGCGGCGCTGCCGATATCGGCGGACATCCGCTCGATATGGGCGATGGATTGCCCCACCACCTGGCGGGCGGTCTTCGCCTCGTCACGCGCCGTGTGCGAGGACTGCGCGGCATTGCTGGCGTTGCGCGCGATCTCCTGCACGGTCAGGCCCATCTCGTGCACGGCCGTGGCCACCATATCGGTCATTTCCTGCTGCTGCCCGGCGCGCCCGGCGGTGTTCTCCACCACCTGCGCCACCTGCGCGACCGCCGTGCGCAGGCGCTCGCTGGTGGCCAGCACGTCGCCGATCAGCTCGCGCTGGCTGCCCAGGAAACGATTGAAGCCGCGGGCCAGGTCGCCCAGCTCGTCGGCGCGCGACTCATCCAGCCGGCGGGTCAGGTCGCCGCCACCGCCGCCGATTTCCACCAGCGCCTGGGTGACCTGACGAATCGGCCGCACCAGCCCGCGCGCCAGCAATACCACCAGGCCGAGGAACAGCAGCGCCACGGCGACGCCAATCAGGCTGGTCAGCAGCAGCGCCTGACGCGCCTCGGCATAGATCTCCGCCTCCGGCACCTCGCTGACCAGCAGCCAGTCCAGGCTGGCGAACTTCTGCGCCACGGCGAGAAAGGTTTCGCCGTCGCGCTCGAAGCGCACCGCACGGCTGTCGCCAGCCAGCACCTGACGGCCGGCGTCGGCGCCGAACAGCTCAACGAGCCTGCCGCTGCCGCTCAGCTCCGTGCGCGGGTGCACCTTGACGTTGCCCTGGCTGTCGATCAGAAACACCTGGCCGCGCGTGCCGAAACGGAACTCGCTGATCATCTTCGACATGTCCGCCAGGTTGTAGCCGAGCCCGGACACACCGAGCGTCTTGCCGCCCTGCCTGATGCGCTGGTTGATGAACAGCGTGGGCAGGCGCGTGGTCTTGTCGATATCGATTTCCAGTGCACGGTCACGGTCGCTGTCGACCAGGCGATAGAACCACTGGTTCTCCGCCTGACTGCGGTCGAGGGTGCGCATCAGCCCTTCACCGGTGGTGTAGTTGCCACTGGCCAGGGCGACGATGGAAGTGGTCATGGCGTTCTGCTGGGCACGCACGCCTTCCAGGTAACGAGCGAACTCGTCGCGCCGGGCCGCGTCCTCGCCAGCGGCCAACCAGTCCTGCACCAGGCTGTTCTCGGCAATCGAGGCGTTGGCGGTAATCGGTGCGGTGAGAACGCGTTCCAGATCGTTGCGGATCGCCAGCACCCGCGCCGGCAGCGCTTCTTCGATCAGGTAGCGCTCGGTCAGACGATTGACCACCGCCGAGTAAATACCGACGACAATCAGAATACTGGCCAACAGGGCAGCGCCCATGCTGAGGATCAACTGCCACTGAATACTGCGTTGCCAGAGGCGCATGGAGGCTTCTCCCGGTTATTATTTTGAGCTCGCCGAGCAATTGGATACAAAAATGTACACAAATTGCAAATCGGTTACCGCCAGATTTCATATCGGCGGCTCACGACCAAGCTTTATTCGCTCCAGGCAGCATTATTTGCAGGGATGATCAGGGCTCAGGCCAGAGCGGTCGGCGCTCGCACACCGCCAGCGAGTCGCGTCACGGCCCTACGCTGAATTCCAGACGAGCGGTCTGCCCCCCCTCGTCGAGCACGCTCAGTTGATGCCTGCCGCTGTCGAAGGCATGGTTGAAGGGCGCATCCAGCGCAGTCTCACCCAGCGGTCGGCCATCGACGAACCACCAGCGCCGGCCACTTCCCCCCAGCACCGAAAGGTTGAGCCGCAGTGGCTCGTGATTGCCTTGCGGGCGACGCAGACGATCACCATCGCGCACGCCGACGATGGACAGCGGCGCCACCTGGCTGCTGCGCGGTGGCGGGCAGCTTCGATCGACGCTCGGCAATCGTGCCGTGCGCTGCTCACGGCGTGGCAGCCAGGGTTCCAATGGCGCTGGCCACAAGGCCAGTTCACGCGCCTCGGCCCCGGAACAACCTGGACCAACGCGCCGCCCTTCGGCATTGAGCCAATAGCGCTCGCGCAGGCCGCTACCCAATGGCTGATCGGCTGCCAGCAACGTGGGGGGCGTGGTGCCTTCCAGCGTCCAGGCAAAGCGCAGGCGACGGCAGTTGGGATCGTCCTTGCTCATTGGCTGGCCCAACGGCCAGCAGATGGCGGCCACGCCGACCTCGGCCGGCTGCGGGTCGGCCGGTGCAGCGATGCCGCGTTGGCTGTCGCGATTGACCAGCAGATCATGCACCTGCAGCAGCAGCGGCGCGGCCGAGGCCAGGCCGAACTGGCCGGGCACCGGGGTGCCGTCCGGGCGGCCGATCCAGATACCGATCAGATGGCGCGGGCCAACGCCGATGGCCCAGGCGTCGCGAAAGCCGTAGCTGGTGCCGGTCTTCCAGGCCAGGGTCGGGCGCTGCGCCAGATAGGCGCGCGGGTCACGATCCGGGCGTGCCTGGCCGCTGAGGATGCGCCTGATGATCCAGGCCGAGCCTGGCGACAGCAGGCGCCGTTCGCGCAGCTCATCACCCGGCTGCAGGCGAGGCTTGGCCGCCATGCCACCGCGCGCGAAGGCGCTGTAGCCAGCCACCAGCGACTCAAGGCGCGAGCCGCCGCCCCCTAGAATCAGCGCCAGGTTCGGCTCGGCCAGCGCCGGCAGGCGAATCGGCACGCCGGCACTGCGCAGCTCACCGGCGAAGCGCTTCGGCCCATAGGCTTCGAGCAGTTGCACGGCTGGCAGGTTGAGCGAGGTGGCCAGTGCCTCGCTGGCCGACACCGGGCCGATGAAGCCGGCGGCGAAGTTGCCGGGACGGTAGTCGCCATAGTGCCGCGGCACGTCCTGCAGCAGCGATTCGGAGTGGATCAGCCCGGCATCCAGGGCCATGCCGTAGAGAAAGGGCTTGAGCGTCGAGCCGGGCGAGCGCAGGGCGCGCACCATGTCGACGTGACCGAAGCGCGAGGTGTCAGCGATATCCACCGAACCGAGGTAGGCGCGCACGGCCATGCTTTCGTGCTCCACCACCAGGATCGCCGCCGAGGTACGCTCCGGCAGGCGTGCCCGCCAGCCCAGCAGCAGATCCTCCAGGCGCAGCTGCAAGCCGGCATCCAGCGTGGTGCGAATCAGCGGCGGACTGCCGGCACGGTTCAGACGGCGCGCCAACAAAGGCGCCAGGCTTGGCTCACGGCGCGATGCTAGGAACACCGGCTCTTCCAGCGCTTCATCCACCTGGGCCTGCGGCCACACCTTAAATTCGCCCAGGCGTCGCAGCACCTTGTCACGCGCGGCCTGGGCGCGCTCGGGGTGGCGGTCCGGGCGCAGCCGGCTGGGCGCCTGCGGCAACACGGCGAGCAGCGCGGCGTCGGCGCGAGTCAGTTGGCTCGGCGGCTTGCCCAAGTAACTCCAGCTCGCCGCCGCGACACCCTCGAGGGTGCCGCCGAAGGGCGCGCGGTTGAGATACAGGGTGAGAATTTCGTCCTTGGACAGGTGCCACTCAAGCTGCGCGGTGCGCCACAGTTGCTTGAGCTTGCCGGGCAGGTCACGGCCATGCGGATCGAGCAGACGCGCCACCTGCATCGACAGCGTACTGCCGCCGGACACCACGCGCCCGCCGGTGAGGTTCTGCCAGGCCGCACGGCCCAGCGCCAGAGGGTTGATGCCGGGGTGCTGGCGAAACCAGCGATCCTCGTAGGTCAGCAGGGCTTCGAGGTAATAGGGTGAGACTTCTTCGGGCGTCACCGGGTAGCGCCACACGCCGTCGCGGTCGGCGAAACGCCACAGCGGCGTGCCGTCCTCGGCCAGCACCACACGCGCCAGATCATCCTCGGGCAGGGGCAGCGGGAAGAGGCGGTCGGCCAGCCAGAGCAGGGCTAAGGGTGCGCAAGCGACGATAAGCCAGCGACGTAGGCGGTTGAGTCGCATGGTCAGCACAAGCTCCCGGATTGCATCCGAGCTACAGATCCCGCGTAGCCCGGATGCAATCCGGGGAATACTTCATTCACCAGCATCTTCGATCTCGACACCTGCTCCGCCGGCCCAGTCGATGGGTAGCAAGCCTTGACGTACATAATGATGAAAGCTGGAAAACGGCCAATCCTGTACGCGAGCGACCAGACCATGCTTGAGCGGGTTGATATGGATGTAATCCACATGATTGCGGTAATCCTGCTCGTCACGGATCAGATGCTCCCAAAAACGTCGCTGCCAGATGTTGGCCTCACCTTTGGCGTTGGTGCGCACTTCGCTGCCAACCTGCTGGCGTAGTACTCCTACGAAAGAGGCCTTGAGCATACGGATTCGCGCAGAGAAATCGGCGTCATCAGGTGGTAGCACCATCAGCATATGAACGTGATCTGGCAGCACCGCCAACGCAGGTACGCGAAAAGGCAATCGAGCCTGCGTATCCTGCAAACATCGACGTAAAAGCGCCGCGTTTTTGAACAGCAGATCACTACGTCTGTCTCGCAGAGCCAGCGTCAAGAAATAACAGCCGCCGGCTACCTTGGCTCTGCTGTATTTCACCATTCGGCACCTCCTTGTGCTCGAAAATCCCCGGATTGCATCCGGGCTACGCAACTCCTGTAGCCTGGATGCAATCCGGGACAACTTTTAGCGCCCCCTGACGACCAGACTCTCCGGCGCACTACCCAACGCCTGCCAACTCGGCCGGTACATGGACTCCACCTGGGGTGGCGGCACTCGATAAGTACCAGGCGTCACTGCACGAGCCAGGTACAGCAGATGGGTGGTGCCGTAGCCTTCCACGTCCACCGCTGCCACGTAGCGGTCGCCGCGATATTCCTGGTGCTTGATCCGCGCGTTCTGCATCGACTGACGCCATTCCTTGACGTTGCTACCAGCGTCATCGAGGCTCGCCGCGCTCTGCGCCAGGTTCTGGTTTTCCAGCTCCAGGCCAGCCGGCAACAGGTCGACGACCAGCGCATCCGGTACGCGCTGCGTGGCCCGCACGGCCAGGTGCACCAGCACCAGCTCGCCGCTGTCCAGGCGCTGCAGATCGAGCGGACGGCCATCCATGCCCAGGTACTCGCGCTCGATGCTGAGGTTCTCGCCACCGGCGCGCGGCGTCTGGCTCGGATAACCGGACAGGGTCAGCTGCTGATACAGCGTGGCGCTCCCGGCGTTGCTCACGCTCAGCGGTTCGGCCAGCTCGGCACGCTCCAGCTTGATGCCAGGCTGCTGGTTGCTCAGGTCGAACTGGAAGGCGCCGCTGGCCAACTTGGCGCTCCAGGCCTGCTCGGGTTTGCCGAGAATGCCGCGGCCGGCGAGGAACAGCGAATTGCGCTCCTGGGTCGACAGCCAGCGCTGGCCGGCCAGTTCGTCGGCCAGGTTGAACAGGCGCTGCTCACGCTGGCCCGCAGCCAGGTCGTGCTCTTCCAGCAGGGCGAGGATCAGCGCCTGGTCGCGCAGCGGGCTGCCATAGTCAGCCATCCAGCGCTCGCCATCGCGTTGCTGGATCAAGCCCTGATTCAACGCCTGCTCGGCACGCGGCGCATCGCCCATCAGCTTCAGTGCGGCGGCCAGTTGTACCAGCGGCAGGCCGGAGCGCGACTCGCTGCGGCGGTCGAACAGACTGCGCAGCGCTCCCAGCGGCGCCTGCTGACTGCGTGCCAGCACGTAGCCTGCGTAGGCCTGCACGGCGAAACGGGTGTGGGCGAAGTCCTGGCTGTAGCTGGCTTCGATCAGGCTGCTCTGCTGCAGGTAGCGCAGCAGGCGATCACTGGCCTTCTTCAGTGCTTCCGGCGGTACGCCGAAGCCCTGCTCGCGAGCACGCAGAAGGAAATCGGTGACATAGGCGGTGAGCCAGTATTCCTCTTCGCTCTCGGCACTCCACAGGCCGAAGCCGCCACTGTGACGCTGCATGCCGAGCAGACGCTCGATGCCCAGCTCGATGCTCTTGCGCCGCTGCTCGTCCGGCTCGCCTTCCAGGCCGAGGCGCTTGAGGCTGGCAGCATCGGCATAGAGCGACGGATAGAGGCCACTGGTGGTCTGTTCCAGGCAACCGTAGGGGTAAGCCTTGAGCGCGCGGATCTGCTCACCGAGATTCAACGGCGGTCGGCTCGACAGCGCCAACACGGCCTCCAACCCGGCAGGTTCGAACTGATTGAGGGTGCCCGCCGGCATGCTCCACGGCTCGCCCTCCCCCAGTACCGCGCGGAAGTGCTGCAGCTGCGCCGGGTACGCCGGACGAATGCCCAGTGTCCACTCGCGGCTGAAGTCAGCCAGATCCTCATTCGGCAGCGCCAGGCCCTGCACCTCGACATGGATACGGCCCTGCCCCAGACCACCCTCGGCGCGTACCGGAATGCGCAAGGTAGTGCGCTCGCCATCCTTCAGGCTGATCGGCGATTCACCCTTGCCGAGCAGGCGCAGCTGACCTTCGACGCCCAGTTGCACATCGAGCTTCTGCTCACTGCCGGACAGGTTGGTCAGGTCCAGCGCCAGGGTGGTTTCGTCACCACCGGCGAGGAAGCGCGGCATCGACAGTTCGGCAATCAGCGGCGCTGCGACCACTGTCTTGGCCTCGGCCATGCCGAAGCGCTCGTCGGTCCAGGCCTGCGCCATCAGACGCAGTTCGCCATTGAAGTCGGGGATATCCAGGCTGACTTCGCCCTCGCCCTTGTCGTTAAGCTTCAGCGCATCGCTCTGCAGCGCGACGATCAGTACGCTGGTATCCGGGCGTTTGCCACCGGCGGCAAGGCCGGCGTCACCGCCGAAGGCCAGACTGGCGACACGCCCCTGCGCTTCGATCAGTTGCCCATAGATGTCCAGCTGGTCAGCGCCATAGGCCTTACGCCCGAAGAAATTGGCGAAAGGATCGGGGGTGGCGTAACTGGTGATGTTGAGGATGCCCACGTCGACCGCAGCAACCAGCACATGCACCTTGTCAGGGATGCTGCCGTCGGCATTGCGCGCGCTGACCTTGACCTTCAGCGCCTGCTTGGGCCGCATCTTCTCGGGCGCTTCCAGGCTCACAGCCAGCTTGCGCGGAGCACGCTCCAGCGGCAGGTGCAGCAGGCCAACGGCACGCTTGGGCGTGACCTGCGCCTTGCGCTCGCCGGGGCGAACTACCAGGGCGCTGAGATAGAGGTCATGACGCGCCCATTTCTTGTCGATGGGCAACTCGAAGGTCTTGCCCTCGGCCGGTACGCTGATTTCCTGCCACCACAGCGGCCCCTCGCTGGACTCGACCAGCAGGTAGCCGTTGCCGGCAGCCGGCGGGGTGACAGTGATCTTGGCCACATCGCCCGCGGCGTAGGCAGGCTTGTCCAGCGCCAGCTTGACCTGATCCGGGCGCACCGCGCCGCCGTCGGCGTTGTCTTGCCAGCGGTAGCCGGCCCAGAAACGCAGGCTGCTGACCAGGCCGGTCTGGCTGTCCACAACCTCGACCCGGTAAGGCCCCCACTCCACCGGGAAGCTGACCTTGGTCGTGCCACCAGCAGCGACTTTAAGCGGCTCGTCGCTGAGGGTGAGGAATTTCTCGTTGTAGTTGTGGCGCCAGCCTTCGCCGTCGGAGAAGCTCCAGAAGTAGTCGCGGCGCTCACGCACCAGGCGCACGTTGAGGTTGTCGGCCGCCAGTTTTTTGCCGGCAGCATCGGCCACGAGGATTTCGAACTCGGCCAGGCTATCGGCGTCGACCTCCTCACCATCGAACAGTCCACGCAGGCCCGGCAAACGCTCGGCCGGCCATACCGGCTGGATGATGCGGCGGGTGATCGGGCGACCACCGGACTCTTGCAGGCTGGCCTGGAGGATCAGGCGCAGCGGCGACTTGGCGTCACCCCAGCGATTTTCCGGACGCAGCACGACGCGGCCCTGGTCATCCAGATTCTGCTCGTCGAGCTCCTGGTCCTGGCTCAGGTCGGCCTCGGTGATGTCGCCGAACTGATAGCCCGGCAGGCTGGCCACCGCCTCACGCAGCGGACGCACGTAGAGTTGCCCGGTCAGGCGGTTGCCAGCGGCCGGGGCACCGTAGAGGTAACGCCCGGTCACTGCGAACTCGGCGCTATCGCTCGGCGCGTAAGGCTGCTCCTGGCCCTTGAGCTCCAGGGCCATGCGCTCGGGCAGGAAGTCCTCGACGAGGAATTCGTAGAGCTGCGGGTTGCC
>OGCL01001297.1_pt1 | contig 21980 bp, 20 predicted proteins | sample 1570041 | NCBI WGS metagenome assembly OGCL01 (sample SAMN06266162, study PRJEB24511) | hot springs metagenome | isolation source: Hot spring water | place: South Africa: Limpopo | collected 2015-06-22
TCCCCCGCCGAGCTCAGGCGGGATCGTTCATCCCAAGATGATGATGGGACAGGGGTCAGGAGGTCAATACAGCGCTTTCGTCGTTCGATAGAAGATTTCTATCAAACGCTTGAGAGGCCGCCAGAAGTCGTGCCTCGTGCAGCAAGCCCGAAACCAGCGGCGTAAAGGGCTCGCGATGGGTCGCGACCAGCCCGACCAGATGTTCGGCCTCGGGTGCGGTGATCGGGACCATCCGGATCTCCTCGCCGAAACCGAAGGATTCCGCGACATTCTTCGGCATGATCGAGGCCCATTTGCCGGTGCGGATATGGGAGAAGAGCACGATCATCGAATTGGATTCGAGCGTCGGCTTCGGGGTCACCCCGGCCTCTGCCAGATGTTGGTTGATGATCCGCCGGTTCTGCATGTCGGCGGTCAACAGACAGAGCCTGAGATCGGCCACCTCGCTCCAGGTGACGCTGTCGCGATCGGCAAGTGGCGTGCCGACGGCTGTGATCAGGTGGTAGCGCTCGGAATAGAGCGGAACACTGGTGACACGCCCCAGGGGCTCGTTGTCAAGATAGGTGATGCCGGCGTCGATCTCGAGGTTTTCCAACAGGCTCAGGACCTGGAGCGAGGTGCGCGACAGGACGGAAAAGGTCACGTCCGGATGGCGGTTCTGAAAGGGCTCGGTGAGCTTCTGCACCATGGCAAGCGCCGTCGGGATGACCGCGAGCCGTATATGGCCGGCCAGTCCCCTGCGCGCGGCCCGCATCTCCTCGCGCATGGTCCTGCTATCACCGACGATGCGCCGCGCCCATTCCAGCACCCGCTGGCCTTCCGGGGTAAGGCCGAGAAAGCGCGAGCCGCGTTGGACGAGCATCACGCCGAGCTGCTCTTCGAGCTGCCGAATACCGGCCGATAGCGTCGGCTGGGTCACGCCGCATTCCTCTGCCGCACGACCGAAATGCTGCTGGCGAGCAAGCGCGATGAAGAATTCCAGCTTGTCGATCATGCTCCCAGCCCTTCCAGCGCCCCGCCGGTCTCAAGCCTCGGTCAGGGCTTCGTCTTCCTTCCGCAGCGCGGGCGTCGGACCACAATACATCCGGTAGAGCACGGAGATCAGTTCGGCGAGCTGCGGATCGGTGATGCGGTAATAGATCTGCCGTCCCTCGCGCCGGGTCTGCACAACCTTCTCGCTTCTCAGCCGCGCCAGTTGCTGAGAAACGACAGCCTGCTGGATCCCGAGGAACTGTTCGATCTCAGTGACCGTCTTCTCGCCCTGACAGAGCATGCAGAGCATCAGCAGGCGGGTCTCATGAGACAAGGCCTTCAACAGACCGCTCGCGGCCCGCGCCTTCGAGAGGAAGTCTTCGAGAGCCTCGGCGGTCAATGGCGGCGTTTCAGTCATGAGGAGGTCCAGAGATCGAGAGTGGATGCACGGAAACGATGAGCAGCGCGACCATTCATCATTATAGTATATAGCCTGCTTCACCTACAAAGGAATGGCATCCGCCCGTTCCTTCAGAAGCGACGCGCTGCGGTTCAAGGCCGCATATTCCTCTTCGTCAAGATCCGGAAAGAGATCGGCAATGACACCTTCCGCCCCGACGACGCGCGGGATCGACAGCGCCACATCCTTTACACCTGCCACATCCGGCGTCGCGATCGAGACCGAGAGCACATCACGCTGGTCGCGGGCGATCGCCTTGACGATGCGAGCAAGCCCGGCACCGATGCCGTAATAGGTCGAGCCCTTGCCGTTGATGATCTTGTAGGCCGCATTGCGCACGCCGTCGTCGATCTGCGCGCGAACCTCCGCTGTCAGCGGTGACCCGACCTGGGCGGCAAAGGAGGACAGCGGCACGGAGCCGGCCCGCGCGCTGGTCCAGGCAAGAACCTCGCTGTCGCCGTGTTCGCCGAGAACATAGGCATGCACCGACTGCGGGGAGATTCCGAGATGGCGACCAACAAGGCTGCGAAAACGGGCGGTGTCGAGAATGGTGCCGGAGCCGATCACCCGGCGCGGATCGAGGCCGGAGAGCCGTGTGGTGATCTGGGTCATGATGTCGACGGGGTTGGAGGCGATTAACAGAATGGCCTCCGGCGCGACCGGCAGGACCTCAGCGAGAACAGCGCGGAAGACGGCGGCATTCCGTTCGAGGAGCTCAAGGCGCGTCTCACCTGGCTTCTGGCTGACACCGGCCGCGAGGATGACCACACCCGCCCCTTCCAGATCGCGGTACTGGCCGGCATTTACCACGGTTGATGACATGAAGGGCACCGCATGGGCGATGTCCTCGGCTTGCGCGACCGCCAGAGCATCGTTCCGGTCAATCAACACGATCTCGCTTGCAAGGCCCATTAGGGCCAGCGCATAACCCGCCGAGCTGCCGACCATTCCCGCACCAACGATACCCACCTTCATGCCAATTCCCCCGAGAGCACAAGTTTCGAAAGGTCTGTTTCACCGGATACCGATGCCATCAACCACTTATGCCGGCAAGCATGGCATATTCGCGTCAAGTGTGCATGGCGCAGATCAAGTCTCTCTGTTTTAATGGCCTCCAGGAATTCTAAGGAATGTCACGAGGACCCATGAGACGGCTGCCGGCACTGTCCGCGATGAAGGTTTTCGAAGTGGTCGGCCAGACCCGCAGCTTCACCCGTGCCGCCGAGCAGCTCAATCTCACCCAAAGCGCCGTGAGCCGTCAGGTGCGCAATCTCGAAGAGCAGTTGGGCGAAACACTGGTCCTCCGCCGGCATCATCACCTGGAACTGACACCCTCCGGCGCTGAGCTGCTCGCTTCGCTGCAGCAGGCCTTTCATACTGTGGAAATGACGGTCCGCAACATCCGCGAGAAGAGCAATCTGCGCCGCCTTCGGATCAACGTGCCGCCGACCTTTGCCAAGCGCTGGCTGATGCCGCGTCTGACGAGCCTCAGAGCCTTCCTGCCCGATGTGGACTTGAGCATCACCACCGATCTCGAGGACAATCTTTCGGAACGCGGCATGCTGGACTGCGCCATCCGCTTCGGCGATGGCGAGTGGCCGAGCCTCAAGTCGGAACGGCTGTTCACCGAACGTCATATCGCCATCTGCGCCCCTCATCTCCTGCAAGGCCTAAGGGATGGCAACGCGATCGACCTCTCCCGCTTCACCTTCCTGCATGTGCTCGCCTCCGCCGACCAGCGTTATCTCACCTGGCAGCGCTGGCTGGATGCGGCAGGCCTCACAGAGACCGATACGCAGGGGGGACTGGAATTCGATCTCTTGGATCTCGTCATCGAAGCCGCCTGCAACGGCCTGGGTGTCGCCGTCGCCGATCGCTCGATGGTCGCACCGCTGATGCAGACGGGCGCCCTCACCCAGGTGCTGGATGTCGAAGTCGAGGGGCACGAATCCTACTGGCTGGTGACACGCACCGACCGGGCGCTGTCGCCGCATGTCGAGGCGCTCAGACGCTGGCTGAGCCGCGAGATCAGCGAAGGGTCGCTGCCGCCGCTGAAGCAGATCAGCGCCTGAAACATTCCTTTTTGGAATGCTCAACCCGACAATAAGTCGCTTGCGAAGAGGCAGGCTCGACTTCCTACTTGGCGCGACTATCCGTTGCCGGAGCTCCTGCCATGACCACCTTCCAGAACTTCATCGCCGGGTCTTTTCGCGAGACCGGTGCCCGCCAGACGATCGAGGTGAAGAACCCGGCAAAGGGCCAGGTCTTTGCGTCAGTCACGGCGGCGACGGAAGCCGATGTCATCGAGGCGGTGGATGCGGCCGCTGCGGCCCAGAAGGCCTGGGGCCGTCTCCCGGCCATCGAACGCGGCAACGCGCTGCGCAGGCTCGCCGACGCCGTCGAGCGTCATCAGCAGCGGATCGGCGCGGCCCTCGCACAGGAATCCGGCAAGAGCCTTGACGATGCCGTGGCTGAAACCGGTTACGGCGTCGAACTGATGCGCTACCACGCCGAATGGGCGCGCCGCGTCGAAGGCGAAGTGATCGAGAGCGACACGCCTGACGAGACGCTGATGTTGAAGCGTGCGCCCATCGGCGTCGTCGCCTGCCTGATCCCCTTCAACTTCCCGATCTACACGCTCGTCCGCAAGATCGCCCCGGCCCTGATCACCGGCAACGCGGTGGTGGTACGCCCCAGCAACAACACGCCGACCTCGGCCTTCGTCTTTGCAGAAGCGATCAAGGAAGCGGATCTCCCTGCGGGTCTCGTCAGCATCATGGCCATGAGCCACGAAGTGGCCCAGGTGATGGCGACCCGCCGCGAGGTCGGCATGATTACCCTGACCGGCAGCGTCGCCGCCGGTCAGACGGTTCTGGAATATTGTAAGACCAACATCGCCAAACCCTCGCTGGAACTCGGCGGCAAGACACCCGTGATCGTCGAGCCGGATGCCGATCTCGATGTGGTGACAAGGAGCGTACTCGCGGCCAAGACGGCCCATTGCGGCCAGGTCTGCACCTCCGTCGAGCGTCTCTACGTGCATGCCTCCGTGCATGGCACGCTTCTCGGCAAGCTCAAGGATGCCTTCGAACGCCGTCACTATGGCGATCGCGCCGAGGATCCGACCCGCATGGGGCCGCTCGCCAATGCCGCAGCCCGCCTCCGGGTTCACCACATGGTGGAACGGGCCAGGGCTGACGGCGCCGTAGTTGAGACAGGTGGCTTCCTGCCAGCAGGCGACGGCTACTTCTATCCGCCGACACTGCTCTCCGACTGCCGGCAGGACATGGAGATCGTCCAGGAAGAAGTCTTCGGCCCGGTGCTTGCTGTGATCCCCTACACCGATTTCGACGAAGCGCTTGCCATGGCGAGCGATCACCAGTTCGGCCTCGCCTCCGTCGTCTTCACCGAGAACTACCGCAAGGTGATGAAGGCCGCGAACGAGATCGAAGCGGGCGAACTCTACATCAACCGCTTCCCGGCCGATCCCTACCAGGGCTATCACGCCGGCTGGAAACGCTCCGGCCTCGGCGGCGACGACGGCAAGCACGGCATGCTGGAATTCACCCAGACCCGCCTCGTCATCCTCAAGCACTGATCGCCGATTAGCCGGCTCAAGAATCCTTCATCGGGGGCATCCATGAAAGTCGCTTCGCTCAAGACACACGTCGTTGCAACGCCCGCGCCGCATATCGGCGGCATGTACTGGATCTTCGTCGAGCTGGAAACGGCCTGCGGCATCACCGGCGTCGGCGAGATCTATTCGACCGCCTTCCACCCCTCGGGCATCGCGGTTCTCGTCGAAGACGTCTTCACCCGCTATCTCGAAGGTCACGACCCGCACCAGATCGAGCGCTTCTGGCGTGCTGCCTATTCGAGTGGCTTTACCCAGCGACCCGATCCGACCATGGTCGGGATCATCTCCGGCCTCGAAATCGCCTGCTGGGACATCATCGGCAAGGCTGCCGGACGGCCGGTCGCCGATCTGCTCGGCGGCCCGGTTCATGACAAGCTGCGCGCCTACACCTATCTCTATCCGAAGAATTCAGCCGGGGAATACGACTACAACGATCCGGATCTCGCCGCCGAAGAGGCAATCCGCATGGTCGAGGCCGGATTTACCGGGCTGAAGTTCGATCCCGCAGGCCCCTATACCAACTATTCCGGTCACCAGCTGTCGCTGCCCGTCATGGATCGTTGCGAGGAATTTTGCCGCAAGATCCGTGGTGCCATCGGCAACCGCGCCGACATCCTCTTCGGCACCCACGGCCAGATGGTGCCCTCCTCGGCGATCCGGCTGGCCAAGCGGCTGGAGAAATACGACCCGCTCTGGTTCGAGGAGCCCGTTCCGCCCGGCCAGGAAGCGGCCATGGCGGAAGTCGCCCGTGCCACCTCGATCCCCGTCTCGACGGGCGAGCGGCTGACGACGAAATACGAGTTCCAGAGAGTATTGCAACTTGGCTCTGCCTCCATCCTGCAGATGAATGTCGCTCGCGTCGGCGGCTTGCTGGAGGCGAAGAAGATCGCCGGGATGGCCGAGTCCTTTTATGCGCAGATCGCGCCGCACCTCTACAACGGCCCGGTCGGGGCAGCCGCCTCGATACAGCTCGCGGCCACCTGCCCGAACTTCCTCATCCACGAGGCAATCATGGATTTCGGCGGCTTCCACGCGGAGGTGCTGAAGACAAAGCTCGGCTTCGATGATGGCTATCTCATCCCCTCGCGCGAGCCGGGCCTCGGCATCGAGCTGAACCACGAAGTGATCGCGAAGCACACGCCCTACACCGGCGAAAGGCTGCATCTGCAGATGGGCGCAGAACACGCCGACGTGAAGGCTTTCGCACCGGCCAAGGGCTAAAGGATCGCACCCATGATCTTCGACTTTATCGTGGTCGGTGCAGGCTCGGCAGGCTGCATCGTGGCCAGCCGCCTGAGCGAAAGCGGACGCCATACCGTGCTCCTGATCGAGGCCGGCGGCGAGGACAAGTCGTTCTGGTTCAAGATCCCCGTCGGTTACGCCAAGAGCTACTACAATCCCAAGGTCAACTGGATGTATCGCACCGAGCCCGAGCCCAATCTCGGCGGGCGGCGGATCTACGCCCCCCGTGGCAAGGTGCAGGGCGGCTCAGGCTCGATCAATGCCATGGTCTTCGTGCGCGGCGCGCGACAGGATTTCGACGACTGGCGCAACGCCGGGAACCCCGGCTGGGGCTTCGACGATGTGCTGCCTTTCTTCCGCAAGCTGGAAACCCACGCTCGCGGGGAAAGCCCGTGGCACGGCGCGAGCGGCCCCATCCATGTGACCCCCATGCGTGGCGCGACACATCCGGTGAGCGACGCTTTCCTTAACGCCTGTGACGAACTCGGTCTCCCGCTGAACGAGGATTTCAACGGGGAGACGATCGAGGGCGCCGGCGTCTACGACGTCAACACGAGGCGCGGCCAGCGCTCGCATTCGAGCGCCGAATACCTGCGTCCGGCGCTGAAGCGCCCCAACCTCTCCATTGAGCGCCAGGCGCATGCCCGACGTTTGTTGATCGAACAAGATGGCCGGGTCTCCGGAGTCGAGGTCATGCAGCGCGGCGAAGTTCGGAGCTTTACGGCCCGCCGAGAGGTCATCCTCGCTGCCGGTGCGGTCGACACTCCGAAACTGATGCAGCTGTCAGGTCTCGGAGATGGGTGCACGCTCTTTGGTCACGGCATCGAGACCCGCAAACATCTGCCGGGCGTCGGCAAGAACCTGCAGGACCATCTCTGCGCGAGCTTCTATTATCGCTCGAGGAAACCGACGCTGAACGGCGATTTCGCCAGTCTCACCGGCCAGGCCCGCTTTGGCCTGATGTGGCTGCTAAAGCGCAGCGGTCCCTTTGCCATGAGCGTCAACCAGGCCGGCGGCTTCTTCCGCGGGACGCCTGATGAGGAGAGGCCGAACATCCAGCTCTACTTCAACCCGCTCTCCTACCGCATTCCGGACAATCCGCGGGCGGGCCTGACGCCGGAGCCCTACCCCGGCTTCCTGATCGCTTTCAACGCCTGTCGCCCGACCAGCAAGGGGACGGTGACCATCGCGTCACCCGATGCAGCAGACGCGCCCCTGATCCGCCCGAACTACCTGTCGACGGAGCGGGACATCGAGGAAGTCCTGCAGGGAAGCCGGCTGATGCGCCGGATCGCGGATGCGCGGGCGCTGTCGGATTGGGTGGAGGAGGAAGTCTCACCTTCCAAAACGGTCGACACAGACGACAAGCTGCTCGACTATTTCCGCCACAATAGCGGCTCAATCTACCACCTCTGCGGCACCTGCGCGATGGGCAGCGATCCCCGCGAAGCTGTGGTGGATGCCCGGCTCCGCGTGCACGGCGTCCCGGGGCTTCGCATCGTCGATGCCTCCATCTTCCCGAACATCACGGCGGGCAATATCAATGCGCCGACCATGATGGTCGCCGAAAAGGGTTCGGCGATGATCCTGGAAGACGCAGCTTCTGCCTGACATCGGGACATGAAAAAAGCCGGACCCAAGGGCCCGGCTTCAATTCTTACGTCGTGACCGGCCGATCAGGCGGCGACGAGAACACCGTTCAGGTTGGTGAGCTCGGCGAGATACTGCTCGAGCTTGGTGCGGTGCTCGTGATGTTCGACACCTTCCAATTCCTTGCGGGCTTCGTCGATACGCTTTGTGAGCGTGTCCGGAGCGATCTCGGCCAGCGGAACGGCAGATTCGGCAAGCAGCGTGCAGCCGGTCGGCAGGACGTCGGCAAAGCCACCGAAGACCACATACTTGGACACCTGACCGGAAGCGAGCTTCACGGTCACAACGCCCGGCTTGATGGTCGTCATGGTCGGCGCATGATTGGCCATGACGGTCATTTCGCCTTCCGTTGCCGGAATCACGACTTCGCTCACCTGTTCGGAGAGCAGAAGACGCTCGGGCGAAACGAGCTCAAAGTTGAAATTGTCGGCCATGGTCGTTCACTTCTCTGATGAAGGATGGAGCGGCACGCGAGGGTTCCCGCGTGCCGGCAGTCCCGATACTTAGGCGGCTTCGGCAGCCAGGCGCTTGGCCTTCTCGATGGCTTCCTCGATGGAGCCGACCATGTAGAAGGCGGCTTCCGGCAGGTGGTCGTAGTCGCCGTTCACCAGGCCCTTGAAGCCCTTGATCGTGTCTTCGAGAGCAACGAGCTTGCCCGGCGAACCGGTGAAGACTTCGGCAACGAAGAACGGCTGCGACAGGAAGCGCTCGATCTTGCGGGCGCGGGCAACGGTCTGCTTGTCGTCTTCCGACAGTTCGTCCATGCCCAAGATCGCGATGATGTCCTGCAGGGCCTTGTAGCGCTGCAGCGTCGACTGAACCTTACGAGCAACTTCGTAGTGCTCTTCGCCGATGATCATCGGGTCGAGCATGCGCGAAGTCGAGTCGAGCGGGTCAACGGCCGGGTAGATACCCTTTTCGGCGATCGAGCGCGACAGAACGGTCGTTGCGTCCAGGTGGGCGAACGAGGTGGCCGGAGCCGGGTCGGTCAAGTCGTCGGCAGGAACGTAGATGGCCTGAACCGAGGTGATCGAGCCCTTGGTCGTGGTGGTGATGCGTTCCTGCATCTGACCCATGTCGGTGGCGAGCGTCGGCTGGTAACCAACGGCCGACGGGATACGACCGAGCAGAGCCGACACTTCCGAACCTGCCTGGGTGAAGCGGAAGATGTTGTCGACGAAGAACAGAACGTCCTGGCCCTTGTCGCGGAAGTCTTCAGCGATCGTCAGACCGGTGAGAGCAACGCGAGCGCGCGCACCCGGCGGTTCGTTCATCTGGCCGTAAACGAGAGCGGCCTTGGAGCCTTCGCCACCGCCATGCTTGTTCACGCCCGATTCGATCATTTCGTGGTAGAGGTCGTTGCCTTCGCGGGTACGCTCACCCACGCCGGCGAAGACCGAGTAACCACCGTGCGCCTTGGCGACGTTGTTGATCAGTTCCATGATCAGAACGGTCTTGCCAACGCCGGCGCCGCCGAACAGGCCGATCTTACCGCCCTTGGCGTAAGGAGCCAGAAGGTCGACGACCTTGATGCCGGTGACGAGGATCTGGGCTTCGGTCGACTGCTCGACATAGGCCGGAGCTTCCTGGTGGATGGCGCGACGGCCTTCGGTGACCAGCGGACCGGCTTCGTCAACGGGCTCGCCGATGACGTTCATGATGCGGCCGAGCGTTTCCGGACCGACCGGAACCGAGATCGGTGCGCCCGTGTCGGTGACCGGCTGACCGCGGACGAGACCTTCGGTCGAGTCCATGGCGATCGTGCGGACCTGGTTTTCGCCGAGATGCTGCGCAACTTCGAGAACGAGGCGGTTGCCGCCGTTGTCGGTTTCCAGCGCGTTCAGGATCGGGGGCAGTTCGCCTTCGAATGCGACGTCAACGACGGCGCCGATGACCTGCGTGACCTTGCCGAGAGCACCGGCTGCGGACTTCACCGCCTTAGACTTGGGGGTAGCTGCCTTAGCCATGTATCTTACCCTCTTTCCTTAACCTCAGAGCGCTTCCGCGCCCGAAATGATTTCAATGAGTTCCTTGGTGATCTGCGCCTGACGCTGGCGGTTGTACGAAAGCGTCAGCTTGTTGATCATCTCACCGGCATTGCGCGTCGCGTTGTCCATGGCGCTCATCTTGGCGCCCATTTCACCAGCGACGTTTTCGAGCAGGGCCCGGAAAATCTGAACCGAGATGTTGCGCGGGATGAGATCCTCAAGGATCCCAGCCGCATCCGGCTCGTATTCGTAAAGCGCGGATGCACCACCCTGCGGAGCAGCTTCGGCCGGAGCGGCCGGGATGATCTGCTGGGCGGTCGGGATCTGGCTGATCACCGACTTGAACTCGGAATAGAACAGCGTGCAGACATCGAATTCGCCGCGCTCGAACATGCCGATGACCTTGCGACCGATGGCGTCTGCATTGGTGAAACCGACACGCTTCACGTCACGCAGGTCCATCCGCTCGACGATCATGCCGGCGAATTCGCGGCGAAGGCTGTCGTAGCCCTTCTTGCCAACGCAGAAGATCTTGACCGTCTTGCCCTGGGCCAGGAGCTTGCGCGCATGGTCACGGGCGAAACGGGCGATCGACGAGTTGAAACCACCGCACAGACCACGCTCGGCGGTGCAGACGACGAGCAGATGCACATCGTCCTTGCCGGTGCCGGTCATCAGACGCGGTGCGCTGTCGTCCGAACCCACGGCCTGCGCGATGTTGGCCAGGACGACACCCATGCGCTGCGAGTACGGGCGGGCAGCCTCGGCCGCTTCCTGCGCACGACGCAGCTTCGCCGCGGCGACCATCTTCATCGCCTTGGTGATCTTCTGCGTCGCCTTGACGGAGGCGATCCGGTTTTTCAGATCCTTAAGTGAAGGCATCCGTTATCCGTCCTTGGCTTGAGCCTGAATTAGGCGAAGTTCTTCGCGAAAGTATCGAGAGCGCCCTTGAGCTTGCCCTTGGTATCGTCGCTGATCGCCTTGTCGGCGCGGATCGCATCGAGGATCGCCTTGCCTTCCGAGCGGAGGTAGGAAAGGAAGCCCTGCTCGAACTTGCCGACCTGGTTGACCGGGATCTTGTCCAGGTAACCGTTGACGCCCGCGAAGATCACAGCGACCTGCTCTTCCGTCTTCAGCGGCGAGAACTGCGGCTGCTTCAGGAGTTCGGTCAGGCGAGCACCACGGTTCAGCAGGCGCTGGGTCGCGGCGTCAAGGTCTGAACCGAACTGGGCGAAGGCGGCCATTTCGCGATACTGGGCGAGTTCGCCCTTGATCGAGCCGGCAACCTGCTTCATCGCCTTGATCTGAGCGGCAGAACCAACGCGCGAAACCGACAGACCGACGTTAACGGCCGGACGAATGCCCTGATAGAACAGGTCGGTTTCCAGGAAGATCTGACCGTCGGTGATCGAGATGACGTTGGTCGGAATGAAGGCCGAAACGTCGTTACCCTGGGTTTCGATGACCGGCAGAGCGGTCAGCGAGCCGGCACCGGCAGCGTCGCCCATCTTGGCGGCGCGCTCAAGCAGGCGCGAATGCAGATAGAAGACGTCGCCCGGGTAAGCTTCGCGGCCCGGCGGACGGCGCAGCAGAAGCGACATCTGGCGGTAAGCAACAGCCTGCTTGGACAGGTCGTCGTAAGCGATCAGGGCATGCATGCCGTTGTCGCGGAAATATTCACCCATCGCGCAACCGGCGAACGGTGCGAGATACTGCATCGGAGCCGGGTCCGAAGCGGTAGCAGCGATGATGATCGAGTACTGGAGAGCGCCACGCTCTTCGAGAACCTTCACGAACTGCGCAACCGTCGAACGCTTCTGGCCGATAGCGACGTAGACGCAGTACAGCTTTTCAGCGTCCGGACCGTTGTCGTGGATGGCCTTCTGGTTGAGGAAGGCGTCCAGGATGATCGCGGTCTTGCCGGTCTGACGGTCGCCGATGACGAGCTCGCGCTGACCACGGCCAACCGGGATGAGGGCGTCGATGGCCTTCAGGCCGGTCGACATCGGCTCATGAACCGACTTGCGCGGGATGATGCCCGGAGCCTTCACGTCGACGCGCGAACGGCGGGTCGCGTTGATCGGGCCCTTGCCGTCGATCGGATTGCCAAGTGCGTCAACGACGCGGCCGAGCAGTTCCGGACCGACCGGAACGTCAACGATGGCGCCAGTCCGCTTGACGATGTCGCCTTCCTTGATGCCACGGTCGGCACCGAAAATAACGACACCGACGTTATCGGCTTCGAGGTTGAGCGCCATGCCGCGGATGCCGCCCGGGAACTCGACCATTTCGCCGGCCTGAACATTGTCGAGGCCGTAGACGCGGGCGATACCGTCACCGACGGACAGAACCTGGCCAACTTCAGAGACTTCCGCCTCTTTGCCGAAGTTCTTGATTTGATCTTTCAGAATTGCGGAAATTTCCGCGGCGCGGATATCCATCAGCCAACCTCTTTCAGTGCAAGCTTAAGGGTGGAAAGTTTGGTGCGAAGGGACGTGTCGATCTGGCGGGAGCCGACCTTGACGATCAGGCCGCCGAGCAGGGATGGGTCGACCGTGACGGAGATCGAGACTTCCTTGCCGGTAACGCCCTTAAGCGCCGCTTTCAGTTCGGTTTCCTGCTCAGCCGTAAGGGCGTGAGCAGAGGTGACGTCAGCCGTGATCTCACCCTTGTGACGGGCAACAATCTGGCGATAGGCAGCCACCATGCCAGGAACGGCAAACAGGCGGCGATTGCTTGCAACGACCTTCAGGAAGTTCAACACCAGCGCATTGAAACCGGCCTTTTCGCCGATTGCGCTAATGGCCTTGACCTGGTCTTCGGCCGTGAAGACGGGCGACTCGACCAGACGCTTGAGATCGGCGCTTTCGTCGATCATCGCCTGGAAACGGTTGAGATCGGCAGCGACGGCGTCGATGGCCCCGCCTTCGAGCGCGAGCTCGAAAAGCGACGCTGCGTAACGCTCCGCCACGCCTGAAATCACTTGGGATGCGTCTGCCACGGGCAAAAAATTCCCTGATCTTGATCCAGTCTGCCGGACACCCCACAAGAGGCATCTCAAGCTTCTGATATCGTTTTGTTTTTCCCCAAAAACACAAGCTTGCTGCACTTGCGTTTTCCGAATTTCGCGGTTCGTCTAGCATAGGAGGTCTAGACTCGCAACACGCGTATTAACGGTTTGCTCCTTGAGAGCAAGGCCTTGTGGCGTTTTTTGTCCGAAACTGCGTCAAATTGACGAGATATCCCGACGCCACCGGCCAAAACCGTTCTTCAAGTCAGACCAAAGACATAGGCGAGGGCGAGTGAGGCAATCACCGCCTGCACAACCAGAAGGAGAAGATTGCGCCAGGTGGCGCCTTGGTCGGACATGATCGACAGGATTCGTGCGAAGGTCGACAGGCCGACAGCGGCTCCAAACGCCAGATAGACGGTCGGCTGCGCGAGCAGCAGAGCCGTACCTGCGAAGCCAACGATCAGCCCGCCGATCGACCGTGCGGCGCCCAGCCCTTCCGGTCGTCCTTCGCCGGCTGTCAGCGCGAGCGCCTTCAATGTCAGCCCGGGGGCAAACAAGACAAAGCATCCGATGAGCGCTGCAGCGGCTGCGGACAAAAAGGCCAGTTGCTCGCCGAGTTCGGTGGGAAAGTAGAATTCCATGGATCAACCCGCGTGAAAGAAATCGCGCGGCTTATGCCACGAAAAGACGGCGCGCGGTATGGTCTTTGCGTCTTATTGTAAAGGTGAAGCGACCGCGGTTTGGCAACAGGATCACAGAAAGCTCTGGGGGTCGACGTCAACCTGCACCTGGATCGAGCGCCGCTCCTTTGGCCCGCGCTCCAGCATGCTGCGGACGAAGGCCTGCATGTCGCTGTTACGGCGGCCGTGCACCAGCAGCCGGAAGCGGTGACGTCCCCGGATCAGGGCTAGAGGGGCCTCAGCCGGCCCCAGGATCATGATCCCGCTTTCCTGTGGCGCTGCCTGGCGCAGTCCACGCGCATGCCCCTCGGCTTCTGCCCGGGTATCGGCAGAGACAATGATCGAAACAAGCCGACCGAAAGGCGGCAGTTGCGCCCGTTCTCGCTCCGCGATCTCGCGCTCGTAGAAGGCCGAGGCGTCGCCCGAGATGATTGCCTGCATGACGGGATGCTGCGGCTGGAAGGTCTGCAGCAGACCGAGGCTCTTGCGTCCCGTGCGTCCGGCGCGGCCCGTCACCTGCGAAAGCAGCTGGAAGGTCCGCTCGGCAGCCCGGGGATCGCCATTCGACAACCCGATATCCGCATCGATGATGCCGACCAGTGTCATCAGCGGGAAGTTATGCCCCTTGGCGACAAGCTGCGTGCCGATGACGATATCGGCCTCGCCATTGGCAATCGCCTCGAGTTCGAGACGCAGGCGTTTGACGCCACCAATATCGGAGGACAGCACAAGGGTGCGCGCATCCGGAAAATGCTTCTCGACCTCCTCGGCGATGCGCTCGACCCCTGGACCACAGGCGACGAGATGATCGAGCGTCCCACATTCCGGGCAGGCATTCGGCGTCGGTTCGTGATAACCGCATTGATGGCACTGGATCTGGCCGCGGAAACGGTGTTCGACCAGCCAGCTCGAACATTGCGGGCACTGGAAGCGGTGGCCACAGACCCGGCAGAGCGTCAGCGGCGCATAGCCACGCCGGTTCAGGAACAACAGCGCCTGCTCGCCCCGCTCCACCGCCTTGCCCACGGAACGCAGCAGAACAGGCGATAGAAAGCCGCCCCGCTCCGGCGGAGAGCGCCGCATGTCGATGAGATGCAGGTCCGGCATAGCAGCATCGGCAAAACGCGTCGGCAGATGGATGCGGGTGTAGCGGCCGGCGATACAGTTGACCTGGCTCTCCACGGAAGGCGTTGCCGAAACCAGCACGACCGGGAAGCCCGCAATGCGGGCCCGGACGACGGCCATGTCCCGCGCATTATAGAAGACGCGGTCCTCCTGCTTGAAGGCCGGATCATGCTCTTCGTCAACGATGATGAGGCCCAGATTCTCGAAGGGCAGGAAGAGCGCCGAACGGGCGCCTGCCACCACGCGGATCTCGCCGGTCGCCACCTGCCGCCAGACCTTCTCACGGGTACGGGTGGCAAGATCTGAATGCCATTCACCGGGCTTGGAGCCGAAACGGTCCTGGAAGCGCTCGAGGAAATTGGCCGTTAGCGCGATTTCCGGCAAAAGGATCAGCACCTGCTTGCCCTGCTTCAGAGTCTCGGCAATGGCCTCGAAATAGACCTCCGTCTTGCCGGACCCGGTCACGCCATCGATCAGGGAAACGGCAAAGCCGCCCTTGCGCAGGCTCTCGAGGATCTCTTCGGCGGCTTCCTTCTGCGGTCCTGCCAGCCGGCTTTCGGCATAATCAGGATCGGGAGCCGCGACCAGCGGCGGCGGCGGCAGGAAGACCTGTTCGAACACGCCCTGCTTGACGAGACCGTCGATAACGCTGGTCGAGACGCCACTTGCGTGAGCAAGCCCGCTCTTGGTCCAGGAGAGGCCATCCGCCGCCATCTCCAGCACCTTCTGCCGCGCCGGCGTCAGCCGTTCCGGCTGGTAGCCGGCATAACGCAGGCCCTCGATCATCGGCTCCGGATCAAAGGCCGCCGGTGCCCGAAGCGCCATGCGGGCCACGTAGCCGGGCGGCGACAACGTGTAGGCGGCCACCCAGTCCAAAAAGGTGCGCATGTCCTTGTCGAGCGGCGGACAGTCGAAGACCTTGGTGATCTCGCGCAGCTTCTTCGGATCGACCTTGGTGTCCTCACCCCCATCCCAGACCACACCGATCACCTGACGCGGCCCAAGTGGCACCTGCACGATCGCGCCCGGCTCCACCGTCAACCCATCGGGGACGGCATAGCTGTAGGCTGTCGGCGCGGGCATGGGCACGAGCACCGGCACCACCTTGCGGTGCGATGTCTCGAACAGCTCCCCGAACAGGCTTTTCGAATCGTCCTTCATCGGGCTGCAACTTGCCCCCAGAAGAACAGAAAGAAAACAGGCTTTCTGGAGAAGGTCGCTTTACCGGAAGTGGCCCAGCGGATCGACCGGCAGTCTGTGGACCGTGTAGTCCTCCAGCGCCTTGGTCACCTCGGCGGGATCGCCGTCGAGATCCTCGACCGGGATCAGATTGCCGACCGTGAAATCGAAGCGACCGCCGCGCTTGTTGAGAAGCTCGTAGAAGACCGTCATGTCGCGCAACTCGGTCGACCATCGGGCAAACCAGTAGAAGAGACCGGAATTGCGGGCCTTCATGTTCACCGGCAGGATCGGCAGATTGTATTTGCGCGCAAGCGAGATCGCAGAGGTTTTCCAGGGCCGCTCGTTGAGCTTGCCGTCATCCCAATAGGCGATCCGGCCGGACGGGAACAGCACCGTGGCGCGCCCCTCCTCCACAGCCCGTGTGGTGAGCTTCAGCGTTTCCCGCGCCTTGAGCTTCGACTTGTGCTCCTCGCGCCATTCGACGGGAATGATGATCTCTGCAAGCCGCGGATTGACCCGGACAGCATCTCGGTTGGCGAAGAAGGTCATGTCCGGTCGGCGGTCTTTCAGCAGGTCGTACATCGCGACACCATCTGCAATGCCTGTCGGATGGTTGCTGACCAGAATGAAGCCACCGGACGCCGGGATGCGATCGGCATGCCGGACCTGGATATCCAGGCCGAGGGCGGCACTGAGATAGTCGAAGACCTGAGGACCGGGCAGTTTCGCGACATCATTGGCAAACTGGATTGCCCTGTCATAGCGCAGCACGCTGTAAAGAAAGGGCCGCATGACCGGCCAGAGCGGATGCGCGACAAGCCTCTGTCCGCGCTCGGCAATCAGCGTGTCGACAATATGCCCGGGTCGCCCGTGAGACAGGAGCGACAGCGTGTCGGAGACACCAGCGAAAGGAGACACGAAAGAACGGCGCATCAGCAATTACCTCGCCAGATTTCCAGAGGTGTTCTGGCAGCGATGTGTGATCGGTTCATGAAGGCCCCGGCATTCGTCTTTCGTTAACCGTCTCACGCCATCGTGAACGGGTAGCCAACATGCAACAACGCGGAAGACGCAGGATTGATCCCGGCAGACGACAAACTTCTCGAAGAACGCGCTGCATGGCTGGAAAGCCTGGGCGCCGAACGAAGGCTATCTGGCAACACGGTGGAAGCCTATGAACGCGACACCCGCCAGTTTCTGCAGTTTCTTTCCGCCCATGTCGGCGGCACCGTGAAGATCGACGACGTCAAGGCCCTGCGCCCTGCCGACCTCCGCGGCTTCCTTGCCTCTCGCCGCAAGGAAGGGGCCGGCGCCCGCTCGCTCGGTCGGCATCTCGCCGGCCTGCGTTCATTCCTGCGCCATCTCGAGCGCAAGGGGCTGGTCAACGCTGCCGGAGCAAGCGCCATCCGCTCGCCAAAACAGCCGAAGTCGCTTCCCAAGCCACTCAGCGGCAGTCAGGCGCTGAACGTCGTCAATATCGATACACAGATGCACGACGAGCCGTGGATTGCCGCCCGTGATGCAGCCGTGCTGTCTCTGCTTTATGGCTGCGGCCTTCGTATCTCCGAGGCACTCGGACTGACACCCGATGTTTTCCAGGGAAGGCCGACGAGCCTTCGCATCACCGGCAAGGGTGGCAAGATGCGCCTGGTGCCGCTGCTTCCCGTCGTCATGGAGGCGGTGGAAACATACTACAAGCTCTGCCCCTATCATCTGGAGCCCGGCGCCCCTCTCTTCCGAGGCGCCCGGGGCGGCCCGCTTCAGCCGGCAATCATTCAGCGCGAGATGCAGAAGCTCCGCTCCGCACTCGGCCTGCCAGATACCGCAACGCCCCATGCCCTGCGCCATTCCTTCGCCACCCATCTTCTCGGCAGCGGCGGCGACTTGAGAACCATCCAGGAACTGCTCGGCCATGCGAGCCTGTCGACCACGCAGATCTATACCGGTGTCGACAGCGCCCGGCTTCTCGACATCTATGACCGGGCTCATCCACGGGCCTGAGACACCGGTACCCGTCCCGCGTTAACCAAGATCCTTAATCGAACGTGAGGGCGATCGCTTCTATTCTCCGCACTTCTGACAGGAGATGACATGAACGCGCACCGCCTTTTCTCGCTGCGGCCGACACTGCCGCGCCTTTCGCCGTCTGAAATCGGTCTCTGGATCGTAGGCGCGCTGCCGCTCGTTTTCCTCACCCTCCTGCTCGCGGCCCTGCTTGCCGTCAGCCCTGCCCGCGCATCAGACATTGCCTGCAACGGCGAAAACCTGCTCGTCGCCATGGAAAAGGAAAAGCCGGATGAGCTCGCGAAGATCCGCGCCGAAGCAGCCAAGGTGCCGAATGGGCAGGGCATCTTCTGGAAGGTGGAGAAAGCGGGTCTGAAGCCTTCCTATCTGCTCGGCACCATGCATGTTACCGATCCCCGGGTTCTGACCATGCCGAAGGGTGCCCGCGAGGCGGCAGCCGCTGCCGATGTCGTGGTTATCGAGTCGGACGAAATCCTGGACGAGAAGAAGGCGGCAGCCTCCCTTCTGATGCATCCCGAGCTCACCATGTTCACCGACGGCAAGTCGGTGAAGGACCACCTTGACGCTGACGAACTCCAGCGACTGGAAACCGGGCTGAAGGAGCGTGGCCTGGCGCTTGGCGCCGTTGCCAAGATGAAGCCGTGGATCCTGGCGAGCTTCGTGGCGCTCCCGGCCTGCGAACTCTCCCGCAAGGCGGCGGGCGCCTCCTTCCTGGACAAGCAGATTGCCAAAGATGCCGTCGCCGCGAATAAGCCAGTGGCCGGCCTCGAAACGCTGGTCGAGCAGCTGGAAGCCATGGCCGACCTGCCCGTAGATTTCCATTTCAAGGCGCTGATCGAGACGATCGAACTCGGTGACAAGATGGAAGACGTCATTGAGACGATGACGGAGCTTTACATCGCTGGCGACATCGGCATGACCATGCCGTTGCTGAAGACCGTTGCTCCCACAGCCGCCGGGGAAGACGAGAGCGCCTATGCCGCCTTCGAGAGCCGCATCGTGCGCGACCGCAATCTCGTTATGGCCGAAGGCAGCAAGCCACATCTGGAGAAGGGCAATGCCTTCATCGCAGTCGGTGCGCTGCATCTGCCGGGCGAGGAGGGTCTCGTCGAACTGATCCGCAAACAGGGCTACACCGTCACGCGGCTCGACGGCTGACGCTTTTTGCTGCCGCAAAACGCTTGAGGAAGGTCTTTACGATCAGCTTGTGGAATGGTGTGACGACGAGAATGTAGATCCTGCCGAATAGATTGTGTCGCTGAACGAGTGTCGTCAGCGACACATGCTGATGACGGGCGCCCTCCGGCTCGACAGCAACGATGATCCTGAAATCGAGATGCTTGTCGTTGAAGCCAAGCAGGACATGGCGGTCGTCATGCGCCAGGACCGGAAAACCGCCGATCCTATCCTGGCCCGTGAGTTCCAGTTCAGCGGATTTAAGCCCGAAAAGACCGACGAGCCGGTTGCGAATCTTGAGCAGAGCGCCGACCCAGCGCGGCGCCCGCCCCATCAACTCACCCGCAACCTCCATCGGTACGAGATCGTTTCGATCGAGGCGGACAGCGTAGCTATCGGCCCAATCGGCGTCGGGGAGGTCCGGATGCGGAAGCGTGACACGCTGTTCTACGACGAGACCCATCCGCCCTCCCATTCCGTCACCCCCGCGTCATGCGCGTCGCAACCGGCGTCTTCCAGTAGAACTGGTGTATCAGAAGCGCCAGGATGTGTACTGCGATCAAAAGCCACATCAGGCTTTTCAGCGGACCGCCATGCATGAAGCCGGCCGTCTGGTTGCCAAAATAGTAAGCGCCGATGCCGCTGAACGGAATGAGGAAGAAGAGCGCATAGAAGGTGCCATGCGCCAGTTTGGCAAAGAGCTGCAAGAGCGGCGGCTCTTCGGCCGGCGCTGGTGGTGCACCGCGGGTCAGTCGGATCGCCAGGCGAACGAGCCCGAGACAGAGGACCGCGATCCCGACATAGGCGTGAATGTTGGCGAAGGTCAGGTTTTCCGCGGAAGGCACTTCACCGCGTTCATAGGCTTCGGCAACCTCCTCCATCGCCTCGGCGAAGATAAGATTGAACAGGATGAGCAGAGCCATCAGCCAGTGGAGGGCCTTTTGCGGGATCGAATAGGAGGCGGGCGTTACGGCAGCCATGGATCATTGCCTTTCGTGGATCGAAGGGAGACATCGCCATGACATGATAAAGGCCGCCGCTCGGGGTACAAGCGACGGCCTTCAACCTTACCGAAATATAATAATTGACCTATGTTAGGTCTGGCCCTGTCACATGTGCAGCGGCTTGAAGAAGGTCGCCAGCGCAGCTTCCTTCACGGCTTCCGACATCGTCGGATGGGCGTGGCAGGTGCGACCGAGATCTTCGGACGAACCACCGAATTCCATCAGCACGGCAGCCTCATGGATCATCTCGCCAGCGCCGAGCCCGATGATGTGCACGCCGAGAACACGATCCGTGTCCTTGTCGGCGAGAACCTTGACGAAGCCATCGGAGGCGAGCATGGCGCGGGCACGACCATTTGCCGTGAACGGGAACTTGCCGACCTTGTAGGCGACGCCTGCAGCCTTCAGCTCTTCCTCGGTCTTGCCGACGGAGGCGACTTCCGGCTGAGTGTAGACGACGCCCGGGATGACGTCGTAATTCACGTGGCCATGCTGGCCGGCGAGGATTTCGGCGAGCGCCACGCCCTCGTCTTCCGCCTTGTGGGCGAGCATCGGACCCTTGACCACGTCGCCGATGGCATAGATGCCGGCGACATTGGTGCGATAGTGACCGTCGATTTCGACGCGGCCACGGTTATCGAGCGCAACGCCGGCTTCTTCGAGGCCGAGGCCAGCGGTATAGGGCTTACGGCCGGTGGCGACGAGCACGACATCGGCTTCCAGCGTCTGGGCTTCACCGCCCTTGACCGGCTCGAATGTCACCTTGGCGCCCTCACCCGACTTCTCGACGCCGGTCACCTTGGCACCGAGGTTGAACTCGATGCCCTGCTTGGCGAGGATGCGCTGGAACTGCTTGGAGACTTCGCCGTCCATGCCGCCGAGGATCGTGTCGAGATATTCGACCACGGTGACCTTGGCGCCGAGGCGCGACCAGACCGACCCGAGCTCGAGACCGATGACGCCGCCGCCGACGACGATCATCTTGCCCGGAACCTTGTCGAGCGCGATACCGCCGGTCGAGGAGACGATGATCTTCTCATCGATATCGACATTGACGCCCGGAATGCCGGCGACGTCGGAGCCGGTCGCGATGACGACGGACTTGGCCTCGACCTCCTGCGTCTCGCCCTTGTCGTTCGTGACGGAGAGCCTGCCCTCTCCCAGGACCTTTCCGGTCCCTGTGAGGACGTCGATCTTGTTCTTTTTCATCAGGCCGGCCACGCCACGTGAAAGGCGATCCGCGACCTTGCGCGATCGCGATCAGCTGGCCGCGGCTGCCCGGCAGCGCGGCATCGACGTGCCGAGTTCCTGCATCCCGTACATCTGGTAGATGAAATTGGGCTGGAGGTTGAAGGTCTCGTACACGAACTCGCGGTAGTTGTCGGCGCTGAGCAGGATATCCCACAGCGGCCAGCCGGCGAAGGCCGGGTTCTCTTGCAGACGCGCCAGCAGGCGCTGCAACAGCCCATCGCCCATCGGCTCACCGGCCTTGTGAAAGGCGTCCAGCCAGAGCAGCAGGCTGGCCGGCCGGTCCAGCCGCTCCGGCGCGGCGTCGAACACCTCGCGCAGCAGGTAGTCCTGCGTTTCGACCGGCGAGAGATAGCGCGCGGGCGGCCGCGCCTGGTAAGCCTCGGCCAGCCGGCGGCGGGCCGGGCCGGACAGGAGCTTGACGTGGTAGTAGTCGAGCTTGGGGAACAACCCGTGCAGGGCCAGGGTGACGTGCTGGCCTTGCTGCCACAGGTCATAGGGCAGGCGCTCCAACTCGTTTTTGGTGATCACCACCACGTGTCGCCCGGCCTGCGCCCGCGCTTGCTGCACCTCGTAGC
>OGCL01001298.1_pt1 | contig 21978 bp, 23 predicted proteins | sample 1570041 | NCBI WGS metagenome assembly OGCL01 (sample SAMN06266162, study PRJEB24511) | hot springs metagenome | isolation source: Hot spring water | place: South Africa: Limpopo | collected 2015-06-22
AGCCCGGACTTTCCTCCCCCTTCTTGCGAAGGCAGCGACTGTCCGATCGACTCTCCGCCGGCAAGGTTAACGGCCCGCGCCTGATAGAACAAGCTCAAGCATCTTTCTGCCGCTCCAGCGCCACCTGATAGAGCAGGTTCTTGCGCACCCCGGTGATCTCCGCCGCCAGGGCCGCCGCGCGCTTGAGCGGCATCTCGCCGAGCAGCAGGTCGAGCACCCGAAGCGCCTCGGCGCTGACCGCCTCCTCACCTTCCGGCGCCTGCCAGCCGGCCACCAGCACCACGCACTCGCCACGCTGCTGGTTGGCATCCGCCGCCACCCAGGCCGCCAGTTCGGCCAGGGGCAGGCCCTTTAGCGTCTCGAAGGTCTTGGTCAGTTCCCGGGCCAGCAAGGCCGGGCGCTCATCACCAAACACCGCCTGCATATCCTGCAGGCATTCGAGAATGCGATGGGGCGCCTCATAGAAGATCAGAGTGCGCGGCTCTTCGCGCACCTGCTCCAGCCGCGCTCGGCGCCCGGCGGCCTTGGCCGGCAGAAAACCCTCGAAGATAAAGCGATCGGAGGGCAGACCGGCCGCCGACAGGGCGGCGATCAGGGCGCAGGCCCCGGGCACCGGCACCACCGTCACACCGGCGGCACGGGCCTGGCGCACCAGGTGATAGCCCGGATCGGATATCAGCGGCGTGCCGGCATCGGAAATCAGCGCCACATCCTCCCCGGCCTGCAGGCGGGCGATAAAGCGCCCACCCTGATCCCGCTCGTTATGCTCATGGCAGGCCGCCAGGGGCGTTGCGATACCGAAATGCTGCAGCAGGCGCGCCGAATGCCGGGTGTCCTCGGCGGCGATCAGGGCAACGCTACGCAACACCTGCAGCGCCCGGGCACTGATGTCATCCAGATTACCGATGGGAGTCGCCACGACATAGAGACTGCCCAAAGGCGCATTGGCAGCAGGAGAAGGGTTCACGGCACGGGCCTCAGGTATCGACAAGACGCGCATTGTAACGGGTTTCCACGCGCCAAGATCGCACCCGCGCCTGGGCTTGGGTACAATTCGCCGCTCATTTGATCAAGTATCAGGAACGCTTACATGATCACCCGCCTGCGCCCCCTCACCGCCTTCTGCCTGGCCGGCCTGCTCGCCGCCTGCGCCAGCGCCCCGTCCTCGAACCTGGGCGAACTGCCCCGCACGCCCCAGGCCAGCATCGAGCAGATGCTGCAGCAGGCCGGTGACAGCCATTCGGCGCAGGCGCAACTGCTGCGCCTGAGCGCCGCCGACCTGGCCTACCAACAGGGCAACCAGGCCCGCGCCGGCAGCATTCTGCAGCAGGTGCAACTGGACAGCCTGGCGCCGGCGCAGCAGATTTTCGCCGCCACCCTGCGTGCCGAACTGGCACTGGCCGCAGACAAACCCAAGACTGCCATGAGCGCCCTGGCCCACCCCAGCTTCGAACGCCTCGGCGAATTGCCACTGCCCCAGCAGGTGCGCAGCCAACTGGTACGCGCCCGCGCCCTGCAGGCCACCGAACAACCCCTGGCAGCCGCCCGTGAGCGCGTGTTTGTCGCCCCGCTCCTGAGCGGCGCCAGCGCCCAGGACAACCATGAAAGCATCTGGAACCTGGTGTCCAACCTGCCCGCCAGCCAGCTGCGCAGCACCCAGGATGACGACCTCAGCGGCTGGCTGAGCCTGGCCCGGGCCGCCAAGAGCGGCGCCACCCTGGAACAACAGAAACAGGCCATCGACCAGTGGCTGGCCCAGCACCCGGATCACCCGGCCGCCCAGCAATTGCCCCAGGCCCTGATCGACCTGCGCAAACTGTCCAGCCAGCCGCTCAGCGAAATCGCCCTGCTGCTGCCCCAGGACGGTCAGCTGGCCAGTGTCGCCCGCGCCCTGCGCGACGGCTTCCTGGCGGCCCACTACCAGGCCCAGCAGGCCGGACAGAACCCACCCAATATCCAGCTGTTCGACAGCGCCCGCATCGTTTCGCTGGACGACTTCTATCGCCAGGCCCAGGCCAGCGGCGTGCAATTGGTGGTCGGCCCCCTGGAGAAGCCCCTGGTCAATCAGCTCAGCAGCCGCGAACAACTGCTCATCACCACCCTGGCCCTGAACTACAGCGAGGGTGCCCAGGAAGGCCCCAGCCAGCTGTTCCAGTTCGGCCTGGCCGCCGAGGATGAAGCCCGCGAGGTTGCCCGCCGCGCCTGGGCCGACGGCCATCGCCGCGCCGTGGCCCTGGTGCCACGCGGCGAGTGGGGCGAGCGCGTACTGAATGCCTTCCGCCAGAGCTGGGGCGCCCAGGGCGGCAGCCTGCTCGGCGCCGAATACGTGGACCAGCCAGTGGAGCTGGCCAAGCAGATTGCCGAGCTGTTCCAGCTGCGTCAGAGTGAGGCCCGCGCTCGTCGCCTGCAGAATACCCTGGGCAGCGCCGTGGCCACGGCGCCGTCGCGGCGCCGCGACGTCGACTTTATCTTCCTCGCCGCCACCCCGCAGCAGGCCCAGCAGATCAAGCCGACCCTGGCCTTCCAGTACGCCGGCGATGTGCCGGTCTACGCCACCTCGCACCTGTATACCGGCAGCCACGACCAGGCCCAGCTGCTCGACATGCAGGGCATCCAGTTCTGCGAAACCCCCTGGCTGCTGAATGCCGACGACCCGCTGCGCCAGCAGGCCAGCAGCCAGTGGCCGCAAGCCGCCGGCAGCCTCGGCCGGCTGTATGCCATGGGCGTCGATGCCTACCGCCTGGCGCCGCGCCTGAGCCAGCTCAAGGCCCTGCCCGAGAGTCGTATCGAAGGCCTGTCGGGCAACCTGAGCCTGACCCCGAGCCAGCGCGTGCAGCGTGCCCTGCCCTGGGCCGAGTTCCGCGACGGCCAGGTCGTGCGCCTGCCCGACAGCAGCCTTTGAGCCCGGACACACGCCAGGCCAGCGGCCAGGCTGGCGAAGCCCTGGCCCTGGCGCACCTGCAACAGCAAGGCCTGCGCCTGCTGGCGCAGAACTGGCGATGCAAGGTTGGCGAGCTCGATCTGGTCATGCTCGACGGCGCTACAGTAGTATTCGTAGAAGTTCGCTATAGGCGCCATAGCGCCTGGGGCGGCGCGATCGCCAGCATAGACGCGCGCAAACGTGAGAAACTGGCGCGCGCCGCCAGCTACTTCCTGCAGCAACAAACGCGCTGGGCCCACTCCCCCTGTCGCTTCGATGTAATTGCCATCGACGCCGTGGAACCTCTGCGGCTGAACTGGATTCAAAATGCCTTTGACACCTGAACTGGCACCCTACTGAAGGTCATTCCCCCATGGATATGCAAGCCCGCATTCGTCAACTCTTCCAAGCCAGCATCGACACCAAGCAGCAGGCCATGGAAGTTCTGGTGCCCTATATCGAACAGGGCAGTCAGGTCATGGTTCAGGCCCTGCTCAGCGAAGGCAAGATCCTGACCTGCGGCAATGGCGGCTCGGCCGGCGACGCCCAGCACTTCTCCTCCGAACTGCTCAACCGCTTCGAGCGCGAACGCCCGAGCCTGCCGGCCATCGCCCTGACCACCGACAGCTCGACCATCACCTCGATCGCCAACGACTACAGCTACAACGAGGTGTTCTCCAAGCAGATCCGCGCCCTGGGCCAGCCCGGCGACGTGCTGCTGGCGATTTCCACCAGCGGCAACTCGGCCAACGTGATCCAGGCCATCCAGGCCGCCCACGACCGCGAAATGACCGTGGTTGCCCTGACCGGCCGCGACGGCGGCGGCATGGCCTCACTGCTGCTACCCGAGGATGTGGAAATCCGCGTCCCGGCCAAAGTCACCGCACGCATCCAGGAGGTTCACCTGCTGGCCATCCACTGCCTGTGCGACCTGATCGACAGCCAACTGTTTGGGAGTGAAGAATGATCCGTACGCCCCTGCTTCTCGTCACCCTGGCCCTGAGCCTGATCCTGGCCGGCTGCGGCAACCGCAGCATCGGCAACAAGATCGATGACCAGTTTCTCGGCCCCAACGTCAGCAACAGCATCAGCCGCGCCCATGCCGATCTGACCAGCCCGACCTCGCGCATCATCGTCACCAGCTATAACGGCGTGATCCTGCTGGCCGGCCAGACGCCCCGCGCCGAACTCAAGCAACTGGCCGAGCAGACCGCCCAGCGGGTCAACGGGGTCAGCAAGATCCACAACGAGCTGCAGGTGGGCCGCCCCACCTCGCTGCTGGTGCGCAGCAACGACTCCCTGCTGACCAGCCGCATCAAGACCCAGATGCTGGCCGACAGCAGCGTGCCCTCGGCACGCATCAAAGTGATCACCGAAAACGGCATCGTCTACATGATGGGCCTGGTCACCCGCGCCGAGGCCCACAACGCCACCGCGCTGGTGCAGAGCGTATCCGGTGTGCAGAAGATCGTGCGGCTGTTCCAGTACACCAACTGAGCCAGGCAGCCACACAAAAAAACGGGCGCCCGAGGCGCCCGTTTTTTTGTATCCGTCAGATCACAGCCTACTTGACCACCTTGAGGCTGGGTCGCCCACTGGGCCGCGGTGGCTCGCTGTCGGGCGGCCCTTGATCATCCGCCTCGGCAACGTCCTCCTCTTCCAGGGCTGCCGACTCTACCTCAAAGACCATGCCCTGACCGTTCTCCCGGGCATAGATGGCCAGCACCGCACCACTGGGGATATACAGGCTCTGCGGCACCCCGGCAAAGCGCCCCTCGAAGCTGATCGCCTCGTTGTCCATATGCAGATGACGCACGGCACTGGGCGATACGTTGAGCACGATCTGCCCATCACTGGCAAAGCCGGCCGGCACCTGCACCCCGGCGAACTCGGCATTGACCAGCAGATGCGGGGTGCAGTCGTTATCCACTATCCACTCATAGAGCGCACGGACCAGATAAGGACGACTCGACTTCATCACAACCTCCGGGGCTAGCGCATATCACGTTCGACGGCGGACAGGCTCGCACGAAACGCCTCGCGGGCAAACTGTCGATCCATATAGTCGAGCAGTGGCTTGGCCTGCCTGGGCAACTCGATGCCCAGCACCGGCAGACGCCAGAGAATCGGCAACAGGCAGCAATCCACCAGGCTCAACTCCTCACTGAGGAAGTATGGCTTGTCCGCGAACAAGGGTGAAACCCCAGTCAGGCTTTCGCGCAATTCCTTGCGCGCCAGGGCCCGAGCCGGCTCCTTGCTGCGCGGATCGAGAATCAGATCGACCTGGGCACACCAGTCGCGCTGAATACGATGGATCAGCAGACGACTGTTGGCCCGTGCTACCGGATACACCGGTAACAGCGGCGGATGGGGGTAGCGCTCATCCAGGTATTCCATGACCACGGTCGACTCATACAGCGCCAGATCGCGATCCACCAGGGTCGGCAGACTGGCGTAGGGATTGACCTCCAGCAGGGCGGACGGGCATTTGCCCGGCAGCACATCGGTGATTTCGGCGCTGACACCCTTCTCGGCGAGCACAAGGCGCACACGGTGGGAATAGTGGTCGGCGGGGTCGGAGTAGCAGGTCAACCGGTTGGCTACCGCCATGGCGATCCTCCTCGCGTTTGGGAATTCTTGAGAAACAGAAAAACTGCCGGGAGCAATCTTGCCGTCACCGGCCACGGCCGAAGGGTGGCCGCCAGGGATGGCGAGACAGAAACGCTGCCGTGAACAGTTTCTCACGTCGCAGACAGCAGCCCCGAAAGGCCGGCCCGCAGAATATGGCAGGACAGAAAAACCTGCGCGCCCATATAGGGCGCGCAGGTCAGCAACAAAGCGGCAACGACTTAGTGCACGTCCTTCCAGTACTCACGCTTGAGCAGGTAGGCGAACACGAAGAAGAAGGCCAGGTACAGCAGCACATAGGTGCCGATGCGCTGGGACTCAAGCTTGACCGGGTTGGCCGAGTAGGCAAGGAAGCTCACCAGGTTCTTGACCTTCTCGTCGAACTCTTCGGCGCTCAGCTTGCCACTGTTGGGCTCGACCACCAGCTGGTCACAGGCCTCATGGGTGATCGGCGTGCCGGTCAGCGGGTCGAACTGCTTCTTGCCATTCTCGACCACCTGCACCTGCTTGCAACCCAGGTACTGCTTGCCCTGCAGGGAAACCAGCACGTTCGGCATGCCCACATTGGGGAAGACCTTGTTGTTGGCACCCATGGGGCGCGCCGGGTCGTCATAGAAGGTGCGCAGGTAGGTGTACAGCCAGTCGTTGCCACGTACGCGGGCCACCAGGGTCAGGTCGGGCGGCGCGGCACCGAACCACTTCTTGGCATCGGCCGGAGTCATGCCGATCTTCATATGGTCGCCGATGTTGGCGCCGGTGAAGACCAGGTTGTCCAGCATGATCTCATGGGGGATGCCGAGGTCATCAGCCACGCGCTCGTAACGCTGGTACTGGGCCGCATGGCAACCCATGCAGTAGTTGGCGAAGGTACGCGCGCCATCCTGCAGGGCAGCCTTGTCGCGCAGGTCGATCTGTACCTTGTCCAGCGGATAGTTGCTGGCAGCACCCAGGGCCAGAGCCGGCAGGGCAGCAATCACAAATGCAGCAAAGAGCTTTTTCATCAGCCAGTCACCCTTTCCGGAACCGGTTTGGTCTTTTCCATCCTGGTGTAGAACGGCATCAGGATGAAATACGCGAAGTACAGGATGGTGCACACCTGCGACAGCAGGGTACGGCCCGGGGTCGGCGACAGCACGCCCAGCACGCCCAGGATCACGAAGGAGATGCAGAACACCACCAGCCAGACCTTGCTCATCCAGCCCTTGTAGCGCATGGACTTGACCGGGCTACGGTCCAGCCACGGCAGGACGAACAGCACGGCAATGGCGGCGCCCATGGCGATCACGCCCAGCAGCTTGTCCGGCACCGCACGCAGAATCGCGTAGAACGGGGTGAAGTACCACACCGGAGCGATGTGCTCAGGGGTCTTGAACGGGTTAGCCGCCTCGAAGTTCGGCTTCTCCAGGAAGTAACCACCCATTTCCGGGAAGAAGAACAGCACGAAGCAGAACACGAACAGGAACACCACCACGCCGACGATATCTTTCACGGTGTAGTAAGGGTGGAAGGCGATGCCGTCCAGCGGCTTTCCGTTCTCATCCTTCAGCTTTTTGATATCGACGCCGTCAGGGTTGTTCGAACCCACTTCATGCAGGGCCAGGATGTGCAGCACCACCAGGCCGAGAATCACGATCGGCAGGGCTACCACATGCAGGGCGAAGAAGCGGTTCAGGGTGATGCCGGAGATCAGGTAGTCACCACGGATCCACTGGGTCAGGTCCGCGCCGATCACCGGAATGGCCCCGAACAGGGAGATGATCACCTGGGCACCCCAGTAGGACATCTGGCCCCAGGGCAGCAGGTAGCCCATGAAGGCTTCAGCCATCAGCATCAGGTAGATCAGCATGCCGAAGATCCACACCAGCTCGCGCGGCTTCTGGTAGGAGCCATAGAGCAGACCGCGGAACATGTGCAGGTAGACCACCACGAAGAACGCCGAGGCGCCGGTGGAGTGCATGTAACGCAGGATCCAGCCGTACTCCACGTCACGCATGATGTATTCGACCGAGGCAAAGGCCTCTTCCGCCGAGGGGGTGTAGCTCATGGTCAGCCAGACGCCGGTGACGATCTGATTGACCAGCACCAGCAGGGCCAGGGAGCCGAAGAAATAGAAGAAGTTGAAGTTCTTCGGGGCGTAGTACTTGGACAGATGGTCTTCCCACATCTTGGTCGCGGGGAAGCGGGCATCAACCCATTCCATGAATTTGCTCATTAGGCTTGCTCCTGATCCACACCGACGATGATCACGTCATCGGACTCGTATGAGTGCGGCGGTACCGGCAGGTTCAGCGGTGCCGGCTGCGCCTTGTACACACGGCCTGCCAGGTCGTAGCGCGAGCCGTGGCAGGCGCAGAAGTAGCCGCCGACCCAGTCGGCACCGAGGTCGACCGGAGCGACTTCCGGACGGAAGGTCGGCGAGCAGCCCAGGTGGGTACACAGACCAACCAGCAGCAGCACTTCCGGCTTGATCGAACGGGTCTTCGGATCGACATAGCTGGGCTGCTCGGACGCCTGGGAGTCGAAGTCAGCCAGTTGCGACTCGATCTTGCCCAGGTTGCTGAGGATTTCCTCGGTACGGCGCACGATAAACACCGGCTGTCCGCGCCACTCGGCCACCATCTGCTGGCCAGGCTCGATCTTGCTGACGTTCACCTTTACCGGTGCCCCGGCAGCCTTGGCCTTGGCGCTCGGGAACCAGGACCCCACGAACGGGACCGCGGCACCCACCGCTCCTGCAGCACCCACCACCGAGGTGGCTGCTACCAGAAAGCGACGCCGGCCTGCATTCACGCCGTCATTGCTCATTCAGTCGTCTCCCATCAGCTTTATGGCCTTTTAACCAGGCCTTACTAGGTAAGTTTCAAATCGCAAAAAAAGTTGCCGAATGGTAAAGAAAAGCCCCTTTTCTGACAAGGTAATTACCGCCCTACTTCACGCGCAACACCTTGCAATTCACGGCGTACAGGGCTGCGGCATGATGCCGCATAGAAAAATACCACCCATAAAAAAAGCCCAGTTCCAACAAGGAGACTGGGCTTTTTTGACTCGAAAGCGAATTAACGCTTGGAGTACTGAGGACGCTTACGCGCTTTACGCAGACCAACTTTCTTACGCTCGACTTCACGGGCATCGCGAGTCACGTAACCGGCCTTGCGCAGAGCAGGACGCAGCGCTTCGTCGTAGTCCATCAGGGCGCGGGTGATGCCGTGGCGGATAGCACCAGCCTGACCACTTACGCCGCCACCGATAACGGTAACGAAGATATCGAACTTCTCGGCCATCTCAACCAGCTCCAGCGGCTGACGAACTACCATGCGGGCAGTTTCGCGACCGAAGAAGGTGTCGAGAGTGCGATTGTTGATGGAGATCTTGCCAGTACCAGCACGCAGGAAAACGCGAGCGGTTGCAGTCTTGCGACGGCCAGTGCCGTAATTTTGAGTCGCCGACATAATGAACTATTCCGTTAAATCTTCAGTTCTTGGGGCTGCTGAGCAGTATGGGGGTGAGCAGCGCCCGCATAGACTTTCAGCTTACGGTACATGTCGCGACCCAGCGGGTTCTTCGGCAGCATGCCTTTAACCGCGGTCTCGATCACGCGCTCAGGGGCTTTGGCGATCAGCTTCTCGAAGCTGATTTCCTTGATGCCGCCCGGGAAACCGGAGTGGGAGTAGTACATCTTGTCGCTGGTCTTGGCACCGGTTACACGCACCTGCTCGGCATTGATCACAACGATGTAGTCGCCGGTATCAACGTGCGGGGTGTATTCGGGCTTGTGCTTGCCGCGCAGACGGCTGGCGATTTCGGTAGCCAGACGACCCAGGGTCTGGCCGGCAGCGTCGATGACGTACCAATCGCGCTTTACTGTTTCCGGTTTAGCAGTAAAAGTTTTCATTCTTTATAGCCTCAGGGGCCGCCCTGACAAATAAGACGGCGGATCTTACTGAATAGTGCGTACTCTGACAAGGTCAGAGGCAGCCGAACACAGACGCTATCGGGGGCTCGGGTCAGCGCGTCCGGGGTACGGCAAGATTCTTCGGCAGGCGGCGCATCACTTCCACTGCAGAAAGAGGTGCGCAATTATGCAGATCGCCAGAAAAAATTCAACCCAATTATGCCAACCCGCTCAAGGAGCCTGCCATGCACTACCGCCAACTGGGCCACACGGATATCAGGGTCAGCGCCCTCTGCCTGGGCAGCATGACCTGGGGCGAACAGAACCAGGCCGACGACGCCTTTGCCCAGATCGACCGCGCCAAGGCCTACGGGGTGAACTTTATCGACACCGCCGAGATGTATCCGGTGCCACCTCGGGCGCAGACCTACGGCCGCACCGAACAGATTATCGGCGACTACCTGCAAAAACATGGCACGCGCAGTGACTGGGTACTGGCCAGCAAGATCGCCGGCCCCGGCAACGGCATCGGCTATATCCGCGACGGCCAGCTCAAGCATAACCGCGCCCATATCGCCGCAGCCGTGGACGCCAGCCTCAGACGCCTGCAGACCGACTGGATCGACCTGTATCAACTGCACTGGCCGGAGCGGCCAACCAACTACTTTGGCCAGCTTGGCTACCAGCATCAGGAAAGCGACTTCACCCCACTGGAGGAAACCCTGCAGGCCCTGGACGAGCAGGTCAAAGCCGGCAAGATCCGCCAGATCGGCCTGTCCAACGAAACCCCCTGGGGCACCATGAAACTGCTGCAACTGGCCGAGCAGCGGGGCTGGCCGCGCATGGTCTCGATCCAGAACCCCTACAACCTGCTTAACCGCAGCTTTGAAGTGGGCCTGGCGGAAATCGCCATGCGCGAGCAATGCGGCCTGCTGGCCTACTCACCCCTGGCCTTCGGCATGCTCAGCGGCAAGTACGAGGGCGGCGCGCGCCCGGCTGGTGCGCGCCTGAGCCTGTACAGCCGCTTTTCACGCTACACCAACCCACAGGCCGAAGGCGCCTGCGCCCGCTATGTCGCCCTGGCCCGCGAGCACAGCCTCGATCCTGCGCAAATGGCCCTGGCATTCGTGACCGCACAGCCCTTCGTCACCAGCAATATCATCGGCGCCACCAGCCTGGCACAACTGGACTGCAACCTGGCCAGCAGCAAACTGAAGCTGTCTGCCGAAGTACTGGAGGGCATCGAGGCCATTCACCGGGCCCAGCCCAACCCGGCGCCCTGATAGCAGGAAGCCCGGCTTGGCCGGGCTTCCCTGGTTACGCCTGGATCACAGCGAGCGCGCAATGATCTCTTTCATAATCTCGTTGGTGCCGGCGTAGATGCGCTGCACCCGTGCGTCGGCCCAGGCCCGGGCCACCGGGTATTCCCACATATAGCCGTAGCCACCGTGCAGCTGCACGCACTCATCCAGCACCTTGCACTGCAGATCAGTGCCCCAGTACTTGAGCATGGCTGCCGTCGGCACATCCAGTTTCTTGTTCAGGTGCAGCTCCAGGCAGCGGTCGACGAACACCCGGCCCACCTGGATCTCGGTGGCCATCTCGGCCAGCTTGAAGCGGGTGTTCTGGAAATCCGCCACCGGCTTGCCGAAGGCCTTGCGCTCGCGGGTGTAATCCAGGGTCCACTTGAGCGCCGCCTCGGCCGAGGCCAGGGCGCCGACGCCCACGGTCAGACGTTCCTGGGGCAACTCCTGCATCAGGTAGGCGAAGCCCATGCCCGCCTGGCCCAGCAGGTTTTCCTTGGGCACCCGCACATCCTGGAAGAACAGCTCGGAGGTGTCCTGGGCCTTCATGCCGACCTTCTCCAGGCGTTTGCCCTTGGAGAAGCCAGGCGTGCCGGCCTCCACCAGGAACAGGCTGGTGCCCTTGGCCCCGGCCTTGGGGTCGGTCTTGGCCACCACGATGACCAGATCGGCCAGCCAGCCATTGGTGATAAAGGTCTTCGAGCCGTTGATCACATACTCGTCACCATCCAGCACCGCGGTGGTCTTGACCCCCTGCAGGTCGGAGCCGGCACCCGGCTCGGTCATGGCGATGGCAGTGACCATCTCGCCGCTCACCAGCTTGGGCAGGTAGTGCTGTTTCTGCGCCTCGCTGCCGTAATGCAGGATGTAGGGCGCGACGATGTCCGAGTGCAGGGAGAAGCCGATGCCGGTCAGGCCCAGGCGACCGACCTCCTCGATCACCACGGCGCTGTAGAGGAAGTCCGCCGACATGCCGCCATACTCCTCGGGGATATGCGAGCAGAGCATGCCCGCCTCGCCGGCCTTGTTCCACAGCGCGCGGTCGATATGCCCATCCTTCTCCCACTGGGCGTGGTAGGGCACTGCCTCCTGCTCAAGGAACTTGCGCACGCTGTCGCGAAACTGTTCGTGCTCGGAGCTGAAAATCGTTCTGGGGATCATGGCTACACCTGCGAAATGGGCATTGGGAAAACTGGCCTCGACTTTAGCCAAGCAAACGCTTGGTCACACTGGACACAAAGGACAAAAAATAAGACGATCCAGCCAGACAATGACCGCTTAGCCTTTAAAAGAATCATAGCCATGCCCAGCAAACCCGCAGCCGCCCGCCTGCATCGCGTCAGCATCCTGGCCACCGACGGCGTCTTCGCCTCCACCCTGATGCAGGCCAAGGACTTCTTCCATATGGCCAGCCTGCGCTTCGGCAAGCAGCAGGGTCAGGGCCTCACGCCCAGCTTCCAGATCAACCTGGTCAGCCCGGATGGCCAACCAGTGCGCAGTTTCAGTGACGTACGCCTGGCGGTGGACGGCCCGCTGGACGAGGCCGAACTGATCATCCTGCCGGCCTTCTGGGACGATTTCGACGCTCTGCGCCAGCGCCATCCCCAGGTGCTGGACTGGCTACGCCAGCGCCACGCTGCTGGCAGCCTGATCTGCGGCGAAGCCACCGGGGTGTTCTGGATGGCCCAGGCCGGCCTGCTCGACGGCAAGGAAGCGACCACCTACTGGCGTTTCTTCAACGAATTCGCCGAGCGCTTTCCCCAGGTACTGCTCAACCAGGACAAGCACCTGTCGGATGCCGACAACCTGTATTGCGCCGGCGGCGTCACCTCGGCCTGCGACCTGTATATCTACCTGATCGAGCGCTTCTGCGGCGCCAGCGTGGCCCAGGGCGTGGCCCGCGACATCCTCTACGAGGTACAGCGCAACTATGCCCCCGGGCGCATCGGTTTTGGCGGGCAGAAGCTGCACCAGGACATGACCATCCTGCAGATCCAGCAATGGCTGGAAGAACACTTCGCCGACAAGTTCCGTTTCGAGGACGTGGCACGGGAGCACGGCATGAGCATCCGCAACTTTATGCGCCGGTTCCAGAGCGCAACGGGCGACAAGCCCCTGCACTACCTGCAGCGCCTGCGCATCGAAACCGCCAAGGGGCTGCTCAGCGCCACGCGCAAGAGCATCAAGACCATCAGCTACGAGGTGGGTTACGACGACGCCAGCTTCTTCGCTCGCCTGTTCCGCCAGCACACCGAACTGTCGCCCAACCAGTATCGCCGCCAGTTCCAGCACAAGGACGGCCCCGTTTGAAGCGCGGCACTGTTACCGCAGCCGGGCCGCACTGATCCTTGGATGGGTAGGTGGGCGAGCGCCCCACTCCTATGATCGGGGCACTGATAACAACAACAGGTAGACCGCCATGCGCCGCACCCTTATTGCCCTGCTCGCCGCCACCAGCCTCAGTGCGGCGGCGGCCGACAACTGGAAGCCCTTCCCCTACGACCAGAGCGCCTACGACTACTCCGGCGACAAGCTGCGCCAGGCCTGGCCACAGCTGACCCGTGGCTTTGGTGGCGACTACCCCTTCCCCGACGCCGACTGGGTAGTGACCATGGCCACCCGCCACCCCCAGGCCCTGGAAAAGACCGTGCTGGCCGACACCGGCTTTAGCGGCAAGCCGGAAGAAGCCGAAGTCTATGCCGAGAAACTGCAGGATGTGTGGCGCCTGATGTTCCGTGGCGACTTTGCCCAGGCCAAGGAACAGGGCCTGGCCCTGGGGGTCGGCGGGCAGATTCCGGCCATGTTCGCCCAGGTGGTCTACGCCATGTTCCTGGTGCCGGACCAGGCCGAGAAACACAGGCTGCTGGAGGAAGTGATCGCCTACACCGACCAGGCCGGCGAGCTGATCCAGGCCGACAGCGTGGCCCAGTTCGGCCGGGTCTACGCCAAGGCGCGCCTGGGCGAGGAGCTGTCGGTGCCGGTGGTGCTCAAGCGTGGCTACACCACCCAGATTCCCGAGGAACTCAAGGCCCTGCTGGCCAAGCAGCCGGACCAGCCCTTCGCCCTGGCCCTGTATGGCGGCTACGAGGCCGGGGTGATCCGCAAGGTAGGCAAGATGGTCGGGCGCATGACCTACGGCGTTAGCGCCGACAATATGGAGCAGTACTTCAGCCGCAGCTTCAAGGCCCGCGACGACCTGCCGATCGGCCACTACGAATATGCCAATGCCCTGCAGTATGTGTATGGCAAGGATCAGCAGAGCAAGGCCCTGCAACACCTCAAGCGCGCCGTGGCGATCAAGCCGATCAACGCCATGGAAGCCCTGGAAGTGGCCTATGCACAGAAGATGCTGGCCCAGCACCAGCAACTGGCGAAGAACTGAGCCAATGGCGGTGCGCATGGTGCGCACCAGTGAACACGAAAAAGGCGACCGTTCGGGTCGCCTTTTTTCATGCTGCGGTAGTCCTCATGGCTTGTGCGGCCGCGAGAGGAACTCGTGGGACTGCATCTCCAGCAACCGACTCAGGGTGCGCTGGAACTCGAAGGTCAGGCGCCCGCCGGTGTACAGGTCCTTGAGTTCGACCTCGGCGGAGATGATCAGCTTGACGTTGCGGTCGTAGAACTCGTCCACCAGGTTGATAAAGCGCCGCGCCATATCGTCCTTGGGCGTGCTCATCTGCTCGACGTTGGCCAGGATCACCGCGTGGAAGATCTTGCCCAACTCGATATAGTCGTTCTGGCTGCGCGGGCCATCACACAGCTCGCGGAACTCGAACCAGGCCACGTCGTCGCCCACCTTGCGCGCGACGATCGGGCGGTTTTCGATCATCAGCGCCTCGTTTTCCTGCACGCTGCAGTGCTCCGGCAGCAGGCTGCGGAAGCTCTTGTCCAGGCTGACCTCGGCCTCGGCGTCCAGCGGAAAGTGGAACAGCTCGGCCTGCTCCAGGGCGCGCAGGCGGTAGTCGACACCGCTGTCGACGTTGACGATATCGGTATGCTGCTTGAGCAGGGCGATGGCCGGCAGGAAGCGCGCACGCTGCAAGCCATCCTTGTACAGGCCGTCCGGGACGATATTGGAGGTGGCCACCAGGGAGACGCCGTTCTTGAACAGCTCTTCCATCAGGGTGGCGAGGATCATCGCATCGGTGATGTCGCTGACGAAAAACTCATCGAAGCAGATCACCCGTGCCTCGTCGGCGAAGCGCTTGCCGATGATGGTCAGCGGGTTCTTCTCGCCCTTGAGGGTCTTCATTTCCTCATGCACGCGCTTCATAAAGCGGTGGAAGTGGGTGCGCATCTTCTGCTTGAACGGCAGCGCATCGAAGAAGGTGTCCACCAGATAGGTCTTGCCGCGCCCCACCCCACCCCAGAAATAGAGACCCTTGACCGGCCCCTGGGGCTTCTTGGCGAACAGCTTGCCAAACAGGCCTGCCTTGCCCTGGTCGGCGGCCACCAGCTCGTCGTATAGGCGCTGCAAATGCCGAACGGCATTTTCCTGGGCCGCATCATGGAAGAAGTCGGGCCGCTTGAGGTCGGCCTGATAACGCTCTAAGGGGGTCATGATTCGTTAGCCGGGCAAGTAAAAACGGGGGCGTCACTTTAGCGACGCCCCCGTGGATTGGCAATCGTGCCTTGGATGAGCAGCTGGGAGACCACGCCTGTACCCATTCCTTCGATAAAAAGCGCTGGAGGCTGGAAGGCTGGATGTAAAGCGTCGGTGTCACCCTGGTACGGGCTGGCTGTTTGTCGTCCAGCCTCAAGCCTTCCAGCGCTCTTTTCGCCTTCCCGCTTTCAGGCCAGAATCGTAGCCCGGATGCAATCCGTGAACATCCCGCCCATCGCCCCCCGGATGCATCCGGGCTACATCATTCCTGCGCCGCCAGGGCCTCTCGTAGGCGGGCGATTGCCGCGTCGCGCAGCGATGCGTCGGCAAAATCTGGGCTGCTCGCCACGCATTCGCCCTCCAGCCATACGCCAAAACCGCCGTCCTGCTCGCGCACATCCAGCGCCTCGCCGGACTGCAGGCGCTTATTCACCAGGCCCGCCGATTTGCCATCGGCGAAGGCTTTGGACAGCAGCAGCTGCTCGCCGGCGGCATCCAGCAGGCGGAAGCGGAAGCTGCCATCGTCGTCGCGGAAGCTGACAAAGCGCGCGCTCTTGGCCGCCTTCTTCTTCTCACCGGAGGCAGTCTGCACCTGCTCGCGGAACGAACGCAGGCCCACCGCCTCGCGCAGCTCACCGAGGAAGGGGGTGGCAATCTTGCGCGCCTTGGCGGCACCGGCCAACAGGATATCTTCCAGATCGGCGGGACGGGCGATCAGCGCGTTGTAACGCTCACGGGCCTCGCCCAACTCGCCTTCCAGCAACTGATACAGACGGTTCTTCGCCTCGCCCCAGGCCAGACCGCCTTCCAACTCGGCGCGGAACTCGGCCTGCTGCGCCTGGCTGGCGAAGGCCTGGTACAGGGTGAACAGGTGCGAGCCGTCGGCATCCTTGGGCTCACCCGGCAGTTTGGAGTCGGTGACGATACGGGCGATGGCGTCCTTGAGCTGTTTGCTGCTGCCGAACAACGGAATGGTGTTGTCGTAGCTCTTGCTCATCTTGCGCCCGTCAAGGCCGGGCAGGGTCGCCACTTCCTCTTCGATCACCGCCTCGGGCAGGGTGAACAGCTCGCGGCCGTTGCCGAACAGGTGGTTAAAGCGCTGGCCGATGTCGCGGGCCATTTCCACATGCTGGATCTGGTCGCGGCCGACCGGCACCTTGTGCGCGTTGAACATCAGAATGTCCGCCGCCATCAGCACCGGGTAGCTGAACAGGCCCATGGTGATACCGGCATCCGGGTCTTCACCGGCTTCGACGTTCTTGTCCACCGAGGCCTTATAGGCGTGGGCGCGGTTGAGCAGGCCCTTGCCGGCGACACAGGTGAGCAGCCAGCACAGCTCGGGAATCTCGGGGATGTCGGACTGGCGATAGAAGGTCGCCTTGTCGGTATCCAGGCCCAGGGCCAGCCAGGTGGCGGCGATCTCCAGGCGCGAACGCTGGATGCGCGCCGGGTCGTCGCACTTGATCAGCGCGTGGTAATCGGCCAGAAAGTAGAAAGAGTCGGCATCGGCGGCGCGACTGGCGACGATGGCCGGGCGGATGGCACCGGCGTAGTTGCCCAAGTGCGGGGTGCCCGTGGTGGTGATACCAGTAAGGATACGAGTGGTCATATTCAGATTCGCTTTGCTTGGACCATCTGGATGAGCGCGCGTGCCGGGGCCGCGTCAGCCATCGTGTCAGTAGGGTGTGCCGTGCGCACCGGCATTCCGGTGCATGGCCCCCGGCTTACAGACGCGGCAGAAGGAGGTCCTTCAGCTCGGTCAGCTTGCCGTGAAAAAAGTGGCCGCATTCTGCCACTTTCAGCAGCTCATGGGCACGCCTCAGGTTCGCCGACCAGTGGTACACCGCCTGCGGGTCGATCACCTCATCCACCTCGGGCTGAATCAGGGTCAGCGGCACGCCCTGGGGTGGCGGGTTTTCCGCCGTCAGCCGCTGCACCGCCGGGGCCAGCATAAACAGCTGGTTCACGGCCTGCCCCTGGCTTTCCAGGCGCCCGGCCAGGGCCGCAGCAACAAAGCCGCCAAAGGAAAAGCCCAGCAGGGTCAGGGGCAAGCCGGGGTACTGGGCGCGCAGCCAGGCGGCCACGGCCTCGGCATCGTCCACCTCGCCGCTGGCCATATCATGGCTGCCGGCACTGGCACCGACGCCGCGGTAGTTGAAACGCAGGGTGTGATAGCCGGCATCGCGGGCGGTGCGCTGCACGGTGGAGACCACCTTGTTAAGCATGGTGCCACCCTGCACCGGGTTGGGATGACAGATCAGCGCCACACCCCGGGCATCGGGCACCTCAAGGCTGAGGGCTTCCAGCTGGCCGCAGGGGCCCGGGATAAAAACGGCGGTTTCGCGGTTAAGCAACAGGGAACTCCGTGACCCCGAACCGGGGCGACTCGTCTAGCAAACTGCCTGCGCCTACAGATCACCGCAACCATTTCGGCATTGCATTGCGGTATACAGGGCAGGTTCGAGCCGTTAACGTAAAGCAAAGCCGTTTAGAGAGGAAGGACTCGTGGAACAGACGCTCACCGCCTGGTTGCTACCCGCCATCACCCTGGTAGCCGGCATTGCCATTGGCTTTGTCATCGCCCGCCTGGCCCCCAATGCCGCCCCCGGGCGCACCCAGCGTCAGCTGGACGAGATCCAGCAACGCTTCGACGCCTACCAGAGCGAGGTGGTGACCCACTTCAACACCACCGCCAACCTGGTGAAGAAGCTCAGCCAGACCCAGCTGGACGTGCAGCAGCACCTGTCCGAAGGTGCCAACCGCCTGGCCCTGGACGAACTGACCCGACAGCGCCTGCTGGCCACCCTGCATGCCGAGGAAGGCAGCGAAAAACGCGAACGCCTGAAGCCCCCCGTGCACACCGAAATGCCCAAGGACTACGCCCCGAAAAGCGCCGACGTTCCCGGCATGCTCGATGAAAGCTACGGTCTGAAAAACAAGTAAACGCACCGGTTCGGCTGGCCACCGGCCGAACGTCCGACCAAAAAGCCCGAGGCTAATACCTCGGGCTTTTTTTGTGCCGCACGCTTTAGCGAAACGGCGGCTCGTCGAAGCTGCGCAGCTTGCGCGAGTGCAGCGAGTCGAGCTGGTTGCGCATCAGTTCCAGCGCGGCGATGCCGATGTGCAGGTGCTGGGTCACAGCACGCTCGTAAAAGGCGCCAGCCGCGCCGGGCAGCTTGATCTCGCTGTGCAGGGGTTTGTCGGATACGCACAGCAGGGTGCCGTAGGGCACCCGCAGGCGATAGCCTTGCGCGGCGATGGTGCCGCTTTCCATGTCCACCGCCACGGCACGCGACAGGTTGATCAGCGGCCGTTCCTGGGCCCAGCGCAGCTCCCAGTTGCGGTCGTCGTAGGTCAGCACGGTGCCGGTGCGCAGGCGCTTCTTCAGGGCCTCGCCCTGCTCGCCGGTAACCTGTTTGGCCGCTTCCTGCAACGCCTGCTGCACCTCGGCCAGGGCCGGCAGAGGGATATGCGGCGGCAGCACGCGATCAAGGATGCCGTCGCGGCGCATATAGGCGTGGGCCAGCACATAGTCGCCAATGGTCTGCGACTGACGCAGGCCGCCGCAGTGGCCGATCATCAGCCAGCAATGGGGGCGCAGCACGGCCAGGTGGTCGGTGATGTTCTTCGCGTTGGACGGGCCGACGCCGATATTCACCAGGGTCACGCCGTGGCCATCTTCGGCCTGCAGGTGGTAGGCCGGCATCTGGTAGCGATGCCAGATGACGTTCTCGATGATGGCCTGCATTTCGCCTTCGGCCATGCCGCGCTCGACCACCACGTTGCCCGGCAACACCATACGGGTAAAGCGCGACTCGCCCACCAGCATGTCCAGGCCGTAGCGAATGAACTGGTCGACGTAGCGGTGGTAGTTGGTCAGCAGAATCCACGGCTGCACATGCCGCCAGTCGCTGCCGGTGTAATGCACCAGGCGGCGCAGGGAGAAATCGGTGCGCGCCGCATCGAACAGCGCCAGGGGCAGCGGGTCGATGTTCTCCCAGTCGTACAGGCCATCGGCGGTGCCGTCTGTGGCGGCGGACAGGTCGGTGCTGGGGAACACCCGCGCCAGCTCGGCGGCGGTTACGCCGCTGCCGGCCAGCTCATCGCCCTGCTCCACCACATAGGGATAGGGAATGTTCTGCTGGCTCATGCCCACTTCCACCCGCAGGGTGAAGTCGCTCATCAACGGGCGCAGCTGCTCCAGCAGGTATTTACGAAAGGCTGCCGGCTGGGTGACGGTGACGCTGTAAGTGCCCGGCACCTGCACCTTGGCGTAAGCGCGTACGGTGGTCGGCACTTCGCCCTGGCACAGGTAGGTCAGGCGCAGTTCCGGGTAGCGGAACTGGCACTGCTCGGCGGCATCCGGTTTGCTGCGGGTTTTCAGATAGCGCTTGAGCGCCTGGCTCAGCGCCGTGCTGGCCTGCTGATGCAGCTCGGCCAGTCGCTCCACCGCTTCTTCGGCCGTATGGGCCACCACGAAATCATCGGCACAGGGATTCACAAGACACCTTCCTGGTTGAGCACACAGGCTCTATCTTGCCTGCTCAAGACCAGCGGCGATAGCCGTCAGCGCAGCAGCCGCGCCAGATCCTCGGGCAGCGGCTGCGGCGTCAGCGCACCGACCCGGCGCGTGCCGGGGTTGCCCAGGGGATAAAGCCCCAGCAGCGAGCCAAAACTGCCGGGCAGGCGCAGCAACTGCGCGCCGGCTTCCGCCCACTCGCCCTGGCGCCAGGCCCACAGCAACATCAGCCAGTGACTGTAGCCATGCTGCCAGAAGCTCGGCTGGCTAAGAATATGGGCACGTTCCAGATGCGCCAGCTCGGCGCCAACAGCACCCTGTAGACGCATGGTACGGGCCTGCTGCAGTTCAAAACGAAAAGCTTGGGAACGGGTCATGGCAAAACTCCTGCAGTGAATGACAGCAGCAGTCTGCAACCTGCGGGCGGCCCCCAGGTCAAGGGGCTAAGCTTGGCCTGTGTCTTGTCATTCTGGAGTTTGTCATGCTGCGTCTGCTGCCGCTGTGCCTGCTGACCCTGCTGCCGCTCGTGGCCCAGGCGGGTGAATTGGACGGGCACTACCGCGCCCTGCTCGACGAGGTGCCGAGCGAACTGATCCTGCGCAGCCAGGGCCAGGAGGTGACGGGGGAATATGTGGAAAACGGCCAGCTACGCCTGCAGCTCAAGGGCCGGTTCGATGGCGAATTGCTGAGCGCCGCCATCCACGATGCCCAGTCCGGCCAGCACCTGGCCAACCTCAATGCCAGCTACGCCAACGACCAGCTCAACACCCGCATCGCCGCGCGTAACCCGGCCACCGGCGAGGTGCTGGAGCGCGACGCCCTGTTCCAACGCCACCACCCCGCTGCCGAAGCGCCCCCTGCCCCGCCGGCAAACCCACTGCACGACCCGAGCCTGATCGGCACCTGGGTGCATGAGCAGATCATCAGCAGTGCCAGTGCCAGCTTCGCCTCGATGACCAGCCTGATGATTCTGCAACTGAACGCCGACGGCAGCGTCAGCCAATGGAGCCGCACCCAGGCCGGCGGGCAGAACTGGAGCGCCGACAGCCCCGGCGAGCTGCAATACCGGGGCCACTGGCAAAGCCGCGATGGCCTGCTGCAGGTACAGCTGCTCGGCCACAGCGGCTTCCAGCCGGCCGCCCGCTACCACTTCAGCGAGCAGTATCTGGTGACTGAAAGCAATACCGGGCGGATGGTCTGGTACAAGCGCTAGACCAGATGCGGCGTACTCCGCGCCACCAGCGCCTCGACATCCAACCCGCGCGGCAGGGTGCCGTAGACCCGCCCGCCCTCACCCAGGCGGCTGGCGATAAAGGCATCGGAAACCGTGGCATTGCCGGCCTCCAGCAGCAGCTTGGCCTGCAGGGCCAGGGCCACATCTTCGGTGAGCTGACGGGCGCGGTACTGGATATCGGCGGTGTCGCGAAAATCCGCCTGCAGTTTGCCGATATGCGCCTTGAGCCGCGCATCGCCATGGCCATCGCCCAGCTCATTGAACAGCGCATCGAGTACACCCGGCTCCTTGGACAGGGCGCGCAGCACATCCAGGCACTGCACGTTGCCCGAGCCTTCCCAGATGGAGTTGACCGGCGCTTCGCGGTACAGGCGCGGCAGGATGGTGTCTTCGACATAGCCGGCGCCGCCCATGCACTCCTGAGCTTCGTTGATCATGGCCGGCGCCCGCTTGCAGATCCAGTACTTGCCGATGGCGGTGACCAGGCGGGCGAACTTGTCTTCCTGTTCATCGTGTGGGTTGTCCAGGGCCTTGCCCATGCGCAGGGTCAGGGCCAGGGCCGCCTCGCTTTCCAGGGCCAGGTCGGCCAGCACGTTCTGCATCAACGGCTGCTCGGCCAGCACCCGCCCACCCACCTGCCGATGGGCGCAGTGGTGCGCGGCCTGGGTCAGGGCCTGACGCATCAGGCTGCTGGAACCGATCATGCAGTCGAAGCGGGTCAGCGAGACCATTTCGATAATGGTCGGCACGCCACGGCCCTCCTCGCCCACCATCCAGGCCAGGGCGCCGCGGTATTCCACTTCGCTGGAGGCGTTGGCCCAGTTGCCCAGCTTGTTCTTCAGGCGCTGGATATAGAACTCGTTGCGGCTGCCGTCCGG
>OGCL01001300.1_pt1 | contig 21960 bp, 16 predicted proteins | sample 1570041 | NCBI WGS metagenome assembly OGCL01 (sample SAMN06266162, study PRJEB24511) | hot springs metagenome | isolation source: Hot spring water | place: South Africa: Limpopo | collected 2015-06-22
TCGCCTAGAAGCTGGGCTTGTCTGTGTGATCTGTGGATGCTTAATTCTCAGATTAGCACCGACACCCCCACCTCGCGTCAGCAGGTGGTGTGAGCTTCATTGGGTGTGGTAGGCTCTAGTGTGTTCTAAATAACGTTGTCTTGTCCACTGCACTATTCGGGAGAAATAATCCGTGTCCCATCCTGTAACCCTGATTCGTGGTGATGGTATTGGCCCTGAAGTTGCCGCTGCCACTCGCACTGCCATTGATGCTACCGGCGTCAAAATTGACTGGTTGGTTGTGGATGCCGGAGTGGACATGATGGAGCGCTACGGTACTCCCTTACCCGATGAAGTGATCGAGGCCATTAAACAGACAAAAACAGCCATCAAAGGCCCCATTACCACGCCAGTGGGCACCGGCTTTCGCTCCGTGAACGTGGAAATTCGTAAGCGCTTGAACCTCTACGCCAACCTGCGCCCGGCCAAATCCATTGTGGGGGTGAAAAGCTACTTCCAAAACATTGATTTGGTCATTGTTCGTGAAAATACCGAAGACCTCTACGCCGGGATTGAGTTTGAGTACACCAGCCCCGAAGCCGCCAAAGCCCGTGCCTTTTTAAGTGAACTGGCAGGCAAGCCCATTCGGGACGATGCCGCCATTGGCGTGAAGCCAATTTCCGTACTCGGGAGCGATCGCATCCTTGAGTTTGCCTTTAAGTACGCCCAAGCCAACGGTCGCAAAAAAGTCACCGCTGTCCATAAGGCCAACATCATGAAATTTACTGATGGCCTGTTTCTGGAGCGAGCACGCCAGATTGCCCCCCGCTACCCGGCCATTGAGTTTGAAGACCGGATTGTGGACAACATGTGTATGCAACTGATGCAAAAACCAGAACTCTACGATGTGATGGTCATGCCCAACCTCTACGGCGACATCCTCTCGGATCTGTGTGCGGGGATGATTGGCGGCCTTGGCGTTGCCCCGGGTGCCAACATTGGCGATGAGTATGCCGTGTTTGAAGCCATTCATGGCTCTGCCCCCAAGTATGCCGGGCAAAACAAAGCCAACCCCACCGCCCTCATTTTGTCCGGTGTCCTAATGCTGCAACATCTTGGGGAAATGGAAGCGGCACGGCGTTTGCAGACCGCCGTTGAAAAGGTGATTGGTGAGCAGCGATTTGTCACCTACGACTTAGCGCCCCCCGGCCAAACCCCCGTCGGTACGCAAGAAATGGCCGCCGCCATTGCCGAGTACGCAGCCCCCTAGCCCACCAGCAGGTTCTCTTCTGGGTACTGAATATTGGAGGGGCGGGGATCCCCCATGATGGCTGCCATCAGCAGCAGAATCCCCACCCGTCCAGCAAACATGGTTGCCACCAAAACAAACTTAGAAAATACCGTCAAACCACTGGTAATGCCGGTGGAAAGGCCAACAGTGGCAAAGGCAGAGACGGTCTCAAAAAGGATGTTAATAAAGTTAATCTCTGGGTCGGCGATCGCAATCAAGGTGGTGGAAATTAAGACCGTAAACATCGAGCCAACGGCAACCGCAACCGCCTTCATAATTAGGGTGGGGGGCACTTGGCGACGGTAGAGCAGCACCACATCTTTGCCCTGTAGCGCCGACTTTGTAATCCCCGCCAGAATACGGAACGTGGTGGTTTTAATGCCGCCAGCGGTACCCCCGGGACTGCCGCCAATAAACATCAGGGCAATCATGATAAAGAGGCCACTATTGCGAAAACTGGCAATGTCAACGGTGTTAAAGCCAGCCGTGCGCGCCGTGACCGACTGAAACCATGCCAGGAGTAGTTTCTGATCAAACGAAAATTGGCCAAAGGTCTCCGGTAAACGGAACTCCGTCACCAAAAGCATCACCGTGCCCAAAATCAAGAGTACGCCAGTGGTACTCGTCACAATCTTAAAGTTCAGACTAAAGGTCATTTGGCTGGCCTTGCGCACCAAGTAGCGGGGACGACCCCAATGCCGCAGGCAGTCGGTGAGCCAGAGGTAAAATTCAAAAATCACCTCATAGCCAATACCGCCAAAAATAATCAGGGCGGAAATGACAAAATTTAGGGGCACGGAGGTTTGGTACCCCATGAGGCTATCGCTAAAGAGGCTAAACCCGGCATTATTCCAGGCGCTAATACTGTGAAAGACCGCAAGCCACAATCCCCGCAGATTGCCGTAGTCTTGGCGGAACACCAGCCACAGTAGCAACGTACCCGTCAGTTCAAACAGGAAGGCCAGGCCCATAATTGAGCGCACCAGTTGTCGCGCCCCCTGAATGCCACGGCGGTCTAAGGCTTGCTGGACGGCAATTTTCTGCCGCAAATTAAACTGGCGACCCAGCAGAATAATTAAAAATGTGGTGGCCGTCATATACCCCAAGCCCCCCACCTGAATGAGCAACAAAATGATGAACTGGCCGAAGGGGGAGAAATGGGTGGCGGTATCAACAATGATGTGGCCGGTCACGCAGACCGCAGACGTGGCGGTAAACAGGGCAATGACAAAGGGGTTCCACTGGCCATTACTGGTGGACCACGGCAACCACAGCAGCAGAGTGCCTACCGCAATGACAGCTAAGAACCCCAGACAAATCGTGCGCGGAACAGTGAGTATCACGGCAGGGCAAGGATGTAAAAAGGTCTGGTGCTAATCTCACCGACGGTTTGCCGTACAGGTACGCTTCTGGATGTATTGCCCATCAAGGCCACCACGTTCAGGACGCGGTACTCCCCCCTAGTGCAACACGGGGATGGTTTCAAGGCTAGGACGCTTGCTGTTACGAATACCGGCGATCGCCGCGGCATAATCGGGTGCCTTAAAGACCGCTGAACCCGCCACAATGGCATTCGCGCCCGCCTCCAGAACCTGCCACGTGTTATCGACCTTGAGGCCACCATCCACTTCAATCCATGGATCCAAGCCACGCTCATCACACATCTGCCGCAACCGTTGAATTTTGGGCAGGACAGCGGGAATAAATTTTTGACCGCCAAAGCCGGGGTTCACACTCATAATCAAGATCAGGTCGCACACCTCTAGAACGTACTCAATCAGTTCGAGGGGGCTAGAGGGATTGAGGACGACCCCAGCTTGCTTACCCAGTTCGCGAATTTGGCAGAGGGTGCGGTGCAGGTGGGGCGACGCATTGTGCTCTGCGTGAACGGAAATAATATCGGCACCTGCGTTAGCAAAATCGGCGACGTACTTTTCGGGTTCCACAATCATTAAGTGCACATCGAGGGGCTTTTGGGTGAGGGGACGAATGGCCTCGACAATTAACGGCCCAATCGTAATATTGGGCACAAAGCGACCGTCCATTACATCCACATGAATCCAGTCGGCACCCGCGCGATCCACCGCTTTAATTTCCTCGCCCAAGCGGCTAAAGTCAGCAGACAAAATTGAGGGTGCAATCACAACGGGCTTGGCACTCATGACAGGTCGGCTTCCGTACGCAACGTTACAGTTGCTACCAGTTTAGCCCCCGATCGTCCCTTGGGCAACTCCCTCAGTCGGCAACCGCTTGGCGGCTGACCAACTTAGCAAATGGCTATTCTGGGGCGATCTTCCATGGCTGTGGCGTTAAGGATCCAGTACAGTAGGGAAATGAATGGCTCCTGAGATGATTGGGAGCAGTCTCATTATCTAGCTTGTGAGCGGAGTATTTTGCCATGCCTCCCCGCTGGCCTCGTAAACCGGATCGGCGTGATCCTCGCTACCGCCGTCTAGACGATCGCATGAATTTTGCGGTGCACGTGGCTGTTTTTGCCGCCGTGAATTCGGGTGCTTGGTTTTGGCACCAAGTGCAGCCTACGGCGCTTTCGTTCCTACCAAACCTGACCCTTGCTTGGTTAGCGGTGCTACTCGGGCATGGTATCTATATCTTTGCGATCGCCCGCTATGCTGATGGAGATTTAACCCCTTGAGTCGTACGCCCCTGATTGAACAATTAGCTACCGCCATTGGTGGTGAAGTTTATATTGACGTGGCCAAATGGCACCTGTACTTAAGGGATGCGAAGCTACACACGCCCCTTGCGGAAGCCTTTTTACCCCTCCTTGAGCAGGGCGACCTCAACAGCAACCAAGTTCAAGCGGTGTTGCAGGAGGTAACGGTGCCCCTTGGGGGCGGCCAAGTCTCCCTCTCCCTTGATCGGTTAGTGCCCCCGTCCAATCAACAGACCCTTTTAGAGGTACTCAACCGCTTTCGCCAAGAGGAACTCTAGGAGGATAACGGGTGGGTGGCCACCCAATCGAGGAGGCGGTGAATCCCCCAGCAGTAATCGGGATCCTGCCAGAGGTGCTGGCATTGGCGGGCACTGACAAAGCCCACATGGCCACCGTAGGGGCTAAGAACCAGTTCTAGGGCGGGGTTGCCACTGGCGATCGCTACTAATTCCGGTACTAAGGCAGGGTCAAACAGGGGATCATCGGCGGCATAAAGAATCCACGTGGGCAACTGCAATTGCGGCAAAAAGTGGAGCGGGCTACTGGCTTCGTAATAGGCAGCAACGGAGGGAAACCCAAGCCGTTCAATAACTAAGGCCTGATCAAAGCCAGCAATTGTATTGATGCCAGCAACCGCCGCCAGATCAATATGGGCAGGATGAGCCGCATGGAGTTGCTGCGCTAAGCGTTGCAGTTCGCGGCTGATGGCGCGCTCAAACCAACGCCCCCAAAAGGTACGGCCAAGATGCGCCAAGGAGCGGTTCGAGTCAAGGTTCGGGCAAATGACGGCGGCACCCGCAATGAGATGATCCGCCGCCTGCTGTGCATACCAAGCGCCCCACAGGGCTAGTTGCCCCCCCAACGAGTAGCCGACCAACCAGTAGGGGGGCGTGTAGCCTAGGTTGTGGCACTGGTGGGCGATCGCCTGTAGATCCTTGCCTTCGTAAAGGCCGTCACTGGTGAGGGTTGGCGACAGTTGGCCCGTGCGACCATGGGCGCGCCAATCAAACAACACCACATCAAACTGGCGGTGTTGCCCCCAGTGGGCGAGGGTATGTAGGTACCACTGATTACTGAGGTCTCCCGTAATGCCGTAGGTGGCAATCAGAGTACCGTGGGCATGGGGCACCCGACACCCTTGGCCGTACAGGGGAACCCCTTGTGCCCCCTCAAAGAGATGCTCCCGCTGCGGTTGCCAGCGATAGGGACAGCCCAACCGCTGAGCGTAGGCGGTAAAAATGGTGTGGGCAATGGGTGATCGCAACCCCAAGGGGGGCCAGTAGGAAAAAGATTGCATAGGGCAGCGAGGCAAACCGTAGAGTATTCATCACACTTGGTCATCATTGTGAGGCATCCACCATGACGCAGAGCGATGATCCCTCTTGGCGGGGCAACGGGGCAGATCGCTATGCCGTAGAGGCCTGCTTAACCAGTGCTCAAGCCAACCGTTTAGTTGATGAAGTCTTTGCGGCTGTAGAAGCGGAAGCTACGCCCGACATCGAGTTTGCTGCTGTTTTAGAGCCGTCTGAGGCCTCCCCCCTTTTAGTTCCCTATGAATCGCTGGCTAGCCCGCACACGGTTGGTGCCGCAGCGAAACGGACGCTATCGGTGAACCCCGATGTTTCTTGGCGCGATCGCTTTTTAATGGGTGTTGGCATTGCCTCCTTTGTCCTTAGTATTGGCCTATGGCTAAGTGGTGCCCGCCAAGCCACCCCAGTTGTTACCGCCGAGGCCACCACCACACCCGCCGCCGATGTTGCCTTTGCCGAATACCTGCAAACCTCACTTCAACTCTTGAGTCAGCAGCCGACCCCCACCCCCTCGCCTACCCCGACAACCGTGGCTCAGACTTCAGCACCCACCACCGTTGAGCGGATTTATGTCCCCCTTTATCAACCCCCCAATGCAGCGGCGGTCTCGCTCCCGCAACTCCCCCCCGTTACCACCCCAACACCGCCAACCAGCAGTAGTGTTGCCGTTGCCCCGGTAACCCCACCGCCGCCTCAGCATACCTTGGTGGGGGTTCTCGAACTGGGCGATCGCTCCGTTGCCCTCATTCAAAGCAATGGTGAAACCCTGCGTCTGAGTGTGGGCGATACTGTGGGCAATGACGGCTGGCAACTGGTGCAAATTCAAAATCAACGTGCCGTGCTGCGGCGGCAAGGGGAAGTTCGCTCCTTAACGGTCGGCCAAAGCTTCTAAACTTCAGAGATCTGAGAAAGGATAACGCACTAGAATAACGTCATGCCTCGAGAAGCTGGGCATACACATCATCCTCAGCATTATCCCAAACGGCATCAAGTGAGGTTTGGCTGGCAATGAATGCTCCAACCACTTGCTGACACGAAGTGGTGGTGTCTTGATGACAAGGCATTAGCCCTTGCGACAGGCGGCATTCTCGCCGAACAGCCAGAACGTTTGCTGGACTGCTCCCCCACGTCGTTTCCGCTATGGGGCTTGTGGTTATTTTTTCGCCTAGAGTCCGACGTGTATCAACCGACTCAGAGGACTTACAGGTTTGGATCACCTTTCATTGAGCGGTCGTGCCTCTGGGTTATTCGGAATCGATGTTCCGTCCTTTGCCGTACCGCTCAAGATAGAGTGACTGTACCACAAATTTGTTGGCACTTCGTCGCTCACCTTCTCCACTTGCCGCTATGCAGCATTGTCACGGGGTGAATCTCCTCATTGCCTCGCCTTGACTCCAACCTCGCGTTAGCAGGTTCGAGAGTGCGGCGGATTTTGTTCAACCCAAACTCAGCTTCGTTGTCCGGCACAATTATCACCCATACCCTTACCCCTTCCGGCAGTTCTACTGACTCCAGTAGCCCGATTTTGCCTTGGCGAACCGTAGCCCAGAGCGTTTTTAACTTTTGAGGGGTTTGGGGGGCAGCATCAGCGTCGGGAGGATGTCACCTCCTGTGTCAGGATAGAGGAGAGATGGTTCTAGTGGGAGTCCACCCCCCGTGAGTGAGCAGGAGTTTCAAGCCAAAGTACTGAGTGAATTACAGGCACTACGCACAGACGTAGAAGGCTTGCGTACGGATGTAGAAAAGGTGCAAGCTAATGTTGAAAAGCTTCAGGCGAATGTCGGAAAACTCCAGACCGATGTTCAAAAACTCCAGACGGATGTCAGCGAGTTAAGCAATCAAGTCAAAGCCCAAGAGTACAAGTTTGAGGTCTATCAGCGGGGGTCGGAAGCCATGGTGCGCATGGCCACCACCATTATTATTGCCGCGGCTTCAGTGGTGGTGCTCTCGAGTCTTTCACCGGCCATCACTGCATTGGTCACAGCGATCGCCCACCAAGGCAGTTAACATGACCCGATTCCGAATACGGCAATGGCTTAAGATAGTGGCGCGTGTTTTCTTGGTGATTTTGAGTGCTGGCTTGACCCTGATGATCTCCCTCACAGCAGTACAAGGATTGGGTAGTGGTGTGACAAAAACGGTTCTTGCGAATGGCTTGACGGTTCTGGTTAAGGAGATTCCCACCGCGCCGGTGGTCAGCCTCCAAGTGTGGTATCGGGTGGGGTCGCGCCACGAGCCGCGGGGGCAAAATGGCATTGCCCATCAGTTAGAGCACCTCATGTTCAAGGGAACACGGACTCGTCCGGTGCAGTTTGGCCAGTTGTTTAATGCCCTCGGCAGCGTCTCCAATGCCTTTACCAGCTACGATATGACTGCCTACCACCACACCGTCCGCGCCGATCAGCTTGAGGCACTGCTGATCTTGGAGGCGGATCGGCTGCAACATACGGCCATTACGCCCACGGCCCTTGAGAGTGAAAAGCGGGTGGTGATCTCTGAGTTACAGGGCTACGAAAATAGTCCCGAATATCGCCTCAGTCGTGCCGTGATGGCAGCACTTTATGCCAATCATCCCTACGGTTTACCGGTGGGGGGCACCGCCACTGATGTGGAGCAGTTTACCCTTGGCGAGGTCAAGGACTTTTACCGCCAGTTCTATCGACCCGATAATGCTGTCTTGGTCATTGCCGGGGATGTGCGGCCTGCTCAGGCACTCCGTTGGGTACAAAACACCTTCGGCGACATTCCCCGCCCGCCCGACCCCTTACCCATTCAGAACCTTGCGGCTTCTGGGGCGGCTCAGGCTCAGCGCCTGACGCTGCGCGAGCCGGGCAGTGCGTCCCTGTTGCAGATGGTGGTGCCGATCCCAGACCTCACCCATCCAGATATTCCTGCCCTTGAGGTGGTGGATATGCTCCTCAGTGGTGGGCGCAGTGCGTTGCTTTACCAAGCCTTGGTGGAGACGGGTCAAGCGAGCTCCAGCTACTCCTACAGCGCGGCTCTGGAAAAAGGGGGATGGTTTGAAATTGGGGCGATCGCCGCGCCACAGCAATCTCTGACCACAATTGAAGAAACAATTGGCCAAATTTTAGACCAATTGGCGCAAGACCCCCTCAGTGCTACTGCCCTACAGCGTGCCAAGCAACAACTGAAGGCGAACTTTGTCTTGCGCAACCGCGATATTGATGCCCAAGCCAGTCAACTGGCAAATGATGAAACGGTTGCCGGGGATTACCGGTTTAGCGATCGCCTCCTAGCGGCCATTGAGCAGGTCAGTGCCGCCGATGTGCAGCGGGTAGTGCAAACTTACTTCGGGCGCGATCGCTGGGTTATCGGCGAATTTATCCCCAGTGAATTTGCGGACGTAGAACTTTCAGGGCGCGGCGGTACCCAAACCACCGAACACAACCTTGTGGGCGATCCGGTGGATCCAGACGTGGTGGCCGCCTATTTACCCCAAACGCCCAGTCACCAAGGGGCGATCGCCCCCACCACAGCGGTGGAAACCTTCACCCTCAAAAATGGCCTGCGGGTGCTGCTATTGCCCGATCGCAGTACCCCCACCGTCACCCTTGCCGGGCGGATCAATGCGGGCACCGCTTACGATCTGCTCACCCAACCCGGGGTGGCCAACTTAACAGCGGCCAATCTTCTCAACGGCACACGCACTAAGGATGCCCTAGCCCTTGCCCAAACCCTCGAAGATCGCGGCATTAGTCTAGAGTTCAGTGCCTTTCGCGATGGGGTGGATATTGAAGGCTATGCCCTCGCCAGCGAACTGCCCACCCTCCTGAATACCCTTGCCGATGTCCTGCAACATGCCACGTTTCCCGAGCATGACGTTCAACTGAGTCAGCAACGCTATCTGACGGCCTTGGGTTTAGAGGCAGATGAACCTGTGCGCTTAGGGCGGCGCGTCTTCCAAGAAACCCTCTACCCCCAAAATCATCCCCTGCACCCCTTTGCGACCCCAGACTCGGTGCAGGCCATTCAACGGCAGCAGTTAATGGCCTTTTACCGTGCCGCCTATGCCCCCGATCAGACGATTTTTACCTTGGTGGGGGATTTTGACCCTGCTGCGGTGCGATCGCTATTGAATGAACTGTTTGGGGCATGGCAGCCCGAGGCAGACCCCCTAGTGCTGACGTTCCCTGCGGTTAGTCCACCACCCCAGTTGGTCTTTAAGAATGCCGTGATTCCGGGTAAAGCCCAAGCCATTACCTACATGGGCACCCCCGGTATTGATCGCCGCGATCCGCGCTTCTACGCCGCCATCGTCATGAACCACATCCTAGGGGGCGATACCCTTGCCAGTCGCCTTGGCACCGAAATTCGCGATCGCCAGGGGTTAACCTACGGCATCTACAGCTTCTTTGCCGCCAGTAGTCAAGCAGGGCCGTTTCTCATTCAACTGCAAACCGCACCGGAAGACACCGCCCCCGCCATTCAGGCTACCCTGCAACTGTTGCGGGAGGCTCGCACCCATGGGTTTAGCACCGCTGAACTGGCCACGGCCAAACGCAGTTTAATGAATAGCTATGTGGTGGAGCTAGCCAACGTGGATGTGGTGGCACGCACCCTGCTCGGCAATGCCAGTGTGGAGTTGCCACCAGAGGAACTGCAACAGTTTGGCGATCGCGTTGCTGCGGTTACCCTTGAGGAGGTCAACCAAGTCTTGCGCGACCTTATCGATCCAGATCGCCTAGTGATTGTTACTGCCGGTCCCCCTGTCACCTTTACCCCATAACCCCCATGAGTCACCTCAGCCTATACCTCTACCAGCTTGAGCAGTGGGCCAACCAGTGGGTGGTGGGTCAACTGAATCACTTAACGGTGGTTAGTCTGGGGATTGTATTTTTAGCAGGCTTGTTGACTAGCCTCACCCCCTGCACCCTCTCGATGCTGCCCATTACCGTTGGCTATATTGCGGGCTATGCCGCCAAGCAAAAGGGTTCCGCTGCGCGGCAGGCCCTCTGGTTTGCCCTAGGTCTGGCGACCACCCTCACTGGCTTGGGCATGGCAGCGGCGATCGCGGGGCGCATCTACGGCCAAGTGGGTTGGGGCTTAACCCTTGTGGTGAGTCTCATTGCCATCCTGATGGGCTTAAACCTCTTAAATGCCCTACCCTTAAACTTTCCCCGCAGCCGCTTTTTAGAAGAGCTACCCAACCGCGTCCCCGCCAGCTTGCAATCCTATACCTTGGGTGCCACGTTTGGTTTAGTGGCGGCACCGTGCAGTACCCCCGTTTTGGCAACCCTGTTGGCTTGGGTGGCCAGCACCCAAAAGCTCGTGGTCGGTGCCGGGCTGCTGTTAGCCTATACGGTTGGCTATGTGGTGCCCCTGATTCTGGTGGGCACCTTTAGCGGCACGCTGCAAGCGCTCCTGTCCCTGCGGCGGTGGTCAAGTTGGCTGACGACCCTCAGTGGTGTGCTGTTGATTGCCTTTGGCATCATTTCCTTGGCTATTCGCCTTTGAGGTGCCTCAAAAACGGCGACGGAACTCAAGGAAGCCCGTACCCTCCGCATTGGTGCTAATTTGCGACCCCAAGCGGATGTGTTCGTTGATCTGAAAGCCCAAGTTAAACCGGGTCGGGTCTGAGGGGGCGGTCAACAACTGCAACAGGGACACAGACGTAAAGTTATTAATCTGAAAGCCGACCTCTGCCCCCACCGCTAGGGCAGGGCTAGAGGATTGCGCCTTGCGATCCGGTGGCACCACCGCCGGAAAAATGCGAAAGGAGGTTCGGTTGCCGGTGGCGCGGTCAATGGCGGCCTGCAGGTTATTAAACAGAGCAGAACCGGCAATATTGGCCACTAGGGCTTCGCCACTCACTTGATCTTGCTCTCTGCTGGTTCCTCCCCCCATTAACGTCAACAGTTCAGCATTACTGCGGGGTGGGCTACTCGAAAGTTCTAGCACCGCCGGTAGGTTGGTTTGGAATTGGCTGGCACGCCCATTGATGCGAGCGGTAATGCGCACGGTATTGAGCGTACCAATACTGGTGGCCGTGGCGGTGCTAAAGTCCCCTAGTCGCGTAGTGCCCGGGGTAAAGACTTCGGTGGCGGTGGCGGCAAGGGTGAGGTTGAGTTCCGGATCAAGACCATTGGCGGGGGTAAAGCGAACGTAATTATCAGCTCGCTGTTGGAGCAAAAAGAGGGTGGTAAACAGGTTGAGTTGCCCGCTGGTGAGGCGGATTTCCCCTTCGGGCTGCAGTGTGTCAAGACCACCATTGAGGGTAAGGCTCCCTTTAGCGTTTAGGTTCAGAAAAGGGGCACGGGTAACTTGTAGGCTATCCACCAGTTCAATGTTGAGGTTTTCAAACATCGGGGAATCAAAGAGGGAGTTCTGGGGAGTAGGGGCATCGTTACCATTGCCTAGACCCGCGATCGCCCCCAGATCCAGACGACCGCGACTCAGTTGCACCGTACCGCCAATATCCGGACTCAGGAGGGTATCCGTAATCACGAGCGTGCCATTGACGGTTCCCTGATAAATCTCGTTGGCATTGACTTGAAGCTGATTGAGAGTCAGAGTCAGGGGCGTTTCCGCATCTGGCTCATCGGCACTGAGGGGTTGCTGGAGCGGCAGCACGCCAGCCATGGTAATTTGGCCTTGGCTAAACAGCCCTTGGAAACCATCCACCCGCAAGCGATCGCGATCGAAGCGCACCCGCGCACTGACATTGGTCAGGGGGGCTGCAAACGTGGGGGTTTTCAGTACCGCATCATCCACACTCAGCACACCGTTGATCACCGGTTGCCGCCATGTGCCCCGCAATTGTGCCTGCAAGAGGCCTTTCCCCTGCTGCCACTGCACCTGATCGGTCAAGGCATTCATTAAGGCCAGCCCTTCGTCTTTGACGGCTACGTCAAGGGCAAGTTGCGAGTCGGCGATCGGCTCCGGATCAAGGGGGTAACGGAGGGGAACCGAGCCGGTAATCGTGAGGGGTTCAGGGGTGTCAAAACGGGCTGCGGCTTGTAGGGCTAAACGGTTTTGGCCATAGCGAAAGGTGGCATTGGCTGCTTCAAGGGGACGTTGATTCAGGCGAGCATCCACCAAGGAGGCTTCACCGACTAGTAGGGGTTGTCGCCATGTGCCGGTGAGGACAGCGTTGCCATTGACCGTTCCTTCCAGATCAATGCCCGGCGGTAGTAAGCTGGCAAAGATACTGATCGGGAACTGTTGCAGCGTGAGTTGCGCCTGTTGAGTTCTGCCGCCAATGGTGCCGTTTAGTTGGAGTTGGCCGCCATTAGCCACCACCTCTAGGGTGGAGAGCACAAGCTGGTCTTGAGCAAAGCGACCACGACTGAGGACACGATCAATGGCGTAGTTGCCCCAGGTCCAGTCTTGGCCGGTGAAATCAAAACTTGCCACCAGACCCGATTGGGGCGTTTGGCTGAGGGTTACTTGGCCACTGAAGCCGCCGCACAATTTGGCAAGGGGAGGGATGAGTTGGGGGCGGCGCACAACGGCAGCTTGGGCTTGCAGCATCTCAATTTCTGCTAAGCGCCGAATTTGGGTGAGCAGCAGCGCGTCTGGCCCGGCACCGGCAGAAGGGGCACCCAAGTCTGCGGCACGGCCATAGACCGGTGCACCGCCGAGTCCCAAAACTGTGGCCAGTCCGGTGAGATCGTCAAGATTCCCTTGGGCAACATTAAGCTGCGCGGCGAGGCGTTGGGGTTGCAGATCGGCACTAAACTGGTAGCGACTCTCGCCCTTTTGAAACTCCCCCTGCCCTAGGCTGAGGCGGTTGGGGGCAAGGGCAAACTGCATCTCAAGGCGATCGCCCCGCCATGCCCCTAGCCCCGGACGCTCAATCGTCAAGCTCCCTTGGCCACTCTGCCACCCTTGCAGGCGCAGTTGACCCGAGGCGGTACCCGCCAGAATTGAAGTGGCAGGGAGTTCCGGCGGGCGAATGCGCAGGCGTTCAAGGGGAAACTGTTGCAAGCTGACGGCAAAGCTGTCCCCTTGGCGTTGACCCACCAACCGCGCTTCCTGCTGCTGAATATCTAATAACTGGGGCTGCCAGTCTGTGCCAAAGCTCACCTCAAGGCGATCGCCCCCGCCCTGTAGCCGTAAGGCTGCGCCCTGCTGGGGACTAAACGCCACGCTACCCCTCAGGAGGGGGGCAAAGCGCAGATCGTTAACGGCTAACTGCCGCGTTTGGAGCGTTCCCTGAAACTGAAGATTATCTAGGCTCCCCCGCAGTGTGCCTTGCAGGCTGGTTGTCCCGGCAATGTCCACCGGAATTGGCAGGGCAGGCGCTAACAGCCCACTCAACGCCCCTAGGGAAAGGTTATCTGCCCGTATGCCTAGCTGCACCTGACCAACTTCAAGGGCATCGACATCCACATCAATGGTGCCGCGGGCGCTCACCCCTCCCAAAGTGGCCTCCTGTAGCCGTAACTGCTGGCCATCCCACCCAAGCCGCGCCAGCAGTGGGTCGCCCGTGGGGGTTGGGCTGACCCTTAGGTTCGCTTGAGCGGTGGTGGTGCCCAAGCTAAACTGATCAACTCGCCCTTGGGCGATCGCCTCGCCGTTGAGTTGCCCCTGAAGTTGTGGGCTAAACTGGCGCAGGGCAACATTCTCAGCCGTTGCCTGTAGTTGCCAGCGTCCGCCTCTGGCTTGGGCGCGCCCCTGGAGCGTTCCTTGGAACAACTGCACCTGAAAATTGGGCACCAAAAGCTGCGCTTGACTCACCTGGGCAGTGCCCTTTAGGGGATATTGAGCCGTTGGCAGTTCAAACTCAGCATTGGCCAGCCATGTTTGCGGATCGGCCAAGTTACCGCTAGCCACCACTTGGGCAAAGCCCTGACCTAGGGGAATGGGGGCCTCTACCCCATAGGTGGCCGTAATCGCATCCAACGCCACTTGACGCACTTGGGCACGACCTTGAAACTGGCCGGTCGGCAGCAGCAATAACTCAGCGTTTAGGGTGCCGCCACTTTCGATTTCTGCCGAGACATCCCTAAGCTGTAAGCCCTCTAAGGAGGCGGCAAAGGGAATCGTTACCGACTGCAGCCGCAGTTGATCCACTTGTAGGGGCGTTTGGCTGCGCAGTTCCCCCCCCAGTTGTGGGTTGTTCAGGTCGCCGCGAATTTGTAGTTGGGGAACGTGAATTTGACCGCTCAGGCGCACCGGAGGTTCTAGGTCGAGCGCTGCAAAGGTGGGAGCCAGATCCAGCGTGCCCACCTCCCCATCGATCTGCCAGCCCGTCCGCAGCCCTACGGTTCCTTTCGCTTGCCACTGCACGTTGGCTAGGTCTCCTCGCAAGTAATGCACTCGTGCTTGATCCCCCTGCAATTGCAGATGGGCATTCACGTTTTTGAGTCCCTGCGGTAATTCTGGGCTGCGCAGTGCCACCCCCCGCAACCACACTTGGCCGGTGATGTCCGGAGTTTCTGTGAGGGGGAGTGCGACCGTGATCTGGCCGTCAAGTTGCCCCTGCTCCACGGCCACCGTTTCCGGTAAAAAATCATTCACCACGGTAAGGGCAATATCTTTGCCGCGAATCTGGAGGGTGCCGGTAGTGGTGGGCTGATTCCAACTGCCCTCGATCCGCCACTGCCCGCCTGTAGCGAACTGTCCTTCTAACTGTCCCTCTAGGGCAAGGGTCTCAGGGTTGGGGGTAAGAGTTGCGCCACCGTGGATGTGCTCAAGGACGTAGGCCTCTCCTGCAAAGGGCTGCACCACTACTGAGCCGTTGCGCAGTCGCAGGGAGAGTTCACCAATGTCAAAGGGGGTATCTTGCTCCGGCGGTAGGGTGAATTCGGTGCGCCACCACTGACCATTGCGATCTTGTACCACGGTAAGTTGTGGCTGGTGGAGGGTAATGCCAATGGTTAATTTTTGGCCAGTGAGTATCTGCCACAGGTTAAAGGAAACGTCAATGCCTGCCAAGGTGGCGCTGTCGGGTTCAACCTGTCCGGCATCGCGATAACTGGGAATTTCTGAGGCTCCAAAGCGGATGAAGTTTAGCCCCACCCGCTCAACATCGCCAATGCGCACAGGACGATTGAGGCGCTTTTGCAGTTGTTGGCTAATTTGAGGGGCTAGCTCGTAGTTGACAAACCACCACGCCCGCACCCCACCAAGGAGCGCCCCTACTCCCACCAGCGCGATCGCCGTCCCCCAAAGGCGTTGCCGCCGATTCCACCCCTGAGAGCCTTGTGGTTGCTGTATCATCGTCTCCCTCACACCGTGCCAATTCAGCCATTGGCATTCATCCTAATACGGGACATTGGCGGCTGTCTTTCGGATTTGAGTGAGGGGATTAGGCGTATTGCACCAGCCAGCCGAGAAACCCTAACACAGCCACCACTGCGTAGAAGGTACTCACCACCCGTAGTTCTGACCATCCCCCCAACTCAAAATGGTGGTGTAACGGTGCCATGCGCAGCAGCCGTTTGCCTACCCCATCGGGTCCCTTGGTGGCTTTGTAGTATAGGACTTGACTAATGACCGAAAGGGATTCCGCAAAAAATAAGCCGCTGATAATGAACAGTTCCCACAGGTGTTGGCTGACCAACCCTAAGGCGGCAAGTACGGCTCCAAGCGCTAGGGAACCGGTGTCCCCCATAAACACCCGGGCGGGATGGTGATTGTGCCACACAAAACCTAGACAGGCACCACTCATAGTTACGGCCAGAATTTGTAGCTCCGGCTGAGTACCCATCACGGTTGCAAGGGCGAGGAGGGCGATCGCTGCGGTGCCCCCCGCTAAGCCATCTAGGCCATCGGTGAGGTTTAGGGCATTGCCTTGAGCCATCGGCACAAAAATCGCGAGGGGAATAAACCCGATGCCTAACGGCCACACCCAACCCCAAGGAGCCGTAATGGTGGTTACCTCCGGTTGGCTACCCACAAGCCACGCGCAAAATAAGACAGCACCAGCGGCTTCAAGGAGTAACCGCAACCGCGCCGACATCCCCTTATTCGATTTGCGCCGTAAGACTTGCCAATCATCCCACCAGCCAATGGCGGCATACCAAAGGGTCAGGAGGGCGATCGCCACCACAGCCTCCGCCAGCCGTCCCACCGCGGCAGAGGCCCAAAGGACACCGACAAGTAAGCCCGTCGGCACAAAAAAAATTCCCCCCATGGTCGGGGTGCCCGATTTTTTCAGGTGGGACTGAGGCCCATCTTCGCGAATGACTTGACCTGTTTTCAATCGCCGCAGTACCGGCACTACCCCAGCGCCCATCACCACGGTCAGAGCAAAGCTCACCAGTAATGGCAACGTCAGGGTTTGTAGGGGCTGCTGCCAGCGCGCCCAGCCACTATCGTAGGCGACGGCAGCGATCACTAAACCGGCACTCAGTAGGCCAAAGAGCCACCGCCCACTCAGGAACATCTGAGGTGCCGCAGCCAGTTTTGTTGGGGGCATTGTTGCTTCACCAGCGCATTACTCTATATAAGATTGGGCGCGTTTCCTGCGTTATTCATCTAGGCCCAAGTCGTCCTCTTCCTCGTAGTCACTCACGCTATCGCTAACAAATTCCTCTATTTCGCCCATATCATCCAAGCTGCTCTCGACCACAGGGTCGGCTTCATTCCCATCGCGGGCAATAAACCGTCCTGTTTGCTGCAACCATTCAAGAATCGAGCGATCAGAGCGCCCGGCGGACGTTAAATTCTTTTGGGAGATGGGTTCTTCGTACAAGGAAGGGTTGTGTAGGGTCATAGAGGACAGGTGTGGTTTTACCATAGTATTGGCCATCCTTGATCCTAGCCTGTTCAGTGCCGATTGCGATCGCCACCGTTTGGGGGTAGTGCCAGTACCTGCAAGCCGTCTGGGAAAGTGGCACATTGTTAGGAACTGATCTAGAGTATAGGCGTCTCTAACAATAATAAATTCAATACTTTGTTACACGAGGGATGATTTATGCGACGGCAAACAATTGGTTTTTTGAGTGTTAGTTATCTATCCCTTGGTGTAGCAGCGGGGGCGATCGCGGCTCCCTATCCGCCGGAAGTCGTATCACGGTTTACCACTGAATGTACAACGGCCTTAAAAGAGCAGGTGCCGCAAATGGCTAATTATGGCAATGCCTATTGCACCTGTGTCATTAATGAGTTGCAGACCTCCTTATCCCTAGAGCAATTCAACGCCATTGGCCAAGATGTCCAAGGCAATGCTAGCCCCGAAGTCCGACAAATGCTCACCAATACGGCGCAAACCTGCCTGCAGCGGGTCACCCAGTAGAGGTGCTGTGCCCAACACCCCTACACTGGATTGTTAGACGGTGCTCAGTTGCTGTGCGGCGGCAGCTTGGAGGGTAGCCACTTTATCTAGCTTTTCCCAGGGCAGGTCAAGATCGTTGCGACCAAAGTGACCATAGGCGGCAACCTCTTGATAAAAACAACCGTTGCGATCGCCCGGTAGGTGACGCAAGCCAAAGGTTTGAATAATTGCCGCAGGCCGTAGGTCAAAGTGAGCGTTAATTAACTCCAATAGTTGCTCAGGGGCAATCTTACTCGTGCCAAAGGTATCCACAAAAATGCTCATGGGGCGCGCCACCCCAATGGCGTAGCTAATTTGGAGTTCGCACTTCTCCGCTAGTCCGGCGGCCACAATATTCTTGGCAATGTAGCGTGCCATATAGGCCGCACTGCGATCTACCTTTGTCGGATCTTTGCCGGAGAAGGCTCCACCCCCATGACGGGCATAGCCGCCGTAGGTATCCACCACCAGCTTGCGACCCGTTAACCCCGAGTCTCCTTGGGGGCCACCAATCACAAACTTACCCGTCGGATTGACTAAAAACTTGGTGTTGCTATCGGGCTGAATGGTTAAATCGGCAAAGACCGGCAGTACCACCGCCTCCCACAGATCCGCTTTAATTTTGGCTTGGATTGCCGCCTCATCCGTCAGATCCGCCACCGTTGCTGCGTGTTGAGTGGAAATCAAAACGGTGTCAATGCCAACGGGACGGCCGTTTTCATAGATCACGGTAACTTGAGTTTTGCCATCGGGACGCAGGTAAGGAAGCTGTCCCGTTTTGCGAACCGCTGCCAAACGCCGTGCCATGCGATGAGCCAAGCTAATCGGCAGGGGCATATACTCAGGGGTTTCGTTACAGGCATAGCCGAACATAATCCCCTGATCGCCCGCGCCAATGCGATCGAGTTCCGCATCACTGAGTTGCTCACGTGCTTCTTGAGCTGTATCAACACCGCGGGCAATATCGGCTGACTGCTCATCTAGGGCCACAAGCACCGCGCAACTGTTGGCGGCAAAGCCATTTTCAGCATCGGTATAGCCAATCTCCTGAATTTTTTGACGGGCAATCTGAACATAGTTCACCTGTGCTTTAGTGGTAATTTCACCCGTAATCAGCACCAAGCCCGTATTCACCACAACCTCTGCCGCGACCCGACTATGGGGATCCTGCGTTAGCAGCGCATCGAGAATGGCATCGGCAATTTGATCACAAATTTTGTCAGGATGCCCCTCAGTCACCGATTCCGAACTGAATAAGTAACGCAAAATTACACTCCTGTGGTGTCATGAAAGAATACCTGTAGAGCAAAGGTAGAGGATCCACACGGCACCCACGAGAGGGAGCCTCCCCACCCATTGGGTTCCTTGATCGACCCCGCAGCATTTAGCTACAGATTATAAATTTCAGAATTATACCGCGTTTGGGGTGCGGCGCAGAGGCTTGGGGCGCATATGTACGGGTTGCCGAAGTAAAGGGTAGGGATTTTCTCCCTTGGCGCTCGGGGATGGGTTGATTACCCTTGGGGTAGCATCCCGTGGGGATGTGCCGGCCACCTCAGGAGTGCCCCATATCGGCACGCCTGTAGGGGTTGTAGTCGTCAACCTTGTTTAGATGTCTTGATCCCAAGAAACTGCTCATTATCTCGTTTCGACTTAAATGGGTTCTGTCCAACGCTGAAATGTGCAGGAGGCAATCTGTGATACTGTTCTTGGCAAGGGGCTTCTCCATAATGATTACCGTAAGCGTGCTCTAGAATGGGTGACAACCGAGAGTCATCTTGCTGTTTTTTATTTTTCTTTAGTAGTTATTCATTTGCAGTTTGAAGGTGTATTTATGCAGTCATTCCCAACCGCTATTCGTAAGACAAAAAATACACTACCAAGAGCGTTTGCTGCACCCCAGCCACAAATTCCGGCTCGCCAGCCAATTGCCCTCATTTCCGTCCACGGGGATCCAGCGGCAGCGGTGGGGCATGAGTCTGCTGGGGGACAAAATATCTATGTGCGGCAACTGGGGGAGGCGTTAGCTGCGGCTGGCTGGCATGTGGATATGTTTACCCGCAAAGGGAGTCCCGAGGATGCGGATATTGTCGAGCATGGTCCCCACTGCCGGACAATTCGTCTCGAAGCTGGACCGGTGACCTATATTCCGCGGGAGCAGCTTTTTGAGACTCTACCTGCCTTTGTCGAGGCTTTTAAGGCGTATCATGCCAAGTTTGGCTATCCCCTTGTGCACACTAACTACTGGCTCTCGGGTTGGGTGGGGTACAAATTGCGGCAAGAGTTTCACTTTCAGTGGCTGCACACGTATCATTCCCTTGGGGCGGTCAAGTATCAAGTTGCGTCTGAGCAGGCTCAGCGGGATGAAACGCGCTTACAGGTAGAAAAAACAATTTTAGAGCAGGCGGACTGTGTGATTGCCACAAGTCCCCAAGAGGAGGCGTACCTGCGATCGTTGGTCTCAAGCGCTGGTCATACGCGACTGATTCCCTGTGGCACCGATCTAACCTTGTTTTATCCGCTACCAGAGGCGCGATCGCGCTTACCGATTAACCACAAAGAGCCACTCATCCTCTACGTGGGGCGCTTTGATCGCCGCAAGGGTCTCGAAACGCTGGTGGCGGCTATGGCTCAGGTACCCCAAGGGCATCTTCTGATTGTTGGCGGCAGTGACCCTCAGCGCAGTGATGGGGCAGAGCGGCGTCGGATCGAGGGATTAGTGCAAACCTATGGCCTCGGCGATCGCGTGACCTTTGTCGGCCAAGTCCCCCACGAGGAACTCATCACCTACTACAGTGCGGCGGATATGTGTGTGGTGCCGAGCTATTATGAGCCTTTTGGCTTGGTGGCGATCGAGGCGATGGCCTGTGGCACTCCGGTGATTGCCTCTGCGGTCGGTGGGCTTCAGTTTACTGTGATCCCTGAAGAAACAGGCCTGCTGGTGCCTCCTGAAGACTCAACAGCTTTGGCCGCGGCCATTCAACGGTTAATCGATCAGCCTGAGTGGGCACGTACCTTGGGAGCGAATGGTCGTGAGCGGGTGATTGCCCAGTTTGACTGGCAGGCGATCGCCCTCCAGATGGGCGAACTCTACCGTCAACTATTTGCCGCGTCTTTAATGGGCATTACCAGCCGTTTAACGGCACTCACCAATGCCGATACACTGGCAGCCATGGATGCAGTGGCTACAAAAGCCTCCCTTGCCTCTTAAGGGAACCGAGCGTGCCATGCCGAGGTTTTATGGAATGAGGCGTTGGAATTCTTGCGCAGTCATGCTAGGATAAAAATCCTGACAAGGGCTTGTAGCTTAGTGGATTAGAGCGGCTGACTACGGATCAGCAGGTCGGGGGTTCGAGTCCCTCCAAGCCCGTACAGATGAAGTCTATATTCTATATGAAGTCTCAAAGCCTTAGACGATAAGGCAACTAGTCTAGGTGAGATTGTTGTCCTTGCGGGGGCGATCGGCGCTTATCTAGAGTACCTTGCAGTAAAACAAAACTGGGCAAATCATCCGTGGGATATGCTAGTGTTTCAAGCATAACTTAAGATAGAGTAGCTTTAACAGATAGAGTAGCTTTAACGTGGCAAAATGCTTCCATATTTTCTTGTATTTTTACTAACACTAGTGCCTGCCATTATTGAATTGCCTCGATGGTATCAAGGATTCCTTTATATTGTGTATATATTTTTTATAGGTCTAAGGTTTGAAGTTGGTGGGGACTGGTCAGGATACCTTGTTATCTTTGAAGATGCTAAATATCTACCTTGGTTCGGGGAAAAAGCTATTTTTTATGACTTGGGTTATTATTGGATTAACAAGCTTGCCATTACCTTAAATCAGGATATATACTTTGTTAATTTTTGCATAGCCATTATTTTTGTTTCCTGTCTTTTTGCCTTTTGCAATAAACTAAAAAATCCCTACCTAGGCTTAAGCGTTGCGTTTCCCTATCTCACAACAGTTATCGCAATGGGTTATGTACGACAAGCAGCAGCAATTAGTTTTGAAATACTGGCTATTCTTGCACTTGCTGAAAAGAACAAATTAAAATTTGTAATTTACTTATTTTTCGCTTTTTTATTTCACAAGACAGTTATATTTTTTCTCTTGGTTCCATTAGTAATGACACTAATTGCTTCTATTCAAGAGCGTAAATTAGTTAATGTTATTTTTCTAATAATGATTGGATTATTGTTTTTATTTATTTCATCACTTATTCTAGCATCAACATCGAAATTCATTGGCAGATATATAGGAGTTCAAATGGAATCTTCTGGAGCATTGACTAGGTTAGTAATGAATTTCTTGCCAGCAACTATATTTCTCATAGAGTATTACAGAGGTCATAACTTTTTTAGTCATTCACCAAAGGTTTATTTAGCAGTATCATGGCTAGTTGTTTTTTCGCCTCTACTACTGCTAACAGGTTCATCTACCCTCGCCGATCGCCTTGGTTTATATTTGATACCCATTCAGCTTTAT
>OGCL01001301.1_pt1 | contig 21955 bp, 20 predicted proteins | sample 1570041 | NCBI WGS metagenome assembly OGCL01 (sample SAMN06266162, study PRJEB24511) | hot springs metagenome | isolation source: Hot spring water | place: South Africa: Limpopo | collected 2015-06-22
GCGCCGTCGTTCACGCTGCGCGGCGTGCAGGGCACGCCGCGGGTTCTGGCCGCCTGTGCCGCGGTGTTCGGCCTGCAACTGGCATTCACCTACCTGCCGTTCATGCAGACGCTGTTCCGCAGCGCGCCGGTGCCGCTGGCCGACGGCGTGGTCATCGTTGCAGTTGGCCTGGCGCTGCTGCTGGTGCTGGAGCTGGAGAAGGCCGTGTTGCGGCGCCTGCAGCGCTGACCGGCGGCGCCTACAATCCGGCGCCTTCGCGCGCCGTCCCGGCCGCGCGGGGGTTTCGTCCGCCGGGGCGATGTCGAGCCCCTCCAGGTACTGAGACCTCATCGCGGCCGTCTGGCCCTGGCGTTGGTTTCATCCCGCCTATTCGATCCGGCTCACGCCCTGCCGGCGGGTCTCGCAGCGGGCGGGCCATTCCATGCCGAACCCATCCGGGCGCCTGATCGCGTTTCGCGGACGCAAGACAAGAAGACCAGCGCCACAGGGGTGCCGCAAACGACGGAAACAGTCGTTGAAAGGCCGGAGGCTGACTTGGCCGTTTGAGACAATGTCGCAATGAAGACCTCGGTCCACGAAGCATCGGCTGCTGCGGTAACGACACCGGATCCCGTTCCGCCCAACGCCCGCGGCGTCAAGCACAAAGGCGACGGCAAGACGGCGCGTATTCCGATCAAGGTCGTCGCGGCGCCGATGCTACGCAAGCCGGAATGGATTCGCGTCAAAGCCCCAACAGGCGAGCATGCGCAGCGCTTCGCCGCGGTCAAGCAGGTTCTGCGGGAGCAGGGCTTGCACACCGTGTGTGAGGAAGCCTCCTGTCCCAACATCGGCGAATGCTTCGGCAACGGCACTGCGACCTTCATGATCATGGGCGACATCTGTACTCGCCGCTGCCCTTTCTGCGATGTCGGTCACGGCCGTCCGAACCCGCTCGATGCCGAGGAGCCGGAGAAGCTCGCCCGCACGATCGCGGCCATGCGCCTGCGCTACGTCGTCATCACCAGCGTCGATCGCGACGACTTGCGTGACGGCGGTGCGGGCCACTTCGTCGACTGCATCCGGGCCGTTCGGACGCACTCGCCGGCGACGCAGATCGAAGTGCTGGTGCCTGATTTCCGTGGGCGTCTGGAGCGAGCGCTCGCCATTCTCGAAGCCGCCCCGCCTGACGTGATGAATCACAACCTGGAGACCGTTCCGCGCCTGTACCGGCAGGCGCGGCCCGGATCGGACTACCAGCACTCGCTGCGCCTGCTCGCGGAATTTAGGGTCCGTGTGCCTGGCGTGCCGACCAAGAGCGGATTGATGGTGGGCCTCGGCGAGACCGACGAGGAAATCCTAGCCGTGATGCGCGATCTGCGAGCCCACGGGGTGGACATGCTGACCATCGGTCAGTATTTGCAGCCTTCGCCGCACCATCTGCCCGTCGCACGCTATGTCCATCCGGACGTCTTCTCGATGTTCGAACGCGAGGCTCATGCAATGGGCTTTCGCCACGCCGCCGTCGGAGCGCTCGTGCGCTCCTCCTATCATGCCGACCAGCAGGCGGCGCCGGTGCTTACCGGTTGACAACGCTGCCCCGCCCCCCGGGGTGGTAAGCCTCGCGACAGCGGGCGCCTCTAATGACCGCCTCGACGGCGCAGCGCTTCAGGGTCCGGCCAGCACTTCGGTCAGGGCAGTGTCATGCCGCACTGCGTGACGAGATACTCCCGGATTGCAGGCCAGGTCGTGCGGCTCGCATGCGCGGCGAAACTGATCCCGCTGAGCGCGGCAGTACCGGTGAAGCCGAGGGCCACACGGCTCAGAATCAACGCGTCGCGCGTGGCAGAGACCGTGCCATCGCCGTCGATGTCGAGCGAGCACACGCGTCCGCCATAGGGGCCACCATGCAGTCGTGCAATGCAAAAATCGTGGTCGCCGGGTATGAAGCAGGAGCCCGCGAGCAAGATCTTTCCATCCGCCTGCAGCGCGGCTGACCCGAAAGAATCCTCGATTGGCGTAAACGTGTAGAGGTCGAGGATGAATTTGCCGTTGCCGGGTGCGCCCGGGCCGTCGAACGTGCTATCCAACCGACCATCGTCGTTCAACCTTGCTGCGCAGAACTTTATTGCGGACCCCGACGCGCAGGACCCGAGCAGGATGATCTTGCCATCGGGCTGGACGAGAACGGATCGCAGGTTGTCGTTGTTGGTACCGATCGGCAGCAGGAACTTGCCGTCGCCCGTGCCGCTCGGGCCATCGAAGGTCGTGTCGAGCGAGCCATCGGGGTTGACACGAAGAATGCAAAAGTCGTTGTCGGCTGGGGTAGTGCAGATCCCAGCGACCACGATGCGACCATCCGCCTGCAGCTGGACGGAGGTGGCTCCATCGTACCCCGTTCCTATCGGCATGAAGAACAGGCCCGGTATGCCGACGGAGGCGCCGGAGGGGACAAGGAAACTCGAGTCGAACGCCCCGGTGTCGGTGAGGCGTCCGACGCAGAAATCCGAGTTCGATACAGATGCCGACAACTGGCACCGGCCAGCGAACACGATGCGGCCGTCCGGCTGTCGAACGAGCGCGTAGATCTCTGAGTTGAAGTGAGGAACCAGCGTTTCGAACAGGCCGAACCTCCCGTTGCCGGGAGTGCCCGGACCGTCGAACGTCGCATCGAAGTTGCCGTTTGGGAGCAGGCGGGCGAGGCAGGGCATCCAATTCACAGCGTCCCCACATCGACCAGCGATCACGATCTTGCCGTCGTCTTGCAGCAGGAGGGCATACGGCAGGTTGACGCCGCCCGGCATCGGCACGATGAAGTGGCCGCTTGCGGTACCTGCCGTGCCTACGAACGAGGTGTCGTAGGTTCCGTCAGGGTTCAGGCGGCCGACCCAGAACTCGGCATGATTGGAGGTGGCGACGACGAGTTTGCCATCCGCTTGCAAGGCGAGCAAAACGCGTGCGTTCGAATCGAGCGTTGTCGCGGTCAACCGGAAGCGCCCCGTCCCGGCGCTGGAGCCGGGCGGGCCGGTAAACGAGGCATCGGAAACTCCGGTGGCTGTCAGGCGTGAAAGGCAGGCATGTGCCGTCAAGGAAGCGCCAAGGAAGCAACGGCCTGCCACGACGATCTTGCCGTCCGGCTGAACGACCACCGATTCCCCATAGTCGTTGTTCGGGCCGGTGCCTCCGCTGAAATGAATGGCGACCTTTCCGCCGGTCGCGAAGCTCGCATCGAAAGCGCCGGGCGTCTGCGCGCCCGCGCTGGTAGCAGCAAGGGTGAGTGATGCGGCAAGCAGCCACGACCAAAGGGTGCCACGCGAACAGAGTGAGCTTGGTGCCATACGAAAGGCCTCCAACACCGCGTCAACGTTGGGCAAGCGACACCGAGCCGCTCACCGAATCACAATTCAATCCAAACACTCCGAACCTTGCAAGCGCACGACGGCCAACACAAGACCCGGCTCGCAAGTCAATTGCTGACGGACACGCTGAATGAATTGCGGCGCTCCGTGCGCCTTATCCCGCTCGCTGCCTTCCTCAGCGTTTCCTGACGCGTCGAGCGGGTGCGATGCGGCCAAGTGGCGGAGGCGTTGTCATCGGCCTGCCAGCCGCGTGGTTTGCCGCGTAGTGCGTCGCGCTTTCGGTTTTGGGTGCGATCGGGCGGGCGTTGCGGCTTCACTGATCGGGCCGTCGCCGAATAAGGCATCCAAGGCGGCAGCATCGGCCCCGACCTTGTCGTGCTCGAGCCACATCAGCGCGGTGAGGAGCCTTTCGAACTCCGGCTCGAATCGGCGGATGATGTCGTCCGGATCCGGACACAGACGCCGGTCGGTGATCAGGCCGAACTGGACATTGCCGGCATACGAAAGAATCGACACGCCAATGCCGACGTTGCCGCTCTGCGGTACCCAGAACATCGTCTGGGCGATCCGGCTGCCGGCGAGGTAGAGCGGCTCGGTCGGCCCCGGAACGTTGGTCATCACTGCCGTCCCTTTGTCTGACAGCAGTGCGAGCGCCTGTCGTTGCAGGGCGCGCGGCAGGTAGCCGAGCACCCCCAGCAAGGCCATGCTGACGACCGCTTGGTAGCCGTTCTTGAGGCCGTTCATGCGGTGGCGAACTTCGAACACCCGCTCGACCGCATTGGCGATCCCAATCGGCAGTTCCAGCCCGACGAGCCCGAAGCGATTGCCGAGTTCGTATTCCCGGCCCTGCGTGCGCAGGTTGACCGGCACGAAGGCGCGCAACAGCGCGTTGGTCGGCGTTTGCACTCCGCGGTCGGCGAGGTGACCTCTGATCGCTCCGGCGACGCAGGCCAGAAGGACATCGTTCACCGAGCAGCCCAGCACATAGCCGACATCCTTGATGCGCGTCAGGCTGACCGGCTCGCTCCAGGCCACCCGCTTGACCTTGCCGGGCACCCCCTTGAGCGGGGTCGGGGTATCGGTCGGCATCGCGGCGAGCCAAGCGAGTTCTTGCGTGATGCCGACAGCCATGCGGGCCGCGTCGGCCGCCTCGGTTGGGTCGTCCACCCAGCGGCTGTAACGGGCGATCATTGTGCTGCCGATGCGCAGCCCTTCATCGATCGCGCCCTCGAGCGGCGCAGTCAAAGGCCCGGCCATGCGGGCGGCCGTGCCGGCCAGCGGCGCGAGCGGTGCAAGCGCGGGCGAGGCCGACGCAAGCAGCGTCTGCAACTGCGCACCCAGCGGCCCGAACTGGCCGAGCCGGTGAAGGAGCGCTTCCACGCCTTGCTCGGTGAAGGCCGCCAGAGTACGGGGCTTGCGCCGCTTCGGCGGAGGAAGGACGCGCGGCGCATCGGGCGCGCTTGGGTCGGTGTCGGTCAGGTTCAACAGCACGCCGATCAGGGCGATGCCGTCGGCAATACAGTGGTGGATCCGGGCGATCAACGCCGCTCCGCCGCGGTAGTCTTCGATCAGATGCATCTGCCAGAGCGGCTTGCCTGGTGCCAGCGGCTCGGCGGCCAGGCGACCGACGAAGGCCTGCAGTTCGCGCTCTCCCCCGGCGCCGGGCAACCGCACCGGAAGCAGATGCTGATCGAGGTCGAAGTGGGGATCATCCACCCACCAGGCGGCGACGCCATCATCGACGACGTGCTGGCGAAATCGCGGATAGGCCAGCAGGCGACCTTCGATCAGCGTGCGCAGGCGAGCGCCATCGAGCGGACGGTCGAAGATCATCACCCCGACGATCATCATCAGATTCGTCGGCGAATCCATTCTGAGCCACGCGGTGTCGACGCTCGACATCTTCTGGCGGGCCATCGTTTCCTCCTTTTGCGCCGTTTGAATCCATACAGGAAGGCAGCGCATCAATAATACGGAGCATCACCATCCGAAGGAGAGCCGTCGTGGCAATCAAGGACGACTTCGAGAAGGCCCAGGCCGATGTCAAGACGCTGACCGAAAAGCCCGACAACACGACCTTGCTCGAGTTGTATGCGCTCTACAAGCAGGCGACCGAAGGGGACGCGAGTGGTCGCCGTCCCGGCATCATGGATCCGGTGGGACGGGCCAAGTTCGACGCCTGGGCAGCGAAAAAGGGTGTCAGCACAGAGGAAGCGATGAAGGCCTACGTGGGGCTGGTCGCCCAACTGCTCGGACGATGAAACGAGGTCGTCGCCAGTTGCTGCTTGGCGCGCTCGCGGCAGCGCTCGCGCCGACTGGATCGTCCGCCGCGGCCTCGGCTGGCGTGGCGGCAGCGCCGTTGACCGTCGTTTATTGGTCGGCCCGGGATTGCCGCTGGTGCACCTGGTGGGAAGGCAAGCTGATCGGCTCCGGCGGTGAAGCCCGATTTCTGGCGAGCCCGGAAGGCAAGGCGGTGCGTTATGTCACCGTGAAGAAGACCTATCTTTCGGTGCCCTACGGCGCGCACGACTTCACGCCCGAACAGCGCTGGCTCTGGCAGCAACTCGAAACCGGCAAGCACCGGCGCATCGTCGGGTATCCGAGCTTTTCGCTGTTCGAAGGCGATGAGCTGGTGGTCTATGCAGTCGGCCAGGATGGCCTCGAGAAGGAACTGCTGCCGAAATTGCGTGAGCGTCTGCGGCGGTAAGGTGTTAGCCGTCGGGCGCCGCTCCCGCCGACGTCGAACGCGGTCGGCTGCATCCGACAGCTCGCGTCATCACCCTTCTGTGTGATCGGCTTCGGTCGCCGCAAGGCGTGCGCAGCGTGGCCCGGGGCCGTGCTTGCGGCGGTGAAAGAGCGCTCGTTTAGGAAACGCTGAGGAAAGCAGCGAGCGGGATGAAGCGCAAGGCGCACCGAAGCGCAGCGACCGAGACATAACAATGAGTTAGGCGAGGGAGCGACAACGCAGTTGCGGCGTAGGCTTAACCTTGGCTTCGCCAAGGTTAAGCCTGCCCAAAAGGCAGGCGCGCTAGCGCCAACACCGCGCAACGCAGCGATTCGCCCGTGCAGCAATTTATTCAGCGATCCCTTTACGGTGCTTTTCGCTCCGGCGGCAGCACCCGTCCGCGCGATTCGATCACCAGGCGCGCCCGATCCGGGTAGTCGGTAATCAGTCCATCGACCCGCAAATCCATCATCCTCTGCAAGTCTGCCCAGTCGTTGACGGTCCACGGTATGACCGTCAGACCGAGCTCGCGCGCCTCTTCGACCTGTGCCAGGGTCAGGTCGCGAAAGTTCGGCGACCAGATCCAGCCGCCGACGGCGCGCACGAGGCGCGGCACTGAAGCATGGTCATCGGCATCCAGCCCGTTGAGCCATGGCGAAGCACCAGGCCGCCCGCGCTCGACGGTGTCGAGCCCTGTCTGCTGCGAGGTCAGGTAGGCGCGCTGAACTTGCGGGGCCTCCCGCGCGACGATGGCGAGCGTGCGCCAGTCGAAGGACTGGATGGTGACGCGTGACTCGAGGCCGTAGCGCCGAACCTCGCGCAGGATGGCGCGCACCATCGTCTCGGGTTTCCATGTCTCCTCCGGCGCAAGCGGCGACAGCTTGGTCTCGATGTTGAAATGAACGTCCCGCACGCCGCGCGCCTCGACGATTGCGAACAGCGCGCCCAGCGCCGGAATGCGCTCCCCATCGGCGCCTTCCTGCATCCAGTACGTGGAGGCGTAGCCCGTACCCGGTCGGATGCGGCCAACGTCATAGCGCTGGAGTTCGTCGAATGTCAGGTCACGCAGCCGCGGGCCGCGTCCATTCAGCCACTGCCCGCTCGCATCGCGCGTGATATCCGGGTTGAGTGTCCGGTCGTGATAGATGACGGCAACGCCGTCCTTGCTGACACCGACGTCGAGTTCGAGTGTGGTCACGCCGAGGTCGAGTGCCTTCATGAAGGCCGTGAGTGTGTTCTCGGGGGCCAGCCCGCGGGCGCCACGATGACCCTGGAGATCGAACCCGACCGCAAGCGTCGCGCAGAGGAGCGACGCGACCAGTGCGATAGCGCGACCGATGCCGATGCGGCGCGCAGCCAGGCGTGGACTGCGCCGGCGTTGCATCGACGAAACGGCGGACGTCGACCGGTGCGGGCGCGTCGGGTGGTTCATCGTGTCAGTACCGGCTCCACGACATGACGGGCGCGAGTGTAATGGTCGGTTCAAGCAGCATGAAGCGTCTGCATGGCTCCGACAAAGTCCCCGGCAAGCAGGGACGGATGCACCGTGATGGCACGCTGCAATGCCGATTCGATCGCCTCCTGTTCGTCGGCGCGAGGTCTTTCCAGAACCCAGTCGGCCACCGGTTTGGCCATTTGGGCCGAATCGCGCGGATGCCCGATGCCGATGCGCAGTCGCCAGTAATCCCGGCTGTTCAGATGACGATCGATGTCGCGCAGGCCGTTGTGGCCGGCATGCCCGCCACCGAACTTGAGTCGGAGGCTGCCGGCCGGCAGATCCAGTTCGTCGTGGGCCACGAGGATCTGTTCGGGCGCAATGCCATGAAAGCGCGCAACCGCGCCGACCGCCTGGCCGGAAAGATTCATGAACGTAAGCGGGCGCAGCAATCGCACCTCACCGGCTGACGTCCGGGCGCTCGCCACTTCGCCAAAGAATCGTTTCTCGGCAGCGAGCGTGACGCCCAGTTCGTGCGCCAGGTCTTCGAGCCACCAGAATCCGGCGTTGTGGCGGGTGCGTTCGTAGGCGGCACCGGGATTGCCAAGCCCAACCACGAGTCGAACGGGAAGGACAGGCGGCGCGTTGCGGGAGGTCATGACCGAAACAGTTTACGTGGACCGCGCGATCGTCCTTTGGAAATGCTGAAGGAAGCAGCGAGCGGGCTGCACCCGCGCAGCGATTCATTCAGCCGTTTTCTTTGCGTCGTGAAACGAAAAAGGCCTGCTTGCGCAGGCCTCGCTTCGTTCGGGTAGAGCCGCGTCTACTTCTTCTTCTTGGCATCCTTGCCGGCCGCGGCAGCGGCGGCTGGCGCCTTCTGCTTGGTGGCGGCGACCTCGGCCGCAGCAGGCGCGTCGGAGGCGACGACTTCTTCGGCGACTACCGATGCGGTGGCGAACACGGCATCCTTGTTGCGACCGCGCAGCACCAGCTTGACCCCTTCGGGCAATTTCACGTCGGCCGCATGGATCGATTCGCCCGCCTTCAGGTCCTTCAGGTCGATCTCGATGAAGCGAGGCAGGTCCTTGGGCAGACAGGCGATCTCGACTTCGCTGAGGACGTGGCTGACGATCGCTCCGGAGAGCTTGACGGCCGGACAGATGTCCTGGTTGATGAAATGCACTGGCACCTTCATGTGCAGGGGCTGGTCGGCCTCGACACGCTGGAAGTCAACGTGCAGCACCTGCTGCTTGAACGGGTGGTACTGCACGTCACGCAGGAGTACCTGGCTTTGGGCATCGCCCACGGTCATCGTGAGCACGGAGCTGTGGAATTCCTCCTTCCTGAGGGCATGCCAGAGCGCGTTGTGATCGAGCTCGATCGTCTCCGGCTTGCCATTGCCGCCGTAGACGATGCCCGGCACCTTGCCAGTGCGCCGAAGGCGGCGGCTCGCACTCGAGCCTTCGGTAGTCCGCGGGAACGCGGTGAAATGTGTGGTCATGATGGTCTCCAATGGAGGCGGCGGCGCCGCCGTTCGTCGTGGCTCGCCAGGCGATCGCGACCAATCGGCCGGCGGGGTCTGGCACGGAGGTCCGCGCCGAAAAAGCGTGTGGCGCTACTCCGTGAACAGGGAGGACACGCTGTCCTCGTTACTGATGCGCTGCATCGTTTCTGCAAGCAGTTGGGCGCAAGAAATCTGGCGGATCTTCCCGGTCGCCGCGGCGAGCTCTTCGGCAGCGCGCGACAGCGGGATGGTGTCGGTCACGACCAACGCATCCAGGGCCGGGCCGGCGATACGGTTGACCGCTTCGCCGGACAGCACGGCGTGTGTGCAATAGGCGATGACGCGGCCGGCGCCGTCATCCTTGAGCGCCTGGGCCGCCTTCACCAGTGTGTTGGCCGTATCGACGATGTCGTCCATGATCAGGCAGGTGCGGCCGGGTACATCGCCGATGATGTTCATCACTTCCGCCACGTTTGCCTTCGGACGCCGCTTGTCGATGATGGCCAGGTCGGTATCGAGGCGCTTGGCCATGGCCCGGGCACGCACGACACCCCCGACGTCGGGTGAAACGACGAGCAGGTTTTCGTACTTTTGCTTCCAGATGTCGGAGAGCAGCAGCGGCGTGGCGTAGATGTTGTCGACCGGGATATTGAAAAAGCCCTGTACCTGATCGGCATGCAGGTCCATCGTCAGCACGCGATCCACGCCGACTGCCGTCAGCATGTCGGCCACGACCTTGGCCGAGATGGCCACCCTTGCCGACCGCGGGCGTCGGTCCTGGCGGGCGTAGCCGAAATAGGGCATCGCCGCCGTGATGCGTCCGGCTGACGCGCGCTTCAGCGCATCGACCATCAGCACCAGTTCCATCAGGTTGTCGTTGGTCGGAGCGCAGGTCGATTGCAGCACGAAAACGTCGCGCCCGCGGACGTTCTCGAGAATCTCGACATTCACCTCGCCGTCGGAGAAGCGGCCGACCTGCGCCTTGCCGAGGCGCATCCCGAGATGCTCGACGACCGCCGCCGCAAGCCTCGGATTGGCGTTGCCCGTGAACACCATCATGTCGTTGAAGCTCATGGCAGCACTCGATCGGTTGGACTACGGCCCGGCCGCGATGTCAACCGGCAGACCCTTCGTTCGGGCAACGGGGTGTGGAGGGCAGGCGGATATGGCAGGGGAGGAAGGATTCGAACCCTCGCATGTCGGAATCAAAATCCGATGCCTTAACCGACTTGGCGACTCCCCTCGCGCGCCACGGCGATCCGGGGAATCGTCGCAGCCGCCCGTTCGTTTGCCCCGGCGGACGAGTCAGGACGAAGCGAGCGAGCCATAAATTATAGCAGCTCACCGGGCGCGGTTTCGTTTCGCGCCGGCAGGTGGTTCAACGTCCGCGCCGCCCATGCGCGCCACCCCGCGCCTTCAAGGGCGCGCGCCGCGCGCTGCGCCGAGGCGGCGTCGGCGACCATGACATAGACTGCGCTGCCGGATCCCGTCAGTCTGATCGGACTGTTCGCGTGCAGGCCGGCGTCGGCGAGTGAGCGTGTGAGAGCGGCCGTCAATGCATCGATCTCCGGCACGACCGCGCACGCCGCCCTCTGCAGGTCGTTACGACCGAAGCCGAGCGGCCATGCCTCCGCCCTCAGCGTCGGCGTGTCGCGGCATACCCGTATGTCCGTGAATACCCGACCGGTCGGTGCAGGCACGCCCGGATGCGCGATCACGACGTGCGCGGGCGGTACGGTCACCGGCGTCAGCCGTTCTCCGATGCCCTCGACGAGGGCCGGACCGTCGCCCAGGAAGAATGGGATGTCGGCGCCGAGCTGGACGCCGAGGGCGGCAAGTTCCGTTCGCGCGAGCCCACACCGCCACAGGCGATTGAGCGCGATCAGTCCGCTGGCCGCGTCCGAACTGCCGCCGCCGAGACCCGCTCCAGTTGGAATGCGCTTGCTAAGACGAATCCGCGCGCCGGGCTTCACGCCGGTCTGCCGGGCGAGCAGACGTGCCGCACGGCAGGTGAGCTCGCAGTCGGAATCCAGCCCCGGCGGTGGGTCGACCAGTTCGATGTCGGGCGTATCGGTCACAGTGACTTCGACATGGTCCGCCAGGGAGACCGGAACGAATACCGATTGCAGGTCGTGATAGCCGTCCGCGCGCCGCCCCGTCACGTGCAGGAAGAGGTTGATCTTGGCCGGTGCCGCGAGGGTGAGCGATGGTGACGCAGAACTCACTCGAACACCCAGCGATCGATGAGCCAGACGATCTCGGACTCCGGCAGCGCTTGCGGGCGCCAGCGCATCCGGCGGGGCGCGTGTGGACTCTCGGCGCTGACCTCGATCACGTCGATCAGCCAGCCCGATTCGCGGAAGAGGCCGCCCGTCGTCGTAACTGCCGGGTTTCCCGGCAGGCCGCGCAGCCAGAAGGGAAGCGCCTCGTCGTGGACCTCGAGGCCGGTGAATTCCTTCAGCAGGGCACCGATGCTTGCGTCACGCCGCACCGTTCCGTCGGCGAGCGCGAGGGTCGTTCCCAGGGCATCGACCTGAAGACGCGCAAGTACGGTGCCGAGCGGCGAGAACACCTCGGTGAGGGTGTTCAAGCCGTCGGTCTGGTGAGCGAAGAGGGCGGTGAGTTGGCGGCCGTCATGTCGTGCCGAGAAGCGTCCGGTCAGCGCGAAGCGGTTGCTGGCTCGCAGATCGCTGCGATCCTGACTGGGGCTGGACTCGGGCGTGCCGGGGGAGGCTTCGCCCCCTGCGGCCGGGATCATCACACAGCCGCCGGCGGCGAGTGCCGCCAAGAGGCCAAGCGCGACCAGGACGGGTCGACGAGGTCTCACCCGGGTGACCTCACCTCGGGTCGAGGCGCTGCATCGTCGCGCGCAGCAGTTCGTGTTCGGGCTCGCGAGCGAGCTGAGATTCCCACACCGAGCGCGCCTCTTCCCGACGGCCCATCGTCCAGAGCACCTCGCCGAGGTGGGCAGCGATTTCTCCGTCGGCCTGCTTGGACAGCGCCAAACGCAGGTAGCGTTCGGCCTCGTCGAGGCGCCCTTGCCGGAAGGCGACCCAGCCGAGGCTGTCGATGATGGCGGCGTCGTCCGGCGCCAGCTGAAGCGCCCGTTCGATCAGGTGCCGCGCCTCATCCAGCCGCTCGTTGCGATCGGCGAGGCTATAGCCGAGCGCGTTCAACGTGTGTGCGCGGTCCGGCTCGAGTTCCAGGGCGCGGCGTAGCCGCCGCTCCGCTTCAACCGGCTGCTTCAGTTGCTCAAGCAGGATGGCAGTGTCGTAGAGCAGCTCGACGTCGTCGGGGGTCTGCGCGAGAAGTCCATCCAGGATTGCGAGTGCGCGGCGATACTCTCGCGCCTCACGCCAGACGCCAGCCATGCTCTGGGCGACGGCGTACGCCTGACGTGGGTTGGCTGGCTCGAGCGACTTCAAAACGGCAATCGCCTCGAGCGTGCGACGCGCCTTCGCAAGCGCATAGGCTCGCCGCAGTTGGGCCTCGAAGGCGCGCTCGCCGCGGTCGATCTGTCCGTAGCGCTCCGCTGCCTCCACCCAGCGGCCCTGCCCCTCGAGTGCGCGTGCCAGGTAGTACGCCAGCGCCGTCGGATCGCCCCGTCCAGCTGCCTCCGCTTCGCGCAGCTCGGCCTCGGCCGTGCGCCAGTCCCGTGCGGCAAACGCGGCGAGGGTGGCCGCGAAACGCATCTCGTCGACGTCATCCTGGCCGTCTTCGGCGAGCGCCAGAAACATTCGGCGTGCCTCGGCGAACCGATCGGCGTCGTAGAGTGCACGCGCGTGCAGTTCGCGCAGCTCGCGCGAGTCAGGGTGGCGTGCCGTCGCGGCGGCCAATTCGGCCAGAAGCTCGCGCTGTACGGCGGCCCGACGGTCCGCCGGCGCGGTGGCGAGCAGCAGTCGCGCGCGCACGGCGATGGCCTGAGGCCAGAGGGGCCGAAGCTCGAGCGCACGGGCCAGGGCAGCAAGCGCGATCTCCGCGTTGCGACCGGTCGTGCCGGTGGCCGCCACGGCGTGCAGGTAATGTGCCTCTGCGACTGCAGGCAACCGCTCTGCCACGTGGCGGCCGAAAGCGAGCGCCTGCTCGCGGTCGCGCGCCTGGGCGAGTTGTCGGGCAGCGTCCATCAGGGCGCCCGGCAAGGCGGCCACAGGAAGCCCAAGGATGGCGTCAATCGCCTCTCGCGTCCGTGGACTGTCGGCCGCAAGCGCCAGCGCCAGTGCAAGCAGGCGCGGACGGGCTGAAGATGGATGGGCTCGTGCCCAGGTTTCGACGACGTTGGCGGCACGGGCACGGTCTCCGGCTCGAAGCAGCAGCTCGACCGCTCGCTCCGCCACGCCTTCGTCGGTACTGAGACGTGCAATCTCGGCATACAGGCCCACGGCCGTTGCACGGTCGCCTTGGGCGAGCGCCAGTTCGGCGGCCAGGATGGCGGTGAAGAGCTGGGACTCGGTGTGGCGAGCGGCCCAGGTGGCGGAGTGCGTCGCGGCTTCATTCCTGGCCGGATCGGCGGAGGTGACGGGGTCTGTCCTCGCATGTGCCGTACCTAGCAACGCGAGCGCGCAGGCCGCCGCCAGCCCCAGGCGGCGGAGAGGGTGACGGCTCGATGCAATCAGACGGTGATGCGAGTGGGTGGAACGATCCTGCATGGTTCACTCATCCGTCGAAACGTGCGCCTCGCCCGGCGCGAGGCAGGCCCCTGAGCGCCCCGCGCGAGGCAGTCCCCTGAGCATACACTCCGCGGCCATGCCCGAGTTGCCGGAAGTGGAGACGGTCCGCCGTGGTCTGACGAGCGGTGTTGTGGGTCGCGCCATCGTGCAGGTCACCGTCCGCGAGCATCGACTGCGCTGGCCGATCCCGGCTGGTTTTGGCGGCGAGCTCGTCGGCGCCACCATCGCCGCGCTCGACCGCCGCGGCAAGTATCTGCTGTTCCGCCTCGACGACGGTCGGACACTGCTGTGCCATCTCGGCATGAGCGGGCAGCTGCGATGGTGTCCTCCGGGCGCCGCCCCGGCCGTGCAGCGACACGACCATGTCGATATCTCGTTCGACGACGGCAGCTTGCTCCGCTACTGCGATCCGCGGCGCTTCGGTGCCCTGCTTCTCTATGCAGGGCCGGATGGCGAGCAACGATTGCTCGCGCATTTGGGTGCAGAGCCGCTGACCGAAGCGTTCACTGCTCACCGTCTCAAGCGCTCGATCGCCGGCCGGCGCACGGCGATCAAAGCGGCGCTGATGGACGCCGAAGTGGTGGTCGGTGTCGGCAACATCTATGCGAACGAAGCTCTGTTTCGCGCCGGCATTCGTCCGACGACACCGGCCGGACGTCTTGGTCTCGCGCGTTGCGAGCGGCTGGTCGCTGCGGTCAAGGACGTGCTCGCGGATGCCATCGAAGCCGGCGGCGCCAGCCTGCGCGACTTCGTTCATGCGGATGGCGGGAACGGCTACTTCCAGCTGGATTGCCTCGTCTACGGACGCGGCGGCGAGCCATGCCGTGTCTGCGCTGCGCCGCTCAAGGCGATCCGGCAGATCGGCCGGTCGACGGTGTATTGCCCGCGTTGTCAGCGTTGAACGGGTTTTACTCGGGCAATTCCGCCGACGGCATGCGGGCAAGGATGATCGCGACCTTGCGGTTCAGTCCCGGGGCGTTGAAGTTGCGTTCGTAGAAACGCGGATTGGGTGCCATCGCGGCAAGGCGCGCCGCCTGCGCCGGTGTGAGCTGTGCGGCCGGGATGTTCCAGTAGCGGCGGGCGGCCGCTTCGGCGCCGAAGACGCCCTGCCCCCATTCGATCACGTTCAGGTACAGCTCGAGAATGCGCTCCTTGTCGAGCAAGGCCTCGAGCATCATTGTGATCACGGCTTCCTGGGCCTTGCGCAGATAACTGCGTTCGGGCGTCAGGAACAGGTTCTTCGCCAGTTGCTGCGTGATCGTGCTGCCGCCCGCGACCGGCCGGCCGCGCTTGCGGTTTTTCTCGATGGCGAGTTGGATGCCCTCCCAGTCGAAGCCTTCATGGTCGACGAACTTGGCGTCCTCGGCGGCGATCATGGCGCGCTTGAGGTGCGGCGAAATGCGTCGATACGGCACCCACTGATAGCGCAGCGGGGCATCCGGTCGGGTGGCATGCAGTTCGCCCATGCGGTGGGCCATGAAGGCGGTGCGACCCGGCGGAAAGTGGCCGTAGATCAGAATCATCACCGCGAAGTAGATCTGCAGCGACAGGAGCATCGCGATGCTGCCGAGCGCAACGGCCAGCGCTGCGCGCCCGACGTTGGCCAGCATGCGGCGAAGGCGGTTCACTCAGGGCTGCCGTCCGGCACCGGGCGCGGCCGAGCTTTCGAGCCCGCCCTCGCGAGTGAAACTCCAGGTGCGGGTGATGTAGAGAATGTCGGTGTCTCGCCGCACGTCGGGCGGGAAGGGCGCGAACGGCGCCGCGAGGTCGAGCACCTTGCGCGCGGCGGTGTCGAGGATGCGCGAGCCGGAAGAGCGGTCGATCTCGACCGATTCGACCGTGCCATCGGCCCGGATGCCGACCGTCATCACCAGGGAACCGTAGAGTTTCTGCTGACGGGCCGCCTCCGGATAGTTCGCGTTGCCGATGCGCTCGACCCGCTGACGCCAGTCCTCGACGTAGCGCGCGAATCGGTATTCGGCAGCGCGCGCCCCGATGTGCCGTTTCTTAGGACGCTGCTGGTAGTTCTCGAACTCGCGCGCAATCTGCGCCTCGAGCCGCTGCAATTCGAGCGCCTTCTCGGAGAGGTTCTGCATGACCGCCGCCGTATCGAGCCTGCGTGACTCGCGCGGGTCACGCTCGGACGGGCTGGCACGGTTGCTCTTCAACTGCTGCAGCAATTCGCGCGTCTCCCGCTCGAGAGCTTCCACTTGCGCGCGGGCGACCGCAAGTTGTGTCTCCCGCGAGTCGATGGCCGCGCGGGGCAGCGGCGAGGACAGCCTGCGTTTCTGGTCGGAGTTGCCGCCGCCATCGAGGTTGGCCTGCGCCAAAAAGTCCGGGTTGTTCGGCCGCGTCTGCGTCTTGGCATTTACGAGCGACACCTCGAGCGGCGGTGTCGAGCCGGGTCGCTTCAGTCGGTCGGGAAGTTCGAAGTGGATCGAAAGCACGACGGCGTGCACAAGCACGGAGAAGGCGAAAGCAGCCTTCAACAACGGACTGATGCCCCCGCTCGCCACGACGACCGGCGTGCTGATGGAAGGGGTAGAGCGGGCGGCAACCACGGCGTCCGATTTTATGGACACCCCATCTGCTCAGGCCTCGGTCGGCGCGCCCTGCACGCGCTCCACGAAGCGGACATGCAGCTGCGCCTCCCACAGGTCCACCTCGACGATCGCAAGAACGATCTGCGCACCGGGTGCCTGTTCCGGCAGGTCGGCCACGCGCATGACGATCGGAAGCTCATCGAAGCGCACGAGGTTCTCCCGGATAACGGTCGCAGTCACGCGTTCGATCTGCTCCTGTTGCAGCCAGCGCAGGCACCAGTAGTGCTCCATTTGCTGCTGAAAGTCCGCATAGGCGCTGTAGGTGGCGTCGAAATCGGCGACAGCGGAGAGCAGCGTCGTGTCGCCCGGCGCGTAGACGGGTTTGTCATCGCCGATCGCGGCGAGGATCTGACGCTGGTTCATCAGGTCGGCATAGCGTCTGAGCGGCGATGTCGCCCAGAGGTAGACCGCGAGTCCGAGCCCCTCGTGTGGCGCCGGTTTGCTCGACATGCGCGTCTTTCCGGCGCTCTGGATGCGGTACATCGCCGGCCAGCGGCGTGCGGCCAGCAACTGGCCCCAGGTTGCGTTGGCCAGGATCATCAGTTCGGCCACCAACAGATCGAGCGGCGAGCCGCGCGGCCTCGACCAGATGCGCACGCGCGCTTGCGGGCTCTCGGGTTCACCGTCGACGGCAAAGCTGTAGTCGACCCGGTTGACCTGTGCTTCGCCCCGTTGCAAAGCCAGCGCTTGCGCAAGACGGGACAGCCGCAGGAGCGCCGAGGCGAAGCCGCGCGCGGCAAGCTCGTCCGCCGCCGACGGCGTGGCCGCTTTCCAGTCGAAGGCGTCGAGGCTCCCCAAGCGAAGATTGGCGGCAATCGGCACGCGCTCGACCACCGAGCGGGTGGCGAGGATCTGGTGTTCCGCATCGAAATGCACGTACAGCGACAGCGCGGGGGGCGTGCCGCCTTCGTTCAGCGAGAAGGCCGCGATCGGCTGCTCAGGGAGCATCGTGATCTTGTTCCCCGGCATGTAGACGGTGGACAGCCGTTCACGCGCGACGCGGTCGAGCGGCGAATCCGGCGCGATGCCGAGCGCAGGACAGGCGATATGGATGCCGACCGTGGCCGTGCCGTCCGCGTGTTCGATCAGAGAAAAGGCATCATCGATCTCGGTCGTGGTCGCATCATCGATGCTGAAGGCGGTCACTTCGGCCAGCGCCAAATCTGCCGGTGGCGTGACCGGGGCGGTGGCCAGCTCCGGTGTGAAGGCGGTTCCGCGCGGGAAAGTCGCAAGCGCAAAGCGCTGGTAATGCAGGGCGTAGGGCGATGGAATGACACCCGCACGTGCAAGCAAGGTCGCCGGCGCAGTGCGCAGCCGGTCGGCTGCGGCCGCGAGCGCCTTCCACGGCGCCGCGTTCTTGTCGGGTGCGTAGAGAAGCTGCGCCCAATGGGTGGCGATTTCCGCCGGCGGCGTGCCTGCCACGAGCTGCTCGACCCATTCGGCGATTTGCGCCTGCTCGCGTTTCTTGCGCTCGACAGCGGCGAGCGCGAGCCGCAGCGTTTCCTCGGGTTGCCGTCGATAGCGTCCCTTGCCGCGCTTCTGGAAATAGATCGGCGCGCTGTGCAGCGCGAGCAGCGTCGCCGTGACTTCGGCCGGGCGCGCGCTTGGCCCGAAGTAGTCTCGCGCCAAGTCGGCGAATCCAAGCTCCATGCCGTCGGGTGCCGTTTCCCAGAGAAGCTGGATGTCAAAACCGGCCAGCAGTGCCTGTGCTTCCTGCCAGACCGTCTCCGGCTCGGCGCCGTCGAAGCGGTAGAGCAGGTTGGCGGCCTTTACCTTCAAGCGGCGTCCGCCCGGCAGTTCGACCTGCGCGCTGGCCTCAGCCTCCGAGCGCAGGGTTCCAACGCGCACGGCGCCATCCTCTTCGAACACGGCGTGCATCAGCGTCCCGCCGGTTCGTTGGTGACACCGTGCGGGACATGGCCTGAAGCCACCACGCGGGAGGCGGATTCCACATGTCGTCGCTGGTCGTCGAAAAAGATGTCGGCGGCAAAGGCGCGCAGGAACTCCGCCTTGTCGAGCCCGCCGAGGAACAGGGCCTCATCGATGCGGATGCCCCATGAGCGCAGCGTGCGGATCACGCGTTCGTGCGTAGGCGCCGAGCGTGCAGTCACCAGCGCCGTCCGGATCGGTTGCCGGTCGCGCGGGAACTCGGTCTGGATACGATGCAGCGCGGCCAGGAAGCCCTTGAACGGGCCGCCGGAGAGCGGCTCGGAGGCCCGCGCCTGCTCGGTTGCGGTGAAGGCCGGCAGGCCGCCTTCCTGGTAGATCCGTTCGGCCTCGTCCGAGAACAGCACGGCATCGCCGTCGAAGGCGATACGCAACTCGTCGTTGTCCGCGCGCGGCGTGGACAGGCCCGAATCGCCGGCTGGCGGAACGATCGTGGCGGCCGCATACCCCGCCTCGAGCGCCCGACGGACATCGGCCGGATCGGCCGACAGGAACAGATGGCTGCCGAGCGCAGGAACATAGCGGGCGAGCTCGCGTCCGCTCGAGAACACCGCACGCGTCACCGCCAGCTGGTAGTGGGCGATCGAGTTCATCACCCGGAGCCCCGTATCGGCACTGTTGCGCGACAGCAAGACCACCTCCACACGCTGACGCGCTGCCTCGTTCAGTGCAAGCAGCTTGCGCACCAGCGCGAAAGCCACGCCAGGCGCGAGCACCTCGTTCTCCCGCTCGATCTGGTGATGCTGATAAGCCTCGACTCCCTCGCGCTCGAAAATCGCATGACTCTCGCTCAGATCGAACAGCGCCCGCGACGAGATGGCCACCACCAGCTTGTCGTTCAGGGACACACTCATCCCGTAGCCTCCCGTGCCGCCAGGCGTTCGAGCAGTCGATCATGCAGGCCGCCAAAGCCGCCGTTCGACATGATCAGCACATGATCCCCCGGCTTGGCCAGACGCGACAGGTCAGCGAGCAGCGCTTCGATCGAGCGCGACACCAGCGCCCGGTCGCCGAGCGGAGAGAGCGCCGCGCCGACGTCCCAATCGACGCCCCCCGCGTAGGCGAACGTCAGATCGGCTGCGGCCAGGGCCCCGGGGAGCGCTGCCCGCATGGCGCCCTGCTTCATCGTGTTCGAGCGTGGCTCGAAGACCGCGAGCAGACGCTCGCCAGCCGCCAGGCGCTGACGGAAACCGGCGATCGTGGCCGCGATCGCCGTCGGGTGATGGGCGAAGTCGTCGTAGACCCGGATCCCCGACCGGGTGCCGCGCAGCTCCTGCCGGCGCCGGATGCCGCGGAAACGGGCGAGGGCTGCGATCGCATCGGCCGGCGCGATGCCGACATGGCGCGCGGCCGCGATCGCCGCCAGCGCGTTCAGCCGGTTGTACTCGCCCGGCATGGCCAACTCCAGGGCACCGAATCGCTCGCCGCCGAAGTCCACGCGACCGTCGGCCGTCAGGTGCCAGCCCTGGTCGCTGCCGAAAACCTCCTGCTCGCTCCAGCAGCCCATCGCGATCGCCTCCTTCAGGCGCGCATCGGTTGCGTTCCAGACGATGCGACCGGCGCGTGGTACGGTGCGGATCACGTGGTGGAACTGCCGCTGGATTGCGGCCACGTCGGGAAAGATGTCTGCATGGTCCCACTCCAGATTGTTCAGCACCAGCGTACGGGGACGGTAATGCACGAACTTGCTGCGCTTGTCGAAGAAGGCGGTGTCGTATTCGTCGGCCTCGATGACGAAGAGCGGCCGCTCAGCCTGCGTGTCGCCGAGCCGTGCCGAGATGGAAAAGTCGTGTGGCACGCCGCCGATCAGAAACGATGGTCGCTGCCCGGCCGCCTCCAGAATCCAGGCCAGCATCGACGACGTCGTCGTTTTGCCATGCGTGCCAGCCACGGCGAGCACGTGATGCCGGGCAAGGACGTGCTCGGCGAGCCACTGCGGGCCCGATACATAGCGCGGGCCTGCATCCAGGATTGCCTCCATCAGCGCATTGCCGCGGGTGACGACATTGCCGATCACGAACACATCCGGTCGCAGCGCGAGCTGATCTTCCCCGTAACCCTGGATCAGCTCGATTCCGAGTGCCGCCAGTTGTTCCGACATCGGCGGATAGACGTTCGCGTCGCAGCCGGTCACCCGGTGTCCGCACTCGCGCGCGATGGCTGCGAGTCCACCCATGAAGGTGCCGCAGATGCCAAGGATGTGGAGATGCACGTGGGAGACGGTGAGACGCGGGGAGGCAACCCGGCATTCTGCCAGCGCGCAGCGATTCGCCCGCGCAGCAATTTATTCAGCGTTTCCCTGGGTCTGGAAGCTGGAGAATTCCGGCATGACCGAACTGCGCCGTGCGGCGTTGGCCGCGCTTCTGATCGACGATCCGTACCGCAAAGTGGACGCCGTGGCAGCCCTCGCTGCCGTCGATGTCGATCCGGTCGTCCGTATCGCGGCGCCCGATTGGCCCGGTCGTCCGGCGCGACCGCGGCTCGTTCCTCCGGCTCACGTACCGGCGCGCAGCGCGCATACCCGCGTGGGCCGGGCCGCGCTGCTGCATTCGATTGCCCACATCGAGTTCAACGCGATCAATCTGGCCCTGGATGCGATTGTCCGCTTCGAGGCCATGCCGTCGGCGTACTACCTCGATTGGCTGAAGGTCGCGCGCGAGGAGGCAACGCACTTCTCACTGCTTGGCGCGCATCTGGCCACACTCGGTCATGCCTACGGCGACTTCGAAGCGCATGACGGCCTTTGGGACATGGCGCGCAAGACGAGCGGCGATGTGCTTGCCAGGATGGCGCTGGTGCCGCGAACACTGGAGGCGCGCGGACTCGATGCATCGCCGGCGATCCGTGACCGTCTCGCGCGGGCGGGCGACGCGCGCGCAGCCGAGATCCTGGATGTCATCCTGGCCGACGAGATCGGCCATGTCGCCATCGGCAACTGCTGGTTTCGCTGGCTGTGCGACCGGGCCGGGCTCGCGCCCCTGCCCGCCTGGCGCGCGCTCGCCGAACGTCACCGGGCACCGCGCCTGCGCGGCCCGTTCAACGTGCAAGCCCGCATCGCGGCGGGATTCAGCCCTGAGGAAATCGCGAGCCTGAGCGGCCCGGGTTGAACGGCAGACGACCGGTCAGCAGCTCGAACCACATTCGCCAGTCGGCGAGAAACGAGTAGAGCGGTTGACGAAAGCTCGCCGGGCGGTTTTTCTCAAAGGCGAAGTGCCCGATCCAGGCGAATGCATAGCCCTGAACCAGGCCGATCAGGACGAACCAGGGATTTCGGCTCAGTACCGCAGCGGCGAGCAAGACCACCGCAAGCGATGTCCCGATGAAATGCAGCAGCCGGCAGGTCGGGTGCTGGTGCTCGCCGAGATAGAACGGATAGAAATCACTGAAGCGCGTGTGGCGCGACTGGGCCGTTTCTGCCATGCAGCCTCCTTGAAGCAACAGGTTGGAACCGTTCGTGATGGCGCGCAGTCGCGCATGTCGGCAGACGCCGGATCGGTGGATGTTTCGGCCATATTCGCAGCGTACCGTTTTGGTCGCAAATCGATGTTGCGCTTTGCGCTGGCGATCGGTAGTCTGCAACTGAATCGACGCAGGATGACCTGCGCGAAGGAGAGGGAGGAACCGCGATGAATCGAGCCCTGAAGGAAACGCTGAAGAAAGCAGTGAGCGGGATGAAGCGCAAGGCGCACGGAGCGCAGCGACCGAGAAAACGAGCGAAGCGAGTTTCAGCGAAGGCTAA
>OGCL01001302.1_pt1 | contig 21932 bp, 20 predicted proteins | sample 1570041 | NCBI WGS metagenome assembly OGCL01 (sample SAMN06266162, study PRJEB24511) | hot springs metagenome | isolation source: Hot spring water | place: South Africa: Limpopo | collected 2015-06-22
CTTGATACTCAGCCGCTGCACCAAATGGCTGATCATAAATGATCGCAAATGACGACTCTGGCGATACCTCAAACTTCACTGCCGCAGACAACATCTGGTAGTCTTCGGCCATCTCAGGCACGGCATTACCCGCGCTATCAACACCACTGACTTTTGGCATTAGACCGCTATAGCCGATTTCGGCATAGTTACCTTTTTGAAAGAAAGCTGCTGTAGACTGACCCGAGCGATCTAACGCAGCAGCGTGAATACCGGCTAGCGGCATCGAGATTAGGATACAGGCACATAAGGGTTTAAGCGTCATAACATCATTCCTTGAAAAGCCTGACTTACCGTCAGTCAAAAAACACAGGGTTGTTTGTGCAGGTTACGCGATTTCACACAGGATTATGCTGCGCTCAACCAACTGCTTACATTTAGGTTACAACACCATCTTAGCAAGAAACATTTGATTGGTTCGTCAGCCACTCATCGGGTAGCATGACTGGTGAGTATTGACTTGTATTTGACTTTTATAAGTCACTAGAGTCATTGCTTTTTTGAAAAACCATCAAAAACAGAACTGACAGACCGCTTCGATACAACGTGTCTGCCGGATTATTTCGACGCGTTTCAAAACGTATAGATTGCTAACCCTGCTAAAAATCCACTATAATCCGCGCTCAATTTTGTTGTGCCTGCTCCCTAGTCACAACCAACGATAATAGGCAACCTGCAATGAAGACCCTCAGCGCTAAGCCAGCAGAGGTACAACACGACTGGTTCGTAGTTGACGCTACTGGCAAAACCCTCGGTCGCCTCGCGACTGAAATCGCTCGCCGCCTACGCGGTAAGCACAAGACCAGCTTCACACCACACGTTGACACTGGCGACTATCTCGTCATCATCAACGCAGAAAAACTGGTTGTCACCGGTAAAAAATCCGAAGACAAAAAATACTACCGCCACAGCGGGTATCCAGGTGGTCTGAAAGAAACCAACTTCACCAAGTTGATCGCTCACAAACCAGAAGAAGTCCTGCAACGCGCCGTTAAAGGCATGCTGCCAAAAGGTCCTCTGGGTTATGCCATGATCAAAAAGATGAAAGTGTATGCAGGTGGCGAACATCCGCACGCTGCACAACAGCCTCAAGTCTTGGACATCTAAGGAACTGACATGGAAAAGAATTACGGTACAGGCCGTCGTAAGACCGCAACCGCCCGTGTGTTTCTGTCCGCAGGCACAGGCAACATCAATATCAACAACAAGAGTCTAGACCTCTATTTTGCTCGCCCAACCGCGCGCATGGTGGTACGTCAGCCGCTTGAATTGGTCGATGCTGTTGAAAAATATGACATTTTCGTCACCGTTAAAGGCGGTGGCATGAGTGGTCAAGCTGGCGCAATCCGTCACGGGATTACCCGTGCGCTGATCGCTGCTGACGAAACCCTGAAGCCAGCACTGCGTCAAGCAGGCTTCGTAACTCGTGATGCGCGCGAAGTCGAACGTAAGAAAATCGGTCTACGCAAAGCACGTAAGCGTCCACAATACTCCAAGCGTTAATCGACACTTGGTACTGCAAACCCCAGACTGTCTGGGGTTTGTTGTTTCTGGTGGCTAGAAAAATCAGTTAATTTGTGCTCTGATGATGCAGCTTTGTGGCTTTTTAGCACAGATTTCTTTAGTATTGCCACAAAATTTTAATGGGCTTTGCCGCCCATGCGTGCTTGTCTGGAGGAAACCTCAATGAGTAGTGCCGAGGGCGTCAATGTTAGCCGCCGCCGCATGCTGATCGGAACTACAGCCGTGGTTGGTGGTGCAGGTATGGTTGCCGCCGTAGCCCCGTTTGTAAAGTCTTGGAATCCAAGTGCGAAAGCCAAAGCGGCTGGCGCACCGGTGGTGCAGGACATCAGTTCGATCGAAGCTGGCCAAATGATCGTGGTCGAGTGGCGCGGAATCCCAGTGTATGTGGTGAGCCGTACTGCCGAAATGGTTGCCAGTCTGACCCAGAATGACGCTGTGGTGGATGATCCAGCATCAGATAAATCTGAACAGCCAGATTACACCAAGAACGCGACGCGCTCCATACTGCCTGAGCTACTGGTGGTGACAGGTGTGTGTACACACCTTGGCTGTGCTCCCCTATACCGTCCAGAGGTCGCTCCAGCCGATCTAGGCGCTGATTGGAAAGGTGGTTTTTACTGCCCATGTCACGGTTCAAAATATGATCTGGCAGGACGTGTCTACAAGAGCATGCCGGCACCGACCAATTTGCCCGTGCCGCCATACTCACTTGCAGATAGTATCCTGACCATTGGGGAGGGTTAAATCATGAGCATCGGGCAAAAACTCATGTCGTGGGTCGACGCGCGCTTTCCAGCGACCGAAACCTACGAATACCACATGTCCAAATATTACGCGCCGAAGAATTTTAACTTCTTCTATTTTTTCGGCGTGCTGTCCATGGTTGTGCTGGTCAATCAGTTTGTGACTGGTATCTGGCTCACCATGATGTACAACCCATCGGCGGAAGGTGCATTTGATTCGATCGAATACATCATGCGCGATGTCGAGGCAGGTTGGCTGATTCGCTACATGCACTCGACAGGGGCTTCGGCGTTCTTTGTGGTGGTCTATCTACACATGTTCCGTGGCCTACTGTACGGCTCGTATCAGAAGCCGCGTGAGTTGGTCTGGCTCATCGGCATGGGGATTTACCTCGTCCTGATGGCGGAAGGTTTCTTCGGTTACTTGTTGCCATGGGGTAACATGTCGTTCTGGGGCGCACAGGTGATTTTGAACCTGCCTGCGGCGTTGCCGATTATTGGTGATCCGTTGACCACTTGGGTCAAAGGCGACTATCTGATTTCGGGCATTACCCTAAACCGCTTTTTTGCATTGCACGTGGTTGCACTGCCATTGATTTTGGTTGGTCTGGTGTTTATGCATTTGGTTGCACTGCATCATGTCGGCTCAAATAACCCCGATGGCGTGGATATCAAGAAACAAAAAGATGAAAATGGTGTGCCGCTCGATGGTATTCCGTTCCATCCATACTACACCGTGCATGATCTGATCGGCATCGTGGTGTTTTTGATCATCTTCTTTGGTGTGATCTTCTTCTTCCCGACCGGTGGTGGCTACTTCATCGAGAAGCCCAACTTTGAACCGGCCAATCCATTGAAGACACCAGAGCATATTGCGCCAGTCTGGTACTACACGCCGTTCTATGCGATTCTGCGAGCCATTCCAGACAAACTCGGTGGTGTGGTTGCGATGGGCGGTGCGATTGCCATCCTGTTCGTATTGCCATGGTTAGACCGCTCACCGGTGAAGTCGATTCGCTATAAAGGCATTCTGTCGAAGATCTGGCTGGCGATTTTTGTGGTGAGCTTCGTTGGTCTAGGTTTCCTCGGTGCCAAAACAGCCGCTGAAATTCCACATATTTTCGGTGGACTGTTCATCAAAACCCTCGTTTTTGGTGCGATTTTTGGTGCAATCTGGTTCTGGCGTAAGACAGAAATCTGGGCATACTTGTCGTTAACCCTGCTGATCACCAGCGTACTCGGTGCAATCTTGCTGTGGTTCTTCCCTGCGATTGGCATGGATACGTCCATTGGCTTTGGCGTGTTGTTTACAGCACTGTACTTCTTGTTCTTTATCTTGATGCCGATTTACACCTCGATTGAGACCTGTAAGCAGCCGCCAGATCGTGTGACCGGAGGCCACTAAGATGAAAAAACTACTCCTGTCGTTGATTCTAACGATGTCAGCAGCCACCACCGCCCAAGCGGCGGGTGGCGGCGGCTGTGGCATGAATCCTGCCACACAAGAGCCATATGAGTGCAGTACCGCACCAGTTCGTCTCACCGATAAAGCCTCGCTACAACGCGGTGCTGCGGTGTTCATGAACTACTGTGCAGGTTGTCACTCTTTGAAGTACCTGCGCTATGAGCGGATGGCAACCGATCTTGCCATCCCCAATGAGCTGGTCGAAAAGTATATGATGTTCACCACCGACAAAATCGGTGACGGCATCACCGCAAAAATCGACCCCAAAATGCAAGCCAAGTGGTTTGGTAACGCACCGCCTGACTTATCGCTGACTGCCCGTCTGCGTAGTCCAGACTGGATTTACACGTTTTTGCTGACTTTCTACGAAGACCCAAATCGTCCATGGGGAGTCAACAACATCACGTTTAAAGATGTCGCGATGCCACATGTGTTGCATAACTTGCAGCAAGATTTGGGCGATGATGAGTATCGCGAACGTGTCGGTGACTTGACCAATTTTTTGACTTACGCCGCCGAACCGATTGCGCACCAGCGTAAAATCTATGGCTTCTTCGTTATTCTGTTCTTGCTGGTGCTACTGATTCCAGTTTGGCTACTCAACAAAGAGTACTGGAAAGACGTGAAGTAAGCAGTTCATCTGGCAAGACACAAAAAGGGCAATATGCCCTTTTTGTTTGGTCGCGGCTTTAGTTATGCTGCTGGATTGATTGGAGCAACCCTCACCTTGCCTGAATCTGTAGTACGATCTGATCTTGAGCAACCACATGCGGGCATGCTGCTGTATGCCGATCCTGACCATCATGTCAGCCATCAAGTTAGGCTGGCACTGGCGGAAAAACAAATTGCCTACCAGCTGATTGTGGTCGATGCACGCGTTCGCCCAGAAGATTTGTTAGATCTGAATCCGTATGCGAGTCTACCGACGCTGATTGATCGAGAGCTGCGCCTGTATCAAAACATGGTGATCTTGGAGTATCTGGAGGAGCGTTACCACAAGCACCGACTGCTGCCAGATCATCCGGCCAGCCGTGCTGAGTTTCGACAGTACGCGTGGCGTATCCAGCATGATTGGCTCAGCCTTGCGGATACGCTACTGACGCATCCGGATAGCTTGGACATCGCAGCGGCACAGCACGCGCGACAACAACTGCGCAATAGCTTGATCAGCCTTGCACCGTTATTTGCCAAGCGACCCTTTTTTATGAATGATCAGTTTGGGCTGTGTGATTGCTTGCTTGCACCGATGCTGTGGCGACTCCCCGAGATGCAAATTGAACTCCCGAGTTCCTTGGCTGCGCCGCTTCTGGCATACTGCCAACGTCTGTTTGAGCGACCGGCTTTTTTGGCCACGTTAACCGTGCAGCAGCGTCAAAAACGTGACTTGCCGAGGATTGGATAAATGACCGAGATCACTGTCACCCCGACCCGCCCTTATTTGGTACGGGCGATTTATGACTGGATTCAAGACAATCAACTGACCCCATATCTGGTGGTGAATGCCGATGAACCGAATGTCTCTGTGCCGAGACAACACGTTAAAGACGGCCAAATCGTGCTGAATATTGCCGCACATGCGGTGCATCAGCTGCATATTGATCATGATGCGATTCAGTTTAATGCCCGTTTTGGCGGCGTATCGCAATTGGTATATGCCCCGATGCGGGCAGTGATGGGTCTGTATGCGCGTGAAAATGGCCAAGGGTTGTTTTTTGATCCGAATGAATATGGTGCGCCAGCAGAGCCTGCACCCGTAACGGAAAGCAGCACGACACCCACGCCCAAAAAAACCGGCTTACGCATTTTAGACTAATCAGCAGATTGGCTCAGGTCTTGCCTCATCGTGCAGGATCTCAGTCAGGGAGTCACGCATGGCATTATCTCTACGACAGCATTTGCAAGACAGTCAGGCCGCTGCACTGAGTGGTGCGATACAAGAAATGGGGCTGAGTGCGTCGCAAGCGCAAACGCTACTGGGCTGGACGCTGCCCCTCGTGTTGGCGCATTTGGTCGATTTAAACCAACGACACGGTACAGGATTGGTACTGGCGTTGATTAACACTCAAGCTGTTGACGGCATCTGGCAAACCCTAGACCAAACCGAGTGGATTAACCAAGCCCAAAAGCACATGGCGACTGATGGCTTGATCTTACAAGTCGCCAGCAACCACATCGCAACCGTGGTGCTGGCAGAAATTTTTGAGTTGGTTGATGCCGCGAGCCTCGGTGAAGAAGGTCTCAACGAGTTGCTTGAGGGCCAGCCTGAACACTTGCAAGGTCAAGCACCGGATTGGGTCTGGCAACAAGCTGGTCTGACCAGTTTATGTGGTCAGGCGGCAGTCGAACCTGACCAAACAGAGGCACTGGATCTGGCAACAGGTATGGCCAGTCTCAACCAACTGATGCGGCAAGCGGCAACACAGGCTACAACAGCAGAGTCGGTCGGTGCTGTCATCACCCAACCCTCACCACCCAACACATCAGTGGAGCAAGCCGTGACCAGCCTTGATCTGAATAAAACCACGTCACCACACCATGATGAGCATCACACGACGCATGCCACCATCACTTTAGCACCACAACGCGATGCGGGTAGCATAACCCGTCTGCTAGAGCCGCTGATTGCAGCAGGGCTATTGGCATTTTTGTATGTCTTGTTCAGTCAGTCTACGCTGCCAGTCACCCCTACAATCGCACCTTTGAGCGAGGTCAAGCCAACGCTAGCTAGTCAGGAAACGCCGCTCATTCCGACCGTCGTTGCCAGCGAAAGCGATCTGCCGCCGATGGCGGGCGCACAACTTGATCAATCAGAGATTGAGCGAGCCACTGCCGAGGCACAACGTACTGGTGCGCAGGCGTTGCAGTTTAGTGATAATTCGCTGTCAGAATAATCTGACAGCGATCCGGTCAATCTCAATCAAACCAACGCAACTGTTCGCGCAGTTTCACAACCTCGCCGATAATCGTAATGGTCGGCGCGGCGATGCTGCTGCCCTCGACTTTGGCTGCAATGTCGGCCACAGTCCCGATCAACACCTGTTGATCTGGTGTCGTGCCTTTAGAGACTAAGGCCACTGGCATATCAGGCCGCAGGCCGTGTGCAATCAGTTGCTGAGTAATGCGCTCTAGCCCGACCAAACCCATATACAGCACCAACGTCTGATGCTCATACACCAACTCTGACCAAGGTAATTCGGGCGAACCGGCTTTTAAATGCCCCGTTAAAAACCGCACACTCTGCGCATAATCGCGATGCGTCAGTGGAATCCCTGCATACGCACCGCAGCCCGCTGCCGCAGTCACACCGGGTACGACCTGAAACGCCACGCCAGCAGCAAATAGCTGCTCAATCTCCTCGCCCCCGCGCCCAAAAATAAACGGATCACCGCCTTTGAGCCGACAGACGCGCTTGCCTTCCTGCGCCAATCGCACCAACAGCGCATTAATGCCCTCTTGTGGTACGGCATGATCAGAACGCGCCTTACCGACATAGATCCGCTCGGCATCACGCCGCACCAGATCCATAATCGGCTTCGACACCAGACGGTCATACACCACCACGTCGGCTTGTTGCATCAGGCGTAAGGCTTTAAAGGTCAACAAGTCTGGATCACCCGGCCCTGCACCGACCAGATACACCTCGCCTTTTGGCGCCTGCCAATCTTGCATGGCTTGCGGCATCAACTGATCGGCAACATCACGCTGACCATTGAGGATTTTTTCACCGATATGACCGGCGTATAGGTGTTCCCAAAAAATCCGCCGCGTGTCCGGCTCGGTAATCAATGCTTTGACTTGTGGCCGCCAGTCACCGGAAAATTTGGCCAGTTCGCCATATTGTGCAGGGACTAAAGACTCAATCTTGGTGCGCAGTTGCCGTGCTAACACTGGCGCGTTGCCATTGCTAGTGATCGACACCAACAACGGCGAACGGTCAATAATTGCAGGCACGATAAAGCGACAATGCGGTGGATCATCGACCGAATTGACCAAAACGTTCAATGCCTCACAGTCGTCAAACACCTGTGCATTGACGACTGCGTTATCGGTTGCAGCAATCACCAGACGATAACAGCGTAAATCCAACACACATGGATAGCATTCGGCACGATGTTCGCCGCCACTCTTGCTCACATCATCGTGTAAATCCGGCAAGATCTCTGGCGACAGCACGTCCAAGATTGCGCCTGCACTCAGTAACAGCCGCGCTTTACGCCGCGCAATCTGCCCACCGCCGACCAACAGACAACGCTGGCCACGCAGTTTTAACGCAATCGGTAATACATCCACAGCCTACTCCGCCCGCTTGCCAATCGCCGTGAGACCGCCCAAATACGGCTGCAACGCGGCTGGAATCGCAATCGAACCATCGGCTTGCTGATGATTTTCCATCAATGCCAATAACGTCCGACCGACCGCCAAGCCCGAGCCATTTAGGGTATGCACCAGTTCGGTTTTTTTATCGACGCGCAGACGAGTCAACATGCGACGCGCTTGGAAGTCACCACAGTTTGAGCAAGATGAAATCTCGCGGTAGGTGTTTTGACTCGGCAGCCAGACTTCGATGTCATAGGTTTTCACCGCCGAAAAGCCCATATCACCGCCACACAGCAGCATCACACGGTACGGCAGTTCAAGCAATTGCAGCACTTTTTCGGCACAGGCGGTCATGTCTTCGAGTGCTTGCATCGACGTGGATGGGTGCACGATGTTGACCATTTCGATTTTTTCAAACTGATGCTGGCGGATCAAGCCGCGCGTATCGCGACCGCCTGAACCCGCCTCACTGCGAAAACACGGCGTGTGCGCTGTCAGTTTGATCGGCAACTCTGCCGCATCCAAAATCTGATCACGCACCAGATTGGTCAGTGGCACTTCAGAGGTTGGGATCAGATAAAATGGTTTATCACCTTGTAATTTAAACAGGTCTTCCTCAAATTTTGGCAACTGTCCTGTGCCATACAAGCTTTCGGCATTCACCATAAACGGCACATACACTTCGGTGTAGCCATGCTGGGTGGTGTGTAAATCCAGCATAAACTGCGCCAAAGCACGTTGCAGCCGTGCCAGTTCGCCTTTCAAGACGCTAAAGCGTGAGCCGGTGATTTTGGCGGCTACCTCAAAGTCCAGCAAGCCGAGCGCTTCACCCAGATCGCTATGATCTTGCACCGCAAATTCAAACTGACGCGGCGTACCGACCCGACGCACTTCGACGTTGGCATGCTCGTCTGCACCGACTGGCACACTGTCGTCCGGCAAGTTGGGGATGCTGAGGGCTTTTTGTTCGATTTCGGCTTGTAGTGCGCCAAGCTCAGCATCGGCAGCTTTCATTTCTTCACTGACCGCGTTCATCCGCGCCATCAGTTCGCTGGCGTCTTGGCCGGTTTTTTTCAGTTGGCCGATTTGTTTTGCACCGGCATTACGCTCCGCTTGTAGGGTTTCGGTGCGGACTTGAATCGCTTTACGCCGCGCTTCGAGGTCTTCCCACAAGGCGGCATCCAGACAGATGCCACGCTTGGCCAGCGCAGCGTTGACCAGCTCAATCTGGCCGCGTAATAATTTTGGATCAATCATGACACACACTAAAATCGCAATAAAAACTGCCGCTAGTGTACGAGGTTTGCTGGGGCTTGCACAGGTTTGCCAGAAGATGAAACCGGCAGCCCCCATCGAAAAAAGCACGCTTGGTCGCGTGCTTTCTGTGATGTATGGTGACTACTGATCAATCACATCCGTACCAACTGGCGGTTTAAACACAAACAACTGGTCGCTTAAGCGTGGGTTCAGTTTGACGTTGCCAAACTGAATATCAGTTTTTTGGCCAAGCGAGTCTTGTAGCACCATTTGGCTTGGCACATCGCCTTGAAAGCGAATGGTCAGGCTTTCAAAACTGCCGTCTTTATTGCGGGGATACAATACAAAATTGGCCTGACTACGATTCGGCTGAGTGACGCGAAAGGCTTTTTTGATCTGATCAGGCTGACCAGACAACAACAAGGCTGGCGTATTACCGACCTGACTATCCATCTGCTGACGAGTCGCCTGCTCTAAATCCGGATCATAAATCCACACCGTTTGCCCATTGGTCACGATCAACTGCTGCATCGGGCTGGTGGTTTCCCAGCGGAACTGGCCGGGGCGTTTGACCTGCATCGTACCACTATAGCTACGACTCATATGACTGGGTCGCAAACCTTGATTGGCACGCGCAGGTGCAGCCGCTGTGGTGGTGGTTTGGCTAAATTGGGCTTCAAGGCTACCCAGTTTGGCTAATGCTCGATTTAATGCAATCGTGGCCTCTGCTTCACTGGCAGCACTACTCGCCGCACGCGTCGTACTGCTGCTTGTGGGGGTGTTGGCTGCGGCTGCATGTACCACGCCGATGACTGACAAAGACAGCAGTGCTGCACCCAAAACCGTTGCATATTGCTGATTCAATTGTGACATTGACCGATAACCTCGTTGTGACATGACATGGCGTGACTATGCCACGACGACCCAACCGCTGATAGAGGGTTTTGGTGCAAGATCAACGCAAAGCTGTGGCAATTGCAGCTAACTGGTGCGTAGACACGAGGCTTGTGTAACTGAAGCAATCTGTCATCGTCCCTCAATCACCGAACAAAACATCACACAACAAAAAGCCCGCAGTTTTGAGGACATGCGGGCTTTTAGACAAGCTCAGATTCAATGTGGCGATTGCCCATTAGATCTTAGGCTGCATCAACAATCACGTAGCGACGGCCAAATGCACCTTTCACCGCGAAGCGGACAACACCGTCGCTGGTCGCGAACAGGGTGTGATCACGACCCATGCCGACGTTATCGCCAGCATGGAACTCCGTGCCGCGCTGACGAACGATGATGCCGCCAGCTTGGATTTTTTGACCGCCGTAAACTTTTACGCCGAGCATTTTTGGGTTGGAATCACGACCGTTCCGCGTGGAACCGCCGGCTTTTTTATGTGCCATGAGTAAAACTCCTTAACGGGTCGTTAAATTACAGCGTGATCGCAGTAATTTTGATTTCGGTAAACCACTGACGGTGGCCTTGCTCTTTGTGGTAATGCTTACGACGACGATGCTTGACGATGCGGATCTTGTCGCCACGGCCATGACGCAGCACTTCTGCGGTCACGCTTGCACCAGCAACGCTTGGTGCGCCGATTTGAATGTTGTCGCCATCAACCACCATCAACACTTCTGCAAAGGTCAATGCTTCGCCGGTTTCGGCTTTGAGCAATTCAACTTTCAGGCGTTCACCAACGATCACGCGATGCTGTTTGCCACCGCTTTGAATGACTGCGTACATGCTTCACTCCAATAAACCCGTGTCGCCGTGCCGACTCAACGAGAGTCGATCTTCATACGAACGCCACTGGGGGAATACACAAGGCAGAGAATTGTATGGAAAAGCAGCGATGCTGGCAAGTTTTTTGCTGGATTTTTGGCAGAAAGCGACTGATTTTTGCGCCGAATGATTTGGATTGCACAGATCAATGCTGGAAGTTCGCCCGCATGCCGGCTACGATACGGCTGTTTTGTCAGCAGACCTCTTTTGGCATGATCATGGTCGCACTCAAGGATTGAGTCCGGATGATCAACGATTTCAATATGGTAGGGCTTATGCTTGATTTTAAAAAAGACATTTTAGCGCCTGTTGCGGATGATTTTACTGCGATGGATCAGTTTATTCATACTGGCATTCACTCCAAAGTCCCCTTGGTGATGCGTGTCAGTCAGCATGTGGTCGATGCGGGCGGCAAGCGGATGCGTCCCCTGATGTGCCTGCTCGCGGCGCGTGCTTGTCAGCCACCAAGTCAACCACCAAGCACGCAGCAAGCGGATGCCACACTACGACTGGCTGCGATTGTCGAAATGTTGCATACCGCCACGCTGGTACATGATGATGTGGTGGATGAGTCCGGTTTGCGGCGTGGTCGACCCACTGCTAATGCGACGTGGAATAATGCCACTGCCGTTTTGGTTGGCGATTTTTTGATTGCACGCGCGTTTGATTTGTTAGTAAATTTGGGCGACTTGGTGCTACTCAAGGACTTCTCGTCAGGCACGTGCGAAATTGCCGAAGGCGAGGTGCTTCAACTACAACATCAGCACAACCCCGATTCGACCGAACAAGATTACTTACAAATTATTTATGGTAAAACCTCACGGCTATTTATGCTGGCCACCGAAGGCGCAGCAATTCTTACTGGCGCGGTGCAGTATCGGCAAGCATTACAGGACTATGCCAAACACTTCGGCAATGCCTTTCAGATGATTGATGATATTTTAGACTATAGCTCAGATGCCGAAACACTGGGTAAAAATATCGGCGATGACTTACTTGAGGGCAAACCGACCTTGCCACTGATCGCGGCGATGCAGCGTTGTACTGGCGATGATCTGGCGTTAATTCGCAAGAGCATTCAAACCGGTGGCTTGGCCGACCTAGATCGCGTGATTGCCTTGGTACATGACAGTGGGGCGTTAGAATATTGTCGGCAGCGCGCCGCACAAGAAACTGGGCTTGCCGTACAGGCGATTGATCAACTGCCCGCATCCATCTATCGTGAGGCTCTGGCCAATCTGGCACATCTTGCCTTAAACCGGTTGAGCTAACAGCATGCTGACCTTTACTGATCTGTTGGACGATATGGCAAGCTCGCTGGATCAACCCAATCCAGAGCTGCTGGTATTGTTGGTGGATCGGTTACGGCCTGCCTCAAGTCGTGACCTTGAGGACATTCATCATCGTTTATCACGACTGATTGAGACATTACGAACCTCGCCAACACGGCGGCAGGTGTTACACGACTATGTGCTGCGCTTACTCGGCCGTTACCACCAAGTCAGTCTGTACGCGGACAGTGGCATCTTGGGCAATGAGGCGTTTTTTAGTGCGGTTAGACAACGGATCGGCTGGCGTTTATTGCCGCCGTTGCGCCAGACCACACAACTGCGTGACTTGTTTAACCTCTGCTTTCATCAGCCCAATGATGCACGTTGGGTGGACAATATTGCAGCAGACGACTGGAACGATTTATTCAATTTGCTCAGTGCAGTGGATAGTCCAGTGCAGTTACTCAACGAAACGCGTAGCCGTATCTTAAGCGCGATCATGATCGTGTCGTACCGCATTACCGCGATTGGTATTGAGCCTGAGTTGATTCGAGCGCATCCGGCGATCAATGAATTCAAATCGCCGTTTTTGGTACAAAATCGCGAGGTGATTGATTACGTTGAGTCGTTTAAGCGGCGTTTATATGCCGATCCCATACAATTCACCGAGCTGCCACTGGCCGATGAACGACAAGCTTTGGTCATGCTCGACCAATGCCGTGAGATTTTGACCAAAATCAAAAAAAATACCCGCAAAAATGGGGTCAGCCTGAGTTTAAGCAACTTGTTAATTCGGCTTGAGCAATGTCTGAACCGGATTGAGCTGTTGTTTCATTTGCTGTCGCCTGAACCTGCACCTGCCCAGAAAGCCTTGGCGGATATGCTACGCCTGCTGGCACGCGCACAACGCGAACACTCAAGCGTACGTGCCTTGATTTCAATCAATACGGAACTGATGGCACAGCAAGTCACCGAAAATGCCAGTCGTACAGGTGGCCATTATGTGACCACTGACCGTAAAGGCTATTGGGGCATGTATCGTTCTGCCGCTGGTGCGGGGGCAATTATCGCCTGTATGGCGACGTTAAAAGTATTATCAGGTCGGTTGGTGCTGGCGCCCTTTGCGCGCGCTTTAATTAATAGTATGAATTACAGCCTAGGCTTTATGCTGATTCATGTGTTGCATTTTACCGTCGCCACCAAACAACCTGCGATGACCGCCGCGACGCTGGCAGCCGCGGTACAGCGCAACACCGGCAACCGGCAGGCACAGATCGCAGAACTGGCCGAAGTGACTATTAATATCATGCGTACGCAGTTTATTGCGATCCTTGGGAACATCTCGATTGCCATGCCAATCGCCCTGCTGATCACGTGGCTGATCAGCTCGCAAACCGGTGCGCCGCTGATGACTCCCTATAAGGCCGAGGCGTTATTGGCGGATATCAACCCCTTTATCTCATGGTCGATTTTTTATGCCGCAATTGCTGGGGTCTGGCTATTCGTCGCTGGTCTGATTGCGGGGTACTATGACAATCTTGCGGTTTATCATCAGGTTGGCGCACGACTCAAGCAACACATGCGACTACAGCGCATGCTTGGCCAGCCGCGTCTGGATCGCGTCGCTGACTATGTAGAGCGCAATCTTGGCGCGTTGGCGGGTAATTTTTGGTTTGGGGTAATGCTCGGTAGCACGCCCGTGCTGGGCTATATCCTTGGCTTACCACTAGATATTCGGCATATCGCGTTTGCTTCAGCCAATTTTATACAGGGCTTATATAACCTTGGCCATACGCCAGAGTTGGGCTTGGTTTTGGTGTCGTTTCTGGGTGTCTTGCTGATCGGCATGACCAACCTGATGGTCAGTTTTGGTTTGGCGTTGTTTGTGGCGTTACGCGCCAGACGGGTGCAATACGCCCAGTGGAGGCCGTTACTCAAGCTGTTGTTTGGGCATTTTTTAACACGGCCTGCGGATTTTATTTGGCCGCCAAAAAACCCACCCCCATCCTCCGTGAATAAAACCCATTACTGACGACGATCCCTACAGATCAGCAGCAATCCTGTTGGTCTGTTTTTTTATGTAACGGTCGATCTGTAGACTTGCGGTTTTTCTGTACTCACCAGTACACTAGCCGAAATTGTACTGACTGGTACGCTTTGCACGATTTATGCTGGAGCTGACCTTTCCCTATTTTTGTGTATTGTCATTCGATTGCCATGCATCATGAATCAGGCTATATGACCACACATCACCCAAAACACCCATGCCCACATCGTCGTTGGGTTTGTATCCGTGAGCAAGCATTATGGGAACATCTGTCATGAGGGCAATCATGCGCCGCACTCCGTCGTTTTCCACCGTCGTCCTGATTGCCGCACTGGCCAGCGTGACGGCATGTAGCAAATCAGAAAGTAATAATACCGCCAGTACACCCGCAGCAGCGCCACCCGCACCAGACGTGGTGGTGGTGGTGGCACAACGTCAGCCGGTCGAACGCAGTATTGAGCTATCTGGTCGACTGCGTGCGTATCAAATCGCTGAGGTACGCCCACAAGCATCCGGTATTATTCAAAAAAAACTGTTTGAAGAAGGTGCGTATGTCCGCGCCGGTCAGCCGCTGTACCAAATCGACGCGGCCAATGCTCGCACCGCGGTCAGTAGTGCAGAAGCTGCATTGCGTCGCCAACAAGCCAATCTAAACGCCTTACGCATCACTGAACGCCGCCTCAAGCAATTGCTGAGTTCCGATGCGATCAGCAAACAAGAATACGATGATCTACAAGCGCAAATTGCACTGGCTGAAGCAGACATTTCCGCCAGCCAAGCCGCCCTCGACAATAGCAAAATCAATCTGGATTTTGCGACGGTACGCGCCCCGATCAGTGGGCAAAGCAGTACCTCTAGCGTGACCGTCGGCGCATTGGTCACTGCAAGCCAAGCATCTCCGATGGTTACGGTACAACAGCTTGATCCGTTGTATGTCGATATCACCCAGTCCAGCGCTGAAATGCTGCGCCTGCGCGAGCAAATCGCAGCAGGTAATTTGGCGCGTAATGGTGTGACCAACGTGCAACTGACCTTACCCGATAACAGCGTGTATCCGCTCAGTGGCCGATTGCAGTTCGCAAACGCCAGTGTCGATGAAACCACGGGGACAGTGACGCTACGCGCAGTGGTCGACAACCCGAATAACCTGTTGTTACCGGGTATGTTTGTCAAGGCCAAAGTCAGCCAAGGCAGTATCCCCAATGCGATGCTGATCCCACAGCAAGCGGTCACTCGCACCCCGCAAGGCCAAGCCAGCGTATTGGTGGTCGGCACCGACAATACCGTCAGTCAGCGGGTGGTCGAGGCCGCCTTTACCCAAGGCAATCAGTGGGTGGTGACCAGCGGCCTTGAAACGGGTGAGCGACTGATCGTACAAGGCAGCCAAAAAATTCGCTTTCTGCCCGGCATGCCTGCGCCGGTGGTGAATCCCGTACTGCAAGCTGCGCCCGAAACAACGACTGATCCAGCAGGCCGTTCGACCAGCAGCCCAGCATCAGCACCAGTGGCAAGCGACACACCCAATAACAACGACACTACACCCGCGACTGCGGCGCAGTCTTAAGCCCACTGAGGAGCAGTCGTCATGTCTCGTTTTTTTATTGATCGACCGATTTTTGCGTGGGTCATCGCCATCATCATGATGTTGGCGGGCATTTTGTCCATGCTGCAACTGCCCGTTTCGCAATACCCCGAAATCGCCCCACCCACCATCGCAATCAGTGCCAACTATCCGGGTGCTTCGGCAAAAACCGTCGAAGACACGGTGACGCAGATCATCGAACAGCGCATGAAAGGCCTCGATGGCTTGATGTACATGTCATCGTCGAGTTCCGGCAATGGCTCGGCTACTATTTCGCTGTCATTCGAAGCGGGTACTGATCCTGATATTGCACAGGTGCAAGTGCAAAACAAGCTACAAGCCGCGATGTCACAACTGCCGCAAGAAGTGCAACGGCAAGGCGTGAGCGTCAACAAATCAGCGCGTAACTTCTTACTGGTACTGGGTTTTGTGTCCGAAGATGGCAGCATGAACCGTAACGATATTGCCGACTATGTCAGCAGTAGCGTGGTTGATCCACTGTCACGGGTCGAAGGGGTCGGTGAAATCCAAGTGTTTGGTTCACCGTATGCGATGCGTATCTGGCTTGATCCGGCCAAACTGGCCAGCTATCAACTGACCACCAGCGATATTACTGCTGCGATTCAAGCACAAAATGCACAAGTTTCTGCTGGTCAACTCGGCGGCGCACCTGCCCTCGCCGGTCAGCAGCTCAATGCCACCGTCACCGCACAAACCCGCCTACAAACGCCTGAACAGTTCCGCAATATCTTGCTGAAAACCGCAACCGATGGCGCACAAGTCCGCTTATCTGATGTGGCGCAAGTCGAACTCGGTGGCGAAAGCTACGAAGTGGTATCGCGCTATAACGGCGATGCTGCCGCAGGGGTTGGCATTAAGCTGGCCGCTGGTGCGAATGCTCTGGCGACCCGTGATGCAGTACTGGCACGCATGGATGAGATGAAGCTCAGCTTTCCACAAGGCTTGGATGTGGTTGCACCCTATGACACCACACCGTTTGTGCGACTGTCGATTGAGGGCGTGGTCAAAACCTTGATTGAGGCCATCATCCTAGTGTTTTTGGTCATGTACCTGTTTTTGCAGAACTGGCGTGCCACGATCATTCCCACGCTGGCCGTGCCGGTAGTGCTGCTCGGCACCTTTGCAATTTTTAACCTGCTTGGTTTTTCGATCAATACCTTGACCCTGTTCGGGATGGTATTGGCGATTGGTTTGCTGGTCGATGATGCGATTGTGGTGGTCGAGAACGTCGAACGCCTGATCATCGAAGAAGGCCTAAGCCCGCGTGAAGCCACCTATAAATCCATGAACCAGATCACCGGCGCGTTGATCGGGATTGGCTTGGTATTGTCGGCGGTGTTTGTGCCGATGGCGTTTTTTGGGGGTTCGGTCGGGGTGATTTATAAGCAGTTTTCGGTGGCCTTGGTCTCGTGTGTGCTGCTGTCGGTATTTATCGCTTTGGTACTCACCCCTGCGCTGTGCGCCACATTGCTCAAACCCGCCAAAGATCAACCACATGCCAAAACTGGTTTTTTTGGCTGGTTTAATCGCAAATTTGACCGCGCCGCCAACGGCTATCAGTCGCTGATCGGTCGCATGATGAAAAAAAGCCTGCGCTATGGCCTGCTGTATGCGGGGATTATCGCGCTGATGGCATTTTTGTTTATCCGTTTACCGACCGCATTTTTACCGGATGAAGACCAAGGTTTGATCTTTACGCTGGTGCAACTGCCTGCGGGAGCGACACAAGAGCGCACGCTAGAAACCATGCAGAAGGTCGAAGACTATTATTTGACCCAAGAAAAAGACACCGTCGCGTCAGTGTTTGCGATTACCGGTTTTAGCTTTGCCGGTAGTGGTCAAAACATGGGCTTGGCGTTTGTCCGTTTAAAAGACTGGAGTGAACGCACGGCCGATGGCCAAGATGTCAAATCAGTGGCAGGACGAGCGATGGGTGCATTTAGTCAGCTCAATGACGCAATGGTGTTTGCAATTGTGCCACCGTCAGTGGTCGAACTCGGCAATGCCAACGGCTTTGATTTGCAACTGCAAGACAGCGGCAACATCGGCCATCAAGAGCTGCTGAATGCGCGTAACATGCTGCTCGGTATGGCGGCACAAAACCCGAAACTGGTCGGTGTACGTCCCAACGGCCAAGAAGACACGCCGCAATACAAAGTCACTGTCAATCAAGAGCAAGCTGGCGCGATGGGCGTGCCTTTGTCTGAAATCAACAGCGTGCTATCAACCGGCTGGGGCGGCAGCTATGTGAATGACTTTATTGATCGTGGTCGGGTCAAACGCGTCTATATGCAAGGTCAAGCCGATGCGCGTAGTGCGCCGGAAGACCTCAACAAATGGTTTGTACGCGGGACAACTGGCCAGATGGTACCGTTCTCGGCCTTTGCCACTGGTGAATGGACATATGGCGCACCGAAGCTCGACCGCTATAACGGCCTATCTTCGTTTAACATTCAAGGTTCAGCCGCCGCAGGGATTAGCTCTGGTGTGGCGATGCAAGAAGTCGAAGCGATGATCGAAAAACTACCGGCTGGGGTCAGTTTTGAGTGGAGCGGCTTGTCACTGGAAGAAAAAAACTCCAGCGGCCAGACCCCACTGCTCTACTCGCTGTCGTTGCTGGTGGTGTTCCTCTGTTTGGCGGCACTCTATGAAAGCTGGTCAATTCCATTTGCAGTGATGCTGGTTGTCCCACTCGGCGTGCTCGGCGCAGTGCTGGCCACCTTTGCCCGCGACTTTTCGAATGACGTGTACTTTCAGGTCGGTCTACTCACCGTGATCGGTTTGGCTGCCAAAAATGCGATTCTGATTGTGGAATTTGCCAAAGATTTACAAGAACAAGGTAAATCCTTGGTAGCGTCTGTGTTAGAAGCAGTAAGGATTCGCGTCAGGCCGATTATCATGACCTCGTTGGCGTTTGGTCTAGGCGTGCTGCCGTTGGCACTCAGTAGCGGCGCAGGCTCCGGCAGTCAAAATGCCATCGGTACGGGTGTACTGGGCGGAATGCTCGGCGCGACGATTTTGGGCATCTTCTTTATTCCGCTGTTCTATTTTTGGGTGCGTAGTATTTTTAAATACAAGCCACATCCTGAAGACCAGCCTACGATCTCTCTGGAGAAATCTGAATGAGTGTCATTTTATCAACTCAAGTCAGCCTACGCTGGCCGCGTCATGTCGCCACGATCAGCGTACTCAGTCTGAGTATTGCGGCCTGTACCAGCACGCCCAAGCTGGCTGAGTTGCGCGGGACTGACCCGACACCAGCCAGTACCGTCATTGCAGCCAGTTACCCACAGGCCGAACCCACTGCGGTGGCCGAACAGCCGTCCATTGCGGCACTCGGCTGGCAGGAGTTTTTTGCTGATCCGGCCTTGAAGTCATTGATTCAATTGGGACTCGACAATAATCGAGACCTGCGCACAGCAGCCCTGAATATCCAACGCGCCCAAGCACAATACCAGATCCGTAGTGCCGATCAACTGCCGACGGTGAATGCTTCTGGCGCAGTCACCCAGCGCGGCAATACCGATGACAGCAGCACAGCGTATTCGGTGGGTTTAGGCACGACCGCCTATGAAGTGGATCTGTGGGGACGAGTTGCTAACCTCAAAGACGCCGCGCTACAAAACTATCTGGCCAGCCAAAGCAACCAGCAAGCCGTCCAGATCAGTTTGATCGGCCAAATCGCCCAAGCCTATCTGTCGCTTGGCTTTAACCAAGCGCAGCTCAGTCTGGCCGAACAGACCTTAAAAGCCCAGCAAGACAGCCTGAATCTCAACCGTAAACGCTTGGATGCTGGCATCAGTTCAGCCGTGCCGGTACGTCAATCCGAGATCAGCGTCGAAAGTGCGCGTTTGGCGATTGGTAACTTTAAGACTCAGATCGAACAGGATAAAAACCTGCTGAATCTGTTAGTGGGTCAGACTGTTCCGGCGGAGTTATTGCCGCGTCGTGCACCGCAACAAGTCAGCAGCACCGCAGCCCTATCGACTGGCCTGCCCAGCGACTTGCTGCGCAATCGGCCAGACTTGGCACAGGCGGAATTTAACTTAAAAGCCGCCGGAGCCAACATCGCAGCAGCACGGGCAGCGTTTTATCCGAGTATCAGTTTGACCGGCAACTTGGGTCTGTCGAGTGGCAGCCTGTCAAATTTGTTTTCGTCGGGGGCGTTTAGCTATTCGTTTGGCCCAAGTATCAGCTTGCCGATTTTTGATGGTGGTGCGCGCCGTGCCAACCTTGAAGTCAGTGAGGTCGATCAACAGCTTGCACTGACTGCGTATGAAAAGTCGATTCAATCGGCGTTTCGAGAAGTCGCCGATGTATTGGCCGAACGTGCGACCTTACAAGAGCGCATTGATGCACAGACGCGCTTGGTCACTGCGACACGCGGCAACTACGATCTGTCACAGGCACGCTTTAAGGCCGGTTTAGACAGCTTTTTAAATGTATTGGATGCGCAGCGCAGTTTATTCAGTGCGGAGCAATCGTTGATCAGCTTGCAGCAGTCGAGTTTGTTGACGCAGGTCAATCTGTACAAAGCGTTGGGTGGTGGCGGCCTAAAGCCGACTGAACCCGCAGCCAGTACAGCAGCTAATCGAGCTGGCGGGTCCGTACAGATTTCAACTGCCAATCAAGCCTATGTGGCGACGGATGCCAGTGGACAGACCGGATTGGCGACCACAGCAGCGGCCGGTGGTGTGACGGCTGAAGCAGTGGTGGATTGATCGACATTGTCATGTGGTGCGAAAAGACCTGAGTGATCGGGTCTTTTTTTGGGGGAACATCATACTTTTTGAGATTGCCTTTATTTACCATATTTGATAAATTTAATCGCATGACCTATACCATCAGCTACTACAGCGAAGCTGTCCAAGACCAAGTGCTGTCACTGCCCGATGGTTTACTTGCACGCTACTTCAGTCTAACCGATCGAATGATTGAAGTCGGTGCAAACTTAGGCGAACCGCATACCGAGGCCTTTGGCGGTGGACTATTTGAGCTACGGCTTAAATCCAAAGAAGGCATCGCTCGTGTGTTTTATTGCACCTTGGTTGGTAAGCGCATCGTCATGTTGCACAGCTTTGTGAAAAAGACCCAGAAGACCCCGCCAAACGAACGGCGGATTGCTGAAACTCGTTTAAAGGAGATAAAAGATGCGAACCCATGAAGAAATGAAAGCGCTTGCTCTCTCTAAGCCAGCGGTACGCGCAGAGTATGAACGCCTTAACCGTGAAGAAATGCCCATGCTAGATGCGATTCTACAAGCCCGTAAGGAAGCATGTCTGACGCAAGCCCAAATCGCTGAACGTATGGGAACAAGTATTCCGGCAGTTTCTCGCCTAGAAAATGCCCTCGTCACAGGTAAACCCTCACCGTCGCTAGCGACGTTAAAACGCTATGCAGCAGCAATGGGCAAAACCGTTAGTATTCGTTTTATCTAAGCGGCCAGCATGCATATCATACGCGCCAGTAATTTGACTGGCGCATCCTACAACTGCTCAAATCACCGCACCTTACTACGCCGCACCACCCGATACAGCATACTCGGCGACACCCGCCCCAGCAGGGTCGCAAAACGCTCCTTTGCCCCACCGATCACCAGATAATCCTGACCAGACAGCAAGCCCGCGACGGCTTGCTCCGCAAAAGCATCCGCCGCCATCGCATTGGCCTGTGCCTCGTCCATACTGCCAAGCGCCGTACCATCGCCCACCAATGCATTCACCGACACATCAGTATTCACAAAACCAGGGAAAATCACACTGACCTGCACACCTTGATCGGCTACTTCAGCGCGTAGACTGTTTGCCCACAGATACAAGCCCGTAAGGAAGCATGTCTGACGCAAGCCCAAATCGCTGAACGTATGGGAACAAGTATTCCGGCAGTTTCT
>OGCL01001304.1_pt1 | contig 21912 bp, 21 predicted proteins | sample 1570041 | NCBI WGS metagenome assembly OGCL01 (sample SAMN06266162, study PRJEB24511) | hot springs metagenome | isolation source: Hot spring water | place: South Africa: Limpopo | collected 2015-06-22
ATGTCCGTCGGCATGGTTGCCGTGAAGAACAGCGTCTGGCGGGTGAACGGCACCAGCTTGCCGATGCGCTCGATGTCGGGGATGAAGCCCATGTCGAGCATCCGGTCGGCCTCGTCGAGCACGACGATCTGCACCTGCGACAGGCTGGTGTTCCTCTGCTGGATGTGGTCGAGCAACCGGCCCGGCGTGGCGATCACGATCTCGCAGCCCTTGCGCAAGGCCTCGGTTTGCGGGTCCATGTCGACGCCGCCGTACACGCAGGTCACGCGCAGCGCGGTCTTGGACGCGTACTTCTTCAGGTTGTCGGCCACCTGTTCCGCGAGTTCGCGCGTCGGCGTGAGGATCAAGCCGCGCACCGGATGGCGCGCGGGCGACATGCTCGTGTTCGCATGTGACAGCAGCCGCTGCAGCATCGGCAGGCCGAAACCCGCCGTCTTGCCGGTGCCGGTCTGCGCCGCGCCCATCACATCCTTGCCCTTGAGGACAGCCGGGATCGCCTTCGCCTGGATCGGCGTGGGCGTGGCATAGCCCATCTCGGCGATCGCCGCGAGCAGCAGCGGATCAAGGCCGAAATGGGTGAAGTCCTTGGGATCTGACATCTACCGGTGGGCGTTTCGGACTCGAACCAACGACAAAGGGAGCGAGCGCCGATCAGTGTGAGGCGCGAGCCAGTTGCCTGCGCAGCGCCGTCAGGCGCTGAGGCGAGTCGGCGACGATCTCGAACATACGTTTGGTGGGCCGTGTTGGACTCGAACCAACGACCAAGGGATTATGAGTCCCCTGCTCTGACCTGCTGAGCTACCGGCCCGCGCCGGAGAGTGTACGCCTCAGCTCGGGGCCGGCACCTTCAGCACCGCACGCAGCGCCTCGGCAAGGACGGTCTTGCTGTAGGGCTTGGTGACGTAGCCATCTGCGCCGAGCGCGAGCCCCTTGCGGATATCCTCCGGATCGGTCCTCGCGGTGAGCATGATCACGGGCAGGAGCGCAAGCCTCGGATGGCGCCGGATGCGGGCAAGAAGGTCGAAGCCGTCGCCGTCGGGCAGCATCACGTCGAGCAGGATGACATCCGGTAGAGGCTCCTCGCGCAACGCCTCGACCATTGCGCGCGCGCTCGCCGCGGTGCGTACCCGGTAACCCGCGAGGCTCAGGCGCAGGTCCGCGAGCGCCATTTGGTCGGGGTCGTCCTCGACGACGAGCACCGCCGTTTCGGACGCGGGTTTGCCCAGGGGCGTGCGATGCGCGAGGCGGTCGGCCGCCAGGCTCACGCCCCCTCGCGACAGTTCGCGGCCGGCGGCCTGTGCGCCCTGCTCCCGCCTCGCCTGGTCCTCCGCCGGCACGCGGGGAGGCACGCCCCGCCTCGGCCCGAGCAGGGAGGTGAAATCGAGGTCGCGCTCCGGCCCGGCCGGCATCGAAATCGCCAGTCCCAGTTCCTCGATTTCGCGCAGCCAGTCGGCGATCAGGGCGTCGGCATAGCGGCGCAGAAAGCCGCGCACGACGTCTTCGTGGGTGTCCTCTTCCAGGAGCGCGAGGATGCGCCGGTAATCCGAGGGGATCGAGCGGTCGTCGGTCTCGACCGCCATGGTGCCGGCCGCGGTGCGTCGGTAGAGCCGCGACTGCGCGCCGCCGCCGTCCATGCGCGCAACCTCAGCTTTCCTGGTCGAGGAAGCTCTTCAGGCGCTCGGCGCGCGAGGGATGGCGCAGCTTGCGCAACGCCTTCGCCTCGATCTGGCGGATGCGCTCGCGCGTGACGTCGAACTGCTTGCCCACTTCCTCGAGCGTGTGGTCCGACGACATCTCGATACCGAAGCGCATGCGCAGCACTTTCGCCTCGCGCGGGGTGAGGGTGTCGAGCACCTCTTTGGTCACTTCGCGCAGCGACCCGTAGACGGCGGCGTCGACCGGCGCCGCCGTGGAGGTGTCCTCGATGAAGTCGCCAAGGTGCGAGTCCTCGTCGTCGCCGATCGGCGTCTCCATCGAGATCGGCTCCTTCGAGATCTTCAGGATGCGGCGGATCTTTTCCTCGGGCATGTCCATGCGCGCCGCGAGCGTCGCTGCATCCGGCTCCTGCCCCGTCTCCTGGAGGATCTGGCGCGAGATCCGATTCAGCTTGTTGATCGTCTCGATCATGTGCACGGGGATGCGGATCGTGCGCGCCTGGTCCGCGATCGAGCGCGTGATCGCCTGCCGGATCCACCAGGTCGCGTAGGTCGAGAACTTGTAGCCGCGCCGGTACTCGAACTTGTCCACCGCCTTCATCAGGCCGATGTTCCCCTCCTGGATGAGGTCGAGGAACTGCAGCCCGCGGTTCGTGTACTTTTTCGCGATCGAGATCACGAGCCGCAGGTTGGCTTCGATCATCTCCCGCTTCGCGCGCCGCGCCTTCGCCTCGCCGGTGGACATCTGCTTGTTGATTTCCTTGAGCTCGCGCACCGGGATGCCAATGCGCTGCTGCACCGCTTGGATCTTGCCGAGTAGTTCGAGGAGCGCCGGTTCCAGCCGCGCCAGCGCCTCGCTCCAGGGATGGCCCGCGGCGATCTCGGCGCTCAACCAGCGGCGCGACCCTTCGGTGCCGCCGTAGACGCGCACGAAGTGCTGCTGCGGCATCTGCGCCTTGTTGACGCAGATATCCTGAATCGCGCGCTCCTGCGCGCGCACCTCCTCGACGAGCGAGCGGACGCTGTCGCACAGCCGCTCGACGGTGCGCGCGGTAAAACGGATGGTCATGAGCTCGTTCGAGATCTGGTCGCGCACGCGCAGGTACTCGCGGTCCTTCGATCCTTTCGCCTCGAGCACTCGCTTCATGCGCTCGTACAGACGCCGGATGCGCGCGAACTTCTCGAGCGCCTCGCGCCGCAGCGCCATCAGGCTCGCGCTCTGCGCGGCCGCTTCTTCCTCTTCGGACAGTTCCTCCGATTCCCCGATGTCCTCTTCGCCCGCTTCGGCGGCCGCGGCGCGGCGCGGGTCGAAGTCGTCCTTTGCGTTGGCATCCGCAAGGCCATCGACCAGCTCGTCGATGCGCATCTCGTCGCGTTCGACCTTCGCGGCGAGGTCCAGGATTTCCTGCACCGTGAAGGGGCACGCCGAAATCGCCTGGATCATGTGGCGCAGCCCTTCCTCGATGCGCTTGGCGATCTCGATCTCGCCCTCGCGCGTGAGCAGTTCGACCGATCCCATCTCGCGCATGTACATGCGCACCGGATCGGTCGTGCGGCCGAACTCGGCGTCCACGGTCGACAGCGCCGCCTCGGCTTGCTCGTCCACGTCCTCGTCGGCCGGTGCCACAACGCCCGGCTCGGGGATGAGCAGCGTCTCCTGGTCGGGCGCCTGGTCGTAGACCTGGATGCCCATGTCGCTGAAGGTGGAGATGATCGCCTCGATCTGCTCGGCATCCACCAGGTCGTCGGGGAGGTGGTCGTTGATCTCGGCGTACGTCAGGAAACCCCGCTCCTTGCCGAGCTTGATGAGCGCCTTGAGGCGCGCCCGCCGGGTCTCGGCGTCCTCCCGGGGTGCCGGCTGCGGCTCCGCCCAGTCCTCCTTGCGTCCTCGGCGCGCCGCGCGCCCCTTGCGCACGTCGTTGACCTTGGCTTCGAGGAGCTGCAGCGCCTTGGTGTTCGTGACCGGCGATTTCGCCTCGGACTGGGACTTCGGGGCCAGGGGAGGTCGCTTCGCGCGCGCTGCCGCGGCCCGGGCCTGCGGTTTCGCCTGGCCCGACTTTGCGGTGAGGCGGCGGGCCGCAGCCGGACGGGCAGCCCCCGAACGACGGCGCCGGCGCGCCGCCTCGCGCCGGCTCAAGGCCGCGCGGCGGCGGTTCGTCCGGCTCGATGTGGCGGCCCTTGCTTTGCGCTTCGGCTTGGCCATGGGTCTCCTCGCTCGAAAACTTCTAAGTATAACGTACCGATTGTCCCATCCGCCCGCGGCGCAGCTCCTCGTACTCCTGCAGCGAGCGCGTGTACACCGCAAGCTCCTCGCGCCCGGCCTCACCGCGCTCCACCTTCCTGCGCAGCTGCTCCAGCCGCTCGCCCGCGCGCGCAACGCGCAATCCGTGCAGGCAGTTCTCGATCTCGGCGTCGGCCTCCTCGGCCGCCAGGCGCAGATCCAGAACCGATGCCTGCGCCTCGGCAAGCAGCCCGGCGAGCGGGGTGCCGGCGAAGCGTTCGATCAGCATCGCGGCCGAGACGCCGCCAGGACCGGCAGCGCGGCTCCATTCGACGAGCCCGACGAGCGCGCGCGTCTCCTCGATGGCGGGATCGGCGAGCGCGAGGTCGACTCCGGCGGCCCGCTCCGGCCGCAGCAGGAGCAGGCGCAGCAGCTGATACTCGAGGCTGCGCGTCGCCGGCGCGGGCGTGCGCGCTGGCGCCCTTCGCGCGGCCACCTGCCCGCCGGTGCGCAGCCCGAGCAGCCGCTCGGCTTCCTCCTGCGAAACCCGCGCGAGCGACGCCACTTCTTTCAGGATCTGCAGGCGCAGCGCCGACGCCGCAATGCGCTGCAGCGGCTCGCTCGCTGCGGCAAGGAAGCGCGAGCGCCCCTCGGCGCTTGCCAGGTCAGCGCCCGAGCGCAGCTCCCCGATCAGGAATTCGGACATGGGAAGCGCCCTACGCACCCGCTCGGCAAAGGCCTCGGCCCCTTCGCGCCGGACGAAGCTGTCCGGGTCATCGCCCTCGGGCAGGAGCAAAAACCGGATCGTCTTTGCGTCGCTCGCGAGCGCAAGGCTCGTCTCGAGCGCCCGGCGCGCCGCCTTGCGCCCCGCCTCGTCGCCGTCGAAGCAGAAAACGAGTTCGTCGGCGAGCCTGAGCGCCTTGGCGACCTGGGCCGGCGTGATCGCCGTGCCGAGCGTCGCCACCGCGTGGCCCATGCCGAACTGGGCGAGCGCGATCGCGTCGAGGTAGCCCTCGACGAGCACCACGCGGTTTGCACTGCGCACCGCCTCGCGCGCCTGGACGAGCCCGAACAGCTCGCGGCCCTTTTCGAAAACCGGTGTCTCGGGCGAGTTCAAGTATTTCGGTTCGCCCGCGCCGAGGCTTCGCCCGCCGAAGCCGACCGGTGCGCCACGGGCATCGAGGATCGGGAACATCACCCGGTCGCGGAACCGGTCGTAGCGGCGGCCTTCGGCCTCGACCACGAGGCCGCACTCGACCAGCGCGGCGTCGTCATAATCGGCAAAGGCGGCGCGTAGCCCCTGCCACTCGTCCGGGGCGTAGCCGAGCCGATAGCGAGCGGCGACCTCCCCGCTCAGCCCCCGGCCCTTCAGATAGGCGATCGCGCGTGGCGAAGCCTTCAGCTGCGCGCGGTAGAAATCGAGCGCCCGTTCGAGCACCGCGACGAGGTCGCGCGCCCGCTCCTGCCGCGCCCGCGACCCCGCCGGCTGCGCGGGCTCCTGCGGAAGCCGCAGTCCGGCCGAGCGCGCCAGTTCCTCGACCGCCTCGCGGTAGCCGAACCCGGCGTGGGCCATGAGAAAGCCGATCGCGTTGCCGTGCGCGCCGCAGCCGAAGCAGTGGTAGAACTGCCGCGCCGGGCTGACGGTAAACGAAGGGGTCTTTTCGGCGTGGAAGGGGCACAGGCCGACGTAATTCGCGCCGGTCTTCTTCAGCCGCACATGGCGGCCGACCAGCTCGACGAGGTCGGTGCGGGCAAGGACCTCCTGCTTGAACGAGTCGGGGATCACGGCGCGCCCGCCACCCCGGCCGCGGCCTATCCTGCCAGGCGCGCGCGCACGAGTTCCGAGACCACGGCCATGTCCGCGCGCCCCTGAAGGCGGGGCCTCAAAAGGGCCATGACGCGGCCCATGTCGCGCATCGACGCAGCGCCCGTCTCGGCCAGCGCCTGGGTGACGGCGTCGGCGAGCTGCTCGGCCGAGAGCCGCTCGGGCAGGTACGCCGACAGCACTTCGATCTCGAAGCGCTCGGCCGCGGCGAGGTCGGACCGGCGCGCCTGCTCATACTGTGCGACCGATTCGCGGCGCTGCCGGATGAGCCGTTCGACGACGGCGACCGTGTCTGCATCGCCCAGCTCGCGACGCTCGTCCACTTCTTTTTGCCGCACCGCGGCAAGGAGCAACCGGATCGCCGACAGGCGAGTTGCGTCGCGGGCGCGCATCGCCGCCTTCAGGTCCTGCTCGATTCGCTCGCGCAGGCTCACGGCCGCGGCCGAGGACGAAGCGGTGCGCCTGCGGGTTGCACGCGCGCCGTCGTCGGGACCTCAGTACAGCTTCGGGGGCAGCGCCTGGCTGCGCAGGCGCTTGTGGTGGCGCTTGATCGCCGCCGCGAGCTTGCGCTTGCGCTCGGCGGTCGGCTTCTCGTAGTACTCGCGGGAGCGCAGCTCGGTAAGCAGTCCCGTCTTCTCGACGGTGCGCTTGAAGCGGCGCATCGCCACCTCGAAGGGTTCGTTTTCCTTGACGCGTACGATCGGCATCCGTTCCTCGGCGCAGTGGGGGGCGCGATTATAACGGGCCGGCGGCGCAGGCGCGACTCCCCCTAGAATCGCGCGGTGCTCGTATTCGGAATCGAGACCTCCTGCGACGAGACCGGAGTCGCACTCTACGACGCGCAGGCCGGTCGGCTCCTCGCCCACGCCCTGCACTCGCAGAGCACGCTCCACGAGGCCTACGGCGGCGTAGTCCCGGAGCTCGCCTCGCGCGACCACGTGCGCCGGCTGGTGCCACTCGCCCGTACGGTCTTCGAGCGCAGCGGCCGGTCGCCCGCCGAGGTCGACGCGGTCGCCTACACCGAAGGGCCGGGGTTGGCCGGGGCGCTGCTCGTGGGGGCCGGCTTTGCGCGCGCATTCGCGCTCGCCCGGGGCGTGCCGGCGATCGGCGTGCACCACCTCGAGGCACACTTGCTCTCGCCTCTGCTGGCCAATCCGGCGCTCGCCTTTCCTTACCTCGCGCTGCTCGTCTCCGGCGGACACACCCTCCTTGTGCGCGCAGACGCCGTGGGGCGCTACCGGCTGCTCGGCGAGACGCTCGACGACGCGGCGGGCGAAGCTTTCGACAAGACCGCGAAGCTGCTCGGGCTCGGCTACCCCGGCGGTCCGGCGCTCGCCGCCCTTGCGCGCGAGGGGCGGCCCGGTGCGGTGCACCTGCCGCGGCCGATGCTGACGAGCAGGGACCTCGACTTCAGCTTCTCGGGCCTGAAAACCGCCGTGATGACGCTCGTGCGGGCGCATCCCGGCGCCGGGCGCCAGTTCCGGGCCGACGTCGCGCGCGAGTTCGAAGAGGCCGTGGTCGAGGTGCTCGCCGGCAAGTGCCTCGCCGCGCTCGAGGCCACGGGCCTCGATCGGCTGGTCGTCGCCGGCGGCGTCGGTGCGAACCGGCGGCTGCGCGAGACGCTCGCCGCAGCGGCCGCGCGCGGCGGCTTCGCGGTGCACTGGCCGGAGCCCGAGCTGTGCACCGACAACGGGGCGATGGTCGCGCACGCGGGGGCGCTGCGGCTGCAGGCGGGCCTGGAGCCGCGCGCGCCCGGCTCCGCCTTCACGGTGCGACCGCGCTGGGAACTCGCTTCTCGTTAGCGCACCCGCTCCCCGACGCGCGGCTCCTCGCCCCGCACGAGGCGCTGGATGTTGTCGTAATGACGCGCGACCAAAAGCGCGGCCATGACCGCCACCACAGCCGTGAGCGGCCGCAGGCCGAAGACCCAGAGCGCGTACCAGGCGGCGAAGAGCGCGGCGAGCACCGAAGCAAGGGAGACGCGCCGGAAGAAGGCAAGGACCGCGGCAAAGCTCGCGAGCGTCGCAAGACCCAGCCACGCATCGAAGGCAAGAAGCACGCCCGCGCCGGTGGCGACCCCCTTGCCGCCTCGGAAACGGTGCCACAGCGGCAGCAGGTGGCCGAGGAAGGCGGCGGCGCCGGCGAGCGCAACCGTCGTCGAGGCGGGCGCGCTCGCGCCCAGCGCAAGCGAGGCGGCGAGCACGGCGAGGAAACCCTTCGCGGTGTCGCCCGCAAGCGTAAGGGCCGCCGCGGCACGGTGGCCCGCGCGCAGCACGTTCGTCGCGCCCGGGTTTCGGGAGCCGTAGCTGCGCGGATCCGCAAGTCCGAAGAGGCGGCTGGCGACGATGGCAAAAGACACCGACCCGAGCAGGTAGCCGCCGAGCACGAGGGCGAGGTCGAGCGCCATCGCTCCATTGTAGAGGGGGCGCCAGGGTCCGCGGTTCTACAATCGGGCGCGCATGGACGCAATCCAAATCCGAGGCCTCCGGGTGGAGGCGCTCATCGGCATCCACCGCCGCGAGCGTTTTGCGCCGCAGACCGTTTCGCTCGACCTCGAGATCGGCCTACCGGGCGATGCCGTGTTTCGCACCGACCGGGTGCGCGACACGATCGACTACGAGCAGGTCGCACTGCGCATCCGCGCGCTCGCCGCGGAAGGGCACTTTCGGCTGGTCGAAACCTTCGCCGAACGCATCGCGCGGCTTCTGCTCGACGAATTCGGGGCGCCTTGGGTGAAGGTGACCGTGGCGAAGTTGGCGGTGCTGCCTGCGACTGCTTTCGTCGGAGTCACGATCGAGCGGCGTCGGGCGTAGCGCGCGGTCGTGCCACCTGCACCAGCCGGGGCGCGAGCGTGCGCACGAGCTCGCGCGGGTCGAGCGACACGAGCAATCCGCGCCGTCCGCCGTTGATCCACACGCGCTCGAGCGCGAGCACCGAACGCTCGAGATACACGGGCAGTGCCTTGCGCGTGGCGAAGGGCGAGGTGCCGCCGACACGGTAGCCGGTGTGGCGCTCGGCGTCGCGCGGCGCGCACGACGCAACGCGTTTACAGCCGATCGATCGCGCAAGCGCTTTCGTCGACACCGTGCAGTCGCCGTGCATCAGCACGAGGAGCGGCCTGCGCTGCTCGTCCTCGAAGACGAGGGTCTTCACCACCGCGTGCTCGGGCACGCCCAGGGCCGCCGCCGAGGCGGCCGCGCCGCCGCCCTCGACGTAGTCGTACTCGTGCTCGGCGAAGGCGACGCCGCAGGCGCGCAGGAACGCGGTCGCCGGCGTCTGCGAGCGCAACGGGCGGCTCATCCGCGCGGATGGTGCTTCTCGTGCAGCCGTTTGAGACGCTCGCGCGCCACATGGGTGTAGATCTGCGTCGTCGAGATGTCGGCGTGGCCAAGCAGCAGCTGCACCGCGCGCAGATCCGCCCCGTGGTTCAGCAGGTGGGTCACGAACGCGTGCCGCAGCGTGTGCGGCGACAAGCGCCTGCCCGGCAGCACCCGGCGGCCGAGCCGGCGCAGGTTCGCCCAGAACGCCTGCCGCGTCATCGGCGCGCCGCGCGCCGTCACAAAGAGCACCTCGCTCGTGCGCGCACGGAGCAGCCGCGGTCGGCCTTCCTCCACATAGCGCCGCACCCAGTGCATCGCTTCCTCGCCCACCGGCACGATGCGCTCGCGCCCGCCCTTGCCGACAAGGCGCAGTACGCCACTTGCGCCGTCGAGCGCGAAGCTGCGCAGGGCCACCAGTTCCGAGACGCGCAGGCCACATCCATAGAGCACTTCGAGCATCGCCCGGTCGCGCAGCCCGCGTGCGGTGGAGGTGTCCGGTGCCGCGAGCAGCGCTTCGACGTCCGCCTCGGACAGGCTGCGCGGGAAACGCGCGGGCCGCTTCGGCGGGTCGAGGCGCAGGGTCGGATCGACCTCGATGCGCCGCTCGCGCACGAGCCAACGGTAGAAGCGGCGCAGAGTCGCGAGCCGCCGCGCGAGGCTCGCCGCGCGGCCCTTCTTGGCCGCCAGGAAGGCGAGAAGGTCAGCCTCGTTTGCGCGCGCAAGACCCCGGCCGCCGAGGTGCGCGGAAAGTTGCGCGAGGTCGCCGCGGTAGGCTTCGAGGGTGCGCCGCGACAGGCCGTCCTCGAGCCACAGCGCGTCGCAGAACGCGTCGAGCAAGGCGGCGTCCTCCCCGCCGAGGGCCGTGCTCATCGGCGGCCCGCCAGTTGCTCGAGGCGCGCAACGAGCGGCTCGGGCAGCTCGAGGCCGTCGCGCTCGGCCGCGCGCGCGCTGGCAAAGCGCCGTGCCCCCGGCACGCGCACTTGCGGTCCCTGCGCGAGCACCGCCGCGACGAGCGATTCGACCCGCTCGCGGTAGCGCGCGTGGCCGGCCATGCGGTCGGGGTCGACGGCGAGGAACAGCTGGCCGATGCGCGGTCGGTTGCCGCGCTCGGCGAAAAAGGAGTCGGCCTCCACCCCGATCGCACTGCCCGTAAGCGCGGCGACGAAAAGCTCGAAAGCGAGCGCAAGCGCAGCGCCTTTTGCGCCGCCGATCGGAAAAAGGCTCCCGTGCTCGATCGCCTCGCGCGCGTCAGTGGTGGGACGCCCGCTGCGGTCGAGCGCCCAGCCTTCTGGGATCGCCTCGCCGCGCTCGGCCGCGAGCATGAGGCGGCCGCGCACGACCGTGCTCAGCGCCAGATCGACGACGATCGGATCGGCCTGCGGGCGCGGAAAAGCGAACGCGACGGGATTGGTGCCGAAGACGGCCCGCGCCCCGCCCCACGGCGGGATGGCGGCCGGCGAGTTGCTGAACGCGGCGCCGACGCAGTCCGCCTCGACGAGCGGCGCGAGGTGCAGTCCGAGTACGCCGGCGTGGCCGCTTGCGCACACACCGGCAAGCCCGATTCCGTGGCGCCGCGCCCGCGCGAGCGCCTCGGCGACTGCACGCGCGCACGCTTCGAAAGGCAGCGCGTCCGCATTGTCGATGAGACAGGTCGCAGCGCCGTCGACGACGAGTCGCGGCACCGCCGCCCCGTCCGCCCGCCCGCTCGCAAGCATCGTGCAGTAGAAAGGTACACGGGCCAGACCGTGCGAGGAAAGCCCCTGCGCCTCGGCGGCGACCAGGTGCCGCGCCGCAGCTTCGGCCATCGGCCGGCGCGCACCCGCGCGCTCGAGCGCGTCGCTGGCGAGACGAAACAGCACTTGCGCGCTCCGGCGCATGCGCCGATTCTATGCGTGACGCGGGGAGACGCCTTGGGAAGCCATATCGAGATCACCGCCGCCGACGGCCATCGCTTGTCGGCTTATCTTGCCGAACCGGCCGGCCAGGCGCGCGGGGGCGTGGTCGTGGTGCAGGAGATCTTCGGCGTCAACGCGCACATCCGTTCGGTCGCGGACAGTTATGCCGCGGAGGGGTACCTGGCCGTCGCGCCCGCCTTCTTCGACCGTGTGCGGCGCAACTACGAGAGCGGCTACACGCAGGCCGAGATCGAGACCGGACGGCACCTGATGCAGAGCCTCGACTGGGACCAGACGCTGCGCGACGTCGAAGCGGCGCGCGTGCGCGCCTCGGCCGCGGGCGCGGTGGGCATCGTCGGCTACTGCTGGGGCGGAACGGTCTGCTGGGTCGCCGCCGCTCGCTTGCCCGGACTCGCGTGCGCCGTATCCTACTACGGCGGACGGATGCCGGATTTCGCCGCCGAACGGCCGCGCTGCCCCGTGCTCTGCCATTTCGGCGAGCAAGACACGATGCCAAGCCCCGAGGCTGCGCGGGCGCTGCTCGCGCGTCATCCGGAGGTCGTCGGCCACTTCTATCCCGCCGGTCACGGATTCAACTGCGACCAGCGGCCGTCGTACCACGCCGAGAGCGCGCGCCTTGCGCGCGGCCGCACGCTCGAGTTCCTGCGCAAGTACGTCGGCTGAAGGCCCGTCAGGCCGCGCGCGGCAGCAAGCTCTCGCCCGGACGCACCCGGCTAAAGAGGACGGGAACGCGCTCGACAGCGAGCGCCCCGCCGGCACGCCGCACGCGCAAAAAATAGCAGTGCTCGTCCGGCCCCCTGTGCGGGAAGTCCTCACGCCAGTGAGCGCCGCGCGACTCCTCGCGCGCAAGCGCCGCTCGGGCGATCGCCTCGCTCGTTTCGAGCAGGCTATCCACATTGAGCCATTCCTGCCAGGCGAGGTTGTAGCCGCGCTCGCGCGCTGCCAGCCCCGTGTGTGCGAGTGTCTCGCGCAGCGCGGCGAGTTCGCCAAGCGCCCGCTTCAGTCCCATACCGCTACGGACGATGCCCACGTCGTTCCACATGATCTCGGCCAAGCGCGCGCGCAGTTCGCCCAGCGCCTCGGGGCGGTCGACGCGACGGAGCGGTCGCTCGGCGCGCGCGATCGCTTGCGCGATCGCCTCGGGATCGGGTTCGCCGGGACTTGCGCCAGCGGCGAGCGCGCGCGCGATCGCATCGCCAGCCACGCCGCCGAACACGGTCGAGTTCGCGACGCCGTTGCCGCCCAGGCGGTTCGCGCCGTGCACGCCGCCTGCGTCCTCGCCCGCCACCCACAGACCCTCGAGCGAGCTACGGCACTCGGGCGTCGTCTCCAGCCCGCCCATCAGGTAATGCGCCGTCGGCACCACCTCGACGCGGCCGCCCGCGAGGTCAAAGCCACAATCGGCGCAGCGCTCGACCATGCCGGGGAAAAGCCGGCGCACGGTGTCGGCGCCAAGGTGCGCGACGCTGAGGTACAGGCCGCCATTCGGTCCGGTGCGCCCTGCGCGCATCTCGGCGTACATCGCACGCGAGACGAGGTCGCGCGTGGCCCGTTCGGCTCGGGGATCGAGCGCGAGCAGGAAGCGCTCGCCGCGGCCGTTGAGCAGATGGCCGCCGGCGCCGCGCAGACCCTCCTCGAGCACCGTTCCGGTCATGCGCGTCTCGGGACCGGCGAGCAACCCCGTGGGATGGAACTGCACCATCTCGAGGTCGCGCAGCGCCGCGCCGGCGCGTAACGCCAGCGCCAGACCGTCGCAGCTTTTGTCGCCCGAGGGCGTGTGGTAGCGATACATGGTCGGGCCGCCCCCGGTGGCGAGCAGCACCGCGCGCGCGCGCACGACCCGCCACTGACCGCTGCGCAGGTCAACGAGCAAGGCGCCGGCGATGGCGCCGCCGCCGCGCACGGGCAGCAGTTCGACCGCGCGGTGCTCCTCAAGGCGCACGATGGGCCGTGCCCAGACCTGCTCGGCGAGCCGGTTCATGATCTCGATGCCCGTGAGGTCGCCCTTGTGCACCGTGCGGTCGAAGCTTTGTCCGGCGAACGCCTTCTGGTGCAACGTCCCGTCCGGATTGCGGTCGAAGAAGCAGCCGAGCTCGTTCTCGAGCTCGCGCACACGCTCGGGGGCGGTGGCGACGAGCCGCCAGGCGAGCTCCTGGTCGTTCAGCCAAGCGCCGCCCTCGACCGTGTCCATGAAGTGCCGCTCGATCGAGTCGCCGGGAAGGAGCGCCACGTTGTAGCCCCCTTGCACCATGCGCGTGCAACCGCACTTGCCGAGCAGCCCCTTGACCGCCACGGCGATCGCGAGCGAGGGATCGGCGCGATGCGCATGCAGCGCCGCGAACAGCCCCGCTCCGCCCGCACCGAGGATCAGGAGGTCGACCGCAAGCGTCTGCGCAACCATTGCAGGGCGAACACCGCCGCGACGAGCGCAAAACCTGCCACGTCGTACAGGCCTTTCGGATAGACGAGCAGAAAACCGGCCACGACGAGCATCGCCCGCTCGACCGCGTTCGTGCGTATGAGCAGCCAGCCCTGCAGGCCGCCGGCGAGCGCCAGGATGCCGGCCGCAGCGGTTGCGCTCACCGCCGCGATCGACCCCCAGTCCGCCTGCGCGAGCGTCTTCACCGATCCGGTGAGCAGCAGTCCCTGCCCCGCCGGATCGAGCACGAACATGAACGGAACCAGGAAGGCCGGCGTGGTGTACTTCCAGCACTCGAGGGTCGTGCGGTAGGGGTTTCCGCCCGTGATCGCCGCCGCGGCGAAGGGCGAAAGCGCCGTCGGGGGCGACACCTCCGACAGCACTGCGTAGTAGAAGATGAACATGTGCGCGGCAAAAGCAGGCACGCCGAGCTGGATGAGCGCCGGCGCGGCGATCACCGCGCAGATGATGTAGCTCGCGGTCACCGGCACCGCCAGCCCGACGATCCAGACGATGAGCGCCGTGTAGAGCGCGGTGAGCAAGAGCGATCCGCCCGCATAGGCGAGCACGATCGAGCTGAACTTCAGGCCAAGTCCGGTGAGCGTGACCACGCCGACGATCAGCCCGGCGCCTGCGCAGATCGCCGCGACGTTGAGTACGCCGAAGGTGCCGTCGGCGAGCGCGCGCACGAGCTTCGAGCGCACCAGTCCGGCGACCCGTGGCACCCGGCCGGCGAGCACCGCGTACGGCACGAGGGCGGTGTCGGCGCGCAAAAAGCTGGTGAGCGCCGCGACCACCGTGGCCCAGAACACGGCGTACACCGGCGAAAAGCCCGCCAGCATGAAGGCGACGATCGAAACGAGCGACAGGAAGTGGAACCAGTAGCGGAGCGCGAGCCGCCAGGCGGAGGCCACCGGCTCGAAGCTCGCCGCGCGCATGCCGAATTTGCGCACGTCGATCTCGACCATGATGAAGAGCGCCAGGTAGAACAGGCAGGTCGGGATGACCGCCATGAGCACCACGTCGAGGTACGAGATCTTCAGGAACTCGGCGATGAGGAAAGCCGCGGCGCCGAGCACCGGCGGCGAGATGATCGCGCCCAGGCCGCCGGCGGCGAGCAGCCCGCCGGCGGCGTCGCGGCCGTAGCCGACCTTGGCGAGCATCGGGTAGGCAACCGAGCCAAGCGTCACGGTCGTCGCGACGCCGGAGCCCGACGGACCGCCGAGCAAAAACGAGGAGAGCACCACCGTGCGGCCGGCGCCGGTCGGGCGGCCGCCCATCGCGGCAAAGGAAAAATCGATGAAGAAGCGTCCGGCCCCGGAGTGCTGGAGCACCGCGCCGAAGATCGTAAAGAGGATGATGAGCGAAGAGGAAACGTCCACCGCCACGCCGTAGATCCCCTCCAGCGTCATGTACATGTGGCCGATCAGGCGGGGCAGCTCGTAGCCCTTGTGCGTCCAGGGCGCAGGCAGTTGCGGGCCGAGGAACGCGTAGGCGAGGAAGGCCGCGGTCACGAGCGGCATCACCCAGCCGGTGGCGCGGCGCATCGCCTCGAGGATGAGCAGGATGAGGAGCGTGCCCACCGCGACGTCGGCCGTGTGCGGCACGATCGAGCGGTCGAAGAACTCGTCGCCGCCCGCGATCAGGTAGCCGGCGGTGAACAGGGCCGCGACCGCGAGCAGCCAGTCCCACGGCATGGCACGGTCGCGCAAGCGGCGCGCCGACGGATAGACGAGAAAGCAGAGCGCGAGCACGAGCGCGACATGGAGCGCGCGCATGTGCTCGGTGCGCACGATCGCATAGGCGCTATACAGGTGAAAGAGCGAGCAGGCGACGGCAAAAGCGGTAAGGAATGCCGCAAGCGCACCGCGAAAGCGGTTCTGAGGGCCTTCCTCCCGCTCGACGAGCGCTTCGGCTTGCCGCCGCGCTTCGTCGCTCACCTGTCCGGCTGCGCGGGCCGCTTGCGCGGTGTCGCTCACTGGCCTGTCCCCGGCACGAAAAGGCCCCGGCGGGACGGTTCCCGGCGGGGCCTCGCTCGCCGCGGCGCGCGCTCTAGTCCACTTTCACGCCGCGCTCGCGGTAGTAGCGCAGCGCCCCCGGGTGGAAAGGCACCGGCGTCGCTGCGGCGCGCTGGTTTTCGAGCCGGAAGTTCGCCGCCTCGCGGTGTACCTGGATCAGCTCGTCACGGTTGTCGAAGATCGCTTTGACGATCGCGTAGACGGTCTTCTCGTCCATGCTCTCGTGCGCGACGAGGATGTTCTGCACCGTCGCCTGGCGGTTGTCCGCGTCCATGCCCTTGTACGTGTCCTTCGGGATCGCGTCCTCGACGTAGAGCTGCCCGTATTTGGCGTTCAGGCGCGGCACGAGGTGCGCGTGGTCGATCAAACGGATCTTCGTGCCCGGCGTGTTGGCGAGATCCGTGACCGCCGCGGTGGGAATTCCGCCCACCCAGAAGAAGGCGTCGATCTTTTTGTCCTTGATCGCGTTCACCGACTCGGCTACACCGAGCCGCTCGCGCCGGATGTCGCGATCGCGGTCGATGCCCGCGGCCTCGAGCACGCGGAAGGCCATCACCTCGGTCGCGCTTCCGCCCGAGCCGGTCGAGACGCGCTTGCCCTTCAGGTCCTCAAGGCGAGTGATGCCCGTGCCCTCGATGGTGACGATGTGCATGCGGTTCGGGTACATGACAAGGAGCGTGCGGATCGGAACGGGCTTACCCGCGAACTTGTCCTGGCCCTTGAGGGCGTCGAGGGCCGCATCGACCATGGTCATGCCGAGGTACGGCTTGCCGGTGGCGATCAGCTGCAGGTTGGCAACCGAGCCGCCCGTCACCTCGGCCGTCGCCTGCATGCCCGGGATGACACGCGAAAGCACCGCGGCGATGCCGCCGCCGAGCGGGTAATACACCCCGCCCGTGCCGCCGGTGCCAATCGAGATATTCTGAGCGTGCGCCGCCGCAGCCAAGCCCGCGGCGAGCGCAGCACACGCTGCGATCCTCTTCATTGGACCCTCCTCCGAGTAAGAATACGCCGATTCTACTGCACCCCGAGCCGAGCGAGCGCCGCGGCGCGGCGCTCGCGCGCCGCCTCTTTCACCTCGCCATAGAGGCTCGCGCCGTGGCTGTCCATCGCGACAAGCAGCGGCCCGAAACCCCGCACGCGGAAGCACCATAGGGCCTCCGGCTCGAGGTCGAGGAGGTCCACCTCCGCGATGGTCTCGATCCACGTGGTCTCGAGCGCCGCGGCACCCCCGACCACGGCGAGGTACGCACCGCCCAGCGCGCCGAAGGCGGCGAGCGAGTCTTCGCGCAGTCCGCCCTTGCCGAGCACGAGCCGCACGCCGTACCGCGCCATGAGCGGCCGCGTGAACCGCTCCATGCGGTCGCTCGTGGTCGTGCCCACGCACAGCGGCTCGAAACCGGCCGGGTGGAGAGGGCTCGGTTCGACGCGGCGCACGTTCGGCGCCACGTGCAGCACCGCGTGCCCGCGCAGGTCGAACCGTGTCGTACGGCCGCGGTCGAAAAGCGCGATCAAAGTCGCATCGCGAAGGCCGTAAAGCGTACCCTCCAGCGTGACCGTGTCGCCGACGCGCAACCGGCGCGCTTCGGCCTCGGCAAGGGGCGGCCTCAGGACGTAATGCACCGCCGGCTCAGTGGGCGTAGGCGACGCCGCGCGGCGTAAAGACCGCCCGCGCACGTCGCGCCGAGTGGCACTGCATATTCACCGCCACCGGGTTCATCGTGATATGGGTCGCAGCAAGCTCGACGTGCACGGCAAAGGCGGTCGCGTCGCCCCCCAGCCCCTGCGGGCCGACACCGAGCAGATTCACCGCTGCGCTCAGTTCGGCCTCGAGCGCCGCCCCTTCCGGGTCCGGGCAGGGCGTGCCAAGGGGCCGCGTGGCCGCCCGCTTGGCGAGCGCGACGCACAGATCCGCGGTGCCACCCACGCCCACGCCGACGATCGTCGGCGGGCACGCCTTGCCGCCCGCCTCGAGGACGCAGTCGAGCACGAAGCGCTTGATCGCGGCAACGCCGTCGGCCGGAACCGCCATGTGCAGCCAGGACTGGTTCTCCGAACCGGAGCCCTTCGGCACCATCTCGATCTCGAGCCGCTCCGGCTCGGCGATGAAATCGATGTGGATGACCGGCACACCCGCTCCGCAGTTCGTCTGCTCGTTGCGGCGCGTGAGCGGGTGCACGACCGAGGAGCGAAGCGGATGCTCGCGCGTCGCCCGTGCGCAGCCGCGTCGAATCGCATCCTTCAGGGCCACTCCGTCGAGCTCGACGTTGCGGCCGATGCGCACCTCGTAGATCGGCAGGCCCGTGTCCTGGCAGAGCAGGCTCCCCCGCTCCTCCGCGATGCGCACGTTGGCAACCAAAGTACCGAGCACCGCGCGCGCGCGCGCATCCGTCTCGCGCGCCTCGAGCCGCGCCAAGCCTTCCTTCACATCCGGCGGCAGCTGCTTGAGCGCGCGCAGGTACAGCTCGCGCGCCGCCTCCTCGACCGCCGCCGCGTCGATCCTCACTGCACCTTGATTCCCCGCTCGCGCACGACGCGTGCCCAGAGCGCCGATTCCTCGCGCATCTCGCGCTCCATCGCCTCGGGAGCGTTACCGACCGGTACAAGCCCTTGTACGTAGTAGCGCGCCTTGAGCTGCGTCTGCTCGAGCGCGCGCTTGGTGTCCTGGTAGACCTTCTGGATGACCTCGCGCGGCGTGCCCGCGGGCGCGACAATGCCAAACCAGCCGACGTTTTCGAAGCCGGGAATCGTCTTCGCGATCGGCGGCACGCCCGGCAGTGCGGCGAACTCGCTTCGGCTGGTCACGCCAAGGGCGCGCAGCTTGCCCGCGTTGACGTGGCCGACGGCGGCCGCCACGTTCGCGAGCACGAAGTGCGTCTCGCCGCCGAGGAGCCCGGTGAGCGCCGGCGCCTCGCCCCGGTAGGGCACCTGCACGGCGTCGATGCGCGCCGCGTTGACGAAGTTCTCGGCCGCGAGGTGCACCTGCGAGCCGATACCGGCGTGGCCGAAAGTGAGCTTGCCGGGCTGCGCCCGCGCCGCGTCGATCAAGTCTTTGACGCTGCGGTAGGGCGAGGCGGCCGGGACGACCAACACCTGCGGACCCATGACCACTTTCGTCACGGGGACAAAGTCCTTGAACGGGTCGTAGGCGAGCTTCGCGTACACGTGCAAATTCGCCGTCATCACCGAACCGGAGGGAAAGAAAAGCGTGTAGCCATCGGGCGTCGCGCGCGCGGCCTCTGCGGCACCGACCCCGCCGGCCGCACCGCCGCGGTTTTCGATGACGATCGTCTGCCCCCACATCTTCTGGAGCTCCTCGGCGAGGAGCCGCGCCGAAATGTCCGTCGCCCCTCCGGGCGGGAAGGGCACGATGAAGCGGACAGGCTTCTGCGGCCAGGCCTGCGCCCAGGCCGCACCGGCGGCAAACGCGCACGCGCAAGCGAGCACGACGCGAACGAAGCGGCTCATACCGTCTACCTCCTCGCAGCCGATTCTACCTACAGCCCGAGCGCAAAGGCGAGGCTCACGGCGAGCGCCGCGACAGCCGCAGCGGCGGCCCATCGCTTGTGCCGCGCAGGGCGGGTCAGGAACTCGAGCGCGAGCACCCGCAGCCCGCCGAACAGGTGGGCGGCAAGAAGCAGCACGAGTCCCCACTCGGCGAACTTGACCGCCGCATGCGCGGTGAAAGCAAGGCGCGCATCGAGCGCCGCCTCGCCCTCGAGCGCCGCCGCCAGCACCCAGAAGTGCAACGGAAGGAACAGCGCGAGCGCGACACCCGAGAGGCGCTGCACCCGCTGCGCGACAAGGCCGAGGTGGGGCCTCACCGAAACACCGCCCAGGCGGCGCGCAGGCCCAGCGCGGCGAGCGCAAGGCCGAGTGCGAAGAGCAACAGGTCGGCGGCGCGGCCGCGCCAGCCGAACCCTTCGGCGAGCACGGCGCGCAGCCCGATGGGCGCGTGCACCGCGCACAGGAGCGCAAAGAGGGCGTAGAACGCAAAGGCGGCCACGCTCCCGCGCGTGCGCGCGAGGATTTCGGCGGCCGACAGTCCTCCGCGCACTGCGTAGATCATGGTGGCGAGGTGGACGACGACGAAAAAGGAAAGGAGCGCGCCCGTCGCGCGCTGCGCAACCCAGAGCCGGGTGTCGTTGCGCGCGCTCACAGCCGGCCGCCAAAGAGCGCCCGCGTTGCCTCGCGCTTCAGGCCAGCGATCGCCGCCGTCGGCGACAAGTGCTTGGGGCAACGCTCGGTGCAGCCCATCTGGGTGTGGCAGCCGAAGGCGCCGGCGTCGGTGGCGACCGCGGCGAGCCGCTCGGCGCGCTCGGCGTCGCGCTCGTCGCAGACGAGGGTCCATGCGCGCGTGAGCGCGGCCGGGCCGAGATACTCGCGACGGCGCGCGACGACCTCGCACGAGGCGTAGCAGATCCCGCAACCGATGCACTCGATCGCAGCGTCGGCGGCACGGCGCGCGGGCGAAGCGGGCGGCACCGCAGCGACCGAGTCCGCGCGCGTGCGCGTGCCGGCGAAACGCCCGCGGGCGCGCTGCCACTTCTCGAAAAACGGCGACATGTCGACCACCAGGTCGCGCACGATCGGAAAGTTCTCGAGCGGCGCGATCGTCAACCGGCCGCCCCTGGCCACGCGCGCCACGTGCGTGCGGCAGGTCCAGCGCGCGACGCCCTCGACCGTCATCGCGCAGGACCCGCACATGCCGACGCGGCAGGCGTAGCGGTACGCCAGGCTCGCATCCAGCCGGCGCTGGATCCAGGCGACCACGTCGAGCACCGTCTGGTGCTCGCGCCGCGGCACTTCGTAGGTGCGGAACTCGCCCTCTGCGCCGCCGCGCCAGACGCGCACCGCGAGCGTTCCCGCCGACACGGCGCTAGGCACTCTCGTACAGGCGCGTGAGGACGAATTCGCGGTGGCCGAGGGCTTCAGCGGCGGTGAGCCGGCCGTTGGCCACTCGCAACATCATCTCGAGTAGCGCATCGCCGGCCTGGTCGGGCGTCAGTTCGCGCCGCAGCAATCCCGAAACGTCCACGTCGATGTGCTCGCTCATGGTGCGCACGGTGCGCGGGTTACCGCAGATCTTGATCACCGGAAGGATGGGATGCCCGATCACGTTGCCCTGACCGGTGGGGAAGAAGTGCACGGTGAAGCCGGCCGCCGCACACAGGGTCACCATCTCTGCGGCGGCAGAGGAGGAGTCCATGAACCACAGCCCGGGGCCGGTCGGCGTCTCGGCCTTGTCGAGCACGCCGTCGACCCTGCAGCGCCGCCCGATCTTCTGGATGTTGCCGAGCGCTTTTTCCTCGATCGTCGTCAGTCCCCCTGCGATGTTGCCCTTGGTCGGCTGCGACTCGGAAAGGTCGTTCGTCTTGTGACGGTTGACGACCTCTTGGTAGCGGTCGAACACGGCGCGGAAGCGCCGGCGCACTTCGTCGGTGCGGCAGCGCGCCTCGATCAGATGCTCGCCGCCGGTCAGCTCGGTCGTCTCGCCAAAGAGCAGCGTCACGCCGTGCGGATAGAGCTTGTCGAAGGCGTCGCCGACGGTCGGGTTCGCGGCGCATCCACTCGTCGTGTCGGACTCGCCGCACTTGGTCGACACCCACAGCTCCGCAAGCGGGCGCTCCTCGCGTCTGAGTTCCGACGCCCATTGCACGTAGTCCTGGGCGATGCGCGAAGCACGCCGGATCGTCTCCAGGTCACCGTGACCCTCGATGCCGAATCCCGTCACGGGCTTTCCGGTGGCCGCGATTCCGTCGACGACGCGCTTCGTCCAGCCTTCTTCGATGCCGATGACGACCACCGCCGCCACATTGGGATTGGCGCCCGTGCCGATGAGGGTGCGGAAGTGCAGCTCGAGGTCGGCGCCGAACTGCAGCCGACCGTAGGGGTGCGGCAGCGCGAGCGTGCCCTTGATGTTGTTCTCGACGGCTTGCACAGCCGCATTCGAAAGGTCGTCGACCGGCAGGATGACGACGTGATTGCGCACGCCGGTGCGGCCGTTCTCGCGCCGGTAGCCGTAGAAGGTTGCGCGCGACAGGTCGATCGCCATCGCTACCACCGCTTGGTCTTGACGTTGTGCACGTGCAGGTGCTCGCCGCGGGCGATGGGCGCGACCACACGGCCGATGTCGACGCCGTACTTGATCACCGTGTCGCCCGGCTGGAAGTCGCGCAGCGCGAGCTTGTGGCCGAGCGGGACGTCGCTGCGGGCGACGACGCGCATCTCGCGGTCCTCCTCCATGATCCAGCCGACGAGCTCCTGGCCGGCTCTGACGCCTTCGACCACCACCACGCCGACGCCATCGCCGTCCCGATGCACCACGAAGTGAATCATGCGCCCGTTCCGTCTCTTCGACTGGGGTAGTCTAGCGCCGAGAACGAACGCGCAAGCGAAACGGCCCCGCCTTCGTGCCGCGAGGGTTATCCTCGCACCGGTAGACCGATGAAGCGCAGGGACTTTCTCCTCTTGCTCGGTGCGCTGGGTGCCTGCGGCGCAAGCGGTGCGCTTGCGCGCTTCGAACGCGATCCTTTCG
>OGCL01001306.1_pt1 | contig 21905 bp, 10 predicted proteins | sample 1570041 | NCBI WGS metagenome assembly OGCL01 (sample SAMN06266162, study PRJEB24511) | hot springs metagenome | isolation source: Hot spring water | place: South Africa: Limpopo | collected 2015-06-22
CTGGGGGGGCGCCAGCCGCTCCCAACCGCCGTTGGGCCATGGGGTACCCGGGGTTCCCCATCCCCCTGCCTGGGGGGGCGCCAGCCGCTCCCAACCGCCGTTGGGCCATGGGGTACCCGGGGTTCCCCATCCCCCTGCCTGGGGGGGCGCCAGCCGCTCCCAACCGCCGTTGGGCCATGGGGTACCCGGGGTTCCCCATCCCCCTGCCTGGGGGGCGCCGGCCGCTCCCACCAGCGGTTGGGCAATGGGGAACCCGGGGTTCCCCATCCCCCTGCCTGTGGGGGCGCCCGCCGCTCCCACCAGCGGTTGGGACATGGGGCAACCGGGTTGCCCCATCCCCCTGTCTGGAGGGCGCCCGCCGCTCCCAACCGCCGTTGGGCCATGGGGTACCCGGGGTTCCCCATCCCCCTGCCTGGGGGGGCCCCAGCCGCTCCCACCAGCGATTGGGCCATGGGGAACCCGGGGTTCCCCATCCCCTTGCCTGGGGGGCGCCAGCCGCTCCCAACCGCCGTTGGGCCATGGGGAACTCGGGGTTCCCCATCCCCCTCCCCGAGGGGAGGGTTGGCGCTGTGCGCCCCACGGATGGGGCGACCGGCAACCCGGCGTTCCCCACGCCGTCAGGGGACCATCACATTCCCGGCGGGACCACATCGTGAACAAAGGCCTTGTAGTCCGCGCCGCAGCGCGGGCAACTTGTCGGCGGCTCCAGGCCGCGCACGATCTCGCCACAGACGCCGCAGACCCAGCGCATCGCGATCTGCCGCACCAGATCCGAGCGGCTGACGATGCCAACCACTCTACCATCCTCCACCACCGGCACGCGCCGGATACGCTGATTGGTCAGCAGGTGCTGCACCTGTTCGATCTCGGTATCAGGGCTAACGCTGATCACGCTACGGCTCATAATCTCGCTCACCAGGCGGCCGGAGCGGGCGATCAGGTCGTGCTCCGTCACCAGGCCCACGAGCAGGCCCTCTGCGTTGACCACCGGCAAGCCGCTGATCCGGTTGCGGGCCAGCAGCCGGGCGGCGTCTTCAACCGTGGCGTCGCTGAGGATGCTGATGACCTGACGGGTCATAATTTCACGCGCTTTCATCGGGATGGCCCCCTTCCGCTGGACGGGTTGAATATCGTGAAAGAAGACACAAATAATCGTTGCCGAACGGGCCGCCTCTGGCATGCCCCGGAATGCGTCCGGGCGAGCCTCTAACCGCCTCCCGCGCGCTCAGGCAGGCGCAATCCGTGGTCACTGTCTCACGCGGCGCAACCGCCGGCGCGCGGGGCCGGCGCGTGCCGCCAGGCGGAGGGCGCCACTGCGGACGGGGCCAGGTTTCGCGGGTTCAGCTTACGTTATACTATTTTATGCTTGCGTGTACAAGGTGAAAATTGAAATCCCGGGTTTCTCTGTACCCTGGCCGCAGAGTTCGGTAGGGACGAAACCAGGTTCGCCCCTGGCCTTACCGACCGGTGCCGCGCACGTAAATGTTGGGCCAGGGCTTGAACTCGGTGGAGAAGCGATCGCGGGCCACCACCTGCCCATTGGCGGTGACAGTCCGCTCGATCACGACTTTGATGCCTCCGCGGGCAATATCGGTGCGCCGCAGGTACCCACGCGGTTTTGAGGGGTCGTTGACGTACACTGGCGTTGTTGGGGCCGGGGTTTGTTCGAGCACGCGGTGGGTGTAGGTAACACTGCGCCCGGTGGGCGGGCCGTACAGCGCCACACTCAGGCGCTGCCGCGCCAGGTCAACGTAACTCTCCATGAGCAGCCAGCCACCGGTATCATTGACGAAGCGCACATCGTTGTACGGCGTGAAGATCGCGGCGTCGAGGCCGGGCGGCTCACCGAGTTCCTCGTACCAGCCGATGCGAAAGGCGTGCTCGTGCCGCTCGGTAATCGGCAACCCGCTGAAGAACGCCGCCCGGAAAACTGTGGTGGAGACCTGGCACAACCCACCGCCCCACTCTTTCTGGGTCCGGTTCTCAACGATAGCCAGCCCTTCAACAAAGCCGTTCGCGGCATTGACTGGGCCGAGTTGCTGGTTGAAGGAAAAGGTCGCGCCGGGAGGAATGAGCACGCCGTTCATACGGCGTGCGCCGGCGCGAATGTTGGTGATGCGGTACTGCTCGGAGCGGGCAAAGGAACTCACCCCCAGACCCAGGCGCTCGGTAATGCCCAGACTGGCAAGGTTGCGTTCGGTCACCGGGGGCGGGATCGGCTCCATAGGCAGGCTAATCTGCCTCGGGCCGCCGTTGAGGGCGACGTTCACAGCGGCGAGGGCCTCATCGGCATCGAGACCCAGGCCCGGGTCGCCTGGAGTGACGATCCGCAGGTTGCCATCGTTCCAGGCCACCGTGGGCAGGCTGCCCTCCTGGCGCAGCGCCGCGGCCATCGGAAGCAGCGCCGCGCGGATACGCGCCTGGTCCACACTCACCGTGTAGGTCGGCGCACCATCGGCGCCGCTCACGCGCCGCACACTGATCCACTCGGCCAGGCGCTCCGGGGCCAGTGACCAGCGGCACCCCGCCGCGCAGGAGCCGGTGGCCCCCTCCAGCACCAGGGGGCCATTGAGCATGAGCTGCAAACTGTCGGCCACGGGGGCCACCCTCGCGTCGCGCAGGCGCGGCTCGAGGGCCCGGGTGCGCACGGCCACCGTCGTGCGCTCGAGCCCCTGCACGGCGGCAGTTATGTCACGCAGCGTCTCATCAACCAGCACCTGCACTCCCCACTGCTCCTGGGTGACCACTACTCTGGCGCCATCGAGGGCCACCGCGGCGTCCTGCGGCGGAGTTTCCAGTTCGGCGGCGATACGCGCCAGGTACCGCTGCATGGCCCGCTGATCCACTTCCAGGCGCAACGGCAGGTCCACCCCTTGCTCCCAGACAGCCAGAGCGGTGCGCAGGTTGTTCAGCCGGGTATCGTTCCGGGCATAGGCGAAGGCCTCGTTCAGGGCTGCGTCGATCACCAGGCGCAGGCCAAGCTCATCGGCGCCGGGGCGCCAGGTACGCTCGCCATAGGTAAGCACGACCGGGTTGTACAGGAACGCGCCGTAGTGGCGCTCAACGGCGCCATATGCGCCGTCAAGGGTCATACCGCCCACGGGCACGCCACGCACACTGATGTTGGGATAGATCCGCCGCGCCATCTCCCGCTCAGCGAGCAGTAGACCGATGACGCCTGCCAGCGCCCCGAGGGCGATCAGCGCGAGCAGCACTACGAACCACTCGACGCCCCGGCTGCGCCGGCGCCTGAGCCGCCGCCGTGGGGAGCGAACCTCTTCCAGCGCCGACTCAGGCGCCGGGGTTGACACGATCGGTTTGCGCATACCTTGCCGGGGACCTATGCGGACGCGATGGAACCGTTTGGAGTGTACACCGCCGTTGCGGGGAATGTCAAGCGTTTCTAACTTTCCCTCCGGGCCGTCGCAGCGCAGTTGGGAAATGGGGAAACCGGGTTTCCCCACGCCCCTGCCTGGGGGGAGGGTTTGGGAGGGCTACGCCCTCCCAGGAATAGTTATTTTCATCCTCTCGTTGTGCGGCGCTGCCCATGGTATCAGGCTCAAGCCAATCGAGCAAGCGGGGCTAACAGCGGCGCCCTGCCGACACGCCCCGCCTACGGCAACCTGCGTGGACCAGAGGTCGCCCCTGTCAACAGCCAGGTGACCACGGCAGGGAAACGCGCCGCCCAGTCAGCTTCGGTATGGCGGGCGTCCTTGACCTCGAGGTAGCGCAGGCGCTCGCGGTCATAGCCTCGCGCCATAAGCAGGCGCCGCAGGCGTCGCGCGGTTTTCTGCATCTCCGGCTGCTCACCGGTGCCCACATCGAGGTAGATCCGACCCGGGGCGTGGTCGGTAGTTGCCAGGTAGGCGAACAGAGCGCCGTTGGCGAACCAGAGCGACGGACTGAGGGCGCCGGCCATGCCGAACACGTCGGGCCGGCGGAAGAGGGCGTAGAGGCTGATCAGGCCGCCGAGCGATGATCCGATGATCGCCGTGTGCTCCGGTTCGGGCCGGGTGCGGAAGCTCCGGTCAATGTGCGGCTTGAGCGTGTCGGTGATAAAGGCCAGGTAGGCTTCACCCAATCCCACACCGTGCTCGGGGCTGGCGAAGGGACTGTACTCGATCAGGCGTCGCTCGCCCATATTGGCAATGCCCACCACAATCGCCTCGATGCCCCTGTGAGCCAGCGCCTCCATCGTCTCGTCTACCTGCCACTCCACCCCGGCGTAGCTGGTTGCCGCGTCGAAGAGGTTCTGCCCATCGTGCATATAGAGCACCGGGTAGCGCTGCATCCCCGCATCGTAGCCGGGGGGCAGATAGACGCTGATATCGCGGCGGTTGTCCAGTTGCGGGCTGGGGAACGCGGCAATGGTAACCAGGTTGCCCACCACCGTGCGCGTCTCCGGGGGCGGACCGCCCAGCAGCGGCGCGGTGGCGGGGGGCGCCGCGGTTTCCACCCGACCGTAGCGGGCCGCCCAGGCTGCCCCGTCCTGGCTCAGCACCACCACCGAGCGGCCCTGCAACGGGTACGCACTGCCCGGCGGCAACGGCAGCAGGTCATCGCGCCCCTCGGGAGCGCTGCTGTCCAGCAGCGGCGTCCACAGGGGACCACCGGCGACACCGGGGAGGACGAAGTCCAGGGGCTCGTGGTAGGCGTTAAAGAGCAACAGCAACACATCATCGCGCAGCAGATGGCCCTGCGCATCGAACTCTTCCATCAACTGCCCGTTGAGTAGCAGCCCCACACAGCGCACCAGGCCGTTGTTCCAGTCATCATCGTCCATCTCCTGGCCATCGGGGCGGTACCACTCGATATCGCGCACCCCCTCGCCGTGGATCTCACGTCCCTGAAAGAAGGTGGCGCGATGCAACACCGGGTGGGCCTTGCGCATAGCGATGAGGCGTTTGGTCCACTCCAGCATCGCGCGACCGTCGGCGTCCAGATCCCAGCGCATCCAGGCCACCGGGTTATCCTGGCAATACACATTGTTGTTGCCGCCCTGGGTGCGGCCCCGCTCATCGCCGTGGAGGATCATGGGCACGCCCTGGGAGAGCAACAGGGTAGCCATGAGGTTGCGCTGCTGCCGCAGGCGCAGGGCGTTGATCTCCGGATCATCGGTGGGGCCTTCGACGCCGCAGTTCCAGGAGTTGTTATGGCTCTCGCCATCGTTGTTGTTCTCGCCGTTGGCTTCATTATGCTTCTCGTTGTAGCTGACCAGGTCGCGCAGGGTGAAGCCGTCGTGGGCAGTGATGAAATTGATCGAAGCGTGGGGACTACGCCCGCTCTGCTGGTACAGGTCGGAGGAACCGCTGAGGCGGTAGGCCAGCTCGGCCACCTGCGCCTCGTCACCCTTCCAGAAGCGGCGCACCGTGTCGCGGTACTTGCCGTTCCACTCAGCCCAGTTTACCGGAAAGTTCCCCACCTGGTAGCCACCCGGTCCCACGTCCCACGGCTCGGCGATCAGCTTCACCTGGGCCAGGAGGGGGTCTTGCTGGATGGTATCGAGGAACGAGGAAAGCTGGTCGCCTTCGTAGAGTCCTCGCATCAGCGCCGCCGCCAGGTCAAAGCGAAAGCCGTCCACGTGCATTTCGCTCACCCAGTAGCGCAGGCTATCCATCACCAGTTGCAGCACCCGCGGGTGGACGATGTTGAAGGTATTGCCGGTGCCGGTGTAATCCATGTAGTAGCGCTCGTTACCGGGCACCAGGCGGTAGTAGGCCGCGTTGTCAATGCCGCGGAAGGAGAGCGTCGGCCCCATATGGTTGCCCTCGGCCGTATGGTTGTAGACGACATCGAGGATCACCTCGATGCCGGCGGCGTGCAGGGCCTTGACCATCTGCTTGAACTCGCGCACCTGGTCGCCGGGGTGGGCGCAACGGGAGTACCGGGTCGCGGGGGCAAAGAAGTTGATTGTGTTGTAGCCCCAGTAGTTGCTCAGGCCCTTCTCGATGAGCAGCCGGTCATTGGTAAACTGATGCACCGGCAGCAACTCAATGGCCGTAACGCCCAGCTCCTGGAGGTAGGCGATGATCGCCGGATGGGCCACGGCGCTGTAGGTGCCGCGGATCTCGTCGGGGATCTCGGGGTGCAGCATCGTCAGACCCCTGACGTGGGCTTCGTAGATGATGCTATCGTGGAGCGGGCGATCAGGGCGCTCGTCGCCGCTCCAGTCGAAGGTCGGGTCAATCACCACGCACCGCGGCACGTAGGGCGCGCTATCGCGCTCGTCATACGAGCAGTCCGCATCGGGGTGGAGAATGGTGTAGCCAAAGGCAGCATCGTGCCAGCGAATATCGCCGTGGAGCGCCCGGGCGTAGGGGTCTATCAGCAGCTTATGCGGGTTGAAGCGATGCCCCTGTTCGGGCGCATACGGGCCGTGGACCCGGTAGCCGTAGAGCTGGCCGGGCCGCAGGTGGGGAATGTAGATGTGCCAGACGAGGTCGGTCTGCGTAGTAAGCGGGACGCGCACCGCCTCGCGCGGCGCATCGGGAGAGTCGAAGAGACAGAGTTCGACCGCGGTTGCGTTTTCGGAGAAGAGGGCGAAGTTGACGCCCGATCCGTCCCACGTGGCCCCAAGAGGGTAGGGCAAGCCGGGGCGAGTTGTTGTCACAGCGCTTCCTCGCTAAGTGGTGCATCCGGCAACTTCGATTTCGCGCATTGTCAGGGAAGAGGGTGTCTGAGAGGGCTGCGCTCTCCCGGTCCCTGCCGCTCGAGAACGCGCCGGCAGCGCCACCGGGGCAGCATCACGAATCCGACTCGCAGCCCGGCGTAAGGGTCCAGGCAGGCGGGGCCGTCTCCAGTCGCACCTTTCCGATTCATATTGTAACACCGGCTGCTGAGATGAACATACGGGGAACCCGGGGTTCCCCACCTGTGGTGAGCTTGTCGAACCGCGCCCCTGCCTGTGGGGGCGCCAGCCGCTCCCAACCGCGGTTGGGACATGGGGCAACCGGGGTTCCCCATCCCCCTGTCTCGGGGGGCGCCAGCCGCTCCCACCAGTGGTTGGGAACTGGGGCAACCGGGGTTGCCTCATCCCCCTGCCTGTGGGGGCGCCAGCCGCTCCCAACAGCAGTTGGGAAATGGGGAAACCGGGTTTCCCCATCCCCCTGCCCGGCGGGAGGGCGTCGGAAGGCTGGTTCCCCGACCCTCCGGGGCTGTCGCTGCGCCCCCAACCAGCCGTGCTATACTGGTACCAACCTGAAAGGAATGCTGGCGCGACCCGGTTTCGCCCCGCATCTCAGGCCTGCCCGCGCCTCCTCTCCGAGAGGGCACCGCGTATGACCGACCTGCTCGGCCAGCTCCTGGGCAACTACCAGCTTGAGGCGCTGCTCGCCACCGGCCCCACCGGTCCAACCTACACTGCCCGTCACGCGCAACTTCGGCGACTGTGCAGCGTGAAGGTGTTCGACCCGGCGCTGACCGCCGACCCCGCGATCCGGGCGCAGCTCCTCGACAGCCTGCGGCGCGTCGCAGCGCTACGCCACCCCAATCTGCTCACAGTTTTCGACCTGGGCGAGGCCAGGGGGCGCATCTTCGTCGCCAGCGAGGCCCCCGCTGGCGGAAGCGTGCACGCCCTGCTGCAACGGCTGCGCCGCGCGCGCACCCGCCTGACAGTCAGCGGCGCCCTTGCCCTGGCGCGTCAGAGCGCCGAGGGATTGGCCCACGCCCACCGCCAGGGGATCGTCCACGGCGCGCTGCGCCCCGAGGTGCTGCGCCTGAGCGCCGCTGGCGAAGGGGCCGTGCTCAAAGTAGGCGACCTGGGGATCGCGCCAGTGCTACCGGTCGAAGCAACCGCCGCGCCGGCCTACCTGACCCCGGAGCAGGCGCGTGGCGCCGCGCCCGACGCCCGTACCGACGTGTACAGCCTGGGGACGCTGCTGTACGCGTTGCTGATCGGGGTGCCGCCCTTCAACCTCAGCGCCCTCGACCAGGCCGCCGAGAAGCACCTGCGCGCCCGTCCCGTGCCGCCGCGCGTGGTGCGCCCGGAGATCCCCGCCGCCCTGGAGACGATTGTTCTGCGCTGCCTGGCCAAGGCGCCTGAGGAGCGCTTCGCCAACGCTGGCGATCTGGCCGAGGCCCTGCGACAGGTGGAGTCAGCCCCGGCGCCCGTGGCAGAACCGCTTCCGCTCCTCAGCAGCCTGCTTGAAACCCCTCCCGCGCCGCCGCCGTCCCGGCCGGCGGAGCCGACCGTCAGCGTGATTCCCGACCGCCAGCGCGTTGAACTACCCCCCGGACAGATCACGGTCGTCTCGGCGCAAATCCACCACCGCGGCTCGGGTTCCGACCGGTTCAGTCTGAGCCTGGAGGGTGTGCCGGCAGCCTGGATCCACGCGACCGACCCGCCGGTTGAGCTTGGCCCCAACGCCCAGGCGCGCATGTCACTGCTCATCAATGTGCCGCGTGACCACCACAGCGCCGCCGGCGACTACCCGGCGGTGCTGCGCGTGCGCTCGACGATCACGCCCGAACGCGGCGCCACGGCGCGCATCGTCTGCTTCGTGCCGCCCTTTGTCGCGCCAAGCATCACCATCACCCCCGCGCGCGCCAGCGGGCGCGCCGAAGGTGAGTACAGTGTAACCATCCGCAATGACGGCAATGCGGAGGCGATGTTTGTGTTGAGCGCCGAGGATCCGCGCCTCTTGCTGGCCTACGAGTTCGGGCAGGAACACGTGCGCCTGGCGCCGGGCCAGAGCGCCAGGATCCCTCTTACTGTCCTGGCGCCGCGGCGGCTCTTTGGCAGCCCCGAACCGCTACCCTTCAGCGTCTTTGCCGAGGCCGAAGACGTTGCGCCAGTGGAGGCCCGGGCCGAGTTCGTGCGCACGGCGCTGATGCCGCTCTGGGCGCCCCTGGCCGCAGTCGGCGTGATCGCCCTGGCATTGCTCCTCGGGCTGCTGCTCAACACCGCGCGCAGCGGCAACCTGCCCCCGCCCGCAACACCTGCCGTGACCCTCTCACCGCAACCCGGCGCTCCGATGGTCGTCTACTTCACCGTCAACCCGCCCGTCGTAGCGCCTGGCGAACCCGTGAGCGTCGCCTGGGACGTGCGCGGCGCCGAGCGTGTGCTGATCGAGCAATTCGGTGACGTGCCTCCTCTGGGCGAGCGCTCCTTTCGGCCCGAAGTGACCACCGATTTCCGTCTGATCGCCCGCGCCGGCGACAACGAGACCATCGCTGTGCAGCGTGTCCTGGTGGCGCCGGCCACTCCCACACCTCAGCCCGCGGCAAGCCCCACGGCCGAACCATCGCCCACGCCAGCCCCCCTGCCCACCGCGGTCCCAACGGCCACCCCCCTGGCCCCCACTGTCACCCTGGCCCCGGCGCCCGGTTCAATCGCGCTGCTCGACCTCGCTCCGACTGCCCGCTGGATGACCAGCGCCGGGCCGATCACCTTCGGCGCGCCACGCCGCAACCGCGATCAAGGCGGCTGGGCCGACCGCGTCGAGGCGATCCAGCTCGAAGACGGCAGCCTGGCCCCCGTCGCCCTCCTGACCTTCCCACCCCTGGCGCCGGATACCGGGGATGACAGGCCTCTGATCGAGGGGCGTTTCGATCTGCCGCAGATCCAGGAGGGGCAGTTCTTCCTCACCGCAGTCGGCTTCGCGCAGGAGGCCCGGGGGCCAGGGATGGACGTGCTCGTGACCTTCGACAACGAGATCCTCTACGAGGGAAACGTCCGGCCCGATGGCGCACTGACAGCAATCAGCGTGGATCTGGCGCCCTTCGTCGGGCGTGAGGGGGACCTGGTACTGCGCGTCAGCGCCGAGAGGGACGTGGCGGAGGCGCTCTACTGGGTTGAGCCGCGCATCGATCGGCCCTGATCGTTGTCGCCTGCAAGGGCCTTGCTCCACCGAAATCTTGCCGTTTTCCCAGGTTACAAAAACGTTATCGCAGAAGACATCAGATTGTCATTCTGTCATTCGACGTCTCTTAACATTCCTCTGCTACCATCGAAAGCGCAGCACCCAACGGTACACGTGATGCGTGCGCCCTCCCCCGAAGGGCAGCGCACGCTGACCATGGCGCTCGATAGCAGCGCCCGGCGCCAGCCCGGGCGCCGTAGCTCGTGCTGCGCGTATTCGTTCAGGGGAGAAAGGGAAGCTATGCCATCGTCGTACCTCCACCGGCGCAGCGTTGCGCGCCTGGTGAGTATTGGCGCGCTGCTGCTCGCCGTACTCGCCACCATCGTCGGACCCTTTCCGCAGTCTGCCCGCGCTACCACCACCATTACCCAGTGGACCTTCGACAATGACACCCTGGCGCCTGCCACCGGCTCCGGGACGGCCACGCTGGTCGGCGGCACCACCGCTACCTTCGCCACCGGTCGCGTCGGGCCACGCCCTCCCGACTCGGGCTGGAACACCACCACCTACGCGGCCCAGGGCGCCGGCGACCGTACCCGCGGCGTCCAGTTTGCTGTGAGCACCGTGGGCTATGAAAACATCGTCTTCACCTGGGATCACCGCCACAGCAACACCGCCGCCAACACGGTCGCACTCCTGTATTCCACCGATGGCGGCGCGACCTTCACCGAGGCGGCCGTGTACACGGCGAATGCCGGCGATGCCTGGTTCAGCCGCAGTTTCGACTTCAGCGCTGTTGCGGCGTTGAACAACAATCCCAACGTCATATTCCGCATCGTCGCGGCATTTGCCGCAGGCGGCTCAACCTATGTCGCCTCAAATCCCGGGTCGAACTACGCCACCACCGGCACCTGGCGCTTCGACAATGTAACCGTCATCGGCAGCGCGCTGGGCGCCGACGCCGCCCCCTCGGTCAGCGGCACCAACCCGGCCAACGGCGCAGTGAACGTGCCCATCGCCAGCGATGTGACGATCACCTTCAGTGAGCCGGTGGCCGTCAGCGGCGACTGGTTCACCCTGGCCTGCGCAACGAGTGGCACACGCACCGTCTCGGCGGCTAACATCGCTGTTTCTGGCGGACCGACCAGTTTCACCCTCAATCCCAGTGTTGACTTCGCCTTCAGCGAGACCTGTACCCTTACCGTCGTGGCCGCGCAGGTGAGCGACCTGGACGCGAGCGATCCGCCCGACACGATGGCGGCCGACGTGGTCGTGACCTTCAGCACCGTGGCGCCACCGGCCCCCGGGGTGCGCATTCGCGACATCCAGGGCGCGGCGCACGTCTCGCCGCTGGTGCCGGTCATTGCCGACAATGCGATCTCCTTCGGCAACCGGGTCGAGAACGTGCCGGGCATCGTCACCGTTGTGCGCTCGAACGGCTTCTATATGCAGGACCCCGAAGCCGACGCCAGTGACGCCACCTCCGAGGGCATCTTTGTCTTCACCGGCAGCGGCCAGGCCGTGATCACCGCAGGCGGCAGCGGCCCGGTGCAGGTGGGCGACCGCCTGGAGATCAGCGGGCGGCCGGTGGAGATCCGCGCAGGCTGCACCAGCCCCACCTGTACCTCCACCAGCAGCGCCTGGAACAATCTGACGCTGACCAACCTCAACGCCACCACCTCTGCCGCCGACAACCGGGTGATCCGACTGATCTCCCGCGGCAACCCGCTGCCAGAGCCGGTGCTGATCGGCCAGGGCGGACGGGTGCCCCCGGTCACGGCAACCATCTTTGGCAGCCCGGGCGCCGCGCCCACCAACACGGTCGAGACCGCCGGCTACAGCTTCAACCCCGCCGTCAACGGCATTGACTTCCTGGAAAGCCTGGAGGGCATGCGCGTTCAGGTGAACGATGCGGTGGTTGTCGGCCCGACCAACAACTTCGGCGAAATCGTGATCCTGGCCGACAACGGGACAGGACAGGGCCTGCGCACGCCCCGCGGCGGCCTGGTGATCACCCCGACTGACCTTAATCCCGAGCGGATCATTCTGGATGACGCCATTCTGCCCACGCCACAGGTGAACGTCGGCGACCGCTTCCCCGGCCCCGGCGCGGTGGTGGGTGTGATGGACTACAGCTTCGCCAATTTCAAGCTGCTGATCACCCAGCCGCTGCCGACCGTCGTGCCAGGCGGTATTGCCCAGGAGGTGACGAACCTCACCGGCGCGACTGACCGCCTGACCATCGCGACCTTCAACATCGAGAACTTCGCCGCCGACACCGTCACCCCTCAGCGGCGCGATGCTATCGCTCGCATCATCGTGAACAACCTGGGCGCGCCCGACATCGTGGCCCTGCAAGAAGTGCAGGACAACAACGGCGCAACCGGCGGCCCGGCGGACACCAACGTTGATGCTACACGCACCTTCGAGACCCTGATCAACGCCATCGTGGCCGCCGGTGGTCCGACCTATGCCTTCCGCCAGATCGACCCGGTAGCGAACCAGGACGGCGGGGAGCCGGGCGGGAACATCCGTGTGGCCTTCCTCTTCCGCAGCGATCGTGGCCTGAGTTTTGTGGACCGCCCCGGTGGCAGCTCCACTGCGGCGGTGAGCGTGGTCAACAACGGCGGGCGGCCCGAGCTGAGCTTCAGCCCCGGGCGCATTGATCCCACCAATCCGGCCTTCAACAACAGCCGCAAGCCACTGGTGGGCGAGTTCCGCTACAACGGCCAGACGCTCTTCGTGGTCAACAACCACTTCAACTCAAAGGGTGGCGACCAGCCACTGTCGGGCCGCTTCCAGCCACCGACGCGCTTCACCGAGGTGCAACGCCACCAGCAGGCGCAGATCGTCAACGATTTTGTGGATAGTATCCTGGCGATTGACCCCAACGCCAACATCGTCGTCCTGGGCGATCTGAACGACTTCCAGTTCTCGGAGACGCTCAACATCGTCAAGGGCACACCGGGGGGTACTGGCACACCGGTGTTGTTCGATCCGAAGTTGAGCCTGCCGCCTGCCGAGCAATACACCTACATCTTCGAGGGCAACTCGCAGGTGCTGGACAGCATGCTGGTCAGCCGCAACCTGCGCGACAGCGGCGCGCAGTACGACACGGTACACGTCAACGCCGAGTTTGCCGCGGCGGCAAACGCCAGCGATCACGACCCCAGCGTGCTGAGGTTGTACTTTCGCCCCGGCGCAACACCGCCCGCGCTTGTGGCTACCGCTGGCTACAACACCGGCCTGGGAGCCAATGGGGCCGAGATCATCAGCGTGCGCGGCAACCGCGGCGTGCTCACCAACGCCGGTGACGGCAGTATTGATATTCTGGACACCAGCGACCTGTTCAATATCCAGCGTCTCCGGCGCATCACTGGCCTGCCCAATCTGACCTCGGCGGCCATTCACCCCACCAAGGACCTCTTCGTCGCCGTGGCCGGGACTTCCTCGCCGCGCAGCGGGCAGTTCCTGGTCTACCGCCTCTCCGACGGGGCGCTGCTGGCAACAGCATCTATTGGGCGCCAGCCCGACTCAGTGGAGATCAGCCCTGACGGGCGCTTTGCAGTGGTTGCGGTTGAGGCCGAGCAGGTCAACGCCAGCGATGATGGCGGCGCGGGCGCGATTGGTGTGGCCGACCTGAGCGGCTTCGAGCCGGCCACCTCGACCAGCGTGCCCTTCAGCATCGTCGAATTGCCCAACCTGGGCAGCCTGGCCGGCGTCGCGAGCGACCGGCGCTACGATGTCTCCGGCAACCCGCTCGTGTCGAACGCCCCGGGTGGGCTGGAGCCTGAAGGCATCGCCTTTACCCCTGACAGCAGCGCAGTCTACGTGACGCTCCAGGAGAACAATGCGATCATCCGGCTGGATCTGACCGGGCCGCTACCGGCCACGTTGCCCGAAAGCAACGCCTTCGGCTCAGGACGAACCAACCATCCCGCCGACCTGATCAACGATGGGATCTACAACCCTGCCCAGCAACTGACCGCCTTCCGCGAGCCGGACGGCATCCGTGCCGTGGTCATTGGTGGCGTCACCTACCTGGTGACAGCCGATGAAGGCGACACGCGGCCCAACCCGCGCGGCGGTCGCACGCTGAGCATCTTCAACGCCGCAACCGGCGCGCTGGTAGCCGACGCCGGGCCCCAACTCGACGACCTGGCCGCTCGCTTCGGGGTCTACCCCGACAATCGTAGCCCGAATGGCGGCAGCGAACCGGAGATGCTCGACGTGGCCACATTCGCCGGACGGGTGATCGCCGCAGTGGGCCTGGAGCGCGCCAACGCTGTGGCCTTTGTGGACATCAGCGATCCCGCTGCGCCGCGTGCTTTCAGCCTGGTGCGCACCGGCGCGGCTCCGGAGGGCGTGAAACTGCTGGAGCGCGACGGGCAGCTCTACGCCCTGACAGCTAACGAGGGTGACGGTACGGTGACCGTCACAACCGTGCCAGTCGTGCCGGTTGGCGTGACGCAGCAATTCGTCGAAGACGCGCCCGCGGTGCCACTCATTGACCTGCGCGGCATTGACCCCGATGCGGGCAACAGCTTCACGTTGAGCCTGACGCTGACCCCCTCCGGCGCGGGCACGCTCAACACCACCTCGGCAAGCGGCTCACTGGCGACAATCAACAGCGCCCTGGCCGGCCTGGTCTTCACCCCGGCGCCCAACTTCAACGGCGCTGCAACGGTGACGGCGACTCTCAGCGATGGCGTCTTCCCCGCGGTAAGCGGCAGCATCACCCTGATTGGCGCGCCGACACCACCGGTGACCACGGCGAGCCTGGCGGGCGCAACGCGCGTGTGCTGCAATGCCACCGTGTTCGACCCGAGCGCCACGTTGACGCTCACCACCGACGAGCCGGTGCTGCGCACGCAGTACCGCGTGAACGGGGGGCCAGTGCAAACCTACACCGCCCCGGTGGTCTTTAGCGCGCCGGGCGCCTACGTCGTTGAGTACTTCTCGACCGACCTCTTCGCGCCTGAGGTCGTCGAAGCGCCGAAGACGATCACCTTCAACGTGAGCGACTACCCGCGCACGCCGCTCCTCGACACCTTCGACCGGCGCGATGGCAGGCTGGGTGGAAACTGGGTCGGCACCGAAGGGTTGGGCGGCTACTCCATACGCGCCAATCAGGTCCAGGTCTTTGGTGGTGGGCCGATCTACTGGCGCACCGGCTTTGGCAGTGACCAGGAAGCCTACGTTAAACTCATGCGGCTTGACGGCACGGCGGCTCACCAGGGCCTGCTGCTCAAGGTGCAACGTGGAAACTGGCGCAACGGGGCCATTTCGGTCAGCTACAACGCAACCACGCAGGCCGTTGTGGTTGAGATCTACAACCGCACCACCCAAAGCTGGACCACCATCGGCGCCTACGCGATCACGCTGCGCGACGGGGATCAACTCGGCGCGCGCGTGCGCTCCAACGGGACGGTTCAGGTATACGTCAACTGCGTGCTGATTGGTCAGGCCAGCGCTGGAAGCGCATTCGACAACGAAGACGGGCAGATCGGCCTCTGGTTCATCAACGCGCCGGGGGCGATCTTCGACGACTTCGGGGGCGGAAACGCGCCGCGCTAAAAGAGGCGTGTCCTGAGGTGAACACAGCCCGTGCGCGGGAGGGTTTGGGCGTAGAGGCGCGGCGCCGCCGCGCCTCTACGCCCTCCCAAACCCTCCTTGCCATTGTGCAACGCAACCGCAGCGGAAAAAGGTTAGCGGAGGAGCAAAGCTCCTCCGCATCTCCCCTCACCGCAATCTGTCACCTGAAATCCGCGCTCAACAAAGGCATTACACCTCGCGCACCTCATTCACCAGGGTGACAGGCGGCAGGCGACGCTGCGCGCCGCTGCGATTGACCACCTTCACGGTACCGCGGAACGTCGAGCCAGGCTCGAAGAAAACATCGCCTTCAACCGTCAACGCGCTGCAGGCCATCAGCGAGGGCGGTGCGGGAAAGCGCGCCTCGAAGTCATCAATCAGGGTATAGTAGTTCTTATCGAGGGTGACCACCGGATTGACGGCCAGCGCGTCAGGATGGCGTCGCAGGCGGGCATTGGCGTCGAGACGATACACATCCGAGCGCAGGACCAGGAGATCGGCGCAGGTTTTCACCGGCACGAAGCGGCTCCGAGGCACTCGCACGGCCTGCGCATCGGGAAACACCTCGATCGCCGCGCCCATCGCCGTTTCCAGTTGATAGACCGGGAGTGAGTCAGGATCGCGAGGATCGAGGGTCTTGCGATTACGGATCAAGGGCAGCTTGATCACATTGTGGCCCTCTTCCAGCAGCTCCTTCAGGCGGTGCAGGTTCACCCAGATGTTATTGGTATTGAAGTAGCGATGGCGTGCGATGTCCTGGAAGTGGATCAGGTCCTCGTCCGGGCATTGCGCCACCTCGCGCAGCATGAGCCGCCCATCGGCGCGCCGTGCCAGATGTCCGCCCTTGCGGTCGGCTTTGGTGCGGCTGGCAACCTCCATCAGGAAGGGGATCTGATGCTGGGCCATAAAGCCCAGCAGGGTCAGGTCGAGGGTTGCGCCCAGATTGTCGGCGTTCGAGATAAACAGATACTCGTAATCGTGCCGCAGGAGTTGCTCGAGCAACCCGGACGTGGCCAGGGCAACATAGACCTCTCCGTGGCCGGGCGGGCACCACTCCAGTTCGGGTTCGGCGGGCCAGACGGCAGGCCGGAGGGTGGCCTGCAACACCTTGGGAACCTTGTGTTGCAGCATCGTCTGGGGCACCGCGCAGGCAAGTTCGGGGTAGCGCGCCAGCACCTCGCGGGTATCCGCATCGGTGTTGAAGCTGTTCATAAAGATCAGCGGAATGGTCTGCCCGTAGAGGGCGCGGTCGGCCAGGTTCTGCCGAGCGATGATATCGAGGAACGTCAGGCCCTCGCGGGCGACCAGCACCGATTTGGCCCGCTCCAGCCCCATGCTCGTGCCCAGGCCGCCGTTGAGCTTGAGCACCGCCACGCGGGCCAGGGCGGCCCGTCCTGCCTCTTCGTAGGCGCCCAGGTGCTCCAGGTTCGGCAACGCGCTCACCGGCTGGATCTGGCTCTCCGGCACCAGGCCGGTGTCGCCATGCACAAGGGCGGTGTAGTAGTAGCGAAAATTGTCAATGACAATCTCCTCAAGCCCTTCGCGGCGCATTTTCGCCTCGAAGGGAGCAAAGTTGACGGGCTGCGCACTCATAGGGTTCCCCTCGTCTACTCCAGGCGATCGGGACGGTCACTGATGCACGCCATTGCTCCCGGCAGAAATGGACGACAGGAACATCGGGTTTGATCGCCTGAACTTCCAGCATCATACTCCGAACATTATACGATTGGGAGTTTCTCCCATCCCATCCGCCTGTAGTGTAGCGCCCGGAACTGAATGCGCGTACCGCGCAGAGGCGGTGCATGTTGAGAAGATTGTTATGGTATCTTCGAGGTGCACCGCAAAACGAAGATCCATATCTAAGGAGTGTGGAAGGGCTGTGCTCGATAGCTGCCCTTGCGGCCGGGCCGCACAAGGCCAGGATGAAAATAACTATTCTTGGGAGGGCGCAGCCCTCCCAAACCCTCCCCGCTGGCGGGTTGTTTCCTGGGAGGGCATAGAGGCGCGGCGGCGCCGCACCTCTATGCCCAAACCCTCCCGCGCACGACCTATGTTCACCTCAGGACGACAGTCAGACGTTTCCTGATCATTGACCCGCTACCTGCCACCGCTGCGGGCGCGGGCGCGCAGTTCAGTGGAGGAGATGTCGGCCCGGAAGAGGGCCTCGGGGATGGGAATAAACAGGTCGGCGCAGTCCGGGGGAAGCGCAAGATCGGCCAGGGTGCGGAAACGCCCTTCTGCCAGCCGCCCCGCGACGAGGAAGGAGCAGCCGGCGGCGCGGATCGCTTCAAGGGCCGCGTGCATCGCCGCCTCGCTGCCGTAGTAGCGCGGCGCAATTAGCCGGGCGGCGGTATCGTACCCCACCACGAAGCGTCGTCCGGGGTAGAGCGCCGCCTTCTCCACGAACAGCGGCGCCCGTGAGAGCACCAGGGTGTGGCGCCCGGCAAACTGGGCGGCGCGGCGCGCAATCTCGCCCGGTTCAAGCACGCCCTTGTCGGCGTTGACCACGGCCAGTTCAAAGGCTACCGGCAGGCCGGTGAGTTGCGCCGCCGCAGCCGCCATACCCTCGTGACCCTCGTGCAGGGGATTGAAGGCCCCGGACAGGATCAGCCCCTGCGGTGGATCGTCGGCCCGCAGCGTCCCGTCAGGCGCGATGGTCAGGGTAGCGATCCGCCCGCTGAGCAGGTCATCAATGGCAGCAGCTTCATGCATGGTTCGTCGCCACTGCGGCTTTGCCGCGCGCTACAGGGATGGACTCAAATTGTTTCCGGGAGGGCTGCGCCCTCCCAAACCCTCCCCGCCGGCGGGTTGTTTCCCGGGAGAGCTGCGCCCTCCTGAACCTTCCCCACAGGGAGGGGTATGGGGAAACCCGGTTTCCCCATGTCCCAACCGCTGGTGGGAGCGGCTGGCGCCTCTACAGGCAGGGGCGCGGTTCGACAGGCTCACCGCAGGTGGGGAAACCCGGTTTCCCCGTATGTTCACCTCAGTATGCGGCTGCGCCGCACAACGCCGGAATGAAAATATTTATTCTTGGGAGGGCTGCGCCCTCCCAAACCCTCCCCGCTGGCGGGTTGTTTCCTGGGAGGGGGTAGGGGTGCGGCGCCGCCGCGCCCCTACGCCCAAACCCTCCCGCGGGGGGCTATGTTCACGCTAGTTGTCAGACGCGCGCGGGAGCACCCATAACGTCCAGGCTCCGGTATCGATGCGTTCGGCGGCGCGGGTGTCGAGGTAGGCCCGCACCTGCGGCGCCGCCGGGTCGCGCGGCCCGGGGCCGGAGGTACTGTTGGGGAGCAGGACGTAGCGAATGGGATGCTGCTCGACGTAGTGGGCAAAGCGCCCCGCATCGCCCATAATACTATCGCGAAAGACCTCGTCGGCTTCGAACCAGGTGGCGCGCTGGCGCGTGTAGAGGATGGTTTCCCAGTAGATCGGCGTGAGCACAAAGCCCTGTTCGCGTTGCCGCAACTCGTGGAAGGCTGGCGCGGCGGCGCGGATCGGCCCGCCAAAGGCTGCGGCCTGGTACCAGATCACAAAGGCATTGATGGTGAGAAACAGCACACCAAGGTACAGACCTGCCCGGCGTTGCCAGGCCCGGGGCAACCTGGTGAACCCGACACCAAAGAGCAGGGCCAGCGGCGGCAGGGCGGGCACGAAGATGCGCGGGCTGTTCCCCGCCCCCGGAGTCGCGCAGTAGACCAGCACCACCAGCAACCCCAGCGCCAGCCATGTCCCCAGCACCATCGCCGTAAGGCGCGGCAGCGCGCCCGCGCGCAGGCCCCGGGCAATGACCGCACCGATCACGCCGAGCGTGAGTAGTACACCGTACCAGGGAATGTAAAACGTCAATTCCACCATCATCGGAAAAATGATGGTAAACAGGCCAAACGACAGCCCGCGAGTCGGGGTTCGCTCGCCACCGCCCAGGTAATGCCCCCAGATCCACGGGGCAGCCAGCGCCAGTGGACCAATGAGACAAACGACGTGGTGCGACCATGGTAACTCGCGCCGGCCCGCGAAGCGGTCGTAGAGGGCGCTCAGCGCCACCGTGCCGCTGTAGAGCGCCAGCAGGTCCATCTTGGTCAGCGCCGCCAGGGCGCCGAGCAGCACCGCGGCGAGCGTGCGTCCGCGGAGGTAGGCAAACAGCGCCCCGGTGAGCACCAGCGCGCCCAGAGCTTCATTGTAGGCGACGCTACCATACTCGCGGAAGAGTGGGTAGAATGACAGAAAGACTGCTGCTACCACAGCGGCGCGCTCGTCGAACAGCGCGCGCCCCATCCAGTAGGTGAGCAGCACCGTTGCCCCGGCAGCCAGCGGGATCACCAGTTGGAGCAGGGTGTAGGAGCGCGATGCGCCCCAGACCAGCGCGAACAACCCTGGCGTCAGCGGGCCCCACCAGGGATGCAGGCTGCCATAGGAATGCTTCCATAGCCCCATTGGCCCCAGTTCGGGCGGGTCAGGAGGAAAGCCCTTGATCCGCTCGTAGGTATCGGGGGCGCCGAGCAGAAACCCGGGCTGTTCCCATACCAGCAGGCCCCAGTGCAGGTTCCGCGGCGCGTCGAGGAACTGCGCGCCGGTGAGCAACTGCACAATGATAAAATGCCCCGCCAGCAACGCCAGCAGCGCCGGGAGGGCAGCGCTGCGCCACCAGGCACGGGGAGCGCTGCGGGCAAGGGTGGACCGGTGAACGGATCGGAACACAGGAACCTCCAGCGCCAGAATGGTCGGCGGCCTCCGCGGCGCGCCTGGAACATTGTACACGCCTGGTGTAACCGGCGCTGCCACGCCTGAGGTGAAAATAGCCTGCCGGCGGGGAGGGTTTGGGAGGGCGCAGCCCTTCAACGGGTTTCACCTGCTCTGCGATAGGCTTCCTGGGACGCCGAGGGGAAATGGGCCAACGAATGGGAAACGAATAAACGAATGCGAGCGGCGTGTCTGACCCTGAGGTGAAAATAGCCCGCCCGGGGGAGGGTTTGGGAGGGTGTCGTGTCCGGCGGGGGCGGCCCCTTTGCGTTACCGTGTAGAACGTCCGTCAACCCATGCCCCCTTGTCCGGCGGCCGATTTCCCATCAGCATGATCCTCGGAAGGAGGGCCATGCTGATGGGCCAACCAACGAGTCATGCGATGCGCGTTGCAATGGTGAAACGTCACGAGGCCGGTGAGACCCTGGCACAGATTGCCACATCGCTGCAGCTGAGCGCGTACACCGTGCGCACCTACTGGCGCCGGCACCGAAAGCACGGCTGGACGGCCATTCAGCCGCCGCGCACCGGCCCACCCGGTACGGGTCCGTTGGGCCAGGCCCATCCGCGGGTCAAGTACGTCCTGCTCCGACTGAAGCGCCAGCATCCCGGGTGGGGCGTCGATAAGCTGCGCTTGGAACTGACCCGTCGTCCGAGCCTGCAGGGCATCCCCATTCCGCAGCGCAGCGCCCTGGCAGCCTACCTGGCCGGCTTTCGCGCGCGCCTGTATCGCCCGCGTCGCCGCCCCACACGGCGCCTACCCGACCCCGCGCGACCGGTGGCGACCCAGCCCCATCAGGGCTGGCAGATCGATGTTAAGGGTGACGAGCCAGTCCTGGGCATCGGGCGCGTGGCCCCGCTCATGGTCTGCGATACTGCCAGCGACGCGCCCCTGGCAGGGATCATCCATACGGTGCGCGCTCGTGGGAACCAGCAGGGCTTGACCGCGCGCGTCATCCAATCCAGGCCGATCTGCGCGCGGTCTTTACCCACTGGGGCCTGCCCGATGTCCTGCAGATGGATAACGACAGCCGGTTCATTGGCAGCACGCGGCGCGAATGGCCTGGCGTTCTGTTGCTGTGGCTGATCGGCCTCGGCGTGCAGCCGCACATCAATCGGGTGTACCGTCCGACCGACAATGCGATTGTGGAGCGGAATCATCAAACCTGGAAGGCCCACGTGGTCGTGGCGCAATCCTATGCCGATGTCGCGGCGCTGCAGGCGGCCGCCGACGCGGCCTTCACGGACCGGATTGACGCCCTGCCCACGCGCAACCCCCGCTGTGGCGGTCTCCCGCCCAGTGTCGCGTTCCCCCAGCTGCGCACCCCACGCCGCCCGTATGACCCGACGCAGGAAGCGACCCTGTTCGACCTGACCCGGGTCGACGCCTATCTGGCGGGATGGCGCTGGCAACGCACGGTGGACAGTGCCGGCAAGATCTCGCTGGCTGACCGCAACTATCGGGTCGGTACGGCCTACGCCGGTCAGGTGGTTCAGGTGCAGTATGACCCGACGGAACGGGTCTGCGTCGGGCGCTTGGCCGATGGTACGGAGGTGCTACGGCAGGCCATTCCCGAGTTTGCCGGTGACTGGATTTGTGGTGTCCATCTGACACTTCCTTAGGGGGGGATGGGTTGGCGGACAATCTACCTGTTTTCGTAAGGGGGCCGCCCCCGCCGGACACGACAGAGGGCTTAGCCCTTCAACGGGTTTCACCTGCTCTGCGATAGGCTTCCTGGGACGCCGAGGGGAAATGGGCCAACGAATGGG
>OGCL01001307.1_pt1 | contig 21898 bp, 17 predicted proteins | sample 1570041 | NCBI WGS metagenome assembly OGCL01 (sample SAMN06266162, study PRJEB24511) | hot springs metagenome | isolation source: Hot spring water | place: South Africa: Limpopo | collected 2015-06-22
ATACTCTATGATTGTCCGCTTGGGCAAATTTCCTGAAATACCTCTGAAAAGCCTTGTGCCCTGCCATCTTGTTATATCCAAATATCTTCCTTATTGCCTCATCATGCCTCGTTACTTCTATGTGCTCAAATCGATTAGCTCCACACCATACGCTTACTAAAAATTGCTCTATCAGCTGATATGGTGAATATCCCCTATTTGACCCCTGTGCAGGCAGTTCAACTCCTCTTAAGGCATCATTAAATCCTATCTTTTGAAGCATTCTGCTCATCAATGCCACCATCACCCCAAGGGGTTGTTTCTTTGTCGCTAAAACTATGTTCAAGTTTTTTTTACCATATAAGTTTTCCTTACTTTTATTTTGTTAAAATTTGAGTTATATGCTTGTTCTTTTACTTCATTATTTTCAATGACTTATATGCAATAAGTTCTAATGGCGTCATTAGAAATATTTACTAAATGACAATTCTGAGTTTATTGACCTGCTATAAATTTTTAAAAGAAAAAAATACGGCTTTCTTACATTAACGGTTGCAAAGTAATATTGATTTTATTATCTCATTTCAGATACTAACATTGAACAGTTAGGGCAGTTGTTAAAATCAAATTCAATGGCACATCCACAATTAGAACACCACAATACCAGCTCAACTTCCTTACTGCCTGGCTGTGGCAATATGATTTGATGAGACTGTTGAAGATTATTTGGGAAATAGTCAATAGCCATTTTACACCAAGGGCACTTTTCAAGGTGATTTGAATAAACATGGTACCTATTTGACTTGCATTCCTTAAGATTATCAATTTCTTTTGCTAAAGCATCAAGCCATTGCTTTGCAGTTGGTCTCTCAAAGGGGTCCTTATGGCCATCAACAAAAGCCTTTCGAAATAGGATTCTCAAACCCTCTGAAATTATCTCATACTTAGGAGCATAGTCAGGTGGTCTAACAGGTGTGCCTTTTTCATAAGGAAATAGACCCTTTAAAAGCTTTCCTTCCGTCGAAGGGGTGTTATTTACCTCATCACCCTTTGACTGATATGGATGGACTCCCATCATCAGAAACTTAAAAATCATTATTGAAAGGGCAAATCTGTCTGCATAAATCCTGTCAATGTCTCTTTCTTTGAAGTTTATAGAGTGAAGTTCAGGGGGGAGGAATTCTCCTGTCCCAACCCTTGTGTAGTAAATTTTGTCATTATCCTTATCTCTTATTTGAAAGGAATCGCAATCAACGAGTGTTATTAGTGCGTTAGGAGAGACAAGTATATTATTCTCTCTAAGATCTCCTACACAATGCCCTCTTTGATGTACTGCCAACACAGCATTACAAATATTGAACGCTGAAGTCATTAAGTATTTCCATGTAAAAGTCCCGCCAAATTCCCTAATCCTATCAGTAGGGTCATAATACAAATGACTTTCTCGAAAAATCTTTTTATCAATGTAAGGCATGGTATAACCTGCAAACTTTGTCTTAGTATTATCAAAAAAAACAACCTCAATGGGCCATGCAATCGAGCGATAACCAATAATTGACCAAGTAGGGTCATCAGGGACATTTGTGGTCATAGCTAATACTTTTTCTATAAGCTCTTCTGTGATGACCTTTTCATAGAAAATCTTGGCACAGTTATAATGATTACCCTTTATTGAGTAAATCTTGCCCTCACCACCTGACTTTCCAGTATCTGATAATTGCAATCTTTGTCCTTCTTTTGTATAAATCGTTAAACCTTCCACATTAAATAACCCCAATAACTAAAGTCTTGTCATCCTCAAAATATTCACTCATCTTTTTAGACATTAAAAATTCTTCAAGCTCTTTATTGGCTTGTTCAATGTGATTAATCTTTGTTGCAAAGTCAAAAACAGGTCTGAAAAATCCCTCAAACGGCTCATAACCAATCTCTGTCTTCTTTAAAGCTGCCCTTTGACAGCCGTCTGTAAAAACTGATACAAAATCTACAGGGTTATTAATACTCTCAAAGATTAATCCATCAAGATAATCTTCCGTTGTGATAGGCATCACCTCATTGACATATTCAAAATTCAGTGAACAGGTAAGGATTTTCAATTGTCCATTTATTTGCACCACTACTGCGCCATCTCCTACTTGGGCCGAATGGATACCTCTTTTATCAAAGGCTACTGTTATAAGGGTTGTTGCAAGATTTGATAGATTTAAACCCTCCTGTTCAGCAATTTCAATCAGTGCATATCTTGAGAATTCAATCATTTTGATAGGTATATCAGCTAAGGAAGTATTATTGACTTCGAGCAACTTTATTGCGGTCTCAATAGCTTTTTCAACAGCCTTTTGAGCACCTATATGAGATAAAAAAGCACTGCCAAGACCATCAGCCACTGCTATTAAACCATAGTTATCTTTATGGATTAAATATTTACATGCATCTTGGCAAGGCAGTCCCTCTTTTAAGTGTAAATAACCTGCTACAGATACACCAAGCAAGTATGGTCTTTTAGGAAACAAGCCCTTTTTTATGAAGTCTCAATCTCACCCCAACCATTTGGACCTGTTGGGGTATCAAGGGTAACAACATCTCCTACCTTTGAGGTTGAGGTCTTACGAGTGCTTCGTGAAAGCCATGTAAACATCTCTCTGAATTTATCTTTTTTTAGTTTTAAAGGAAGACGAGTGTGAGGAGTAAGTTCCTTTAGTATTTGCATGTTTGCTGGCTCTACACCTACAACAAAAAAAAGAAATCTTTTCTCTGCCTCTCCAGTATGAATCCTGCTAATTAATGCCTTCCATTGAGAATCAGACGGTTTCATGTCTGTAGGTTCTCCATCAGTAATCATAAATATCCATGGTCTATAATAATCAATACCTTTTGACCTGTATTCAGCCTTTCTTTGTTCAATCTTGTCTATTGCCAAATTTAAGGCATAACCCATTGGGGTCAAGCCTGATGCTTCAAAATTAAGCTCAGGTAAGGTATCAACAGAAGTAAAATCACTGACAACTTTCACATCTTCCCCAAAGGTTATGATGGCAAGGTCAACCCTCTTGCGAGCTAAATCATCTTGTAAAAGGTCATCTTTAAAGACCTGAAACCCTTCATTGAGTTGTTTAATTTTATCTCCTTGCATAGAACCTGATACATCAAGTAATAAAAGTGTTGCACAATGAGGATGTTGTGGATTGGCTATCTCCACTTCGTTTAAGACAGACACAGTTTTTCCCTCCTAAGATGTAATTTGATAATACAAAAGTTTGTTATTATAACACTGAAAAGAGAAATTTAGGTTTAATTAATTACCTTCCTTAAAATAGCGCTTAGTAAGGGCTGTTTCAGGATTTTTATAATCGACAATTTTGCTTTATTCTTTTTTTATTACTTAATCTGAAAAACCCAAGACATTTTTAAGCATAATCCCCTTTGGAACAGCCATTATCATCATTGGCGCAAACTTCCAGTGTGATTTGCCTTCAAGAAAAACACTTTTAAGGGGTAATGAGCTTATAAGTTCAGTATTTATGGGTAAAGGCACACCATCACTTGTAATACCACCAAATAACTTATGGGTAGAAAATAATTTATAATCCTTGTCTTCTAAAAAGTGTTTTCTCAATGCCCTTCCCTCGCCGACTGCGTGACAATTTCCAGAAATATTAGAACCTTTGATTGATTCATAATGATTAACCAGACATTCATAATCATCAGGGCAAAAATACATGTCATGAATAATAATGATACAATCTTTGCCGAGGAGTGGAAAGATTTTTTTTATATAAGATTCGGCGAATTGATAGCCATGATCTGAATCAATGAAACACAAGTTAATCTTACCTTCTAAGCCTTTTGACCTTATATATTCTGGAACAGTCTCAAGGGCATCACCTTCTATAACCTTAATTGGGATGTTGAATATTTGCATTGTTTCTGTAAATTCTGGATATGTTGCAATATCAAAAGTTGCGAAGGTAAAGTCCTGTCCGTTTTTTTCTAATGCCTTATATATAAAAGTTGTTGAATATCCCTTAAAAGGAGAAAACTCTATGACATTTTTGGATTTAATATTTCTTATCACTGAATACAGAAACAAGCCGTCATAATCATTTAATATTATAGTTTTTTGCCATATCTTATCTCTCATTTCCCATACAAGCGATAACTCTTCAGTGTATTTTTTAAAATTGTCAATCGTGCCTTTTGGAATTTCATTACCTTGTCTGGTCGATGTTATAAGTCCATGCCATCTCTCTGCATTATATTCATCTTGCAAGAGATTTAACATAAATTCATTGTGCATATATTCTTCTAAAAGTCTTTTGTGTTTGATAAAACACTCCTTTGCATCATGAGACCTTTTAAGCATAAATAAGGAGAGGGACTTCATAAATAATAAATTTGGTTTTTCAGTTAAACAATTTATAGATTTTATAGAATCTTCATAATTACCTTTGTCAAAGTGTATCTTTGTAAATATTTCTTCTATAAATTTATTTGCTTCATTAGATATAGTCCTTGAGTTTTCAAAATAACTGATTGCATCATCATAATCATATTTTAGAAATGATATATAACCCAACATAAAAAAAGTTTTATGGAGGTATTCTTTTAATCCTTTTTCCAGATAGGATTTGAAAAAGCTCTCTGCAATATCATAGTTTCCAGAAAAATAATAAGATTGACCTATAAGGTTTGTTATGAGGGGATCATCTCTGTTTAGCTTAAGTAATTTACTTAAAAGCTCAATTGCCTTCAAATATAGTTGTCTCGCAATAAGTTTTTGGGCAATAAATTTATACAAATCAAATAGTGAATCATTCATACCATGTTTGTCAATCTCATCAAGAATTACCTCTTCTTTATTTTGGAGAATGAGGACTTCAAAATAGCTAATTGTAACAATGTCATGTTTATCAAGGAAGGAGTCATAGAGCCTTTTTAATATCTTTTCAGCATTGTCAAGATCATTTTTTTCAATGTATGCCTTTGATATTGTGATTGTTTGATTAATTTTATCTGCTATTTCCATTTTGTCTTATCTTTAAAAAATTTGATGACTATCTTATCATATGTATATAATTTGTTTCTTGTATTCACCATAACTTTATTGATACTGCAACATGAATTATGCATATTCAAAAAGGGTATAATTCTCAATGATCAAATCAACTCCCTAAAAGGGAGAAAGGAGAATTATACCCATGACCAAAGAAGTCTAAAAAAGTCATCGAAAAAATGATGTTGGAATTGAGTCAAGGCAGTTCATTAGCAGAATTAACGTAGAGGAGTTGCTGCCGGACTCTGATATACAGAGATGCACAAAACACAGGACAGAGAATATTTTGGATAAAGTTTTAAAGCAAGACAGGGAAAAGGCAAAAGATTCTTTGAGGAAGATATTTTATGCTCCTACATATGAACATGCAAAAAAGGCGTTGGAAATGTTTAAGAGGGATTAGGGCAAAAAGTATCCCTCTGCTTTAGATTGTTTAATAGAAGACATAGAGTTATGCCTTACGCATTACAGATATCCTTACAGGCATTGGAGGCGGATAAGAAGGACCAATGCTGTAGAAAGGAGTTTTAGGGGAGTCAGAAGAAGGACGGGCGGAATAGGAAGATTCAAGGATGAGGAGCGGGCATTGACAATGGTTTACTGGCAGATGAAAGAATTGAAGTGGTATGGTGTTGATATGACAAAAGAGGCGAGGGCGATACTTGCAGGGATAAAGATGTCTAAACTTGGCAGTGCTGCCGCCTAATTAGGAACAATGAAAACCATTAATAATAAAACCACCGAAAGAATTTGCATAAAAGACTTGACAGTATCGGTATTACAGCGATTAATCCTATGATTATGAAAAGTCTGAGCCTTAAATATTCATAACTATCAGTCTTTAGTTTTTTAAAAAGTAATTTAATTTTCATTTTATTAAACAATAATTTTACGCATATATCGTGCAAATGCTTTAATTTTTAAAATAAGTTGATTTTATTGGTTTTATATCAAAGCATTATTTGATAGCAAGTAAAATAACTGCACTGATGGTGAATATATTGCAGGCATGATGTATGATTTTTTGAAAAAGGCGTTTTTTAATAAGCCCATTAATGAGTTGTTCTCCACTGCAATTATCCCTTGTTTAATCGGAATTATTTTAACTTACCGATTGCCCCTTAATCCCTAATTCATTCGCTCCTATTACTGCATTTTCACAATCTTCTAACCCCATTTTTTAAGGTGAATTCTTTTAAGTTACCTTTTAGCTCTTAACAATCTTTTACTAATTGGATTATTTTTAAGTTAATATTTACGCAAGCAAGTGAATATGTACATAAATTTTTCTATTTGGTAAAATTGATGGTGCTTGAAATGTATTTTGTTATGAATTAATCAATCATAAGGAGGAAATGATGTTCAAGAAAGGAATTATCTTATGTCTATCGGCTGTGTTTTTTATTTTTACCTCTTGTTCAACCTATCATTATGAAGGGGCAGCTGTTGGTGGAGCTGTTGGTGGAGTAACAGGTGCCATTCTTGACTCAAAGAATCACTGGCGTGGTGGTGTTATTGGTGCTGCAATTGGTGCAATTGCCGGTGCTACGATTGCAGATGTTTCTGTAAGAGGGGCAAGAGATGCCTCAAGACAAGGGAGACCTGTCGAATATCGGACTGAGGATGGTCGTGGTTACTATAGGGCTGAACCAGTTGGTCAACCTTATTACCCAAATGAACAGACAAAGTGCAGAAAGGTAAATGAAAGGATTTGGGAAGATGGCAGACTTGTAAAAGACACAATAAAGGAAGTTTGCGAAGGTGAGAGATATGAAAGAAGATACTAAGTTTATAGGTTCAATATAGACTTTATAAGGTTGCATTAGAAATTTCACCTTGATGATGGAGTAATATTGAGTAAGTTTTATTACATCACTCTTGGGTTTATAACTCTGGGACTTGGTTATTTAACTTGGGAGATATTTAAGCCCTTTTTTCACCCATTGGCATGGGCTATTGTCATCTCTTTGGTTTTTTATCCTTTGTATTCAATCTTGAGAAAGTATATTAAGAGTAACAGTATTGCTTCTTCTTTAACTTTGATTGTAATTGTTATTGTCATACTCGGTCCTGTTACATCTGTATCTTTTATGCTTATTCAGGAGATTACTGATCTTGCATTGTATATCCAAGAGGGACATTACACTATTGATGACCTTATGAAACACCCTAAGACAAAGGAATTTGGACAAAAGATCTTTACCACACTCAAGATTTCACCTAAAGAACTGGAAAAGAAGATTATAGATGGCATCTCTACCATTGGCACAACTTTAATTACTAATATCACAAAGAGCATTGGGAATATCTTAGGGCTTGTTATTAATTTTGTAATTATGACCTTTGCCATATTCTTCATCTTAAAAGATGGTCCTTCTTTTATCAATACAATTCAGGAGTATATGCCTTTTACAGAAGATGAAAAAAATAGACTGGGAATGCAGATAAGAGATATTATAGTTTCTACTGTTTATGGTGGATTAATTGTAGCAATTGCACAGGGTATTATTACAGGTATAACCATTGCAGCCCTTGGCTTTAAATCACCTGTATTATGGGGTACTGCCACAGCAGTTGTTTCATTTGTTCCCTTAGTGGGTGCAGCAGGTGTATGGGTCCCAGCAGCGATTTATCTCTTTTTTAAGGGTAGTATAATAAAAGGTATTATATTAGTAATAGTCGGTATTTTTGCTATAAGCATGATTGATAATATTTTAAAGCCAATATTTATAGGTAGTAGGACTAAACTACCTGTTGTGATAATCTTTTTTAGTGTCCTTGGAGGGCTTAGTGTTTTTGGGTTGATTGGCTTAGTGGCTGGTCCATTAGTAGTTGCTTTGTTCTTTTCAATAATTCAGATATTTAAAGATATTTATTCCCAGTCATCAGAAGGCAAAAAGGCATAAATTTGTCAAAATATTATCTCACCTTATTTTGGGTGGTTCTTTGCTCTTGTTCATCTGATAATATCCAAACTGACTATGTCTATTACAGATTAAATGCTGATATTTCTACCCTTGATCCAGCTTACATTACAGATGTTAATAATGGTTCTATTGCTACAAAGATTTATCGTGGCCTTGTCAAACTTGATGACTCTCTCAATGTAATACCAGATATAGCTGAAAGATGGGAGATACTAAATGACAGAAAATTATACAGGTTTTATTTAAGGAAAGATGTAACATTTACAAATGGTAGAAGGGTTACTGCTGAAGATTTTAAATACTCCTATGAGAGGATTATGAAAAAGGAAACTCTTTCGCCCAATCAATGGCTTTTTGAAAGGGTTAAGTCTTTTGTTGTTATAAATGACCATATCTTTGAGATACACCTTAAGGATCCCTTTACACCCTTTTTGAGTATGTTGACAGTCCCTGCAGGTTTTGTTGTCCCTGGAGAGGAAGTTAAAAAATTAGGAAAAGATTTTTCATTTAAGCCTACTGGTGCAGGTTATTACTATCTTGAAAAATGGGAATCAGGGCTTGAAATAAGATTAAAACTTAGAGATGAAATAAGCAGGCAAAGTAATATAAAAGGAATTATTTACAGAATTATACCCGAGGATATAACTGCTATTACAGAATTTGAGATGGCAAGGCTAGATCTATTAGGAATTCCAGGAAATGCCTTTAGTAGGTTTAAGAAACATCCTTATTGGCATAAAAGACTTGAGGTCGTAAAATCACTTAATACTTATTATCTTGGATTGAATACTGAAAGGTATCCATTTAATTTAAAAGAAATAAGACAGGCAATTGCCTTTGCAATTGACAGAGAAAGGATACTAAACACTTTTTTTGAGAGTAGAGGGAGGATAGCAGAGGGGGTGGTGCCTGATTTCTTAAGAGACTGGAAATTGGATCAGACGATTAGATACTCTCCTGAGGAAGGCAAAAAAATATTACAAAGGGCAGGCATAAAGGAATTAAAAGTGCAAATGCTAATTACAGCTGATCAAGATGTGGTTGACCTTGCAGAAATAATTCAAGGTTATTTGTCACAAGTTGGTATTAAGGTGAAGATAAAACAGATGGAATGGAGTGCCTTTAAAGATGCAATTAATAAAGGACAGGCAGATATGTTTTGGTTAAGTTGGTGGGCAGATTATCCTGATGCTGAAAATTTTCTCTATCCACTCTTTCATTCTTCAAATAAGGGCTATGGAGGCAACAGGACAAGATTTAATAATAAACAGATTGATATGCTTATAGAGGAGTCACGAATTGCAAAAAACAAAGATGAATCAAGAAAACTCTATAGAGAAATTGAAAATATAATATTGACAGAACTCCCACTAATCCCTTTTTGGCATAGAAACGACTATCTAATTGTTCAGTCACGTATTGAAGGGTATAGAGGATTTCCTGTTTATACAATGGATAAGGGGTTAGAGATAAAAAAACTAACTCAGGCAAATAAAGACAAGCCTTGATTTTTGATTAACCCTTCAAATAGTTTAGAGGAGTCATTGTAGGTCTTAATTGCCTTGCTTTTTCTTGGGTCTTGGGAAATATTTACTGTATTATCTTGATTGTTATTTTTATCGTTATTGTTAATTTCTTGAGTTGATAAGGTGTCTTTCTCTTTAGATAAGGAAGTGTTATTTACAGTATTTTCATTGTTGACAGTCTGGTTTTGATTCTTATCTTTTTCTTCTTCTTCCTTTTTCTCTTCATCTTTTAATCTTGCCTTTTCAATGCGAGCCTGTTGTTGAATCTGTGTAGCCTGTGCCGCAACAGCCCTGTCTTGAGGTGATGGATCTGCGGGGGCAAGTGCTGCCCGTCTGACAATCTCCATGTTGCGTATTGTTTCATCTGGGGTCTTGCCCTGGACAATCTGTATTGAAACCTCTCCACCTGTTATGTATCTTTTACCATCTGGACCTGTAGTGTAAGTATAGCTAACAGGCCCAGTGAACTGACCTCCTGCAGATTTGTGTGCCCTTTCGTGAGCCTTTACCTTTTCTTCTATTGCCTTTAACTTTTGAACCTCCTGTTGGATCTTTTGCTCTTTTTCTCTATCGGTCTTGGACTTGTCAGTTTGATTTTCTTGGTTTTCAGTAGGTTTCTTGGAAATAGTTGTCCTATCTCTGACCTCTGACGTCTCATCATTTGCATATTTGCCTTGTTTTTCAAAAGAGTAGGGCTTCCCGAAGGGATTATATATCAGAGGGTTTCCATTTATATTGTTATCAATATTCATAATCTAACCTCTACAATTTGATAATATCATATTAGAAAATAAAGTCAATAGGGACTTACTTTTTTTTAGAAATCTTATACTCAAGCAAGGCAATCTTTTGACTTAGTTCTTTATTCTTACTCTTTATATCGGAGATAACCATTGTAAAATAAATCATTGCAAGGAGAAAGAAGAATAAGAAGACTATAAAAATAAGGACAGGTGGATATGGCAAGCCTAGAAAGATGGCAATGGGGTCAATTATCCTGTCTCCGAAGGAACTTAAGATTATTATAGCAACACCAATAAATAACCACACCAAAGAGAGTTCTTCTCTAAATTTTTTTCTCCTGACAAGTTCAATAACTGTAATAAAAATTGTAAAGCCTATTAAAGCAATGAGTAGTCTTATGTAGGGTGACATTTATTCATCCTTTCCAAGCATGACTATCAGGATAGCAAGCAACATCCTGATGACATAAAAAAATGGTTTTATACCGCTGTGCATTGATTTGCCATTGCTTTTCTCTCTCATAGTAACAGGTGCCTCAATTACCTTAAATTTTTTCTTGTGTAGTGCCATAATTATATTTACATCTGGATAGTCAAGGGGATAGTTATCTCCCTGTGCAAGGTAAGAAAAAACCTGCCTATTAAGCAACTGAAATCCCGATGTAGGATCTGTAAATCTGATACCAGTATAAATCTTGGCTATATAGCCAAATAAAAGAGAGCCAATTCTTCTTGCAATAGGCATCTTATATTTACACTCCAAAAACCTTGAACCAATAACAATATCTGCCTTTGAAGACTCTAATGCCTTGAGGAGACTATTTATTGATTGTGGATCATGTTGACCATCACCATCAATAGTGATGACATAATCAAATTCATACTCAACAGCAAATCTAAAACCAGTCTGAAGCGCACAGCCATAACCAATATTAAAGGGCAAATCTATTACCTCTACCCCTTTACCTTTAGCCTTATCTGATGTATCATCTTGAGATCCATCATTAACTATCAGGATTGCGGCATCAATCATTGATTTATTGATTTCATCAATAACTGTCTCAATGTTTTGACTTTCGTTATATGCAGGAATAATGATTAAATTTTTACCCAACTATCTTATACCCTTTTTATTTTAGTATTTATCACAAAATGGCAAAAAGGCAAACATTAACTTAAAGAGACTGAATGAATAAATCAAAACTTGTGGCTACAAATACTGCAATGCTTATATATCCATTCATATTAAAAAAGGCAAAATCAAGTTTGCTCAAATCGTCTTCCTTTACAAGCCTGTGTTCATATACAAGTAGTCCTGCTGCGATTACCATGCCTAACCAGAAAAAATTTTTTAGACTAAAGAGTAGACCAGTAACAACGAGCAGGCTAAAGGTCAATAGATGAAAAGTTCTTGATAGATAGATAGAAGTCCTTATGCCAAATCTTGCAGGTATTGAGAAAAGCCCACTTTTTCTATCAAATTCCATATCCTGAAGGGCGTATAATATGTCAAAACCAGCGAGCCAAAATACAACAGCAAATACAAGTGGCAGTATTTCCAAATCAATACCCCCCCTAATGGCTATCCATGCACCTAAGGGTGCTGCAGAAATACAAATACCAAGCACAATATGACAAAACCAAGTAAATCTCTTAGTGTAAGAATAAACTATCAAAAATATTATGGCAATAGGCGATAGCTTCAAACAGAGGTCATTCAAGGCATAAGCAGAAAATAAAAAGACAATTAGTGAAAAGACTACAAAAATCATAGCTTCTAAGGTCCTTATCTTGCCTAATGGCAATTCTCTATCTTTGGTGCGTGGATTGATTGCATCTATATCTTTGTCAATTATCCTATTAAGTCCCATTGCAAAGGAGCGGGCACTAACCATTGCCAAAGTAATAAAAAAGATTTGCCTTAAATTTGGTAAACCCTGTGCAGAAAGCAATGCAGATGTAAATGCAAAAGGAAGGGCAAAGATTGAATGAGAGAACTTAATCATAGATAGGTAAAGTTTTATCTTATTAATCATATGTTTTTCAAACACTTATCAATATATAATATTTGTAATTATCATATTTTCTTATATTCATATTTGACAATAATTAGGGCATTAAGTTATAAATAGTAAACGTCTTGTTACCTCCCCCAAACTGCTGTCCTCTTTTCCCCTTTTGGGCAGCAGTTTTTTTTATGCTTCTCTTTATCCTGTCATTTTAAGAGTTATAAATCATTGATATTTTAATTATTTTAATAAAAAAATAAAACCCTTAATTTATCTCATGCTGTTTTATTCAAACTTTGTCCCAAAAATAGCGATAGGAATGTCTGTTTAAGAATTTTTATTAATCGACGATTTCATTTTAATTTTGCTTTATTCTTGTAATGCCTTTTGCTAAAGTTTCTCAAGATTTCTTTTATAAGCTGTCTTATAAAAATTCCTCACCATCCTTTCCTGCTCTATCTTGATGATTTTGTTAAGTTCTCAGTTCTATCGCTGATTTTGGGTTGCCATAAATTATTGTAATGTTTTTGAATATCATTTTATAATCATCTGTGATGAAAATAATAGGACTCATACTTATTTTTCTTATATCCCTTGCTGGTGGTTATCTTGCCCTTGCCAAAAATGTCCCCTCTATATCGGAGTTAAAGAACTATAAACATTATGAAGGCACTAAGATTTTTGCCGATGATGATACCCTTATTGGTGAGTTTAAAGAAGAAAAGGGTATTTATGTCCATCTTCATAAGATACCTGAACATATGAAAAATGCGGTAATAGCAACAGAAGATTCTCGCTTTTACAAGCACAAAGGGATTGATTACATAGGCATTGCCAGGGCTCTTGTAAAGGATATAATCCACAGGAAACTCAAAGAAGGAGGCAGCACTATAACTCAACAATTAGCAAAGATATTGTTTCTTAGTCCTGAAAAGACCATAACCAGAAAGGTCAAAGAGGCTCAACTTGCCATAAAAATTGAAAAAGAACTTACAAAAGATGAGATACTTGAGTTATACCTCAATAGGGTTTACTTTGGTCATGGTGCTTATGGTGTTGAGATGGCTGCTCAGAGGTATTTTGGAAAGCATATATGGCAAATTAATCTTCAAGAGTCGGCTATCCTTGCAGGGCTTATAAAGGCACCTAATACTTTTTCTCCTTACAATGACCTTGTTCGTTCTAAAGAAAGGCAGGAAGTTGTTCTCCTCAGGATGGAAGAGGAAGGTTACATCAAGCCATCAGAGAGAGAATGGGCTAAGAAGCAACCTATTAACCTTGCCTCTTTAAGAACAACTACCGATGCTTATAATTACTTTCTTGAATATATAAGGCAACAATTAGAACAAAGGTATGGAATTGAGATGGTTTATAGGGGGGCTTTAAGAGTTTATACAAGCCTCAACAAAAAAGCCCAAATAAGTGCTCAAAAATCACTACAAGAGGGATTAAGGGAAGTTGATAAAAGGAGGGGTTGGAGAGGTCCTATTGGTAAAAGAGAAATAACAAAAGGAGGTGATGACAATACGGGTAAGACTACTTCTTTTGTAGCATCTGTTAATGATATAGCAACAGGTGTAGTTCTTTCTGTAGGTGTAAAAGAGGCTGTTATTAAATCACGCGGAGTAGTTGGCAAGTTATCAATAGCAGATGCAATGTGGGCATCTAATACCTTTAATACAAAGACCTCAAAAATGAATCAGATAAAGAACTTCAAACTAACAGATATACTCAACAAAGGTGATGTGATTTGGATTAGGTTTAAGACTGTAAATCAAGGTGCGGTATCCTTTTCCCTTGAACAAGAACCAGAGGTTGAGGGTGCTCTTGTGGCAGTTGAGGCAGATACAGGTTATATTAAGGCAATGGCAGGTGGATTTAGCTTTACAAGGAGTGAGTTTAATAGGGCAACCCTTGCAAAGAGACAGCCTGGTTCAGCCTTTAAGCCATTTATATACGCATCTGCCCTTGAAAATGGTTTTACCCCTGCAAGCATTATTGTTGACGAACCTGTGTCATATCCAACAGGTCTTGCAGGTAATTGGCAACCAGAAAATTACGATCACAAGCATTATGGTCCAACAAGACTGAGGATTGCACTTGCCTATTCAAGAAATGTCGTTACAGTAAAATTACTACAAGCAGTTGGCATTGATAAGGTTTTAGCTTTCATGAAGGAAATTGGTATAGAAGGTGATTTGCCTCGCGACCTTACTATATCTTTAGGCTCTATAAGCCTTTCACCTTTAAATCTTACTTATGCATATCTCCCTTTTGCAAATGGTGGAGTTAAATATAAAGATATTTCTATTAGATACATTACAGATTCAAAAGGTAATGTTCTCGAAGAAAATCTTCCTGAAGGGGAAGTAGTTATGTCCCCTCAAAGTGCCTTCCTTTTGACCTCTATGCTTGAAGATGTGATTAAATATGGCACAGGCAGGAGGGCAAATATTGGTTTACCATCTGCAGGCAAGACAGGGACAAGTAATGACTATAAAGATGCATGGTTTGTAGGATATACACCTCATATTGTATGCACCGTTTGGGTTGGTTATGATGATATGAAGAAATCACTCGGTTCAGGTGAGGTAGGCGGGAGGGCTGCTGCTCCAATATGGGCAAACTTTATGAAATCACATGGTTTGGAAAATGAAGGATTTGTCCTCCCTGAAGGCATTGTCCGATTGCCTATTGACCCAGAAACAGGACTGTTATCATATGAGCCAATTTTTTATGAATATTTCAAGGAAGGGAATCATCCAAAGGAATATTCTTCCTCACCTGTAAAGGCTGACAAACCAAAAGTATTGACTGATGATTTTGATTAATTAAAATCAGAGTTTCCCTTTTTTCCCAAAATCGGCGATAGAACTAAAGAGCTTAATAAAATCAGCAAGTAAGATAGGAAGGGCTGGTGTGGAATTTTTATACGACACCTTATAAAAAAAAGTTCCTAAGGGGCTTTGTCATAAGGCATTGTTTTAAATGTATAAATCAAAATTATAAATAAAACTTGTCGATTATAAAAAGCCTGAAACAGCCCTTCCTAAGCGCTATTTTTGGGCTCAAACAATGTTCTTTATCTTGACATCAATCTAATGATATAATCCCCGCTATGCATGTGATAATAGTTGGTGCTGGTGAGGTTGGTTATCAAATAGCCAAGTTTCTTGCTAGTGAAGAGATAGATGTCGTTGTCATTGACAGAGATCCTGAAAAACTCAAGAGGATATCGGAGGAACTTGATGTTGCAGTAGTTGATGGAGAAGGTGGAGACCCTTCAGCATTAAAAGAAGCTGGGGCTGAAAAAGCAGGAATGCTTCTTGCAGTTACAAATAGTGATGAGACCAATATGATTGCCTGCCTTCTTGCTAAGGCTATGTTTTCAATCCCTCGAAAGATTGCCCGCATAAGAAATCCCGATTATTATTTCAACAAGGAATTAATGAACAAGGGAAACCTTGATATAGACCCAGTCATTAATCCCGAATTAGAGGCTTCAAAGGCAGTTACACGGCTGCTTGAAATACCTTTTGCCTCTGAAGTTGAAGACTTTGAAAATGGAATTATCAAGGTTGTTGCCTACAAAATCTCAAAGGATTCAAAACTACTTGAAAAACCTCTTAAAAATTTAAGAGGCATTTTAAAAACTCGTTTCTTAATCGGTTTGATTGTTCGTGATGAAAAGGCAATCATACCAACTGGTGATCACAAGCTAAAGGCAGGCGATATTATTTATTTACCAATCCAAAAGATTGACATACCAAATATTGCCTCTCTTTTAGAGGTATCTGTAAAGCCATCAAAAAAGGTCTTGATAATAGGTGGAGGGAAGATTGGATATTATATTGCAAATTCTATGGAATATAAATCGGACATCAAGATTATAGAAAAGAGTGAGGATAGATGTAAGCATCTAAGTAAATATCTTGGCAAGTCCTTGATTTTGCATGGTGACGGCACAGATCAAAAACTACTTGAGGAAGAAAACATCAGTGACATGGATGTGGTTGTAACAGCCACTAATAATGATGAACTCAATATAATGAGTGCCTTGCTTGCCAAAAAGTTAGGAGCCCCAAAGACTATTTCATTGGTAAATCGCTCAGATTACATCCCCCTTGCCCATAGTCTTGGACTTCAGGCAGTTTTAAGTCCAAGGATGCTTACTGCAAGCTCAATAATGCGATGTATCAGAAAGGGTGATATATTGTCTTTAACTGCCATTGCAAATGCCAAGGCAGAGATAATTGAAGCCCGAGTTGGTGAAAAGTCGCCATTGATTAATCAAACACTCATTGATTTTGAAATGCCCAAATCTACTATAATTGGTGCAATCATCAGAAACGAAAGAGTAATAATCCCTTCTGGTCCAGATCATGTTCTAAAAGATGACAAACTTATCGTCTTTACCTTAAAAGAATCTATCAAGCAATTAGAACAAATCTTGATTTGATATGAACTTACGGCTTATTTGTCATATTCTATCAGTCTCTATAATATTCGTAGCCTGTTTTATGATTATACCTATAATAGTCTCCCTTATCTATCAAGAAGGTGACACCCTTGCATTATTTATGTCATTGATAATTACCCTTTTAACTGGCATTACAATCTTTTCCACTACTCAAAAATCAAAGACAGAGGAGATAAGACACAGAGAAGCCTTCATAATTGTTGCTCTTGCATGGTTACTAATAACCTTTTTTGGAGCATTACCATATTTATTTACAGGTGCCTTTAGTAACTTTACAGATGCCTATTTTGAATCAATGTCTGGGTTAACCACAACTGGCTCATCGGTAATGTCAGATATAGAGAAGATGCCTAAGGGACTTTTATTTTGGAGGAGCCTTTCTCAATGGATAGGTGGCATGGGTATTATACTCTTTGCACTTGCTATCTTGCCGATGATTGGTGGCGGTGGAATGCAGTTATTTAAAGCAGAAGTTCCTGAAATAAGCGTTGATAAACTAAGGCCACGTATTGTTGATACCGCAAAGGCACTGTGGCTCATATATGTTGGGCTAACAGGATTGGCAACTATTACATATTTCATTGGTGGGATGAATTTATACGATGCAATAAATCACGCACTTACCACAATGGCAACTGGTGGATTTTCAACAAGAAATGAAAGTATTGCCTATTTTAAAAGTGATTTCATTGAATATGCATCAAGTTTTTTCATGCTCTCTGCAGGCGTCAATTATTCGCTCTATTTTTACCTTTTTAGGGGGAATAAGGATAGGTTTTTTAAAAATAATGAATTTAGATTTTATATAGCCATAGTCTTTACTATGACTGTATTGATTACTATAAATTTAACAGTTAGCTCTAATGTTGACTTGTTATCTTCTATAAAACTTGCAATTTTTCAAGTTTCTTCAATCATAACTACTACGGGATATGCAACTGCAGACTACGAAAAATGGCATGTTTTTTCTCAGCTTTTGTTGATGGTGTGTATGCTTTTAGGGGGCATGATAGGCTCTACTGCAGGTGGGATAAAACAAGTCAGGGTTTTGTTAATGTTAAAGCAAGGTTATAGGGAAATCTATCAATTAATACACCCTCACGCAGTAACAAGTATAAAACTTGACAATAAATTCCTCACCAAAGAGGTCCTTGGTAGTATTTGGGGATTTGTATTTTTATTTCTTATAATGTGTATCCTCGCCACAATAGGGCTTTCTGCCTGCGGAGTTGATATGATTACAGCCTATTCTACAGTTATTTCAGCAGCTTGTAATGTAGGACCTGCCCTTGGAGATGCTGGACCTGCAGAAAATTACTCCAAAATACCTACAATTGGCAAGTGGATACTAATATTTTGTATGCTTGCAGGACGGCTCGAGGTTTATACTGTGTTGATACTCTTTATACCTAATTTTTGGAAAAAATAATCCCAAATACAGCGGATAAGGATGGGGCTCTGAAGTGAATAGCGATGTTTTGCCAACTGTTCTTTGCGGCTGCAGCGTTATACAGCTGCAAGTGTTTAAACCCGAAGGAACGGGGTCCCCCAAAAGTCACAAGACTTTTTAGGGTGGTAGTTGAGTTTTGCGGCCGTAGCGAAAGGAGCATTAGAACTGTCAAAACATAGCTCCTGAACAAAAGAGACCTATCCTTATCGCTGGATGTCGGAAAATTTTAATTATAAGGATTACCTTATTGTATTAGCGTTGATCTTCTCCGCCTTCTATCTTTCTGTTTACGAATTTTTGCTATCTTAAGTGCTTGAGTGCTCTTATCACCCTTAATTGAATTTTCAATCATATCACATAGTTGAACCCTTGCATAATAGCGATTAAGGGACTGAGACCTATCTCTTTGGCATTTTACCTCAATGCCTGTTGGGATATGTCTCAGTTTTACACAGGTAGAAGTCTTATTTACATGCTGTCCGCCCTTGCCACTTGAGCGGACAAAGGTCTCTTCAATATCAGTTTCTTTGATGTCTAATTGAGACATCCTTATTCTTAAGGCTTCTTCCTTGATAGGATTGACAGGAAACATTCACACAGATATTTGTCTCAAGTTCCATATTTTTTCTGCATATTCCATAATAGCCCTGTCACTGGAAAACTTCCCTGAACGAGCTACATTTAATATTGCCATCTTGTTCCACTTCTTTTCATCTATGTAGGTGTCGCTTACCTTGTCTTGACATTCAATATAGGAAGCATAGTCTGCAAGGACATAAAATCTATCGTAATCAAGCAGGGCATTTACGAGGGGGTGAAATAATGTGCTGTCTGATGGACTAAAATATCCACTTGCGATCTGGTCTATTGCCTGTTTTAATTCACTATTTTGCTCATAGTAATATCTTGGATTGTAGTGTTGACGAAAGTTCATAATCTCTTCTGCCTTTAACCCAAAGAGAAAGAAATTATCTTCTCCTACCTCTTCACGTATTTCCACATTTGCCCCATCAAGTGTGCCAATGGTTAATGCACCATTTAGGGTAAATTTCATATTACCTGTGCCAGAGGCTTCATAACCTGCCGTTGAAATCTGTTCTGATAGTTCTGCAGCAGGGATTATCCTTTGTGCAAGGGTTACACTATAATTAGGAACAAAGACTAATTGTAGTTTCTTATTGACAAGTGGGTCTGCTTCTATTGCTTGGGCAACATTGTGAATTAATTTTATAATAAGTTTACAAATGTAATAGGCTGGGGCAGTTTTCCCTGAAAAAAGCACCAACCTTGCAGGGTGATTTTCATTACCCCTTCCTTCTCTAAGACGATTATAACGGGTAATTACATGCAGAAGATTTAGCATTTGTCTCTTATATTCATGAAATCTCTTAATCTGTGCATCAAGCATGAAATTATGATTTAGCTTTATAGAAAGTGTGTCTCTCAGATAACGGGCAAGATATTGTTTGTTACCCATCTTTATCTGTTGAAATCTCTTACAAAACTCTTTGTCTTCGGCGAGGGGTTCAAGTTTTTTTAATTCATAGAGGTCAGTTAACCATTTCTCTCCTATTGCATTGGAAATTAATTTAGCTAGTTCTGGATTTGCTTGTAAAAGCCATCTTCTTGGGGTGATACCATTAGTAACATTTGTAAATTTATCAGGATACATTTCATAAAAATTCTTAAATACAGACTTTTTGAGTATGTCTGAATGAAGGGCAGAGACACCATTTATCTTACTACTACCTACAATTGCAAGCCTTGCCATATGTATATATTTATCCTGCCAACCAGTAATAATGGACATCTGCTCTTTTCTGAAATCTTCATTGGGGAATTTTTTTTCAACTGCAATCATAAACCTGTGATTAATCTCTTGAATAATTTGAAGATGACGGGGCAGTAAATAGGCAAAAAGTCCCTCTGGCCATATCTCAAGAGCTTCTGGTAAGACTGTATGGTTTGTGTATGCAACGGTTTGTTTTGTAACCTCCCAGGCATCATCCCAAGCCATAAACTCTTCATCAACAAGTATCCTCATTAGTTCAGCAATTGCAATAGATGGGTGGGTATCATTTAATTGGATAGCAATTTCATTTGGGAAGTCTCTAAAGGAATGATGAAACTTTTTAAACCTCCTGATAATATCTTTTATGGTGGCACAAACAAAGAAATATTGCTGTTTCAGACGGAGTTCCTTTCCTGCAAGTGATGTATCATTTGGATACAATACCTTTGAAATACTCTCACTCTGGCTTTTGCTCTCCATAGCTTTTATATAGTCTCCACTATTGAAATAATCGAGATTAAAATCCCTTGTTGACTTGGCTGACCATAGTCGTAGGGTGTTGACTGTGTCATTTCTAAAACCTGGAACAGGGTAATCATAAGCCATTGCCATTACCTCATCACCATCAATCCATTCCATTCTAAATTTACCGCCACCACTTTTAACTGTATTGACTCGCCCATAAAATTTTACATTATAAATCAACTCAGGACGTGGAAACTCCCAAGGGTTACCATATCTTAGCCAGTTATCTGGAGACTCAATCTGCCAACCATCTGATATCTTCTGAGTAAAAATTCCGTATTCATATCTAATCCCATATCCGTATCCTGGATACTGTAAAGTTGCCAGAGAATCAATAAAACACGCAGCTAACCTACCAAGACCACCATTACCAAGTCCTGCATCCCATTCATGCTCAACTATGTCTTTTAAAGAGATGCCAAGCACTTCAACAGCTCTATAGTAATCATCGTGCATGTTAAGGTTTATAATGTAGTTTCTCAGAAGCCTTCCTAAGAGGAACTCAAGTGATAGGTAATAAACCCTTTTTGCACTCACATTGTAATACTTCTGTTGAGTTAGTATCCATTTTGCAACTAATTGTTCCCTTACTGAAAGTGATACAGTTGTGTATTTGTCATGGTCAGTTGCTGAATACATATCTTTTGCAAGACCATAAGTAAGATGGTCAATCAAAGACTCATGTAGAATAGATATATTCCTTGACATCAAAACCCTCCTTTTTTTTGTATATGGATAATACAAAATAACTGGTTGTAACATCAATATATAATTAACTGAATTGATGCAGTAAGTTAAAAATAGGTTAATACAATTGCTGTATAATAAATCGGTTATTAATTGTATAGTTTTTTCAAATAGACAAGACCTTGGAAATCCCCCTTACCAAGTCTGCTGTTAAGGTTTTCACAATATTTGTTGTAGTTTCCTTATCTGTTCAGGATATTGCAGATAGGTAAAATACAACTGTTTGCAGCTACAGGATATTTCCTCTCAAATCTCCTGCATAAATCTTCAAACTTTAGCCTTATCATAATCTTTTAGCAGCTTTATTAATTCCATCTCATCATTAAACACTCTGACATCCTCTCTTGACATATTCCTTTGCATGTGAACTGCTCTGTATTAAAAAACAACGTCTTTATCTCAAAAACCAATCAAAAAAAATCCTTTGAAGCCATCAGCATCCCTCTTTTTAACCACTTTATCTGCAAAAATTGGATCAAATCATTTGACTATCAACAACTAAGTCTTTTGACCTATAGTTTTGGACAAATTAATTTTTGTTAAGGTTGATGAAATAAGTTTTTGACCTCATACCTTAAAATAGCGATAGTAAGGGCTGTTTCAGGATTTTTATAATCGACAGATTTTATTTATAATTTTGATTTATACATTTAAAACAATGCCTTAT